>Ga0208975_1000081_pt1 | contig 46531 bp, 56 predicted proteins | sample GreLakmeER78MSRF_FD_187700 | JGI IMG/M metagenome (GOLD analysis project Ga0208975, IMG submission 187700) | Freshwater lentic microbial communities from great Laurentian Lakes, MI, USA - Great Lakes metaG ER78MSRF (SPAdes) | ecosystem: Environmental > Aquatic > Freshwater > Lake | place: Great...
GGGGGGGGGGGTGTCTGAAAAAAAATCTCTCCCCTCTCTCTCAGCGGCCTACCCCCTCCCCTGTTTTGAGCAGGCGGTATCGCGGCGGTGTTTCCGGGACGGCGGCGCGTAGCGGGAAAAGATGGCCCGCAAAGGGCGTTCTAGGGGGCCGGAAAGGGGGCCGGGTGAAGAGCCGAAAGTGCATTCCAAACGCGCCTAGCGCAAAGAAAAAGGGCTTAGCACAAAGGCTAGCTCGCCTCAAGCTCACCGCCGGAAAACAGATGAAAGGGAATAGAGGATTATCCCCCTATTCCCTCAACATCTGCCTTCTAGGCTAGCATGGTTTTTTCAGTTTCCGCAATCAAGCCTGCGATGTCCACTTTCTCCACTGGCTTTTTACCAGCATGCTTCTCGGCAAATGCGCGCGTTGCTCCATCATCAACCATTGCTTGCACCTTTTTCTCCCATGTAGCCAAGCGAGTCGCGAAGGAGAAACCACCGCCGGCATTCTCACGTTCACCATAAAGGCGCAACGTTTCGAGGTACTCCTCAGTATCTTCCGCTGTCCAGTTATGCACTGGAATGTCCTTCATTCCTTCCTTCCATGCCACACTCCCCGGTGGCGTGTAAGCCATAACTTCCTGTGCTTTCGCATTTAAGCCATAGTCAAACATGAGTGCCTTCAGCTTGCCTTCATTAGCTTCCAGAACTGCTTTCACGATTTTATCCGCTTCCACTCCTGCGATAGCGATATTAACAACTCGGCCACCGAGCTTTTTACCATTGATGGTTTCCTGTCCGATCTTACCGATAACGATTGTATTCTTCATAGTGTGGTTAGAACGTAGGAAAAAGCACCGTTATAGAATAGCCTATAACCGCCATGCCGCTCTACGCTCTATGCACACTAAGGTGCGACGATGGACACTGCCACCGACCGTTCATCATCGCTTACTAGGCGTGACTGCTTTATATACTGCCAAAGAACAATAGGCAACCCCAGGTTACCCGCGCCGGATGGACTACCGTACCACCTCCCGCGCCCCGACCATTCCAGCCGGGACAGAACTATAGCACATCCCCGCTATCCTGTCAATGACTTTCCCCCCTTTCCCCTAAAATGCTACTGCGTCTCAGTCTCAACAGGCCAGTTTCCATGAGACTGAGACTCAGTCGCAACCTAGCCGCGTGAGAGGTCCCTTTGCCCACCGGGGGGTCGGGGTTCTATATTATATAACTAACACTCGCGCGGACAAAAACCCAAAGGGGACTTCCCAGAAAGAGCATTCTCCTTTCCCGCTTGCACTTCCCGCTTAACCGCCTACTGTTCCCGCATGCCCGCTCTACGCCCACAGGTCAAACCGCTCAGTCTCCCAGCCGTGCCCACAATTTTCTTCATCCGGGACAGCTCAAAAGCTCCCGCTAGTCCGGCTCCGGCGGGTGGAAACTTGAATCCTACCTAACAGTAACCCACTCGGTCAACCACACTTACCCACCGCATGCAACTTTCACTTTCACTGAGCCTTTCGGCAGGATTTCCTGGGGATTCAACACCGGGTGGGAGTGATTCTGCTTTGCTGCTGGTGGATGGGGTCAGTGGGCTGCTGCTGGCTGATGGTTCTTCATTCCTTCTCTTAACCGTTTAACTTTATGCCTGACTCCGCACTCTCTGCACTTACCGCCAGCACCCCTGGAACAGCCGGTTTGCTCTACACCGTCCAAGGCGGCGCGGATCGGAAGCTAGCCATGACCGCAGCGGGAGCACAAATGCTTGAGGCTGCTAATGCGGCGGCGCAGCATGCACTGCTCGGAGCACTCGCGCAGACGTTTAGTGCAGCCGGTGCAACGTCCGTTCCTGCTGTCAAACTCAGTGGCGCATGGAAGGTGGCCACGGCGGCTACGGTGGCTCAGATGTTGCTGGAAGACCCAACAGGCTCACCAACTGTCTTTGCTGGCGCGGCAGCGGGCACGGGGCTGGGAATGAACATCAAGACGTTTACGGGGAACTATCTGGATTTCCAACTCAATGGGCTTAGCCAGTTCAGCCTTTCAAGTTCGGTGCTGAGCTTTCAAGCTGTGGCAAGTAGCACGCATGGACTGACCATTACTTGCAACGGCTCCGGCGCAATCATCCAAGGGCTTTATAACGGGTCGGCGGTCTCCCGTGGGAGTTTGTCACTGAATGCAGGCCCGACTGCCAACGCCGTGACAGCCATTGGTGTGGCTGGTTCGCCTTCCTTCTGCATTCAGAGCGGCAATGGCGCGGCTGCCGCCAGTTTGCATGGCTCTTTTATCGGAAACTCAGTTTATACTTTTGAAGTCCGGCCAACTCACAAAGACGCCTGGGGTGCTTACACGGGCGCAGGCCATGCAATGTCTATCACAGGAGGAAAAGCCTCGGTGACGACGACAGGCGGGGCTGGTGGTGCGCTGAACCTCACTGGTGGCGCGGCGGGCAGTGCAGGTGCAGCCACAGACAACAACGGCGGGGATGTTTGCCTCGTCGGTGGTGCAGCTACGGGCACGGGAACCATTGGGGCGCTTAAATTCGGCACAGCGACCAGTCAACTCATTGGGTTCTGGAACGTCACGCCGGTCACTCAGCGCACCGGCTGCGCAGTGCCTACCGACCTTGCCACCGCCATCACCGCCATCACCGCGCTGCGCACCGCCCTTAATGAGCTTGGACTCACCACCGTCGTTTAACACTCTTATGCTCACACCCGAACAAACATCCATCGTCACTGAAAACCTCGCTGCTCACAACAGCGCGACGAACGAAAAACTCACCGTTGATGCCTTCGTTGCCGAAGTCGGTATGCGTCAAATCCGCTCATGGCAGCAGGAACGCGCCACACGCAAAGGGCTGGCAATGGTGGAGGCCGTGATGACCCTACCAGAAGCCACACGGCTCACGGCAACCGCTCAGATCGAAACCATCATCGCAGCCCTTAAATAATCCCACCATGCCCCATAGCCTTAAACTCACCAACGGAACCGCTACTTTAGCCTCCTCCATCCTCAATCTGCCCGACACTTTCAAGACACCCGCGGAGATCATGCGGGCGGCTGCACTGGTCGGTCAAATTGACGCCCCTGAAAAGGTGGAGCAAACCGCTGAGTGGGCATCATCCAACGAGCGAGAAATCGCTCTTAGCGAGCAGAGCCGTGACTTGCTCAAGCGAGCGGTTGAAACCCATGCCGCCAAACTCCCACCGAACAAATTCACGCTCTCCCTTCTGACTCAACTCGGATTTGAAGCTTGATCTATGCCCGCGCTTGAAGTCATCACCTACTCAGCCCCCGCGGAGCTCGCCAAGCTGGCAGACCGCGCGGCGTCAGTGTGGAATGATGTCATGCAGGGTTTGGCGGTGCTCAAGAAAGCAGGCTACCCTCACATCACCATCAAATTCGGCTCGGTGGATCGTGCTTCCGACCCTACCCGCGTAGCCCAATGTGCCGACCATCCCGGCAAGCGGTGGACGATCACTCTCGCCAACGACATCAAATGGAGGCTTTCTTGGTGGGACAGGGTTTTTGGCCGTGGTGAGGACACGTTCGCATGCCTCGTCCATGAATTTGGCCACATCTTCGACCTTCCGCATTCCTCCGACCCGCGCGACGTCATGCACCCGTCCATCGGCGGCAACGGCAAGCTGTCCGCCGAGGAGTCTGCCAACTATCGCGAGTTCTTCCTTAAGCACATCTCCCCATGATCCTCTCCATCCAGCCACTTTCCCAGGCCAACGGTGACATCATCCCACCGCCGTCCCGACTTTCCCCCACTTTCCACAATTCTCCTCCACCAAAGAACGAGATCCAGCGGGAAAAGGCCCTCCACCGCACAGCCGCCTTCCTCATCGCCGCTGGCACCAAGCCCAAAGACGCCGCCGCTGAGCTCCAGGTCGCCGAGGCCACCATCTATAACTGGCTCCGGCAGTCTTGGTTCCAGCAAAACGTCACCCAGATCATTTCCGACCACTTCGGCGGCGATGTTTCAGCCATGTTGAAGTCCGCAGCGACCACCGCCATCATCGTCGAAATGGACCTGATGCAGAACTCCACCTCTGACCAGGTCAAACTCAAAGCCGCACAGGACATCCTGGACCGCCACCGTGGCAAGGCCACCAATTTCATCACCGTTTCCAACTCCGCCCTCTCCGAGTCCCCTGAGAAAGAGCTCAAGCGCCTCGAGGACGAACTCGGCACCCCTTCCCTTCCCTAACCTAACCTTCAGTCCCTCAAACCCACAACTATATGGCACTCACTACACAACCCTCAGAATCAATCGGTCTCACTAACCTCTACGACGTTCCCGCCTTCGGTTACATCGCTAACGGCGTCAGCGCTGTCACCCAGATCACCAGCCGCTCAACCGGAGTCACCCTCTCTTCCTACTCCGGCACAATCACAACCGACACCACCTCCCTTGCTGCCCTCGCCGTTGCTACCTTCACCGTGACCAACACCAAGGTCGCAATCGGAGATGTCATCGTCGTCTCCAAGCGCTCTGGCTTCACCAACACCAAGACCGACGTCCGTGTCACCGCCGTCGCCGCTGGCTCCTTCGACATCTCCGTCCACAACATTGACGCCTCCACTGCCGAAGTCGGCGCTGGGATCATCAACTTCATCGTCCACAAAGTAACCGTCTAACCACCCTCCACCCGGCCTGGGTAACTCATCCTTACCCAGGCCTTTCCTCTTTTTTCTTATGACTCGTGATCACTCAGACTATGGTTTTGTTGTTGTTGCTGACACTAATGCGGTCGCGACGGGGAGGTATTATGGCTATCAAGCGTGGACTGCCACGGTGATTGCCGCTATTACTTATGAGCCGGGGTATGAGGGTGATGCAGACCTTGTGGGCAAGACCCTGCCCGCTGGCCTTTATCGCCCGATGAGGTTCACCACTCTCACGCTTACCTCCGGCACTGGAGCCTGCGAACGTGCTTCCTAATCAAGTCCCTGCTGCTATGACATGTCGTTACAAGATTTTCCAAGTTCACTCTGGCGTGCCAGCTTCTTCGACGAGTCTCCCATTCCATGTGCACTTGTGGCTAATGGCGGTGGCTTTCTGCATGTTAATAGCAGCTATTGCGAACTCACTGGTTATGCGGAGGACGAGCTCCTTGCCCTTAAATGGCAGGACATCACCCATCCAAAGGACATTGCCGGAGACCTTGCTGGAACCAAGCGGGTTTACGAGCATACCCGTGACGAGTACACAATGCTCAAACGTTACATCCGCAAGGATGACGAGACCATTTGGATCAATCTCCACGTTCGAGCCTACTCCATCCGTGGGCAGTTCCAGTGCTTTACCGTCCACGCCGTCCCTGTTGTTGGGGCCGGAGCATCCAGGGCTCGAGACGATGGAAAGCTTGAGGTTATCGCCAAAACCGATTGGGTCCGACTGGTCGTTGATAATCCCTGGCAGTCCCTCAGCGCCTTCCTCGCCTTCGCCTTTATCCTCGGACGGGAAAACTTCATCCAGCTTATTGAACGATTAACCCAGATTGGAAAGTAATCTATGAATTCTATAACTGAAACCGCTACTGTTGAGGTGGCCACGAAGCCGTTCAAGCTTGTTGTGCTTGAAGGTAGCCTTTATTTCACAATTTCCGCACTGTCACCTGTTGTGTTGGTGTTGGAGGGTGACAAGGTGCTGGATACTCGGCATGTTGTCGCCCTTGTTCTCGCAGGTCTTGTCGCTGGCTGCACCAGTCTTAAAGCATTCTTTTCCCAAAGTAATTCCTCCAAATGAAAATGTCCCAAGCAATGGTTGTCCTCGCCAATAAAGAGGTCGGAGTTGAAGAGATTGACGGGACCAACTGTGGTCCCCGTGTGAACCAATACAAAGCAGCTACCAATCTTCCTGCTGATGAGGAGTGGCCTTGGTGCGCGGCTTTTGTGTGCTTTATTACACGGGAGGCTATGAATGCGTGTGGCATCAAAGAAACTGCTGGGTTCAAACGTCCGACCACTGCTGGTGCTTGGGCCTTCGAGCAGTGGTCACTCAGGCAGGACAACACCACCCAGACCAGGCGCCTTCACCACGGGGACATCGAGGCGGGTGACATTGTGGTTTTCACGTTCTCCCATATTGGTATTGCCACAGGACCGCCTGTTGACGGTCGGGTTCCTACGATCGAGGGCAACACCGATGGCCAAGGCTCGAGAGAAGGCGGCGCGGTTCTCCGCAAGTCCCGCCGTGTTGAACAAATCAAATGCAGAATCCGCTTCACCGTCTAGCATGACTCTCTTTCAAACCCTCGGAACTCCCGACCCGACGCAGCGGATCTTCCGCATCACGGTGCAGGACATCCACATCAAGCCTTCAAACTTTCCTACGCTCGGCGTAACTTACGCGAACTGGGCGTTTGATGCTAAGGAACGCCTTGATGATGGCTGGAATGCCTACGTCTACATCGGCCCTGATGAGGCACCTGTGGGGCGCTCTGCCTTTCTCTTCGGCCCTGCCACAGCAGGCACTGCGCGAACCCGTACAAATATCATCGAGAGCTACCCTTGGCCAGACGTGCTAACAGCTATTGTTGCCCAGCCTAAATACCACGTCTCTGGCTATGTGGCTGACTACTTCTGGGTGCCCACGCTGAAGACTTACAACGGCCCAACCAAGACAGTCATAACGGAGATTTGGTCCGCACAGCCTCATACTATTACCGTTCCGGCGACAGTGATGAAGCCACTGCCTATTGACATTCTTTACTATCAAAACGAATACCATCTTCACCCTACACTCCATCCATCCTACGGCCCGGTGGACCTCGTTACCGCGGGCTCAATAGACCATCCAACCTGGGGAGATACTGGAAACCTCGGTTATACCATCCCTGCTACGACAGTAATCGACTGGCCCTCTACCGTCACCATCTCTGATCGCCAGGAACCAGAAGCCGGTGGCTGGCTAAGGAGAAGTGTAATCGCCTACGCCCCTGGAACATGAACGCTTACTCTAGTCTTCAAAGGATCCCCGATTGGGATTATCTGCGGAACATTGATCGGCCTGCGATTGCGTTTGCCGAGTTTCAAGGCGGCGCCGAGAGTGCAGAAACACCGTCGCCGCGAGTTGTTATATCATCTGGTGTGGGGTCTTTTATTGGCCCCGCAGGACCCGCGGGTCCCACAGGTCCTACAGGCCCCACCGGTCCACTTGGTCCTACAGGTCCTACTGGTCCTACAGGTCCCACCGGAGTTGACACTGCAACAATTATTGCCACTGCAACTGCAGCCGAGCCAGACGTGTCCGTCGCTTTGGTGGGAACTGATCTTCAGTTTAACTTTACGCTTTATGCCTTGGCTGGCGCTGATGTTGTCAGTAGCACCACAGGCCCTGCTAGCTCCGCCAGTGTAGAGTTAAATATAGCCACTAACATGCTTGAGTTTGAGTTCACCTTTGGCCCTGGCCCCACTGGCCCTGCTTTGGGCGCAGCCATTCACTCGGTAGGCACCGGAGAGTCAGCTGAAGCCTATGTCGAGGTGATTGACGATGTGCTTCAATTCGACTTCACCCTCCCTGTTGCTATCACTGATGCCTATGTGATCGCCACAGCCACTGGCCCTGCGGAGGCTTCGTGCTCGTTGGCTGGGACTTCGGTAGGATTTTACTTTACACTGCAGGAGGGACCCACGGGGCCTGATGGACCTGAAGGACCCGCTGGACCCACAGGCCCCGCAGGTGATCCTGGTCCCACTGGTTCCACTGGTTCCACAGGCCCCACCGGCATCGGAACTGGCACAGCCTCTATTACCTATGTCGATTCCATCAACTTTGGAACATCCAGTTACACCACCCAGACCATCACCGTCGTCATCCCATGAAGTTATCTGTTGCAATTATTTGTAAGAATGAGGAAAAGCTCATCGCCCGCGCCCTCCTTTCCGTGAAGACTGCGGATGAGATTGTGATCCTCGATACTGGGAGCACAGATGAGACTGAATGCGTGGTTGCTAGTTTGGGCCTGCCCAATGTGCGGTTTCTGAAAGAGCTTTATACCTGGAAGGATGACTTTTCCGACGCCCGCAACGCTTCCTTATCTCACTGCACTGGTGACTGGGTTCTTTGTCTTGACGCTGATGACTTCATGTCGGAAACTTCGGTGAGTGAAATCCGTTCCACGCTAGAAGCGGCCCCTTGGTCGCGGCGTACTTACAGCTGTCTAATCTCTGACGAAGGCAACACACAATACACCTATGTCTACCCAAAGATCATCCGCCTCAATGCGGGCGTGAAATTCACGGGGGCCTGCCACGAAGGGACTAACATCAACGACATGGGCGCGCCAGTGGGCCGTATGTTTCTCGGGCACTCCGAAAACCACAACACCGATCCAAATCGAGTTCTTCGCATACTTTCAAAAGAGCTAGCCTCTAACCCATTAGCCCCTCGGCTGAACTACTACGCGGGCAGAGAACATTTACACAGCAAGAATTATCTAGCTGCCGTTCATCATTTTGAACTTTGCATCAAGCATTCCAGCCACCTAGCGGAGCGAGCTGACGCTTATCTCTATCTCTCCAAGCTTTACAGCCATCTGAAACGCTCCGATGACGCTCGCACTGCCTGTTCTCAGGCCCTCGTTATCAACGCTAACTTCAAAGAGGCTCTTATTTTTATGTCCAAACTCTCCTTTGAACATAACGCAAGGCAATGGCGTGCAATGGCTGAGCTGGCCACTAATGAAGGAGTCCTCTTTGCTCGCAGTCTTGCTTAACCTCCGTAACAATATTTGACCCACGTCAAGGCACTTAGCTAGAATCCTCCCATGACCATCCCCACCACCGTTGACCCAGATCTACAGGACCGTCTTTCCAAGCTCCGCCGTCTTCGCCAGCTCCGCTCAGCCTATGGCCTTTACGCCTATCGCCCGCACTCCAAGCAATCCCTCTTCCACGCCGCCGGCAATCACAAGCGCCGTTACCTCCGCACAGGCAACCGCTTCGGCAAGTCCACCTGCGGTGCTGCTGAGGACGTCGCCTTCGCCATCGGTGCGAGACTGTGGCTTGATGAATCTGACCCCGTGCGTAGTCTTGGAATACCCAGTAGGTCCACTAAAGGGTTAATTTTAGTGGCGGATTGGGATAAGGCGAGCGAGGTTTTCACGAATCGTGAAGAGGGGCAGGCTCAAGGGAAGCTTTTCAAGCTGATTCCAAAGGATCGTATTGGCCATGTTCATAAGAATCAAGCGGGAGAGATCTCGATGATTGAGGTTAAGAATATCTTCGGGGGGGTGTCGACGATCTATTTGGATACGGTTAAGAGTTATATGAGCAATCCCTTGGGCCAGGAGTCCTCCCAGTGGGACTGGATTCATGTGGATGAGCCGATTCCGAAGAAGATGTGGGAGGCTAATGCACGTGGTCTCATCGATACCCACGGAAGCGCTTGGTTTACTTGCACGCCGATCAGCGAGCAGTGGATTAATGAGGAATTCTTGCCGGTTAAGCTGATGAAGAATTCGTTTGAGCAAGGGTTTGTGTGGGAGAAAGGCGATTTGAAGAAGGACTCTCGCCCGTGGACACTCACGGGTTCGTCCTATGACAACACCACGGTGTCGAAAGAAGGGATTGATGACTTTTGCTCTAGCCTTGATACAGCTACTCGGCAGAGCCGCATCTATGGTCTTCCTAAAAGCTCGCAAGGACTTGTCTATCCAGAGTTTGACCAAGATCGTCATGTTTATACTGATTTGCCTATTGGGTGGAAAGATTTTGACCAACCGCCAGCTAACTATACGATCCGAGTTTTTATCGACACCCATCCGCGCACACCCCATGCGGTGCACTTTTGGGCAACTGCGCCGACTGGGCAGGCTTTTCTTTACAATGAAATCTTCTCTACCTTTGATGGATTGATTTCTGGGCTGTGTGGTGGGATCATTGAGACCCTTGGCACACGGGTTCCCCATGGAATCTTCATTGAACCGGCCGCTTTTACCCCCAATCCCACCGATGGGAGGTGTTTTGCGGATGTTTTCCTGGAGCACAATCTTGAGGTTGAACCAGCCCCCAAGGAGCTTCGCTCGGGGATCACGAAAGCCAAGCAGGCACTCAACCAGCCGGGATTCATTTACGTTAATTCCTGTTGCACGCGCACTCTCAAAGAGTTCTACACCTACGTGTGGGATAAAGACAAAGAAAAACCAGTTGACAAAGACGACCACATGATGGAATGTTTCTACCGCGCCTGCACGATTGGCCTTGAATGGGCTGATCCACAGGACGCGAAATACGACCAGCGGGTGCTGCGTTACTCCAATGAAACCTGTGACTTAACTTCCTTTAGTGGAGGAAACCTTTCCCGCATAGCTGCCTAACTTTATGGAACTTAATGATTACAACGCTGTTCTTCAGCAATTAGTTTCTATTCCCGGCTTACAAGAGCAATTACAGAAGCAGTTTGGCCTAAGCGCTGCCATGTCAGTAATCAATAGAAATTCGCGGCCGCCTACAGATCCTTTAAGTGAGTTTAATTTGAGTAAAGGGATGACAACAGCCGCAGCTCTTATGACTGATGATGAAATTCAGGCTTTGCCTTATCAAACTGGATCGGCTCCTGGGCAAACTTGGCCTGGTGATCCGAATTGGAAAGGCCAGCCAAAGGCAAATCCAGCACGAGAAGCCATGATTCTTAACTATTTGCGCCAACAGCCTGGCTTCCAGGTTCCTAAATTCCAGTTGCCTAAAGCTCCAATGCTCCAATGACCCCCGAAATCACAAAGCTTCTCTCCCAGGAGATCGAACCACCGATGATCGCTGCCCTCCGGCAGTATCTCGTGAAGAGCGTTAACCGCTCGCGGTCATCCATGTCCAAGTTCTACACGGATTGGGACAAAGCCCTGGACGTTTACCGCTCGGTGCGTTCCCGTGATGCTGACGATGCCCGCGCACGCAACAAACGCGAGCCGGAGAAGATGACAGTGCCGATGTCATACGCCCAAGTCAACACTCTCGTCACGTTCCTGTTCCTCGCCTACACCCAGAAAGACTCCATCTTTGAACTGTCCCCCACCGGCAGTGAGGACTACGGCAAGGTCCGTGACGCCTGCCAAGCTGTGATCGACCGTGAGCTCCGCCAAACCAACTACCAGTCCAAGCTCGTCGCCGCACTGCTCGACATGGCCCGATTTAACATCGGGGTTATGAAAACCTCGTGGAAATATGACTCCTTTGAAGTCGAGCCTGAGATCGACGCTCTGTCAATGCTCTTTGACCTCAACTCCGGGATGTCGTTAGAAAGTCCCCAAGGTTTGTCAGCGCCGATGACCGAGGAAGTGATTGCTTACGAGGGCAACTATGTGGAGAACATTTCCCCGTGGAGCTTCTTCTACGACACGCGGTTGCCGCTTGCTCGCTGGAAGGAAGGGCGCTTTGCTGCTGATGAGACTACTTTTCACTTTCAAGACCTTCGGGAAATGGAAGAGAATGGGAAGCTGGCTGGTACGGAGCATATTAGCCCTTTCCTCCGGGAGCATTGGGGTAAGCGGGCTGAGATGAACCGGCTCACGGGGATTGAACCTGCTGCACAAAAGAAGGGCGCGGCTAATAAAGACTATATGGTGGCGGTTACCACGGTCCAGGCCAAGATTGTGCCTAGTGACTATGAGCTAACCGACAGCAAACAGCAGGAACTGTGGGTTTTCACGCTGGCGAATGACAACCGGATGCTTTCCGCTGAGCCGTTGAACGCTCCACATCGGGAGTTTACATATGACATCTTGACAATGTCTCCCGATCAGCACACGGAGCTGTCGGACAGTCTTTCGATGCTTATTGACCCCATGCAGGAGGTGGTTACTTGGTTGTTCAATGCCCGCATCGCTGCGGTGCGACAGAACATTGAGGGTCGAATTGTTGTTGATCCCACGTTTGTTGACGTTGCCACCCTGACCGCGGGGAACAAGTATATCATGATGAAGAAGAACACCCCAAGGCTGGGTGTTGATAAGTTCTTGCAGCAGCTTCGCACGGTGGACCCTACCACAACACACTTGCAAGACGCTGAGTCGATCATGCGGATGATGCAGACGGTCAGTGGTGTGAATGAGAACTCAATGGGCCAGGTTGCCACGGGTCGCCGGAGTGCTACCGAGAACCGTGCAGCCAATGCTGGTGCAGCTTCCCGCATGAAGCTTAACGCCATTACAATTTGGATGGACGCGCTATCTCCACAGGGGCGGAAGATGTTGCTTAATTGCCGACAGGATCTGTCCTTTGAGACTTTCGAGAAAATCCTCGGGCCGATGGATGCGGCTGAGGTGTGGGACCTGTTCCATCCTATGAACCCTGCGATGCTGGTGGCTAATGAGGACTATTTCTCCTATGATGGCACGCTGTCCAGCGAGAAGAACTACATCGCACAATCGCTTCAAGAGCTTATTGGTATCCTTGCTTCCAACCCTGAGGTGCTCGCCTCCACCGGCCTAGACCTCGTCGCGATGATTGAGGAAGTCCAGTCCCTCCGGGGTATCAAGAATCTTTCCCGCTTCCGTCTCCCACCCCCACCACCAGTCAATGAACAATCCCTCGCCCCAGGAGGCTCACCGTCAGGTGCGTCAGTCGCTGCTCTCCCTGGAGCAGTTAATCCAGAATCCGGAGTTTCAGCTCTTCTTAGCTGAGAATGAGGAGAAGAAAGCCCAGAGCCTTCTTACTCTCCTCAATATTACTCCATCTAACCTGGAAGACTTCATAACCCGCGAGCGCCTTATCGGTGCTCTGTCGGAACAAGAATACTTCGCTACGTTTTTCACGCAGCGCAATCAAGAGCTTCAAGCTCTACTAACCCCACAAAACCCACAATAATATGCCTGCCATAAATGATGATCTCGATGAAGATCTCGATGAAGACGTTGATCTTCAAACCACAGAGGTTGAAGACGATCTCGATGAAGACGAGGAGCCCACAGTGCCCGCCTTCACTCCTGCCGATGCCGCTCGCTTCGGCGTTGAGGCTGCTCTTGCAGCCCAACGACAACAGCCCCAACAGTTCTCCCAAGAGGAGATCGACATAAGGCTCCAACGCTTCAAGGTCACCGAGGATCATATCAAAAAGATCTTCGACGCTGAAGCCCCACCGGCGGCTAAAATGGCCGCTCTTCAAGAAATGCTCGATGGTGCAGCGCGACACGCTGTGACCTCCAGCCAGGTGCTCATGCAGGGCGCCCTCTCCCCAATGCAACAGCAAGTTGCAGCCTTCGACGCTTTCCAGCGCGATGCCAAAATCAAGACGCTCACGAAACATGTTGAGACAAAGTTCCCAGCTCTGGCAGGGAAGAAAAAGGTGATCACTGATGCTATCCAAGAACTGCTCGCCAGCGGATATGCTCCACCTAACGGCTCCAAAAGTGCCGTTCAGACCGCCATTGCTAAACTCGCTGGACAAAAGATCCGTGCTGTCGACCCGACGTTCTCCCTCAAAGGTAACGCCCAGCGGCAAGCATCCAGCATTGGAACCCGCCGCTCCTCAGGTCCTGCCCCAGTGCAAGGCTCCTCCGGTGCGAGGTCATTCCTGGATCACCTTCATTAACAAACAATTCAATAACACAACAATATGCTCGGACTAATGTCGTCCTCAGACCTTGAGGCAACGTATTCAGAAAAATCAATTCGCTCTATCTTTTGGAAATATCCACAAGGTAAAGCTATCTTCACTTACCTTCTTTCTTTGATGGAGAGTGACGAAACGGACAAGCCGAAATTCGGCTGGTGGGAACAGGCACACGAACACGCGGAAAGCACCACGCTCACCTCTGGCTCCCTCGGCGGCGGTGGGGCAGGACCGTTTACCAATAGTGCGCTGACGGTGTCGGCGGCTGCTGCTGGTTGGACGTTCACCGCCGGCACATCCTACGGGGTGTTTGTCACAGATGCGAGTAAGTTCCGCGTCGATGATGTCGTGTGGTTTAAACGCGTGCCAAACGCTGCGGCCAATGCATTCCTTGAACTCAAGGGCACGGTTACTGCGCTGGACACGACCGCCAACACGCTGGTTATCCGCGCGCTCGCTACCGTTGCAAGTGTCACAAATGACACCGATGGTAACGGCCTGACACTTATGGTAATCGGCAAAGCCAGTGCGGAGAACGATCGCTCCCGTCAGGGTGGTTATAAGTTCCCGGTGGAGATTGAGAACTACACTCAGATCTTCCGTGAGACCATTGGACCGTTCAGCCGTAACTCCTTGAAAGAGGGTCAACGGTTTGATAAGTCGGGTGTGTATGAGAGCGCGGTTAAGCAGGGTGCCCTGAGGGTCACCGAAGCTATGGAAATGGCTTGCTTCTTCTCGCATCGTTCGGTCGCCACGGTGACCAACCAGAACGGCCAGTCCACTCCGAATCGGACGATGGGTGGTATCCTGTGGTTCCTCGAACAGTATGAAAAGGGTGACATCGGCAACGGTGGTATCTTTGATTACCGTCTCGGCGGTGATGACATCACGTCGTCCAGCTGGGCCACTGAGGAACTCAAGCGTGTGATTAAGATCAACGGGGCGGTCACTTGTGACCAGTTGGAAATGCTTGCACGTCGTGCGTTTGACAACACCGCTGACAGCGGATTTGAGAAGATCATGCTTTGCGGCCCGACGCTCTACAATGTGTTCCAGAAGTACTTCAAGCTTAACAGCTACAAGACCACCACGTTGAGGACCAAGGAAGAGTCCTACGGGATGAACATCACTGAGTGGGAATCGCCATCTGGCATTCTCTATCTCAAGAGTCATCCTCTGTTCCAGCGCACGTCTCTCCGCTCTAGTGGCTTTGTCATTGACATGGGCTGCACGGGCTGGACGGATTTCCAGGACAGCGAGCTGACTCTGCTCAAGAATCGCCAGAACAACGACGATGACGGCCGCAAGGACGAATATCTCGGTGAAGGTGGTCTTGTGCTCAAGGCTCCAGAGAACCACATGTACCTGGAGGGCATCACTGACGTTACAGTGTAATTTATGGCTGATCTTGCTTCCTCCGCCGTTACAGTCTCCACAGGCTGGATTAACATGGCGACACCAATTAAGGTCACTTACAAGCAGCTTACGCTTGTATTGACAGGCCAGGGCGATGCGACCGACACAATCGACGCAGCAACTCTGGGATTTACGAAACTGCTGGGTTCCACGTGGGCGCAAGAGAGTGATGACTCTCGTGCATTGCCGACGTGTCCATCCTATGCAGGTGCGTATTTGTTCTTCTACAACCCTGCAAATGCCACCGACGCAAGTCGTGACGATCCCTACGCCGCAACCGGCACCTTCAGACTGACCGTCTGGGGAGTCTAAACTCAAACCCACAAACACAACACACAATGAAAACTGCAATGGATAGCTATGATGGCGCGCCTTCAAAAGCCCGCGATGTGAAAGACACCAAGATGCTGGAGCCAGGAGCTCGCGAGAGCGCCAAGCGCACCACCGGCACGCCTAACAATGACCGCTCAACGGTCAAACATAAGGCATTTGGCGCTCTGGGCGTTCGAGGCCACGCATAACCCGTAACAACCTGAGGTAGCCCTATGACTATTGGACAGATCAAAGCTCTTGTTGCCAAGTATCTCCACAAGCCGGTAACGGACTTCGTGGCTGGGACTGGCGCCACAGAGGTGGACATGCTGCTATTAGCGTTAAACAACGCGAGAAAAGCCGCTGAGAAGTTCCACGACTTTTCTGTCTGCCGGAAACGGGGCTACCTCTCTATTACCACGTCGGCAAGCTGGGCCACGCCGACTTGGTTTTCCGTCCCATCGCCCACCGTGGTGATGAGGAAGGTGAAAAACTGGTCCCTGAGGTGCTCTGGCACTTCAGCCGATGGGGAGTTTGGCGGAGTGGATCGGGTTCTACGGGCAGTGACCCAGGACCAGCTCGCTCAAGTCTATGCTCGCCAAGATTACATGGACGCTCCGATGCACGCGGCAGACCGCTATGCAAGTGATGCGTCGGTTTCGACGAGCGATGATCCGCTGTTGAGCCAAAATTTCGTTATCATCGACGGGCAGAGGGCTTCGCTGAATCCTGTGCCCACAGCTGCTCAGACCGTCATTGTTGATGGGTATTTCTGGTGGACCGATTGGAGCCTCGATGCTAACACCGATTGGTGGACCACGTATGGGAGTGAATACTTGATTTTCCAAACAATGGTTGAGGCTAACAGGTTGAACTCTCTCTTTGTGTCCAACTTAGAAGGTGCGCTTCCTCCGCCGATTAAGGAGGCCAAGGAGGCGCTCGCTGGCCTCATCTCTCTCGATCAAGACTCAACTGAAGGCTCAATTCACATTTCTGACTTATGAATCCTAATATCAACTACGATCCAATGGGGCAAGCAATGCAGATGCTCCAATTTCTTAATCAACGCAGGGCGCAACAAGGCAATCTGGAGCTTGGACAACAGGAGCTTGCCCTCCGCCAGCAGCAAATGGCTCAGCAGGGCCAACAGTTTGACCAGCGGCATATGTTTGACGAGCAGCAGTTCGCCCAGCAGGGGGAGCAGTTCAACCGCAGGCAAGGGTTTGATGAGGAAAGTTGGCGGGCACAGCAAGAACGCAACGCTAAACTAGACCCTATGCAACTGGCCGCTATGCAGTTGCAGCAAGAGGAAGCTAAGGTTAAGCTGGCTGCCCTTCCACGGCAACTGGCTATGGAAGAGGGGAACTATGGCATGCGCGGGGTTGAATTGACCCAGCGAACTGGACAACAGGGCCTGATGCAGGATGAGCAAACTATTAATATGTTGGGATTGCTGCCTCCAACCATTAATCCAGTAACCAAGCAGTATAGCAATCCTGCAGAAGCAATTCTTCGTGCGATGCTTATGAAACGAGGCATTGATCTAACTCCGCCTCCGCTTTCTCCCAACGACCAAGCTCGGCTTAACATTCTTCCTAAATAACAACTTCACAAACTAACAATATGGGCAGCAAAATCGAATGGACAAAGGACGCACAAGGTAACTGGGTTAAGTCGGAAACGGCGACACCGCAGCAAGACCGTAAGACCGTTGCACGGGTTAAATCTCGCAGGCAGCAACCTCAACAGCAAAACAACTCCGGCGTGGACGAAATCAATGCTCTCTACCGTGGGATGCAGGGGATGCCATCGCCACAGGGATTCAAGAAGCCCATCGTCCGCCGCACGATGTCTGGCAACATTGAAGGTCAGGGCACGCTAGAAGGCCTGGACAAGTTCTACGGCCAGAACCCTCATCTTAAAGGTGCCGCCGACCGCCAAGCTCAATACGACGCCCAAGGCAAGCGCGACATGCTCGGTAATGCGCAGTCTGCCATCCAGGAGCGCAAGGCCCTCCGTGGAATCCAGTCAGCTAATCCCAACTTGGTAAAGGGGAATGACGGATACATGTCGCTGTTTGATGGGAAGGGTGGGGTGATTGGGACTACGAAGCCTGTGAGGTCTAATGAGCCGTGGAGCCAGGATAATGCTATCAACCGTGGCACGGCCACGCGAGGCGAGCAAGCTGGATTCCGTGATGCGATGGCCAACACCGCTCGTTCCAGCGCTGGCAGTGAGCTCTTCGTCCCTCCTGCTCCTAAATCTTCCTCACCTGGTGTCACTCCTAACGCGGCATTGGCTGGACGCGATGGGAGTGCGGGAGCACCGGGTGGGGATCTCTTCCAGGGTTATAAGAATCCTAGCTTACCTTCTTCACCTACTTCGCGTGGTGATCCTGATGTTCCACAAGGACCACAGCTCTTCCGTAACAATATGGAGAGTATGCAGAATGATGCTAGGAATGTTAGCCCTTTTGAGCACCGTGCGCCTTATATGCCACCTGAGCTTGCACAATTTAATGGTCCAACGCCTCTTTCCTTTGATCAAACAGCAGCCCTTAGTAAATTGAAAGGCTACGGTGGAAACATGAATGCAAGAATTTCAGACATCTGGCCTGGAGTGAATGACTATGATTACTTGCAGTTACTATTCCCTTGGATCAATCCTGCGGACTATCAAGGAACGAACTCCTTGCTTGATGCTTATCGCAACATTGCTCGCTAACCCACCTCCCCCATGCCCACCTTCCAGCAAATCTACAACAGTTTCAACGAGGCTAAAACCCAAGGCATCGTCACGCCTGAGGAGTCCCTTGCGACTTATGCCCGCAGGGCGATGAACCTTACTGGTGATCCGAGCTATCAGAGCGTGGCGGAAGGTGGGTGGCTGGGGAATTCGTTGCGCTCAAGAAGTGCTGATCTTTCCAACCTTGTTGAAAGCGGCCCTGTGGATGAATGGACAAGTTCCGCCACCGGCTGGTTGGGTGATCAGTTCGGGATCAATCCAGACACCTCCCGCTCGGTGGGCAAGAGCCTTCCCCGCATGGCGGTTGATATGCTGCCAATGACAGTTGGCGCTGCCGTGACTGGCGGTGCAGCTCCAATCGCGGGGGCCATTGGCCTCGGAGCTACGAGCCTTCTCAGCGGGGCTAACGCTTATGAACAGTCTGGCCGCCCATTGGATGCAGCCATTGGCTTAGCTGCTCCGTCAGTTGGTGGTGCACTGTCACGGGCTGGATCAACAGCGGCGCTGAACCTTGCAGCTCGGTCGAAGGTTCTGCAAAACATGGGCTTTACTGGAGGGACTAAATGGACTGGACAAGCTCTCAATGCAGCGGATGATGCGATTCTCAAAGGCCAAGGCTTCACTGACGGCCTCATCGGCCAGACCACCAAATCCTTCACCCGCCTTGACCGCCCAATGGATAAAGTCCTCGGTTATCTCGGTGGTGAGGCTGCTGCAAACGTGGGTTTCACTGGGCTTGACGTGATCCAACAAGGCACCGATGCGGTGTTCAATAGGGACTATCTGTTCGCCAATCTCGTGTCCAACATTCCGTTCGGCGTGGCTGACCTTGCTGGCTCGATGGGAAATCGTCAGATTGGCCAAGCTACTTATCAATCCCCTGAAGCTCCTTCGGTCTATCTTTCCCAAGGCGAACAGCGCGCCGTTGAAGCCGCAGCTGCCTTTAAACTCTTCCGTGATGACCCTATCAAGCAGCAAGAACTCCGCCGGAAATACGGCCTTGACATTGCGGACATCACCATGAGGTCGTCGGACATTCGGGACGCCCTTAACGCGAAGAAATTCGGACTGCCAGAGGAAGAATCCAAGTTCGCTGCTGAGTGGAATGCCTTCCGTGACAGCGTGCCTGAAGCCCAGGCCATGTTCCCGGCTATCCAGCGCGGTGGAGCCTTTGGTTCTGAATGGGTGGGAATGAAAGAAGTCCTCGGTAATAAGGAATTACCGATAGACGCTCAGAAGATCGTGGATAAGTTTGAAGCTGGGAAGGCGGTGTTGGATGCGAAGTATAATGCAGCGGTGGGCAAGATGGCCACGCCAATCAATCTTGACGAGAGCCTGCCACGGGTGCTGATGGATTTGAACCTGGGAGAATTCCTTGACACTCCCATCGACCAGCGGGACTATGCCGCTGCGCTGAAGAGTTCGTTCCTGTCACTGGACGGGGTTGATCTTGTGCGGGATATTCACCGCCAACAAGCGGGATTGGAGCCTTTGAACAAGCAGTTGTTCCAAGAGTATCTAGACCTGTATGCGGGCAAGCCGATGAACTTCACGCCGGATAAGCGGGTGGAGTTGGCGGTGGCTGCGAGCTTGGCGAGGGGTGCGGTGCCGGATATGGCTAAAGTCCGCAAGGCTGCTAAGCAGGCTCGACGTGAGGGACAGAAGAATCCTGTCGAAGCTGGGATCAAAGAGATGGAGGCAGACAATGCTCCAATGATGGAACCTGTTGTGCAGAAAGGCCTTTCAGAGCAACTAGGTAAACTCCAGGCCGAATTTGATTCGCTCTCTAGCAAGCTCACTCAAGCACAGACAGAAGGTCGTCAGCAGGATTTGACTGGCCTGCAAGAGCAACAGACTGTTATTTTGGATCAAATGGATCAAGCACATGCTAGGCAGGCTGCTTTTGATGAGCTTAGAAAAGTTAAACCGGAGGTGAAAGCTGAGGTTCCTGTGGAAGCTGCGATTCCTCAAGTTGAACCCACAACTATAGAACGCTTGGTTGCTTCCATGCCTCCCGCTTGGACGCCGGAAGTCCGCGCTGTGGTTGAACAGTTTTACAGAACTGGCGATGACACTTTGCTGCGCCCGCTTGGTAACACAACAGCAGCTAAGGCTGCAAGGCGTAATCTAATCGAGGCATCTCCTGAGTATGATGCTCGGACGAAAGCGGAGTCTGAGGCTGCGATTAAGAAAGAAGCTAGGGATAAAGCTATCCGTGAAAAGCCTTCGGTTAAGATCGACACGGGGGAGGACCCGTTGCTCACCAAGATTCTCTCCGATAACAAGATCGAGCAGGAAGTCATCCCGCTTGATGGGGACTTCTTCCGCGCAGAGGACTGGGCTAAGGCTGTGGACCAGAATGGCACGGAGCACTTGGTGCCGCTGCCAGATGGGGAACTCCAGCGGGTGGAGGCGTTTGCGAGGAATATCATGTCGAAGGTTGTGCAGGAAGGCTCGCCCGCTTGGGGCATGGACTTGGTGGATTTGGCGAAGCTGCTGAATAACCCGGAGGTGCTGTATAGCGGGGTGGGGAAGATGGTGAGTGCGAAGGGTGACACCCAGTTCGCCCGTGCATCTGCCGGTTCGTTTGACTTTGGGATGGCGGAGGTTCGCAACGGTGCTATCCAGCGCCCAAACGGTAAACCACTGGCTGGTGATAAGCAGGGGATGATGACAGAGCTGGCGTTCAGAGTGAACGGTGGGGATCTTGGCGCGCCCTTGCAGAAAGATGAAGTAGCGTTTTATAAGCAACTAGTGCCGGAGGCTTTTGGGAAAGACTCAAGAGGGGAAGATGCCGTGCATTTGCAGAAGCTGTGGGACGGGCTGGGGAAAGTGGGTGAGCAGGTGAAGGTGGTGACGTATGGGCAGGATGGCAATTCCAGTGAGGCAAAACGTAAGCTGGATAAGTTAACACACGACTGGTTTGACACGCTTCCTCAGAAGGCGCAGGCTGATGTGCAAGGCTTTATCAATAATGTCGAGTTTCCCGACATTCAGAACAAAATCAGTCAGAGGCTCTTTGTTGACTTTGGCGTGAGACCAGAGACCGTTTCTGAGTATGCCACTTTAAGCTCTCAAGTCGCCAAAGAACCCCGCGACACCGGCCCACGCGCAACCGCCTACTACAACACCATCTCCCCATTCGACACGAAGAAGTATCCTGTGGTGCGGGTGGATGTGGTGTTACCAAATAAACTTGGTGAAAACCAAGAGTTTGTAAAGCAAGAACAAGAAGCTATTCAAGAGTTGCAGCGCAGAAATTATTCTCCTGTTCGAGATCAAGAAGGCAGAATTGTTAAGCTCAAAGACAATACGGCTGGACAAGAAGTCGAGCTTAACAATCTTTCTGTTGCTCTTAATAGTGTTGTTGAATCTGCAAATGAGGCCAGTATACTGAAAAGTCGCAATAAAGACAAAGAAATTACATTGTGGCACCCCGACAACCTCCACGAAAACCTCCCAAACACTCTCGGCTGGGCTATGGTTCAAATCGTCCCGCATCCAGTGACGGGGGAGAAGGTGATGTTTGTGGGGGAACAGCAGTCAAGGTGGGGGCAAGCCAAGAACAAGCAGCTAAAAGTCGATCAAGCTGAGAGAGTTCGATTGGAAGACGAGTTTGGTGTAATCCCTGGAGACGAGTATCGTGAAATCCCAGGACACCCATTGCTGCCTGTCCAGCACTCTCTCATACTCAAATCTCTCATCAAGGAAGCACAGAAGCAGGGTGTGACGAAGATTGTGCTGTCGGATTCAAAGAGTGCGATGATTACAGAGAAGCTGGACGGCAAGGAGAACTTGAAACTCGGCCCGTTTTCCGAGCAGAATCAAGCCTTAGACAAAGCTCTTGAAATGGATCGTAAGTTTTTTGGTAACGATCCTAGCAAGCGTGGCTTTGCTGTGGGAAATGTTGACGGCGTTTATGAGATTTATCTGCAAAGTGACGCTCTTCAAGTTTCTACAGAGCAGTTAAAAGAAAACGGCTTTAGGCTTGACCGTGAAGCTGGCTTCGATGTCCACTACGACACCACCCTCCCTTCCGTAATGCGGAAGCTCACAGGGAGTGAAGGGGAGAAGGTGGATATGGGGGTGCATAAGAACATTGACACCTCTAAGAATCAATACTTTAACACGAAAGAGGACGCTGAACAAGCCGCTGCTGCGTTTACTGGTAAGGTTCAGTTTAAAGGGAAGAACTCACAGGGCCAAGAAATCTGGGAAGTTAAACGTTCCGGCTCCCCCACCTTCCGCACGTCCGATCCTCAAAACTTAAAGTTCAGCACTGAACAAGAAGCTGCGGTGCGCGCCTCAGCTCTCAGTGCCGAATGGAAAGCTGCAAAGGTTGGAGAGGCCTGGGTGGCTCAGAAAGCTAAAGATAATATCACTGGTTTATCTTTCGACATCTCCAATCCATCTCCCCGTGTCAACACCCTTTTCGCTCGGAACCAAGGCACCATCTACGGCACGGCTTCCTACAAGCTCAAGCAAATCCTAATCAACTCCAAAGCGTTCCAGGGCCTTCGAGCCTCCGACCGCCTTGGTTTTATCTTCGCCCATGAGCAGTCCCACATCTCCTTCGCTAAAGCTCTCGACGGTTCCTACGGTCCGGAAGCTCTCGCCCACGCTAACCGCGCACAGGAATGGGTAAGTGCGGCTGATCCACAGGCGAAGAAGGCGGTGGAGGATGTTATTCGCGAGCTTCATTTGGATAAAGAGCTAGCTAAAATGGACGGTGTGCGGGATGTGCTAGGCAACCCAGACCCTAACGAGTGGCTGGCGAATAACATGGCGATGTTTGCATTTGGCACGATGAAAGCTCGGCAGCCCAAAGTTGCATTCGCTATGCTGCCAAAGCCCATCCGGGAGTTCTTTGAGTGGAGCGTGCAAGGGATGCAGAATATGCTCAAAGGTGCCCAAATGTGGATGAAGCTGGGAGGGAAGGACTATAAGGCTGCGAAGAATATGCAGAAGCTTATGGATTCCATCCGGCGGTCGTTCCGGCAGGCGGAGTGGGATGCAGCACAGGCCCAGGAGTTCTTGTCGATTCAGCCGAGTGATCGGATGGCAGGGATTGCTGACACACAGTTTGCAAAGAGTGATGACGCTGGAGCGCAGCCATTTTTAGATGATCCTAAGTCATGGCTGTGGCATAGAGGCAGTCAAGTGGTTCAATCCTTACATGGCCTAGCTCGGATGCATGAAGGCCTTGTGGAGCCTGCAATGGCAGTGTTTCAGAAAGAGACTGACGTGGCCAACGCGGTTGCAGAGAATTATAAGATCATTGCTGGAGAGGTTAATTCCTCAGATAAGGTGGTGATGACTAATCCTTCTTTTAAGAGGGTTCTTGGTTCCGAGCCGTTGAGCAAGCTACATGATGCTATTCAGATTCACGCCCGTGTGAAGAACCAGCGGATGATCCGTGTGGAAGATCCATTGGCTAATCCTCAGAAGGTGATTATGGATGTGGAAGCGTTGAGCTCAGAGCTCCGTGGGCGGTTGGCTCAGTTTAACCCAGAGGCCCAGCACGCGCTGGCTACGTTTTTAGCTCAGACAGAACGGGCAAATGCGTTCACGCAAAAGAAATTCTCTGAGTCAGCGCATGTTAGGGCGACGCATATTTTAGCTTCGATCATTAACATGCGAGCATCATTTGACCGGGCGCAATTTAAACTTGCACCGCTGATTGCTGAGGGGGTTATTAAAGATCTGGAGCTTAACGATCTTGCTTCAGCAATGCAGAAGTTGTCGGGCTTGAGCGAGGCTGATAGGGTTAATACTTTTGAGCACGCCCGAGTTCTTCAGGGTCATCTTGCTAAGCTGGATGATTACTATGCGAAGCATCCGAACTTTATCTCGGTGCGCCGTTATGGTAAACTAAAGCAGAGGATCACTAAAGACGGGGAATCTCCAGATGTTATTGATGGAGACACTCAGCTGGAACTTGACGCTGCTTTGGCTCCAAAGCTAGAAGCCGGCTGGGTGAAAAAGGGTAGCCTAATCCGTGAGAAGGACAAGAAGCTCATTGATAAATATGGCATCGCTGATGAACTGCTGAAAGTCATGCAGTCTGGAGAAGCGAGTTATAAGTCAATGATTGAGAAGGACTTGGGATTCACACCGGAGCAGAAGGAAAATCTTCTTGCTAACCATTCAACCTCGGACATCTTGATTCGGGAGTTGAATGGTAGCGAGCTCTACCGCCCAACGGGGAGCACTAAATTCTCTGGAGACTTGACAAGGTTTACCTGGTGGGACCAGTTTCAGCAATATATGCCAGCAGCTATCTCAGCAGCGTCTAACCATGCAATGAATGCGAAAGTGAACTTCTGGATGAAGAACCCAGAGCTTGACGGTTTGCAGACAGCGAAGGATCAGTTCAATGCACTGTTTGAACAGAGCAAGACTGCTGACCCTGCATGGGCGAGGAACTTGAATAAAGTGAACGCGCTGTGGCATATTGCTTGGAACTTGCCTGGTCATATGGCAGAATTATTTCAGCCAATGGTTTCTGGCGTGGCCGAGCTTGCTGCTAAAGGGAACAGTATTCCTGGAGCTCTGAAGGCAATGTTGAAGTCTGAGGCACAGGTATTGAAGGTTCAACGGGTGCGAGCTAAGAATGTGCTGAGGGAGACTAAACCGATTAAGATTGGCGATGAAACTTTTGAAGGCTTCTCCGCTAGCTGGCTGGAAGCTCATGGTAAAGAAGGGGACAATGTGGAAATCGCACGGATGTTCCATAACCTTAGCCATCGTTATCAGAAGGCTCCGCTGAGCGAGATTCAAAACGAGCTTGGAGCAAAACAAGTACGGTTGCAGAGGATGATTGAAGGAAAGCCGGAGACAGAGTTGATTGATATTGTCAAACGCCCGTTCCATCTTTGGGGAAAAGGTATGGACATTTATTCACAATTCACTATGCACAATAGTGTGGTGACTTTGCTTGCAGCTTATCGAAATGCAAGAAAGCACGGAGAAGACCCAGTGAAAGCTACCCGCTCGGCGGAACTCTTTGATCTCACAGCGAATAACTCCGGTGGCCGGCTTGAACGCTCAGAGATGTTTGGTAAACTTGGCGCAGCTGGGCATGTGGTGTTCTCATTGTCAAGCTTCTTACGCGGGAGATTCAGCCAAGCGGCTATCTACTATCGCCACGGGTTTGATGCGGAGTCGTTTAAGAATAAGCTCACTCCAGCACAGATCAAAGATGCTAAGAGGGCGTTCCAATACAGCGTGTTGGCTCAGCTCGGTGCAGCGGGGCTTCTCGGCTTGCCATTCGTTGGAGCAGGGATTGCCCTCATGGAAGACATGCTGGATGAGGACATCAAGGGAAAGATGTTCAACGCGCTGGATGAGTTCACGGGGGATCCTCTGTTGACACGGACCCTCACCCACGGCATGGCTGCAACGATGACGGAGAGCCTGGGCCTTCCAGCTGATATGCATTCCCGACTCTCCCTCAGCTCCTTCCTCGGCAGCAATGCTTACGACGGGGTGAGCGCGAAGAGTTTGCTAGGACCGTCGGTTGCGATGTTTGATTCTCTCTGGAAGCTCGGCGGGGCGTTGGCTCAAGGCCAGCCGGTGGGGCAGGCACTCACTGTTGGTGGTCCAGGTGGGGTCAAACGCCTGGCGGAAGCGCTTAGTGAAGACTTCCAACGTGACAACCCAGACGCCAGCTTGGCAGCCAGCGCGCTGGGCTTCCGTTCCAGCCAGCAGTTCAAACGGAAAGAACTCGCGGCGATCATGGACAAGCAGGCGATGTCAGCGAGAAGGGACATGGACACCTCCGCACAGCGGATCATGGAATCCATGAGTGTCAATCCAGCGGCTGCACAAAGAGCCTTGCTTATGGAAGCTGATCGACTTGTGCCAGAGGAAATGGACCCGCTCCAACGGGAAGCTCAGCGGGCACAGAATGTCAAGGACCTTGTGAACAAAGTCAGCACAATGGCGGCGGATAAAGTCGCGCCGAAGGACCTCCGCTCGGAAGCCACAGGGCGCACGGGTGCCAGTGCCTCTCGCACGGCTCAGTCAATGGGTGTTCAGATGCCCGATCCAATGGAGCTCGCCCGCGCGCTGGCACAACAACAAACGCGTTCCTCGTTGGGCCAGCCGATAAGCCAGAAGCCAATGAAGAACGCGTTGTTGAGGGATTTACAGTGGGGGCAGAACCCGTGGGAGTTTCGTTAAGGGTTATTCTTTCTTCTTAAAACTCATAAAATACTCCGGTGTTGTCAGCGCTGATAGCACTTGCCCGTTGTCAAACTTCATACTCACCTGCTTGATCTGGTCGATGTTTGTCATCTGATCAATCAGCGTGTCGATGTCTTTCTGTGATGCGTGATTCAGAAAGTTTCCATAAACCTTTTTCCTCGTCACATAATGCGGCGAGCTCTCACACTGGATTTTAATAAACATCTGGATTCCAGCCATCGTGGCGGCATGTGGGTTCCGACCGATCCCAGCGAAGATAGTGTTGATGTGCTGTTGGGCGTTGGTGACGAGTGCCTCCGCCAGCACAAAGTCATCATCGTCAATAACCAACTCATCGGAATAAGACAACCGCGCGAGCATAGCCACCTTGAGAATCTGCTGGGACTTGCTTTGGAGGAAGTTCGCCTCCGCTGCACTAACCGATCCCTTCTTCGCTTCATAGTTGGAGATATACCAAGTGTCATATAACCTCGTGGCACTGTCGGTAAGACTGAATGACCCAGAGAGGGCTTGGATTTGTCGTCCTCTCTCGACGAGGAAAGCTTCGGCTTCTCGCTGGGCATCGGTTTTCACTGGGCGGGGGATGGGAGGGCCACCTTTGTTGGCGTAGAGGTAGATCACTCGTCGGGAGAAACCACCGGAAAGGGCGTTCTCGTTGATGAGGGATTTCGTGAGGTCTGGCGTCATGCAGCCGAGGAGGGTGATGTAAGGATAAGGTAACTCTGTCATCCCACGGGAGATCAGTGCGCTCTCAAATGACACTTGGGGGTTATAGATTTGAGTTAGCAGCTGCACCCAGCCGAGTGGATCACCTCCGACTTGTACAAGGTTCACGAATTCGTCGGAGAGGATGATGCACTTGGTGTATTTGCAGGCTTTTTTGTTGACTTCGAACACCATGCGGCAGGGAGATTTCTCATCTGACATGTGTTTGATGAAAGCTTCTTTGGAGGCGGACTCTGGAGCGATGGGGATGGGGTGCTTGGAGGTGGAGATTTTATGGAGCAGGCGCTTTGCGATGTCTTTCGCAGTGGACTTAGCTATGCCCGGCGGTGTGACATACATGATGTAGAGGTTCGGCTGGATGTTGCCGATGATTCCCATATCGAGCCAGAGGTTAGGGCCACAGCAGGCGGAGAGCACAGCGAAGGCGGCCCAGTCGTGGAAGTATTGCGGGGCTTCGTTGCCAGAGGAGTAGGTGTGGTAGGCGGAGAGGAAGGTCATTGGAGATCGGGACGAAGGGAGAAAAAAACGTTGACGATTTTACCGTTGTGGAATATTTGGCTTTTCCATTGGCCTGAGCTGTAAAAGCACTCGATGTATGAGCTCAGCCAGCTACAATTTATGTAGATTGGAAAGCCGAATAGAAGAAAATCTAGCTGGCCTATGCCATGCTTATTGATATGTAGTTTCATATTAATCAAGTATCGCTTCAAGCGTTGGGTTTGAGCGGAGAGGAAGGTCATTTACGATAGGTGATAAGATATGGGCATTCGATAGGGCCGTTCTTCAAGAGTTGAATTTGAATAAATTCATTGTTTATTGGAATGCTGAAGACCTCCCCAGCGGTGGCATTGATTGGAAGCAGTTCACCAGCGAATTCATTGATTGCTTTTCTTAGTTCTGCTGCGGCTTTTGATAAAGCATTTTCTGCAAGACCTAGAGATATAGTTGCTCTCTTCCAGTTTTGGAATTTGAGGTCTAAGGATTCGTTTAAGATAAGTGTTGGCATATGGTTAGTCAAGTATTGCTTCAATTCTCCCTTGAAGTGGGGCACCTCGATCTGAGAGCATTTCAAAACGGATCTTCGCTAGGAATCCTGCGGGGTTGTTTTTGGCATAGTAATCTTGTTCGGGTTGGGACAGCCCTGAGCCTACGTTAAACTCGACCCCTGCGTCGGTTTGACACGTAAGCTGGAACCCTTGGTTACCTTTCTCTCCTTCCGTGAGGGTGAAGTCGAGGATGGTGAACTCATCGTCGATCCAGCCTTTGCGTTTGAGCAGGTGCTTCCAGCGGTTTTCTTGGTTGCCGCACTCCTCCGCGAAGCCATAAGGAGAATCGGGAGCACGATACATAAGTCCTTCGTATCCCTCGGCTCGGTATTGTCCATAGAGTGTGTCGTCCAGTCCTGGGCTATGGATAAAAGTTGTTGGGACCACTGCAAGAGCTGAGGTCGAATGGATAACCAGCTTCTCTGATAGCGACTGGAGAAGGGCAGCACGGTGGTGGAAGCTGAGATGAAGACGCTCGGTGTCAATGATGTCGAAGATGTGGTATTTGATTTCATGGGTTTTGTCAGAGGGTGCCGTGCGCTTTACTGCGATGGCGGAGTTGATTTGTTGGAGGGATTTGCCGTGGCAATAGAGTTCACCGTCTAGGAGCCAATGGGAAGGGACTGCGCGGTTGAGGTCATAGGTGAAGTGCTCAACCACCGCTGGATTCCACACCTTGCCTTCTTCTTTGTTGAGTCCACGGGATTGCATGACTCCTTGGTGGTAGAGCGCGCGGACTCCGTTGAGCTTAGGTTGGACATAGAAGGGGAGGAGGAGTTTGTGTCGGTGATCTTGCCATTTGAAGGCGCACATGGGTTTCATATAATAGTAGTGACTGCTTTATGTTTTGAAAAAGTTACGATTGTCTTAAACCAAGAGATCGCGCGCTTAGCCTGGGCTGGGCTAAGTTTAAACATGAGGTTTAGAATGGTGTCATCGCAGAGATTTGTAGAGCCTGCGTAAACAGTGCTGCCAAAAGCCCAAAGCTTTGCGTGGTTCCATGGGGTTAAATGACAATGAAACTTACATTGGCTTACTGTGTAATCCGCTGGGAGCTTTGCAGCTAATACAATAATATCGTAAGTATCAGCCAACCGATTTAGCTCTTCAATAACCGCAGCAGAAATTGTGAAAGTGCTCAGTAAAAGCTGCTTACACTTTTTATGCTTTTTTAACAGTGCAAAGACTGGGCAAGGCTTTTGTGTTATTGCACTTCTTATATCTAATTTGAGAGGTTCCATATGGTTATAGGCCGAGGATGATTACAGGTTCAGAGATGGGGTAGGACAGTCCCACCCAGGTAATGAGGGTTTTACAGTCGTCACGGAAGATGCCGGACTGCACGAAGGTTTCAACGGAAAGCTGCCAGGACTTGGCAAAGCGTTGGAGCTCGTCGAATCCTCCGAAGATATGCCGGATGAAGCGAGAGTCAATGATGACAGTCGGTTCGGTCTGGAGGTCTCGGAGGATTTGGAACCTGAGCTTAGAGGCTTCGTGGGAGGAGAGGGTCATGGCAATTGGAATAGAGCAAGCTGCGTGCAGAAGAGTTCCATTTTGCGGGCGTTGCTGGTGGAGGGGTTTTGGATTGCCCACAGGTTGAACTTGTTGACGTGACGGGAAAGGAGGTTCACGTCCTCGTGGCCGTGACGGGTTGGGTGCTCGGTGATTCGAGCGATTGTTCCAGGGATGTATTCGATGTAGTGCATGTTAGATTTCTCCGGTTCTATAGTCTTCTTTAGTGTGTAGCCACGATGGGCCGTAGCCGCCTTCATACGGGATTACGATGCGCTCGTTTCCGATGGAGAGGGTGTTGTTAAAATAGGATCGCACCTTGTCAACTGCCCACTCAGTCCGGTCAATGGGAAACTGTCCGCAGAGGGCATCGTGGACGGAGTGGAGCGGTTGTATAATAAGATCTCCTGAGCTACTGCGGTTTTCAGGGTCTTGCCACAATTTCTGCATTGCCAGATTTGTTGCATAGGTAGTGTTTGCTTGGGGTTCGTGTGCATAAGCTGCTTTGAATGTTTGATCGTTTCCTGGCCGTCCGAAGAACGTGCGGATGTGACCGCTGGCACAGGAGAGGGTTTTGCCTTTGTTGAGTTGTTGCTGCACCCAGCGGTGCCATTCCAGCACACCGGGGTAGCGCTTGAAGAAGACGATTTGAATTTTCTTACAGTCACCTGGTGGAACCCAGAGAACTTTGAACTCAGGGGACTTCTTGAAAGTCTGAATAAGGATATTGTTCGCCATGGTGTTGACTCCCATATCATACGAGCTTCCATGCAAGGTTGCTTTACAAACCGCATAGAGGGAGTTGGGAATGTCGACGGTTTTCGTCAGGCGCTTAACCTCCGCGCGGGGTAGGTCATTCACGTTTACCGACACGCCAGTGAGCTGGCCTTGCATTTGCATATACATCAGGGCTATGATCTTTGCAGGTTTGATGCCAGCCATGAGGTCGTCGAGCATAGTGGGATCACCGAGCATCGCTGCGCGGGAGGCTACTGTCCAGCCGTCTGCGCCGGAAAGATCGCATTGGAAGAAATGCTGTCCGACATCGGGGAGGTAAAGATCACGTAGTTGCTCGGTAATTGTTTGAAGGTTTGTCCCAGACCCTGTAACCGAGCCAGAGCAAGAGAGGCGGCCTGTTTCTGTGCCAACGAGGTTATAGGAGCAACGAACTCTTCCATCTTGGTCTGTCTCCAGTTCGAGTTGCTTCCGAACGCCTTCGAGCTTCTTCCATCCGAGGGCGCAGGCCAAGAATGGATGCGTATGGTTTCCTTGTTTGATGATGATTTTAAGCATTGCATCGGCGTTGGCTGTGAGGCGGGTTGTTTTACGGCCAGCTTCTTTGATGAACTGCGGCTCGAAGCCGAAGCGCTTGTAGAGCAGGTCGCACATCTGTTTGGGCGAGTTGAGGTTGATTTCACTGTTGGCATGGTTGTTGCAAGCCATCTGGAGTTCTTTCATTTTGACTGAAAGTTCACCGAGCTTGACCTGTGCGTGGTTGGTGTCGTAACGGATTCCTCGCAGCGACATGTATTGTAGCGAGGGGATTAGGGACATGTTGAAGTCGTAGTGGTCGCGCTGGGCGGGAGACATCGCGGCCATGTGGTTCTGGTGGATTTCTAAGGTAACGGCTGCGTCTTTGCAGCAATAGGTTCGATGGGTAACCTTAGCACTGTCGTCATCGTGGGAGAGTTTGCCCTCGAATTTGTAATAAGGCTCTTTGGACCAGATGGACGCTTGCGTGCCAAGGCCTTTCGGAAGCTCCGGATAGATCTCCCATCCTGATAACATGGTGTCATGAGAAATATTTCGAGCGTTGATGTGCCAGAGTTTGGCGAGGACGACGTAATCATAGAGGGAGTTTTGTAGAACTTTAGGGATTGCGGGGTTGGACATCATCTCGTTGAACTTCTGCATCACGATGCCCTTGGTGGGGTCGTCAAAGTCAGAGAGGTTGATTGTCCAAGCGGAAGACGGATCGGTGGAAATGCCGATGCAGGTGACGCCATCTAGGTTTTTGTATTTGTCGGCAGTGGGGTTGGGATAGCCGCCTTCGATGTCAACGGAGACCAGCTGTCCTGCTGAGATACTGGCCAAGCGGGATAGGCATTCACTGGCAGTGAGGGAGGGCTCGAGCTTTCTATTGGGGAGATTGATACCAACTTGACTGGCTTCTTCCACTGCACGTCCAATGTCAAATTGAAAGAGTGGAGTATCGTCCCAGACTTTTTGGACATACCCTGGAGAGAATGTCGAAACGCATTTATGGCGGTTATCAAATCCGTTGAAGATAGTCCCTCGATATACGTTGACTTTGTGGTAAACTCCAGCAGCCCAGAGTGCGGTGCCTCCGAGGAGTAGGACACAGTTTGGTTGGAACTTGTTGAGGTCATTTTTAAGTATGGTTAGTGAGGTTTGGAAGTCGCTGTCGGATTTGTTGATTTGTTCAATGTCCCCGCCGGGTGGGACTTGGTTATAGATGTAGCCACGGAAGCATTGGGAGAGAGTGAGGCCGCTGTTTTCCAGGGCGGCGCTGAGGAGGCCAGAAGACGGTCCAGCGAAGGGTCGTCCCTGGGCTAGTTCATGTGGTCCAGGCGCATCGCCGATGACAGCTAAGCGGTGGGAAGATGGGGAGAGGGGGAAGGCGTTGGGAAGGTGGGTCATAGGGTCATGTCCACAAGCTGGTTGAGGAGTTGGATGATCTGCCGCAGTTGACTGTGGAACTGGATCAAGATGAAGTTAAAGTAGGTGAAACAAGCGATGAAATAAAGACCTGGGAATTTCATGAAAACTGCACATTCCCTCCGAGCATATTTTTATACGTATCCTTCACCCGGTCTTGCAACTCAGGAAACCGCGCAGTGTCAATCTCACAGGCCAGAATCTTACAGCCCTTAAGAATCCCCGCCCGCACAATGCTACCCGCTCCTGCAAATGGATCAAGCATTGTCATACCTGGGAAGAACACAGGATCAAGGAGCATCTTGTCCACGAACTCCAAAGGCTTAGCGAACGGGTTAGACTGCATACGTTTTTCAGGCATAGCATCGACAATCATATGACAGAGGGTCATGGGTTTAGCCAAGCGTGGGGAGCCTTTCTTCATAACCATCACCGGCTCGTAAGACTTAGTGGGGTTCTGATGTGGTGCGTTGTTCTTGCAGCTGTGCGGTTTGAGCCAGAGCATGTTCCAATCCAGCACCTTGAACCCCACCTCCCGCCCCCAGTTTGCCAGCTTCTCTTGATGCTGTTGCGCATAGAAGAAGAACAGATATGTGTCGTCTTTCAGCACACGGAATGCGCCCTCAAGAAACGGCCTCATCTGCTCCACGTTCTGAGCCACATCATGGGTGGACCTCATAGCATCAACACCGTGAATGTCCTCAATCAGGTTCATGTCGATGCCATATGGGATGTCGGTGATGATCACATCAACCGAGCTTGGAGCAAGGACGTTCATCATCAGTTCCACGCAGTCCATATTAAACAGCCTGTCTGACAACTTGATCTGTCGCATTTCCCTCAGCTGTTCTGGGGAAGCGGAGATTACCGAGGGTGTGGCGAGGGGATCTCCTAATGAAATCGAGATGATGCCGGTGGGCTTGGTGGTTTTGTTGGGTTGTGGGATGGTGAGGACAGCGCCGGAGAGCTTGGCCTTGGCGGCCATCGCGGCGTTCTCTTTTCGCTGGAGGACAATTTGTTTGGCGTTCTCGAGGTTTTTGGCATCCCAGATTTCTTTGTCGTTGTGCTGAAGGAGTTTGGCGATGATGATGCAGTCGGCGACGTAACTGTGGGACTGTCCGACGAGCTGGCCGGTGGCACGGGTGCCCCATTTCTCCTTGCGGTCGGCTGAGACTTTGTCATTGGTTTCGTGGACCTTGGCGATACCGAGGGTTATGTCCTGCCAGCACATGGCGCGGCGCTGCATGTTCTCATCGAGTTCGATCATGAGTTCCATAGCGCGCTCGAGCTTGACTCGGCGGACGATGGGGACTTCTGTCTGGCCGAGGAGCTTGTAGGCTTCGAGGCGACACTCTCCGGCGATGAGCTCGTTGTCGGAGTTTAGGAGCAAAGGGGTGATGGGGCCGACGAGGATGATAGACGCGGCAATGCGCTCCGCGTTGGCCTTGACTTCCTTGGGGTCTTTCCGCTGGCGCTCGGAGCGGTTGAGGACGATGGAGGAAATGGGGAGATAGGTGGCGTCTTCGAGGCGCTTGATCTTGCGAGGTTCAGGGGAGGGAGAGGACATGGGGGGAAAGAGGCGGCACGAGAATAAAGCCCTCGTGCCAGAGGCGGGTGGTGTGGGTTAGCGTTGCGCGTCAAGTTCAAGCTCGCGGGTGATGGCGAGGTTGATTTGAGCGAGTTCTTTTTTCTGACACTGGATCGTGAGCTTAACCTGATGCACTACTTTTTCATAGTGATCGAGTTCATACTCAGTGCCGGAGATGCGTTCGAGGAGCTCAGCACGGTCATCGTAGATCGTGCGGGCGGCTTTCGCGCGGGAGACCTCGCGTTCAATCATGTCGTCGACTTCATCGACGGGGATAGAACGGCGGGGTTTTGCATCTGTACAGTAGCCTTCATCTGTTGTTGGAAAGCTACGAGCTATTGGTTTACGCTTTGTTTTTGTTTTCATAGTGGGAAAAGAGGCAGACATTGTCCGGTCTGCCAGCGGAGGTTTGGGTTAGCCAATGGCGCTGACCGACTTCACTTCAGAACGCTCGCCGAACTCGTCGGAATCGTCCTTGGGTTTAGAGGTTTTGATGTTGCCGATGACGTTGACACCTGCGAGGGAGCTGATGTATTCCTCGTTGAACTCAGGGAGGGAGGCTTTGTTCTCCGGGGTGTCCTTGAGGTTGGCAGCCGCCAGCATGAAGAGGCAGAGGCCACGGCTGTAGGATTCCTTCTGCTCACCGTCGCCGAATTCAGTGCCGGGGATCGGCAGCATGTAGCGTTGAATGAGAGGGAAGCCGGGGTCGATGGACTGACCTTTGGAACCAGTGGAGGGTTCCACGGTTTGGTAAGTCACGGCGAGGAAGGTGCCTTTGCCGGACTTGGAGGGGATGGCCTCGGCTTTGGCGATGACGAGTGGGCACTTGCCTTCGACGAGGATCGGGAAGGAAGTGTCGGTGTCGTTGAGTTTGAGGGATAGAGGTAGCATTGTGTTATGTTGTTTTGTGTTTGTTGTTCGAGAGCATGATGCTCAGGAAATTGGACGGGGAGTCAGGGATCGCACCTGAATGACTCTTACGAGAAGACTGTTCGACCATTGAACACAGCCTCAGAAGCACTAGCTCCCTCCCCAGTTGGTTAAAGTTATGGCAGTGGGAATCCGATGTCGAGCGCACTTATAGCTGGCTCGGTCATCTCGGATGCCCAAGGACGGCAGGAGGTGGCTGGGATGCCGTCGAGGGTGAGGGATTCAAGGATGTCGTCGGCGGTGGCGTTGAGGTCGTCGGAGGGGGAGATGTCAACGGCGAGGAGGAATGTGCGGGTCATGGGCGGGTGAAGAAGTCTTTGATTGCGAAGCTGATATAGATTAACATCACTGTGGTTAATACGATTAATCCAACAGCATCGGAGAGGGTCCAAACGAATAGAGCGAGGTTCATGGGGCGGTGGGGTTAAGGGCTTTGAGGATGTTCACCATGTCAGCAGGGAAGGAGGTGCCGAGCTGGGCGGCGGATTTGAGGCCGAGGTTCTTGTCTCGTGGTCCGGGGGATGTGATGATCCGGCGCTCGGTCTTAGCGGTTGCACCGAGGCCAGTGGTTGTAACGTCCATCAGCCAGACTTCTTCAAACCACCCGGCGAGGATGTGCTTGAGGTTGCCAGGGATGGCGAGGAAGTTGGTGAGCACACCAGTGAGTTCTTCTTTGTCAACGGTCATGTGGGCTTCCACGCAGAGACGTTTGCCGGAGGACTTGAGCCAGAAGATCAGCTGCCGCATGATGGAACCGAAGGCTCCCCACTGGGCGAACTCGAACTTGGGGTCGATGGTGCGCTTGTAGTCGCCGAGCTTCTGGTTGGTCATCTTGTAGGTTTGGATGTAGGCAAGCTCGATGAGAGAGGAGAGGGAAGAGATGACGATGGTGTCAACGTCTTTGCTGGAGCAGGCTTCGAGGAGCAGGTCTTGCACGCGGGACCATTGATCTTCGCGCGGGCAGGCGGTGCCAGCGGCTGTGGTCATGGGAGTGTCATAGAACCACGTCTTTGGGAGGAGTTCTTTGGCTTCAAGATACCGCACAGGCCCATTGAGATTGCCGTCGCAGTCAAGGATGAACGGGCGCGGGAGCTGGAGTGAGACGGTGGTTTTCCCACTGCCCGGTGGGCCGATGAGGAGGAAGGATTGCGGGAGGCGCGGGAGGAAGTCGGTGGAGGATTTCATTGTAGGAGTGTGGTTAGTTGGGAGTTCAGTTCCGCGAGTTCTTTCAACGCCAAGGTGGGATCAGTGGCGAAGATGGTTTGTACCCGCTGGGCTGCGCGGTGGAAGTCGGTGTAGATGGAACGGAGGATTGTTTTGTCCTGCTCGGCGTGGGAGTGTTCACGGAAGCGGGTGGTTTCTTCGGAGGTTATGGAGAGGATGGAGGTGTGGAGCCAGTGGGTGGGGTAGTGGGGGTGAGGGGCGGTGGAGTGCCCGATGACTGGGACGGAGAGGGAGATCATACAGGTTTCCAAGTGTTGTTGATGTAGTTGTCGGAGTTGAGCATGTCAAGGCGGCTCTCCGGTGGTAGCGCACAGACGTCGAAGAACGGGCACTTGCCATACTTGCCGATGCACCATTGGGTCTTGCGAGGGAAATACTTATTCGTTATGTTAGCGAAGAGTTCTTCAGCGAGGGCGAGGGCGTCCTGCTTGAACTCGGTCACGTGCCAGTCGTGGTATTGATACTGCCGGCGATGGGGTTCAAAGGGCTTGGAGGTAGTCGGGCGGCCACCTTTGGTGATAGCGGCGACAGGCTTACGGCAGGCCAGCACGTTGGCCATGAACCCTTTGATTGGGAGGTCAGGGAAGGCAGCCCGCATGGCGGCGAAGTAACCCGTGGGCTGCATGGCGATCTCAAACCCGTCGAAGAAGTCTTGGGAGATGATGGAGGAGGTCTTGTGATCCACTACGTAGAGGGAACCGTTGACTTCGGCTAGCATATCAATGATGCCGGACCATTCGATGTGGACAGTCAAGGGCTTTTTAGGTAGTTGCGTGCCGTAAGTGGTGCTAAATTTAACCTCAGAGTCACAGGCAAGTTCCTTCGCTGCATCATTCGTCAGGGTGCCGTAGCCCCAGGCTTTAAACATCCCAGTCGGTAATTCCACCTGACCGAGAGGAAAAGCGAAGCTGAACTCAACTAGCGGTTTGCCTTCGTGGACGTAGGGGGTCATGACCTCGTCTTTGTAGTGGGTTATGTAGGAGTGGAAGGATTGGACGGCGTAGGCAGATGTGCGGTAGTCGGGGAAGAGCGAGGGAGGGGATTCGGCGAAGGTGGATTCGATGGCGGAGTAACAGCGGGAGAGAAGAGCTTGGCGGAGGTCTTCGTTGTGGGTTTGGTCTTTGTTCCGATACCACACCTCTAGTCCTGCGTGGATGGCCGCGCCGAAGGTGAGAGCGGAACGGCTGCCTCCTTGGCGGGAGCGGACGAGCTTGTATTCAGCGGAACGGTTGCAACCGAGGAGGGATTCAATGGAGGACCAGTCAACGCGGAAGGTGAGGGAACCGTCAGGCTGCCAATGGAATAGTTTCCTGATAGGAAGGGACGATGGAGGGTGCGAGGGGCCGGAGAGGGAGAGTGCGATCATGAGGATAGAGGATGGTGTCGAGGCAGGGGCCGGTTATGCAGATGTAGGTGTGACCTAGGCGAGTGATGTGGACTGTGGCGAGGCAGAGCCAACGATGGAAGAGGGCGGTGAACATTGGTGGCGTTTAAGTTTCAAGCGAAGTTTCTTGGACATGCGAATGCGAGGGAGGATGGTGCCGTCGGGGAGACAGCGGCGGACGCCTTGCGAGGTGCGCTTGTAAAGCTGGCCGTCGCTGGACTTGTAGTAGGTGGATGGAGAGGAAGGAGCTGGTGAGTATGTCATATGGTTACATCAAATGTGAAAGGTCTGCGCTGGCGGCGGTGATGGTTTTCTTCTTGCCAGTGATTTCCCTGGTTGCGGTGGTGCGGAGTTTCTTCTTAACAGAAGGGGCGACGCGGACTGCGCGGGTGGTTTTGATGAGAGCTTCTAGTTCCTTCTCATTCATCTGGGAGATGTCTTTACCTTCGAGCTCGTGGAAGGGCACGCCATCGAAGAGATGTTTGAGGTGGGTTTCGGTGGTCATTAGAATTGGAAGGTGGTGGTTGCTAGGAACTGGTTGAAGCGGGCTTCGTTGGAGGCTATCTCTTCGGAGCTGGTGGGGATGGGGAGGTTGGCTTTAATGCCGGTGACGAAGAGGGAGAAGAGGGAAGCACAAGCGGCGTCGACTGCCCCGTGGGACTGGAAGCGCATTCTGAACTGGAGGTAGTCATCGCGGGAGGCGTCGAAGCAGACTTCTCTGGTTTCGTCTTGGCGGACTTTATATGGGGACTTGATGGTGGAGTTGTTCATAAGATGGTGAATGAGCCGTCGGTGTTACGAAGCAGCTCGATGTTAGGGTAGGTGGAGTCGGTGTCGATGGGGGCAAGGATGTTGTGGAGGGTTAAGGGGACTGGGATGTGGTCGAAGTTCTTGAGGTGGAGGACGGCGGCGAGGGTCACGGGATCGGAGCAGTCGATGGAGGGGAGGCGAGGGGATGGCGGGGATGAGGCTCCAGATTCTGCACTCGCGATTGTGATAGGCGCTTGAGAAATTCTCTTGCGCTTGGGGCCGATGTAGATTGAGCCATCAGGGTTTGGAGAGAAGACGAATTCTCTGGCAACGAGCGCGGCTTGATCACGAGGGATAATGGACGTGATCCCTTCGTTTGCAACGAACACACGTAGAGCCAGTGAAAGGGCTTGCCGCACGGTGCCAGGAGCACGTCCCGCGCAGGCGACACTGGAGGCGGAGGGGTAGCGGGAGATGATCTCGTGGAGGGAGGCTTCATATGGGCGGAATAGGTGTTCGAGTGGGTGCATGGTGGAGGGTGGGGAAAGGGTGCCAACTGGTGGACTCGAACCACCTAGAGCTTTTATACAGCAAGTAGCGAACCGGCTGTGTCGCGATTACTCTTCCTCCGTAGGATAGTTGACATTGAAATTGGTGAAGCCACGATCCTTACCGTCCCCCTACAGTTGCATGCAGGTGCAGGCATCGAACCTGCTTTGTCGCTTCAAGTTGGTGACTCAGGCCAGAATTGCACTGGCTGGTAAAGGAAGGTTCAAAGTCCCGCCTTGCGTGTCACTGTCCACGCCGCTGAGTCGAAATTGGTGCCCGTCGTTACAGTGACGGAGCCGAGGCTGGAAGGTTCTAAGGCAACCTACAATCGAGTCATGGGTTAGGTAACGAGAGCGTGATCTCCGTCGCTTCGGCCGTCCCTTTGGCCAGTGGGAGAGGCAAATCTCTGGTGAGGATGGAGGGCTCAGGTGGGTGAGCCACACCCTCAAATCAACACACTGGTCAGGTCGCTCACAGAAGTCTTGTGCTGCATCTAAAGGAAACTTTAATTCCCATGTGCCCTCACTGCAATGTGCTGATTTGAAGGTGAGCCTTTTAACGTCAATGCTCAGGACGGTTATCGGTCATGCGCTCTTCCCGAGCGGAGTGATTACATGAGCCCAAGTGGCAGTTCCATCTGGCGGCGCTTCTCGTCGATTTCAATCGCGCGAGCAATGCCGTCTTCGGTCCAGCCGCCGAGGTTCTCGAACAGATAGCCAGGGTTGGCAGCCTGCCAGCGAGTGACGAAGTAGGCTTCGTCGAACGGGGTGGCACCGTCGGAAGCCAGCGCGCCGGACTCTGCTTTCGCGAGCACGTTGCGGGCGAGGGAGAAGAAACGAGCATCGGGCTCGGCTTCCTCTTCTGCCTTGGACACCTCGAACGGGATGGTGTCTGCGACTTGCTGACCGAGGACAGCGTAGTCGGTTTCACTGATTGCCGGAGCTTGGTAGTCGGCGTCACCGGGGGAACCTTTACCTTGAAGGACGAGCTTGATGTAGTCGCCTTCGGAGATGAGGATTTCGGAGATGTCACCCGCGCGGTTCTTCTTCTGTTTGCCTGAGGAAGGGATGGCAACGCCGGTGGTTTCGACGAGCTTGGCCACCATAGCTTTGCGGTATTTATTGTTCCAGCCTTGGTAGAAGCTGTGCTTGACCGCGGCGAAGTGGACATTGGCGGGGTTGCTGGCGGCGATGAGATCGTCGAGGGTCACGGGGACTTGGACGTAGCAATCGACACCTAGGGTGCGGTTTTTATAAGGAGCAGTTTTGACTGACATAGTGTTGTGTGTTTGTTTGGGTTTGTGGTTTCCAGCGGTTGCTGGATTGTTTGCCTTGTGGCAAGATGGGAAGATAGGCGAAAGCGGGGAAATTGCAAGGGGAAAAGGCGGCGAAAGGATTATAAATTACATAAGGAACCCGCCACCACGTTTGAAGTCGTCCGTAAGTGGGAGTTACGGAGGAGTTGGAGAACTGTCGTCACCAACCTGTATAAAGCCCTCGTTGTGGTAGGCTGTTGCTAGCTTGACTAGAGGTTCTCCTCTCAGCTTTTCTAGCCGGCCGAGACCAATACGCTTTACGATGTTGTCCTCCCGCATAGTGTTACAGGCGTTTAAAAGGTTGTTGAGGAAGTCGTTTGACGTTTCAAGCCCCCAGAGGACAAGGGCTAGATGATATTTAACCGCCCAGAGGATTGAGGTATCTGCGTGTGGGCTGCTGGTTGTGCGGACGAGTTCGGCTAGAGAGGAGGCTTCGGATTTTGTGATCATGGTGGTGTGGATGTTAGTGTTGAGAATTGTATGCGCCGGGTAGGGTGATAGGCCGCCAGTGGGTGGCTTTGCTCCGCTCGGAGGCTGAGGCGAAATTGCCTTGCCAGATGTCGTGTTCGTTGGCGAATTCGATGTCACAGTATTCGTTGACGTCGTCAAGGGTAACTGGGGTGTCAATGGGGCGCCAGCGGAGGAGGGAGAGTTCTTGCTCGGGGGTGAGGGTGGGGCTCATGAGTTTGGGCTTATTAGTTGGAGTTCTGCTTGAAAGGCATCGAAGTCTTTGAGGAGTTGAGTCCAGCGGGCAAAGGTCTCGTCGGGGACTTCATATTTTGTGTATGAGTTAGCCCAGGCACTGTTGTCGTGTTCTCGTGGGGTGAGGACAGGATACAATTCGTCGGTGGTGATAAAGATTGTTTTCATATGCTGCCCGCGCGGTGGACAGGTGGGAAGTGGAGCGAAGAGTTCAACTGTGGCAGCGGTGAACTCAGGGTCGTTGGCTTTTTGGTCAGTGGCAGGGTGGTCGATGTATGGGTTCATGGGTGTTGTTTTGGAGTGTAGATTCCGTTGAAGGTGGATTTGGGATTGCATGGTGTTATTGTTGTGGCGTTAATAGTTCAACGAGTTCTTCCATTAGGCTGTTAACTCGTTCGGCATGGGTCGGAACAGGCTTACTCGAATCGATGGGTTTTGGTGGAGCATATTTTGAGTAGAGCTTCGTCCAGCATCCGGAACAGAACTCAAAGCTTGTGCCTTGGCTGTCATAATGTCCGACGTGGATTTTTACCTTTCGGGCGAAGTTATGTTGATCCGAAGGGATCACTTCATTGCACTTATCGCAGGTTCTGATGGTGGTTATCATATGGGTTATTCTTCTTCAACAGTGATTTCATACAGGGTTTCCTTCGCGCGGGTGATCGCGACGTAGATGAGGTTTTGTTCTTGCTCTTCCATCCAGGGTTGGGTGGCGAACTTGGAGGGCATGTAGGCGTTGCGGCCCAGGAGATAGACCGTAGGCCATTCGAGGCCTTTGGACTTGTGGACACTGGAGAGGGTCAGCTTGGAGGGCTTGGTGGGATCGTAGTCACTGAAGAGGGTTTCGATTTGCTTGAACAGCTGGGTGATGGAGGTGATGAAGGGGAGCTGGATAACTGTGGAGATGGCGGCGATCTTGTCCTGAAGAACGTCGTATTTCCACGGAGAGAGTTTAGCTGCTTGCTCGCGTAGGTGGGCGGTGAGGTTGATTGCCAGCTGCTGCTTGGTGTCTGTGGCCTCGCTGTGCTTTTTGCAGAGGCGGATGAGATCTGCGCCGATGTCCTTGCCTTCAATGCGGCAGGGGATTTGTTTGCTCAAGAGCTGGAAGGCTAGGGAGATAAGTGGGGCGTTCTTACGGCATAGGATGGCGCTGTGCTGCATGTCATAGCCCAGCCCGGTGGAAAAGAGGTTCTCGTGGAAGTTATACTCTGGCATGTCGAGGTTGACCTCGCCCTCGATCGCTCCGACCTTCGGGTGGATGTGGGAGACGATCTTCCGAGCGTGGGCGATGACAGCTTTGGAACAGCGGAAGCACACGGAGAGAGGAAGCTCTGCGGCGTGGAACTCCCGCTTGAGGATGTCCAGCGCGTCGTTGTCCGCACCAGTAAATCCATAAATTGCTTGGTGCCGGTCTCCTACAGCGATGAGGCGACCGACAGTTAGCGGGGTATCATGGATCATGCCATGATTCTCGGGATACAGTTGTTGCTTGAGCATCCTCCTTGCCACTTCCCTCCTCGTGGCGTTCGTATCCTGTGCCTCATCAATGAACACGAAGTCAAACTGGGGGAAGGGGAGATTCTCCACCAGTGGGAACCAGATCATGTCACTGAAGTCAATCTTGTCGGTATTCTCGGATGACAGTCGAAAGAGGTCGGCGGCCAGGTTGATGAACGCGCCGAAGGGGAGCTTGTCCTCGTCCCAGGAGATGTCGTGGTAGTCGATGAGCTTTTTCCACTCGGCGGTGCAGTTGGTGAAGAACAGGCCCATGCCGGTGTCTTTGGCTATGGCGACCGCTTGGCAGATGGGCTTGGAGAAAGACCAGTTCAGGCGGTGGGACTTGAGTATTGGGTCGAGGAGGTCATTGAGCTTGTAGGAGTTGGGCTTACGGGGACCGTGGGCGGACTTGAAGGCGGAGAAGCCGAAGCCGTGGACGGTGTTGACCTCCACCCATTGGCCCAACCCGAGGGCCATGATGCGAGCTTTGAGCTCATCACGGACTTTGGCGTTGAATGACATCAGGGCGATGAGCTTGCGGGGACTGATGCCTCGCTTGATTGCTTCCAGGACGATAGCTACACACATTTCGATGATTGTGTAGGTCTTACCGCTGCCGGCGACTGCTTCGAGGATGAGATTGCCGGTGGACTGGTGGGTCCAGTTGATGGCGGCGAGCTGTTCGTCGGTGCAGCTGGGGGATTGGACGGGGAGCGGGGAGGGAGGCGGAGTGAGGGAGGCGGAGAAGGTGATCATGGGTTGCGGCGTTGATAGTCAGCTTGAATCATTGAAGAAATTATAGTAGCGTTCCAAGGTTGGTCTTTTGGATAGCTGGGGTTATGCTTATAGAAATTCTCTAGAAACCGTTGCTGGGTTATTAATTGTCCAGCGGGGTTATAAACAGGGAAGTAGCGAGCTTCTGGGTTGGTCGGTTCGATAACATTGCCTTCTACGTCCATGAACTCTTTATTGAGCTCACAGATGTAATGAAGGTGTTCAGCTAAACGATAAGGGTCGAAGGTGATCATTGGAGTAGGTGTTGGATTGCGGTTAGGTTTCATCGAATTTCACAGGTTGGCTGTTGATAGGCATGAGTTCGATTTTAACCGCCATCTTGTTCACCAGCACAAGGGTTGAGCCGTCGAGTTGGTAGAAAGCACAAACCCCGGTGATGAGGTTGATGATCGCTTGGTGGTAGCGGATGCCCCGGTAGGTGATGCCGGGGAAGGTAATGTTGAGGTCGTCCGTGTGGATGCGGTCGTCTCGGCGGGAGGCTTCAGCGTGGGAATCGACGGAGAAGAGCTGGGAGGGGATGGATGCGGAGGTCATTGGCGTGTGGGTGGGGTTAGTTCTTGGATGTGTTCGAGGATCTTGGCGATTTGGGTCATGTGTTTCTCATGCACCCAGTTAAGGGTGATGAGTGTGATGGCATTGTTGGCGTAGGCTAGAGCCGCGCGGAGGGCGAGGTTTTCTTCTTCAGGGTTCATAAGTGTGCAAGTGAAAGCAGTGCGATGACTCTGGCGCCTTGGGTGTCGTAGCCAGTTATAACGTAGGATCAAGCAAAGATGCTTCAAGAAAGCTAATGACCGTGTTATTTTTAAGCTTCCTGCAAGCACAAGCACAAGCACAAGCACAAGCATAAGTATAAGCATGAGCATGAGCATGAGCACGAGCACTAGCACTAGCACTAGCACTAGCATTAGCATGAACATGAACCTGAGCATGAGCATGCTTTTCTGACTCAATTGATCTGTCAATATTAGATAGCCAATTATCTGCCCACTTCAACCAGATAGTTGAAGGATTTGCTAACTGCTTTGCACAGTTTATAGCTACATACTGCTTTTGTGCGGGACTTAACGATGGAAGCATGAGTTCTTCTACTAATGTTTGCGATTTGCATGCAAACTTTAATTCATCCTGAGCTACGATCTCACTAGTTTCAATCTTAAACAGCCTAGGTTTGTCTATGCTAGCATGTATAGGATTAAACATAACTGCCATCAACGGGTGGTTGTAAAAATGCAGAACCTGAGCTGAGCACATTCTTGTGCCTTCCTGTTCAGCTGTTTGAGCTTCTCCGAGTTTCCATTTAAGCCCCCCGTGAGATGTCATGTCTTGGGTTAAAAGCTTGTATCCGATATTCATAAAAGAAAGAGGTTGCTCTCGGTAAGGGTGAGTTACCGAGAGCGGTGGGTTAACTAATTGCTTCGAGTTGGCGCTGAATAGCGTTCAGCCGTGTGTTGAAATTTTTGAGCGATTGCTCGCAGCAGCAGGCGATGTTTACTTCGTTGTCTGCCTCAGCACGTTGTTTTGCCTTTGTGCAGGAGTTGATGCTATGGAGGAGATCTTCCCTGCGGGATTTGAGAATCACCTTGCGACGGAGTTTCCGGCGAGCTTTGTGCGCGATTTCGGTGGGAGTGAGAGCGCCGAGGATAGGCGCTCCTAATTGAGGGCCGTATGGATCGTTACGGTTTTCAATTCGACGGCGTTGTTTACATTGTGCGTGTGATGCGATCATATTGCTATATGTTTGATGTGTGTGAGTGCTCTATCTCTTCAGTGCTGGTAGAGCGAGGTTCCAGCAGACGGCACGAGGGCCGTTTCGATGTTATTTCACGTCGTGGTTGGTGGTGAGGAAGTGCTTGCCCACCTCGGTGGTGATGACCTTGGGCCAGCCATGGATTCGCAGGGAGCGGAGGAGTTCTTGGGCGATGGAGTTGGAGGATTTGAGGAGTTCGAGTTGCTGCTGGGTGATGGGGATCATTTTGTTTGTTCGGTGAGGTTGGTTGCTGGGCGGTTGAGTGCGTTGAGCTGGATGAATTTCTTCCTCCAGAGATTGGTGTTGTCTTGCTCGCGGGGGAGCGGGAGGAACGCGCGATGGGCGGTGAGCAATGCTTGGTGGTTCATAGTGTTTGGACTGTGGTGGTTGTTGTGCGCTCGGTGATGGTGATGCGGTAGAGCGGGTGGAGTTCCTCCAACACGATGAGAGCTTCGTCAGGTTCCATCCAATCCGTGCGGAAGAAGAAGTGATAACGCTGGTCATGGTTTGCCAGTCTGCTGATCGAGAGTTGAATCTGGGTCATATGTTTAGATTGGTTAGGTGTTTGCTTTGTGATCTCCCGCACCTAGCGGTGCTGAGGAAGGAATGGTTCGGGACGCTGGGTTTGCACCAGCTCAGCTCGCTATGCTTTCAGGATTTGCACCTGTATTCAACTGCTTGCAGCAGCGCCACGTCTTGTGGTATCCCATGTTTGTTAGTTGTCTCCACCCCGCTCCGCGTGGCTAGGTGTGAGCGACCTCTCCGTTGAGTTTCATTTCCACCAGCTTAAGTGTCACAAGGGCTTTATCCTTACGGGTGGCTTCGGGGAGAGCAAGGAGCAATTCCAGTCCGAGGCTCTTGAGGGTCTTACTGACACCTCCGAGGATGTGGAACTTCCGCACGAGGGCTTTGTCCACCTGCCAGAAGAGTTTGTTCTCCAGCTTAACTCGGATTCTCTCGAGCTCCTTGGTGTCCTGTTCACTGGCCGTGTCCCAATACCAGTGGCTGGGTTTGTCAGCTGACATTCCCGCTCCGAGGTTCCTGAGGCCACACTTAATCCTTGCTCTCTCGGTAATCTCCGCTTCCCGAGAGGCGATGTCTTGGCGCTGGTGGATCAAGCTGATCTCACGGTTCATCAGCTTGGCGTTTGCTTTGATCCTGTCTTCGATCAAGGCTTTGAAGAGAGGATCATTGGTTGTGGAGTGTCGGGCTTTCAATTCCCGATCTAGTTTCTGGGCGGTTATCAGTGGTGACATATTGGATGTTTGCTGTGCGGGTTATATAAGCTCGCGGGGCTTAGACGTCGTCGTCTGAAATTTGTGGGAGAGAGATAGGAGGTGTCACGTCGTGGTTGGTGGGCTCGCGGAGTCCGAGGGCCACCAACCAGTGCTCGCTCACGACCAGCTCATGATTTGTGGGGAGGATAACCACTTCGGGCTCGGTGGTGATTTCTCGTTGGTTCAAGTAAGCTCTAACGTCCTCCAAGGGGCACCAGATTCCGCCTTCAATGGCTCGTTGAATCCAGTGGCCACTGGTTAGGCGGACGGTGCCAATAACACACTGCATCATCGTGCCGAGGTGCCAGATTTGAAGCTGTGCTTTGTCGAGCGTGTGCCCCGCTAGCAGTTCACGTTTCACCTTTTCTGTGATTATCCAGCCGTAATGCGGGTGGTTTTGCACCGTGTTTACGAGGCTAACGGCGGCTGGGCGGGGAGGGCTGTGGATTGATTGTGGAAGGGACATTGCAATTGGTAAGGGTGAAGGACGGAGAGAGGTTAGAGCGGGTGGGCGGGATGTCAAGGGGCGCGGGTTCGCGGTTTGGGTAACGGCGCCGCCATACCGCGCCCGCAAAGAGGG
>Ga0208975_1000082_pt1 | contig 46530 bp, 42 predicted proteins | sample GreLakmeER78MSRF_FD_187700 | JGI IMG/M metagenome (GOLD analysis project Ga0208975, IMG submission 187700) | Freshwater lentic microbial communities from great Laurentian Lakes, MI, USA - Great Lakes metaG ER78MSRF (SPAdes) | ecosystem: Environmental > Aquatic > Freshwater > Lake | place: Great...
CTGGATCAACTACCTACATTAATACACAAACTTTAAATATTGAAGATAATACAATTTTACTTAATTCAAATGTTACTGGAGCACCAACTGGAACTGCAGGTATTGAAATTGAGCGTGGCACAGAAACTAATTCATCAATTTTATGGACTGAATCATTGCAAGGATGGGATTTTTCACATGACATTTATACAAATGCAGTTAGAAATCAAAACATTCTAGAAATAAATGTATCTGCATCAGCTGGATCAAGTGGGGAAATTGATTTATTGACAGCATTTGCAGAATTAAATATAAATACAGATGGAAGTATTGATTTAAGACCAGGAAATATTTCTGGATTTGAAAGATATAAGTTTACAAAAACACATTTAGAGTTCCCTGATTTAAGTCAACAGGATACTGCTTTCTTAGGAATGTCTTCATATACTACAACAAATCTTTCAGAAGGAACTAATTTATACTTTACAAATCAAAGAGCAATAGATGCACTATCTTCTACACTTACAAACTATTTAACAAATTCTTCTGCATCAACAATATATCTAACACAAGCTAATGCTGCAAGTATATATTTGACACAATCTAATGCATCTACAACATATTTGACAACAGAAACTGATCCAATATTTGTTGCTTCTGATGCCTATAATATTACATCTGCCTCAACATCTGCATGGAACACAGCTTATGGATGGGGAAATCATGCCCTTGCAGGATACTCTTTAACTTCTCACAATCATTCTTTAAATAGTCTTTCAAATGTTGTAATTACTGGAACTCCAACAGATGGACAAGCAATTGTTTGGGACACGTCTACTTCAAAATGGGTAAATGAAACAATAGCTGCAGGATCTTCTTATCCAGATCAAACTGGTAACAGTGGAAAATTTTTACAAACAAATGGAGCAAGTGTATCTTGGCAAAATGTTGACTTTACTGGATACCTAACAGAAGCTTCAGCATCTTCTACATACCTAACTCAAGCCTCAGCATCTTCTACATACCTAACTCAAGCCTCAGCATCTTCTACATACCAGCCTATTGGAAGCTATTTGACTTCTGAATCAGACACTTTAGAAACAGTAACTGATCGTGGTGCAACATCTTCAAATGCTATATCAATTACAAATGCAACTGCTGCTTCATCAACAACTACTGGTGCACTTACTATTACAGGCGGTGTAGGAATTGGAGAAGATCTTTATGTAAACAATAATGTATATATTGGTGGAGATATTAATATAACAGGTTCTATCAGTGGATCTTTAACATATGTAAATGTTACTGATTTAGTTGTAACAGATCCTTTAATTTACCTTGCAGAAGGTAATCCTAATGACTCGGTTGATATTGGTATATTTGCTGCACTAAATCATAGTTCTTCTGCATATTACCACACTGGACTAATTAGAGATGCATCAGATTCTGGAAAATGGAAGTTAGCTTCAAATCTTTTAGATCCAACAAGCAATGTTATTGATTTTACAGGTGCTACTTTTGATACATTAAAGATTGGTGCTCTTGAAGTTACAGATGCTTCAACAACTCGTACAAATCTTGGTCTTACAATTGGAACAGATGTTCAAGCTTATAACGTAACTTTGGCAGCAGTAGCAGGTGGGACATATACGGGTGATGACAGCATTGCAACTCTTGGAACTATTACAGCTGGAACATGGAATGGCTCAACAATTGGATATGCATATGGTGGAACTGGTCTTACAACATTAGGAACTGCTGGTCAAGTGCTTACTGTAAATGCTGGAGCTACAGCAATTGAGTGGGCTACTCCATCAGGTGGCGGTGGACCATCAACAACTACTACTTCAATCACAACAAACTCTGCAACAGCAATTGAATCATTTGCAACAACAACATCTAGAACAGCAGAGGCAATTATTCAAATTACACAGGGAACTGATTATTATTCATCTAAAGTTCTTTTAATTCATGATGGAACAACTGTAAAAATGACTGAGTATGCAATTTTAGAATCTACAACTGGAGCAATTCCATTAACAATTAGTTCTGCTATAAGTGGATCAAATGTTGAACTTCGTGCAACTATTACAGATGCAGCAACAACAAATGCAACTGCAAAAGTAATTATGACAGAGGTGGCAGTATAATGGCTAATCTAAAATTAAAAGAAAATCTAGATATTAAAAGCACTGGTGTGTCCACATCTGGACAAAATGCTCTTCCAAAAACTGGAGACATAATTCCATTTGCTGGAACTATCGCACCAAATGGATGGGCAATTTGTGATGGAACAAATGGAACTCCAGATTTAAGAGGGAAATTTGTTGTTGGATACCAAGATTCTGGAAATATTGGAACTACTATTGGTAGCTCAACACATACACATACATATTCTACAAATACTTTTAACCAAACTGGAACTTCAGATTCTCATGATGGAGTTGATACAGGAGTTTCTTACGGTGGAAATGGAGCTGTACATGCTCACTCAGTAAGTACAACTTTTGGATCAGGCTCTGGTGCAAATAATCTACTTGCAAATAGCACAAACTCTGGTGGTCCTATTGCTTTTGTTGCAAGACCACATACACACAATGGATCAGGAAGTGTTAATTTTAACAATGCTGGCGTTGGTGGTCATAACCATGGGGGCTTTGGATTAAGAACTTCAGATAGGACACTTGCTCATAATACAAACCACTCTGTGTCAAATGTTCCTGTAGGAAATGCAGCAGCAGGAAGCAGCTTGGTTCCATTTATTATAATGAATTATATAATGAAGATATGAGGGTTATGATATGGCAAATTTAAAAATAGGATTAAACGCAGCAGTTGATAAAAATGGATTTATTCAAAATTATCCAGTTGGAACCATTATTGTTAGAAATAATTCAACAATAGATAATGGATGGCTATTATGCGATGGTAGATATGTAAATACAGCAGACTATCCAGAATTATATGCTCATATTGGAACAACATATGGTGCATTAGTTGGATCAACTTTTAGATTACCTCCACTTGTTTATAATGCAACAAATAATCCACAACAAAGAATTCCTTTTTCAACACTAACTTCTGAAGTTTCTTATCCAAATAATTTTTATCATTCACATACAATTGCAATAAATGCTACCGTTGGCATGAGCAATCCTGGTTCTACTCATAATTTTTATGGGCATCCAACTAACTCATCTACTTCAAATAGTGATACTAATAATCATGCTCATAATTCAAGTGGAAATACAAACACTTCCTCAAACTCTGGAGGATCTTCTGGAACAAGAGCACCTGGTCCAACTGGTCCATATGCTTCTGGTCCAGGTGGTGGAACTGGTCACTCTCATGGTGGAGCTGGTTGGTCTGGAACTTCTGGTGCAGCAGGAGATACACATGGTCATACAGTAAACTGGCATAGTGGTAACTTGGTTCATTATCATAACCATAGTTCAAACGTAGCATCTGTTACACATAATGTAAGTCCTTCAACTAGTGCAAATTTAACATCAGGGCAATATCCAACATCTATGGAGGTGAGTTTCCTTATAAAGACATAGGATAAAATTATGGCAGATTTTAAATCAGACAATATAGATACCTCTTCAACTTATGCATATATTCCAACAGGTGGAATAATTACACTTGGAGGATCTTTTTCAGAATATAGTGATACCACTTACGAAAATATTGGATTAATACCATGTGATGGTAGAACTTTAAATGCTTCTGCAAGTCCACAATACACTAATCTATTTAATGTTATTGGAGTTTTGTATGGAGGTAGTGGATCGGCATCTTTTAATGTTCCAAATCTTAAAACAGATAAGGTTGCAATTGCTGGAACTTCTAATACTTTTTATAACACAAATACAGTTGGAACAAAAGTAACTTCTACAGCACATTCTCATGTGACGACTGCAACAAATAATCAATTTTTTGTAAATTTTGGAAATGTTTCGCATGATCATACTCTTTCGTATAATGATGTAGGAAATGTTACAGGAGAAAATGGTCATGGTCACAATGGCGTATCTAGTTCAGGAACTATTGGACCAAATGTTAATAAAAATGGACCAGGTGGCACTGCTGGTGGTGGATTAAATGGAAACCACTCTCATAATGTTTCTTTAAATGCAAACGCACTTGGCGATGGTGGAGGAAATAATCATACCCATAGTGGAGTTTTATATCATAATACAGGATATAGTACAGTATTTAATCATGCACATGATGCTAATATTACTAATTCTGCAAATACATCAACTGCAACATATAGTTCATCCGCACTTGGCGTTCCTTATGCAAATGTGTTATACTTTATAAAAGCTTAAAAGGAAGAAATGTATGAAAAAAAATGTTGTTAATTTTTATCCAATAAAAGAAGAGTATCAGGATGTTTTTGATAATCCAGTTCCTGCTAAAGATATTATTCCAGAATGGTATAAGAAACAAAATAGATATACTGGTGGAGAAAAAACTTTACTTTCAGATACAGGAACATATAATACAACTATAAAAGCATGTATGCCAATATTTGATTTAATCACTGCTGGATACGTTATTAAAACCCCTGCAGATTTGCATGTTTTAATAAATGAAGATGGCTCTGCAAGTTTTTCTTGGGCTATAAATAATTATACTTGTATTGAAAGTCACGGACCTTTACAGTATGATGCTTTTAATATTCCTAAAGAATTTCATCAAATAGGTTATAAATTTATCAGCCCTTGGATTATACAAACTCCAAAGGGATATTCTTCAATTTTTATGTCACCAGTTTTAAGAGACGACTTACCATTTCAATGTTTGCCAGCAATTGTAGATACAGACAATCATCCAATTGCAGTAAACTTTCCATTCTTTTTACGAAAAGATTTTGAAGGAATTATTCCAGCAGGAACTCCAATGATTCAAATTATTCCATTTAAAAGAGATTCTTGGGGGCATAAAATTAAAAAGTATGATCCTTCTCTTAATAAAGTTTGGAAAAAAGCTGAAAGATATATGAAAAATAGGTACAAAGATAATTTTAGAGTACTGAAAGAATGGGACTAAAAAATGACAGTAATGCCAGAACATGATCATACTCATCCAGATGCAGAGAATCACGAGCATATTGGAAAATTTAGTTATAGGCATACCCATGTAATGGATCCTGAAAGTAAAATTCATGACCACGAAAAATTTCACCAAACTAATATTGAAAAATATTTAGACGAAGTTTTGTCTCATGAAAAAGAAGCTCTTTGGCAAGATATAAGTTATGAAAAAGCTCAAGAATTAATTGCAGGTAAAGAAATAAATGGTCTTACAGAAGATCAAGTTAGAGCATTAATTATTTATTCAATATTTACATACTGTGTTGACAATATGGTTGCAGCAGAAATGATGTATATGGCAGAGTTGTCTGTTGCAGAACTTAAAAAAGCTGGAATGGCAGAACCAGTGTCAAACATGTTTATAAACTCTTTATTTAATTTTAGAAATGTTTATAGACCACTCTATGATTTATTAGATCTTAAATATGCAAATAGAATTGATGATCCAGATAGACAGTCAGACCAATATAGGCTTGGAGTAATTGACTGTATATTGGCTTTAAGAAGGTATGAAAGGTCTAGTGGTTTTGGGTGGGAAGATCCAAATCCAAGATTTAATATTCCAGCTAGAGATCAATTAGAGTTAGAGCTATAACTTGTCAACGTGGTATAATATTTTAAGGTGATTAACTATGGCATTTCCAGGTACATATAATTTTAACTACTATGCAGGTGATACCTTTGAGTTTTTTGTATACCCTAAAAATTCTTCTGGTGGAGTCTTTGACGACCTTTCTAGCTATACTGCACTCTTTTTAGTTTCAACAGCCAGAGGCTCTGCGTCAGCAGCTGTAATTTCTTCTCTTGATGCATCTGAAGCTTTAGCTACAATTGAAGATGGAGACCACGTTTCTTGCATGATTAAACCAAATGGTGGTAGACAGTTGACAGATGCTACATATATCTATGACTTAGAGATTGAAAATACAAGTGCATCTTCTTCCTCTTTTGGAAAAGTATTTACACTTTTAACTGGAACGATAAGTGTTACACAAGATGTGGCGGTAACTTAGTATGGCAATAGATACTATTATATCTAATGATGAATTAGTTGTAGTTGGACCACCTGCCTCAGTATCTGTAAGTGTAGACATTGGTCCACAAGGAGAAAGAGGCTCAGAGTTTTATACTGGAGTTGGAACACCTGCACAAAATGCAGCAAGTCTTGTAGATGCAAAAGTAAATGATTTGTATATTAACAGGCTTCTTGGTGGAAATTATGGAGTAGTTTATAAACTTAATGCAGTTCCTGGTGGTAGTTCTTGGCAGCCAGTTTTAAAGTTTCAACCAATATCTCATAGTGTTCAAAAATTAGTAAACTTTACTTCAGGAACTGGCTCTATATCTATACCTCTTGCAGACTTTTATTCTAGTGCTCCAGAAAATTTAAATCCAGAAACAATTCTTGTACAGGCAACATCAGAATTAAATGATCCAGCATTTATATCTATTTCTAATAAAAATATTCAAGATGTTTCTTCCGTTAAAACTTTTATTGTAGAATTAAAGGGTGCTCAGTTTTCATCAGGCTCAACATCTTTAATTTCTTCATCTGCAGTGCCTATTAATTTTTACATAACTGCAGGGGTAGGATAGTAACATGGCAGAAAAAATTAGCGATAGTAAAGGATTTGACGACACAACCTTTGACACATATGTTCCAGAACTAGAAGAGGCTGCAGATATTAGAAATGCTCTTGAGCTATTCTTTTATGGAAATTCTGAAGATGGAAATTCAACTGGAGATGTAAGTATTTATGAAACTTTTGTAGATTTTGATACAAGAATTTCTGCAAACGATGCTGCTTTTGATGGACATACTGGTGCTATTTCAGACGTGCATGGTGTTGGTGCAGGTAATTTAGTTGTTGGAACTGGAACAACTCAGACTCTAATAAATAAAACTTTGACAAGCCCAACTATAAATACTCCAACAATTAATACTCCAACAATTAATGCTGGTGTTTCTGGAACTGTTTCAATTAGTTCAACTGAACTTGGATATCTAGATGGGGTAACATCTTCTATTCAAACTCAAATAAATACAAATACTCCAGCTGGAATGATTTCAATTCATTCTGCAGCTACCGCCCCAACTGGATGGCTACTTTGTGATGGTACTTCTTATTCCACAACAACTTATGCAAATCTTTACGGTGTTATTGGTTATACATTTGGTGGATCTGGTGCAAACTTTAATGTTCCAAACTTAAAAGGAAAAGTTGTAGTTGGAATTGATGCAGCTCAAGTTGAATTTGATACCCGTGGAGAATCTGGTGGAACAATGACACACCAACATGCTGCCTCTAACAGTGGTAATACTTCTGTGGCACATAATCATACAATTCCTGCGTTAGCTGGAACAGCTGCAGGTGCAGGTGCACATAATCACTCTGTAAACGGAACTCATACTCACAGTATAAATCATGGACATGCTGATGATTTTAACCCAACAACAACTGGTGCTCACTCTCATACAGATGGAAATATTGCTACTTCTACCAATGTTGCTTATTTTAAAGTCTCTTCTGGAAGCTCTTCATTAAACGTAGCATCTGGACAACATACTCATACAATAAGTGGAAATACATCAAATACTGGAGATCATGATCACACCTTATCTGGTAGTGTAACTGACTCTAATGCCAACTCTGGAGCATCAAGTGCAAACTTTAATACTTCTAGTGATGGAAGTAATCATGCACACAATGTATCAACAGTTTCAGAAGCTACTATTGATGGAGCTGGCGGATCTCATGTACATACAACTCCAGCATCAGATACAATATCAAATCTACAACCTTATATAGCATTAAACTATATAATTAAGATATAGGAGGGCATAATGGCTATAAGTTTTAGAAAAGTTGATGAGATTGCAAAACAAGATTCTCATGGATACGATATTTGGGAATTATCAAATAACTTTGGAACAAGTCCTGGAGTAGTTGGGTGGTATTTTGTACCAGCTGGCACAGATGGAAAAGAATATCATGATGCACTAAGAACTGCAGAACAAAAGTTAATAGCTTTAGGATTAACTGAAATAGAAGTAAAAGCAATAATGGGAAGACAGCTTTTTTAAACCACTCTTGACAAGATTAATGTTTTAAGATATACTTTTACAAAGTACTATAGACAGGAGAATTAACATGGTACTCAAGTTAACAAAATCGCAAAAAGAAATGCTTCAATCTTATGGTCGTTCATTTCTAGGTGCAGCTATTGCTCTATATATGGCAGGTAATACAGATCCTTATACATATGTATATGCACTAGTAGCTGCATTTGCTCCAGTTGCAATTCGTTTCTTTAATAAGAATGACATTGCTTTTGGTAAGATTTCTGGAAGCTCAACTTCAGAAGAAGTTGCAGCAGAAGCTGTAAAAGCAATTAAAAAAGTTACAAAGAAGTAATAACCTATGCCAACTCCGACAATTGCTTTTCTAACTTATGACTGGTCATTTGGTGTAAAACCATTACAACCAAATGGATGTGGTTGGTACAGATGTTACTTACCAATGAAGCAATTGAAGGAGCATGGCTGGGAAAGTGGAATTGGTCTTCCAGGATTTAGCGAAGAACACGCTTTTGGAATTTTATTACCAGAAGAGAAAGCAATTCATGGTTGGGACATTGTTGTCTTAAAGCTTATCATGCTTGAAAGATTTGTTGATCATGTTAAAAGAGCAAAAGAACTTGGTCAAAAAATTGTTGTAGATATTGATGACCATATGGAAGGTCTTGAAGAAACAAATCTTGCTTATAAAACAACGAGTCCAGAATCAAATCCAAATAATAATAGAGACCACTATGTTGCAATTATGGATCAAGCAGATGCTTTAATTACATCTACTCCATTTTTGCATGATTTTTATAAAGCAAAATATCCAGAAAAACCAATATTTATTGTAAGAAATGGTATTGATCTTGAGCGATGGAATATGAGAAAAGATCATAAAGGATGGCTTCCTACTTTTGGATGGGTTGGTGCAACTCCATGGAGATCTGGAGATCTAGAAACCCTTAATCCATTTTTTGGAGAATTTTTAAAACAAAAGCATTTAAAATTTCATCATGCTGGAAATGTAATCAATGCTCCACAAGCATCTGATCAAATAGGTATTGATAAAAAGCTTTGTACATTTGAACCAATGAAAACAATGTTGGGCGTTCCAGAACTTTATAGAAAAATGGATGTTGGAATTGTTCCATTAAGAAATGTCCCATTCAATCATGCAAAGTCTTATCTTAAAGGACTAGAAAATGCAGCAGCAGGAATTCCATTTATCGCCTCTGGAGGACTTCCAGAATATCAGCTATTTGCTGACTCTGGGGTTGGAAGAATTGCAAACACTCCAGATGAATGGATTGGTCATATGACAGAACTTTTAAATCCAAAAACAAGGCTTGAAGAAAGAATAAAGAATCGTGAAATTATATCTGAACAATTTTCTATGAAGCAAAGAGGATATGATTGGGACGAGGTTTGCAGAAAAATTCTTGCACTATAATATATGTATGGCTAAACTATTTATTAAAAGTGATGAATATTCAGAACCAGTTAAAACTTTTTTAAAAAAATATATTAGACAAAATACTCCTTATAATTTAGCAGTTCATGAACAAAATGCTGACATATGTATTAGTTTGAAAACTCCTGAATATCCAGCAGAAGAAAGATTGAACACTCATTTTTTTAATAATGTTGAAGGGATGGAAGATCTTGCAAATAAAATTAATTATCAATGTTCAAAGGCAGATATCAAAACCAGACCAGTTTCTAAACAATCTATCCCAAGAGAAGAATATGAAGCATTCTTTAAATGTCCAACTTTAGTTATTAATTTAACAAATGATTCAAAAGAAATTGATGAAGAGGTGTATGCACTTGTTATTGGTCAAGGAATTGTTTCTTATCTAAACCCTGGAACTGTGTTTGATACTTTTTCTGTAAAAGATAAAATTAAAAAGCCAGGGGATAAAAGTTTTGTTAATAGAAAATATATTCAAGAGCCAACTAATAATACAAGAATGCTTTTTAAGAAATAGCTAAAGAAATATATCCTTTAATTTTTTCTATTAAATTAATTCCTGGATAAAAAGATGAATGGCATCCTAAACAGTAAAAAAATACATTGTCATTACTATCAACTTTAGAAACAACAGTATCTCCTGTATCAAACTTACATTCTATTTTTGTTGCTTTGTTATTTTTTACCAACTCATTGTAGTAATTTACTTCTTGAATTGTTAACTCCATTTGCTTCTCCTTGAATAGTCGTGTAGAATATATCTATTACATTTTATCAGAAGGACGTGTTACTAAATGTCATTTATTGACTCCAATGGATCTATTACAGATTCTTATCGCAATTTTATTCATATTTCAAGGTATGCTCGCTGGATTGAAAGCGAAAACCGCAGAGAGACTTGGCAGGAAACTGTTGATAGGTACTGCAATTTTATGAAGGACCATTTAGTATTAAACTATGGCTATAGTCCAAATGCAAAGATCTTTGATGAAGTCAGAGAAGCAATCTTAAAGCATCACATAATGCCTTCTATGAGGGCACTGATGACAGCAGGACCTGCTTTAGAGAGAGATCACATCGCAGCATACAATTGTTCTTTCATCGCTGTAGATAGCCCTAGAGCCTTTGATGAGGCAATGTATATTTTGATGAATGGAACTGGTGTTGGATTTAGTGTTGAGCAAAAGTATATTAATCAACTCCCAGTAATTGCTGAGTCATTCTTCCAAACAAACACAACTATTGTTGTTGATGATTCAAAACTTGGTTGGGCAAAAGCATTTAAAGAACTAATTGCACTTCTTTATCAAGGACAGATTCCAAACTGGGACGTGTCTAAGGTTCGTCCATCAGGAGCAAGACTAAAGGTATTTGGAGGAAGAGCTTCTGGACCAGATCCGCTTGTTGACCTATTTAAATTTACAATTGAAACATTTAGACTTGCTGCAGGAAGAAAGCTAAAATCAATTGAAGCACATGACTTAATGTGTAAAGTTGGAGAAGTTGTTGTTGTTGGAGGAGTTCGCAGAAGTGCTTTGATTTCACTTTCCAATCTTGATGACTTTGAAATGGCAAAGGCAAAAAGTGGACAATGGTGGGAAGGTAATGGACAAAGAGCTTTAGCAAACAACTCTGCTGTCTATAATTCAAAGCCAAATACCGCACAGTTCCTTCGTGAATGGAGAAACCTTTACGAATCAAAATCTGGAGAGCGTGGCATTTACAACATAGACTCTGTTAGAAAGCATATTGACAAGTTTGGTCGCAGAGACTCAAGTTTGGTTGGTGGAACAAATCCTTGTGGAGAAATTCTTCTTCGCCCAAATGAGTTTTGTAATCTTACAGAAGTTGTAATTGAAGCATCTGATACAAAAGAAACCCTGCTTGAGAAGGTTCGTCTTGCTACAGTCCTTGGAACTTGGCAATCAACTTTAACAAACTTTAAGTACATTAGAAAAACTTGGAGAGATAACTGTGAGGAAGAAAGACTTCTTGGAGTCTCTTTGACAGGTATTTATGGAAATAAAATTACTGCTACAAATGGAAAGGCTTTAGAGGCACTACTTGATGAAATGAGAGATCTATCTGTTTCAGTAAATGATAAAGAGGCTAAGTCTTTAAACATCAATCCTTCAGTGTCAATTACCTGTGTAAAGCCTTCAGGGACCGTATCACAGCTCACAGGAGTATCTTCTGGCATCCACCCATGGTATTCAGAATACTATATTAGAAGTGTTAGAGCAGATAATAAAGATCCTTTAACACAGTTCTTGAAAGACTCTGGAATTCCATTTGAGCCAGATGTAATGAAGCCTGAAGCAACTACAGTTTTCTATTTTCCAATCAAGGCTCCAAAGAATGCAATTCTTACTAAGGATTTAACTGCAATTGATCACCTTGAAATGTGGAAGACTTATCGAACTCATTGGACAGAGCACAACCCAAGTGTAACTGTTAATGTTGAAGAGGATGAGTGGATGCGTGTTGGTGCTTGGGTATTTGATAACTTTGACTCAATTGGTGGAGTATCTTTCTTACCAGCAGTAGAGCATTCCTATAAGCAAGCTCCTTATCAAGAGGTTTCTAAAGAAGAATATGAGTCATGGTTAAATAAGATGCCTGATTCAATTCGCTGGGATATGCTTTCTTTATATGAAACAACTGACGGAACAACTGGGAGCCAAGAGCTGTCCTGTGTTGCTGGAGCATGTGAAATTGTAGATATTACCAAGTAGTCTCTATGATAAAATAGGGTAGAGGTAATCTATGTCCTACACACGTTCAAATCTTTATGCTTCAAGAATCTATGCAGAGCACCCAGTGGCTTTGTGGTCGATGGATGAGTCAAATTACTTTGTGTCTTTAATGTCTCAAGAAGAAAAAGAAATTACAGAGGGTTATTGGGACTTTACTAATGCTGTTAGCTCTTCTGCAGCTTTTACTTTGTCAGGATATCCATTTGATGATTTAGAAGTTAATAAAATATATCTATCCTCAGCATCTGGATCTCCTATTCAATATATGGTTTCACTATCATCTTCAATATCTTATTTAGAATTTGATCCAAATAAAGGTAGCATCTGTGTGTCAAACTATGTTTACATTCCAGAACAGACTTCCATACTTTATGCAGACATTGGATTTATTATTGGAGGAGAAGAATTTTATACTAGATACTCTTACTTAACAACAAACAATTGGGAAAAAATATCACATACAAATACAACTTCAATTAACAGCTTCATTCCTTTTATAAGAATAGTTTTTGATCCAGACACAGATGCAAATGAAGATGAAAGCTCTTTGTACTTTAATGGAGTTTCCGTGGGACAGTGGTCAGAGCCTTATAATTCAAAAAGTACTGGAATTTTTACAAGTACTCTTTCAGCCAGCGTAGCCTCGTTAATAGATTTTGAAGATAATATACAATGTACAATACTTGACCCGTATGGATACAATGACGCTGACAATGGGTACGTCCTTTCTTTAAACAATTCTTTGCTTGCAGAGTTAACTGGAACTCCAATGGTTTATGGATCAAGTGGAAATATAACGCTTAACAAAAGTCCTTTTCAAATTATTGAATCATTTTTAGACGGATCTTCTGAAGAAGAAATTATTATTGAAGGTGGGTCTGCCTCTTCATCATATGCAGAATTTATTGATGGAGGAAACTCTTCTATATATCTTACTACAGAGCAATATAATAAATTCCCATCTTTAGTTTTTCCAGGAAAAGGATTTTTAAATCAATTTGGATATAATAAAACTTTAACAACAGAGTTTTGGCTAAGAGTTAGTCCAGAAAAAACTACTCAGTCAAGAATTTTTGGACCACTAACATCAGATGATGGAATATATATTGATAAAGATTTTATAAAAGTAAATGTTGGCAAATATACAAAGTCTTACTTTATTGGAAAATGGTATAGACCAATGCTTGTACATTTTTGCCAGAGCCCAAATGAAATTTTCTTAATGATAAATGGAGAAAAAGTAATATCAATTCCAATAGACTCTTTAAGCATTCCTACCTTTCCTCCAGCAAACGAAGACTTTTTAGGATTTTACACAGACGATAAAATTTATTTGCATGAGATAGATTCATTTTCAATATTTCCTTATGCTGTTGCAGACCAGGTTGCAAAGAAAAGATATGTATTTGGGCAAGGAGTTCAAGAGCAAGAAAATATTATTGGATCACTTAATGGAACTTTATCTTATGTTGATTTTCCATTTTCTGGATATAGCTCTACAATTAAATACCCAGATAGAACAAAATGGGAAGATGGATTTTACAACAACATAGTAGCAAATGCTCAAGGAATATCTTTGCCAGAATATAAGTTACCAGAAATTATATTTAAAAATACTACGGCATTAACAGATTTTCAAAAATCTTCAATCACTTCAGGATTCTATGATCAAAACTATGCAATTCAAGACGAAGAATATCCCTTTATTGTGATGGATCCTACTGGCTCATATATTAATAACGGATCTTATGGAACAATTTATTTTTCAAAATTAAATCAAACAAATTATCAAACAAGATCTATTCAATCTATATTAAAATCATCAAATGATGTTTCAACTAGACAGTCTTTAATGCTTATATCTAATAGCTCACAAGGAAATACTTTTGAAATAGTAATTAATTCAGGAAGTATTCAGTATCTCTATAACAATGTTGTTTTAAATTCAGCATCTATCTCAACATATTCCTACTTTGCAGTTGGTATTGATTTTAATAAAGTTGAGCAAACATACTATTCAACTGTTGGATCATTCTTCTCAAATCCAGAAACTCTTTCTTTAAATTTTGCAGGAAATAATCAAGATACATTCCTTGGAAAAATATTCTCTTTAACAATAAATAATGATTTTTTTACAGATAAAGATGGGTCTGTAATGTTTAATTCATCTGGAATAGCATTTAAAAACTTTAATGAAGATCTTTATAGCTATATTGGATCCTATACCTTGTTGCCAAAAACAACAAACACTTCAATAGTTTTAGACGTTGGATCTTCAGGGTACTGGGAAAATTCAATACCATTATCGTACTTTGGAAAATACATAACTCAGTCAAATGGAGAATTAAAGTATGACCTAGATGTAATTCAGTTTAACATTGATACTCCAAGCTCTATTTTTTCAAAATATAATCAAGAGTCTTCAGACTATCAAGAATTACTATCAACAAAAGTTTATCTAACTTTACAAAATATTGTTGAAATTGGTCAGACAGTCTACACTCAGTTTACAAATACAGACCTTATTGGAATGGATAGAATTTTAGACTTAGGAGAAATTACATCTCCAGAAGACACTAAGTATAAAATTAATGATGGAACCATTATTTACCCACCAAAAGATATATCTGGATTTACAAACTATTATATAACTTTACATATTGAAATATCATCTAGGGGAATAAATACAGAGAATGTAGTAGTAAAAAATATGGGGCTATCTGCTCTATCTTTTGATGAAGGGCAATTCTATTCAATAAATACTCCTGCTGCAGGAAAATTTTATCCAATAGTTAAAAATGAAGACCAGTATGTCTATAAAAGAAAGATTCCAGTAGTGATTGATACAGAGTCTTCCCCATACCTCTACCTATCTGGAGATTCTGGAATAGAGGTTTTGCCAGAAGTTGATGAAAATTTAATTAAAGGAATATCTGTTCCAATAAATCAAAGCTTAAAGCCTAGCCAAGACATTGTTGGCTTGCAAATGTTTTTAATGTATAATGAATCAAATTCTTTTATTGAAAGAAAAAAGATTGGAAGTATACTTAGCTCAAACTCTTCATACGACATAGTTTTAATTCCTGAAGAAGATGGAAAAAGAGCATTCTTTAAGATTTTTGATACAACTAGTGGTACAGAATTTACCAATGCAAGATCATTTTTAAATGGAAAGCTAGTAAATAGCGTAGTAATTGAGCCACTGTCCTGGAACCACATTGCCATATCTCTTCAAGAAAATTCGATACCACTTGATGGAATTATCGGTCAAATAGAAATATATTCAGGAGTAAAAGTTGACAATGTTGCAAGCTTTGTAGAGTTAAATCCAATTAAACAAAACTTAATTGCGTATAATGAATGGAATATTGTTGACGATGAAGAATGGTCTTATTGGTCAGGTTCTACAACTTGGACACAAGTTTTAGATGCACAGTCTCTTGAAGTTACAGTTCTTTCTTTAAATGGAGAAGAATTATTTAACACATACTCTGGTCTTTCTTCAGGTGTTGGTAGTGACAATAGTATAGTTTCTGTCACTTCTGATTCTGTTGTAATATTAAATGACATAGATTGGGACATTTATTTGGTCTAAGCAATAATTTATGGTACAATGTTGTCATGGATTATATAGAAGGCTTACAAAAAATGCCAAACAAGCCAAAAGTAAAAGTAGTAGAAAATACTTCTGAGCATGGCTTATACGTTTGGAAAATGGAAAATGGAAAAGTATTTGGAGATGGAGATGGAAGTTTTATGAACATTCCTGCCAGAAAATACGACATTAGTGCAATTAACAGAATTACTCAGGCTGCAGCACATTACGGAGCTGGTCCTGGAAAGGCAGTATTTATGCCAGGTGTTACAAGAATTACCGAAGAAGAACATTCTGTTCAGATTGACAGAATGGCACAAGGATATATTCCAGATGAATTTGATACTGGTGCTTTCATGGATGCTGCAAAGGGGCTGAAGACTCATGGAGATGACTGAGACTATTGCAAGACTAGATAATTTAGACAAAAACAAGCCTTCTGCAAGTAAGACTGACGACTTCTTATTTGAAGCAGATGTTGTAAAAAGTTTTGATGGAATTGACGCAAACTTTAAAAGAAGAATAACAAGGATGAGTAAGGCTTACACGGGTCAAGATGGTGCTAAGTCTAAGCAACTTTTTCCAGAACAAGATATCACCACAGCCTATGGTCTTTTTGATGTAGTTCTTCCACCATACAATTTAGATGAACTAGCATTTTTCTTTGATAACTCTTTTGCAAACCATGCTGCAATTAATGCAAAAGTTGCAAACACAGTAGGTCTTGGATATAACTTTATTATGTCTGACATTGTTAAGGCAAGGATTGAAGAAATTGAAGATGTAAGCCAGAGAGTTAGAGCACAGAGAAAAGTTGAAAGAGCAAAGTCTGAACTCACTAACTGGTTAGAAGAATTAAATGACGAAGATACTTTTACTCATGTTCTTGAAAAAGCTATGACAGATTATGAAGCAACTGGAAATGGTTACATTGAAATTGGTAGAAAGAATACTGGGGAGATTGGCTACATTGGTCACATTCCAGCAACAACCGTTCGTGTAAGAAGGCTTCGTGATGGGTATGTTCAAATTGTAAATCAAAGGGTAGTTTATTTTAAAAACTTTCAAGATAAAAAAACAGTAAATCCTGTTACCACAGATCCAAGACCAAATGAACTAATTCATATTAAAAAGTACAGTCCAAAGAACACATACTATGGTGTTCCAGATGTAGTTTCTGCAGCAACTTCTGTTGTTGGAGATCAACTTGCTGCAAGATATAATATTGATTATTTTGAAAATAAAGCTGTCCCAAGATACATTGTTACCTTAAAGGGTGCAAAGCTTTCCTCTGATGCAGAAGATAAGTTGTTTAGATTCTTGCAGTCTGGTCTTCGTGGACAGAATCATAGAACACTTTACATTCCACTCCCTGGCGATGCTGCAGACAACAAGGTTGAATTTAAGATGGAGCCAGTTGAAAATGGTATTCAAGAAGGATCCTTTGATAAGTACAGAACTTCAAATGTTCATGACATCCTTATGGCACATCAAGTTCCTATCTCTAAGGTAGGATCGGATCCTGGAAGCTCAATTGCATCTGCTCTTGTTTCAGACAGAACCTTTAAAGAACAAGTTGCAAGACCATCTCAAAAGAATTTAGAAAAAACAATCAACAAGCTTATTAAAGAAAAAACAGATATTCTGTTGCTAAAGTTTAACGAGCTAACTCTTACAGATGAAAATACTCAGAGTCAGATTGATGAAAGATATCTAAGAGCACAAGTTGTAGTTCCAAATGATATCAGACCAAGATTAGGATTACCAGTAATTCCGCAAGGAGATACTCCAGTAGTTATGACCCCTCAACAACGTGCAGAGCAAAATGCTCAAATGGCTGGAACAAGAGAAAGAGATCAACAAAGAACCAATGAAGCATCTGATTCAACTTCTACCACAACAGGAAGAAATCCTGGTGGAGAAGGAAGATCAGTGCTATAATATAACAATATTGTAAACATATAAAAAATACATATATAATAGGAATAAGATGTCTGCTTTAAACAAGGCTCATTGGACTTCGGACAACGATGATATCAAGTTGTCTATGCCAATCGCCAAAATAGATGAAGAGCGTAGAACCGTTTCTGGATTTGCCACGCTTGATAACATTGACAAACAATCTGACATAGTTCCTACAGATGTTAGCATCAAAGCTTTTGAAATGTTCCGTGGAAATTTAAGAGAAATGCACCAGCCAATCGCTGTTGGCAAGGTAGTTAATTTTAGACAAGAAAAGTTTTTTGACAAGAGCACAGACAGACTATATAATGGTGTCTATGTAGATGCTTACATTTCTAAGGGTGCTCAAGATACTTGGGAAAAAGTTCTTGATGGAACTTTGACAGGTTTTTCAATTGGTGGAGTAATTAAGGAAGCTGAAAATTCCTGGGATGAAAATGTTGAAAAAACAATTAGAATTGTAAAAGATTATGAACTTCAAGAGCTATCTTTAGTAGACAATCCTGCAAATCAATTTGCAAATGTTGTGTCTATTCAGAAGATTGATAAAGATGCTCAAATTGATGGTATAATTGCAAAAGCAGATCTTGAAAATGTCTACTGGTGTGAGAATGACGGTCTTGTCAGACTCTCAGAAGTTGAAGATTCAAGTTGCCCTTCATGTGAAGTTAGCATGAAGAATATTGGTTTCGTAGAGACAAAGGATACAGAAAAAGCTATGACAGTTAAGTCACTTTTAAATAAGTTTATTGGTGTTACAGACCTAGCTAAATCTGATGACGTTTCCGAAACCCCAGAGACTTCAGGCGAAACGTCTGAAACAGCGATTGACAATAATGCGTCAATTGTAGAAAACAATATAGAGGAGGAGAACAACGTGTCAGAAGAAAATACAGTAGTAGAAGAGACCGTTGAAGAAGTTGCAGCTGAAGAAGTTGCTGCTGAAGCTCCTGCCGAAGAAACCGTAGAAAAGTCAGTTGACGCAGTTGACGCTGTTGAGGAAACAGTAGTTAAGTCTGCTGATCCAGAAGAAGCACCTGCAGAAGATGTTGCAGACGAAGATGCTTCCGATGACGTTGAAGTTGAAAAGTCTGTTGCTGAAGCTAGTGCAACTGATTCTGAGCTTGTAAAAGCTGTTGACGAAATTAAGGTTTCAGTAACAGAGGCAGTGAGTGAACTTGTTTCAACAATTAAGTCACTAAATGAAGAGATTGTAGACCTTAAAAAGGGTCACGCCACAGTAGCAGAAGAAGTTGCTGGAGTAAGAGGCAGTCTTGAAGAGTTTGGAAAGCGTGTAGATGGTCTAGAAGACGATACCGCTGTCCGTAAGTCTGGCGATCTTGGCGGGATCGTTCAGGGAACAAAAATACAAAAAGGGTCTATGTGGGGTGGACGTTTCCTAAATTCCGCTGACCTATATCATTAAGAGAAACTGGAGGTGAAATAAAAAATGACAGAAAACAATGAAATTTTAGAAAAAGCGGCTGCAGCTGGTACTATCGCATCTGGTGGTATTGGTGGAGTAAGCACTCCAGCAGCTGGAATTCTTGACAATACTAACCCAGTTGGTGATCTAGTGTCTGATGGCGGTATTTTGCAGCCTGAACAGTCACGTCAGTTTATCGAGTATATCTTTGAACAGCAGGTACTAGCACAAGACGGGCGTAGAGTCACGATGAGAGCTAACACAACTGAACTTGAAAAGATGAATGTTGGAGAGCGTGTAATTCGTGCAGCAGCCCAGGCTGATGCAACCTACACAAATGCTGATGTTCAGTTTACCAAGGTATCACTAACCACCAAGAAGATTCGTCTTGACTGGGAAGTATCTAGCGAAGCTCTTGAAGATAATATCGAAGGTGCAGGTCTTGAGGATCACTTGGTCCGTACAATGACTCGTGCGTTTGCTAACGATCTTGAAGATCTAGCTATCAATGGTACAGGAACTGGTACAAACAGCTTCCTTAACATCCTTGAAGGCTTCGTTTCAATCGAAGCTGATGGTAATTCAGCAACTTATGGTACAGACATTGAAGACTTGCAGGGACTTGTTCTTGCAATGCCTCGTAAGTACCGTGGCTCTCGTTCGAACATGAAGTTCTACGCAGATACTGAAACCGTTGCTGCAATCATCAACGGTCTTGGTTCTTCGGGTAACTTGAATTCCGAGCGTATTGTTGAGCGTGTAATCGATGGTGTTGCTCCTGCAACCCTTGGTGCACCAATTCAGTACCGTGTTCTAGGTCTTCCATTAGTTGAAGTTCCTTTGATGCCAGCTGGTTATGTATCACTTACATTCCCAGAAAACCGCATTTGGGGCTTCCAGAGAGACGTAACAGTACACCGTGAATTCAAGCCAAAGAAGGACACTGTAGAATATACAGTATTCCTACGCTTTGGTGTTGCAATCGAAGAAACCGATGCAGTAGCATTCATGCAAGACTAATTATAGTCACAATTGGAGGGGAGGCATTAATTTGTCTCCCCTTCATCTATTTATGAATGATATAATAATATAGATGCATTATGGAAAAAGTTAAGAATGATTTAGTTTGTTTATTTGTAGAAAATGCAAGTGTCTATGAAAAAACTCTTGGCAAACTTAATAAAGGGTATAATGTTGTAAGTAAAAAAGATGCTGATGTATGGGTTAGCAAGTTCCCTAAAATTAGAGTCACATCTCCAGAGGAGGTAGCCGAAGTTTTCGGTGTTAAATAATGGAAGTTTTAAGAATTAATGGGAGTGTCCCAACAGTTTCGTTTTCAGACCTTGTTCCAAGTGGTGTTTATACTATTGAATATTCTGACCTTTTAACAGACGAAACATTTTCAGCAAGTGCTTCAGCAAACGGTTCTGGAGATATTACCTTCACACTTGATAATAAGTACATCTCGTATGATGGAAATTTAGAGGCAAGAGTTCTTGACACATATGATGAAGAAGTAATTGTTACAAATATTGATGTTCTAAGACCATACTGTGACATCTATTCTCTAGCAACCGAATTAAATAAAACAGTTGCTCAAATAAAAGAAATGGAAAGAATTGCGAGATATATTGTAGATTCTGAAACATTCGGTGGATTTAAGTTTGTAAAAAAACAAAAAGAAGTAGTTGGAATGGGATCTGACTACCTTGTTATTGATGAAAAAATTTATAAGTTATACAAGTTGTATGAAAACCTTGAACTAGTTTATGATGTAGATGCAGCAACAAATGATCAAGAGTTTGAAATTTCAAAAGACAAGACTTCTATTGTTTTGACTCAAACAGAAACAAATAGAGTAAATTATAATAGAGTTTGGAGAGATAGATATCTAGATGTAGATTTTGCAGATGGATTTGAATACCTTGTTGATGCAGATTTTGGATGGAAAGTAATTCCTCAAGATATTCAGGAAGCAACAAGACTACTAGTTTCTGATATATCAAGCGACAATATGAGATATGTTAACAAGTATATTGAGTCATTTGATAATGATGATTTTAAGATTAAGTTTGCAAAGAACTTTAATGCTAGTACAGGAAATCTTGTAGTAGATAGAATTTTACAAAAGTATAAGAATAACATCCGTCTTGGGGTGTTATAATGCTTTTCAACTCATCACTTGATGACATTCTTTATCCAATGACTGCTGACATTTACTATGCAGTAGAAACACAATCTGAATATGGAAATATGACAAGAACTTGGCAATTTGATAGAACTGTTAATTGCTCAGCAATTACCGCTACTTCTGGAGTGCTAACTGCAGAACTCAGGGTAAAAGATAAATTTTTAGATTATGAATCTTCACTATTTTTTAGAACAAATGAAGACATAAGAAAGAGCACTTCTGGAAAATACTATCCAATAACAGCAACTGCAGTTACAAATATGAGAGATCCAAATGGGGATCCAGTATGGATTAATACAGAAAATCTTAAAACAAAGGCTGAAACTGTAAAGACAAAGTATGAAGTAAAAACAATTATTCCAAGCTTTGATATGTTCCATAACATTGGAATGTATAGAGTATTTTTAAATCGTTCAGCAAATCAAAAGTGGGACATACCAGAATGATAAGAGCAAGAATTAAAGGTGACAATGTTGTAAAAATGCTTAAAAACTCTGTTGAGTATTCTAGTGCCTTTGCTGCAGAATTAAAAAGAAATCAAGATACTTTAAATAGAAAACTTGGAGAAGAATCAATTGATGCTTTTTACGAATATCTTGATGGTCTTGCAAGATCTCATCCAGGAATGCTTCACCATGTTTATGAATGGGGAGAAGTTGGAGATCCTATGGGAAGACTATTTGACTTAACAATGTCTAGCAATAAAACATCTGCAGTTATTGATGCTGAATTTTTAGAGTCTAGAGTGCCATCTCCAACATCAACAGAGCCATTTTATGACAAGGCAGAAATTATGGAAGAAGGAAGAACTGTAACAATTAATCAGGTAGAAGCAAAAGCACTATTCTTTGAATCTGATGGAGAAGAGTTTTTTAGAAGTGGTCCAATAGTTATTGCAAATCCTGGTGGAGAAGCAACAAGAGGATCTTTCTTAAAAGCATTTGATGAATTCTATGGATCATATTTTACAGAAGTTCATCTAAAAGCAATTAGATTCTATCAATACTTTCAGAACCCAAGAGTCTTTGAAACATATTTTGCTTCTGCAACAAAAGGTGGAGCTTCAGCAAAAGGTAAAAAGGCAGCACTATCATGGATTATGAATGCACCAGGAGGTAGTTATGGTAGTATATAGACCAGAAAATATTATTAACCTTTATGTTTGGGAGCAGTTTAAAACTCATGCTCCAGCATTCTACAATCTATATGGTCCAACCTCTGGTGGTCCAGATATTGTTCCTTTTTTTCCTGCCCCAGCAAACAACCTTCCAACTGCAGTAATTGACAATGACTTGCCATATGTTATGTTTGATAAGTTCAGTAGAGTCCGTGGAGGCTATAAATATTTCTACCCTATCAAGACTGACCAAATGAGATATACAATCGTTGGTGGCTCTCTGTACGACATTAACAGGAACCAGCAGGATAGGTACGCAACTACTATAAATCTTACAAGTCTTATTCAAAGCATATTGGACAGGGAAGATGATGCTGCAAGAGATATTAATGAATTTACTAAAACTCTTCCAGGATATAACGATCCTAACTACCCAGAATTAAGCAAATATTACTTTCATTGTGTAAACGTCTACCAGTCTGGATTTACAGATACCCAACAGGATGTATCTGATTTTATGGAATATAACCCTACAAGAGACCTTATTATTAAGTATGACTATCATTCTAAACAATTTAATGAATGATAAAAACTAGATGTATACTTAAACTAGGAAACGCCAATACCCTACAAATTTTAAGACTAAAAGTGAGGTGTAAAAAAATATGGCTACTCGTGGAAATTCCAATCAAATTATTGTTGGTGCAGCACAGCTTTTCGTATCCAACTCTGGTCCACTACAGTGGAGCGGAAGTGCATATAACTTCTCAGGAAGTGGAAGCGTAAGCAGCATCCCAGCTTTCGTAGATGGAACTTTATATGCAGATACAGTTGAAGCAGCTTCAGCAAGCTGGAGAAACGTAGGCTACACCATGAACGGTTTGGAAGTACAATTCCAACCAGACTTTGGTGAGGTACAGGTTGATCAACTTCTTGACGTTGCTAAGCTTTACAAGCAAGGTATGCAGGTGAACATGGTTACAGCATTTGCTGAAGCTACACTTGAAAATCTTGTTGTTGCAGTTGCAACTTCAGATTCTAACTACAACGATGCAGATCCAGATGAACTAACACTTAACCTCTCAGCAGGTGATCTAGGTGAAGTTCCTTTGGAACGTGCACTTATCGCTGTTGGTCCAGGTTCTGGTGATCCTTCGGCAACTGGTTCAGATCAGGTTGAGCGTGTCTATGTTGCACACCGTGCTCTATCTATTGATAGCGTAACTGTGTCAGCAAAGCGTGATACTCCTTCTATGTATGAAGTATCATTCCGTTTGCTTCCAACTTCTAACGGTTCATACGGTAAGATTGTTGACCGTGTAAAGGGTGCATAACCTAATATAATTTAATAATAGAAAGTGCCCACTCTCATTAATTTGGGGGTGGGTAATTTCTTTTGTAGAAGCCTTTTATGCTATAATTAAATATATTCTACAGGAGGAATAAATGGCAACTAGCGTATATGAAGTTGTAGAAGTAGAGCTATTAGATGGCTCTACTATTTCTATGAAACCACTAAAGATCTCTTTACTTAGAGATTTTATGAAAGAGTTTCAAAAAATTAGTGATCCAAAAATTGCAGATGATAACATCAAGTCAATGGATCTATTGTTAAGCTGTGCAACTATTGCAATGAAGCAATATAACTCAGAACTAGCAACTAAGGAGCAGTTAGAGGAAATCATGGATCTCCCAACTGTGTACAAGGTAATTGAAGTGGCTGCAGGGATTAAGTTGAATGACCCAAACGCACTGGCAGCGGCTCTAGTTGGGACGAACTAGATCTTGCTGAGTTAGAATCAAGAGTATTTCTTCTAGGATTCTGGAAGAATTATTCTGAAATGGAGGAAAGTATATCAATGCCTGAACTAGTAGCAATACTAGAAGCTAAAAACGAGCAAGACTATGAAAATAAAAAGTTTTTAGCAGCGTTACAAGGTGTTAACATAGATTCTTCTTCGTCCGAAAATAAGTGGGAAGAGATAAAGGCTAGAGCTTATAGCAAAGGTGCTACATCTAATCCTAACGACATCCTTGCTCTTCAAGGCAAAGCTGCACAGCGTGCTGGCTTTGGTATTGGAAATGGCTTGGATTACGAGGTGGTAAGTAAATAATGGCTGAAGTAGCAAAAGGCATTATTGATATTGAGATTAATACAGGTAGTGCTGCGTCTCAACTTCAAGCTTTGCAAACCCAGATTAATGCTTTTAATTTAGCTCTTAATAAGAGCAACAAGGCACAGGGCACTTTTGCTGCTGAATATTCTAAAGAGTTGCAAGGTGCAATTAATAAGACTGGGTTATTTACAGCAGAAACTGTTAGACTTTCAACTGCTGCCTCAACTTTAGATAAAACTTTGTCCAAGGGAAAAACATCTCTTGGGCAATTTTTTAGTGCAAAATTTAATAAAGATAGTGCTATTGCAGCAGAAACAATGGCACTTGCTGCAGAACGTGCAAAAAGACTTCAAACACAGTTTATTGCAACTTCTGGTGCTGCAAATGGTTTTCAAGAGGCTATAGCAGTTAGACCTCTTGCTGCATTCTCTTCTGAAGCTGCAGTTGCTGCTCAAAGAACTCAAATTCTTTCTAACATGTTTAAGCAGGGAACAACTCAGCTAATTAATTTTGGTAAGAATGTTCAATGGGCTGGTCGTCAGCTTATGGTTGGCTTTACAGTACCAATGACTATTTTTGGTTCTGTTGCTGGAAAAACCTTTATGGATTTAGAAAAACAAGCAGTTGCATTTAAAAAGGTATATGGAGATATTTTTACAACTCCAGCAGAATTAAATCAAAACTTAGAAGCAGTAAAAGGTCTTGCTGCTGAATATACAAAGTATGGTATTGCAGTAAAAGATACCATTGGTCTTGCAGCACAAGCTGCTGCTGCTGGTAGACAAAATGCAGATCTTACTGATGCAGTTTCCCAAGCAACAAGACTTGCAACACTTGGTCAAATGGATCAGAATGCAGCACTTGAAACAACTATATCTCTGCAATCTGCATTTAGATTATCTGGGCAAGATCTTGCAGACACCATTAACTTTTTAAATATGGTTGAAAACCAAACTGTTGTATCCTTGCAAGATATTGCTGCAGCAATTCCTAGAGTAGCACCAGTTATCCAAGGTCTTGGTGGAAACGTAAAAGATCTTACAGTATTTCTTGCAGCAATGCAAGAAGGTGGTGTAGATGCTGCTGAAGGTGCTAATGCTTTAAAGTCTGGTCTTGCATCTTTGATTAACCCAACAAAACAGGCAACTGAAATGTTGAATGGTATGGGAATTAATCTTGAAACAATTATTCAAGCAAATCGTGGAGATTTAATGGGTACTGTTCAGGCTTTTGCACAAGCTCTTGCAGGTCTAGATCAATTTTCAAGACAACAGGCATTGGAGCAGGTATTTGGTAAATTCCAGTATGCAAAACTTGGAGCACTATTTGATAATATTTCTAGAAAAGGATCTCAAGCACAACAAGTTATTGCTACCATGGGATATTCAACAGAACAGCTTGGTGCAACTGCAGACAAGGAATTAAAGACAATTGAAGAATCTTTTGGTGTGCAATTAACAGGTGCAGTAGAAAGATTTAAATTAGCAATTGCACCTATTGGTCAATTATTTGTTCAACTTGCAATTCCAGTTGTTAACTTTATTACAAAAATTGTTGATGGATTTAATAGCCTTTCAGACGGTCAAAAGAAATTTACTGCTATTGCTGCAGTAATTATTGGTGTTGTAGTTCCAGCAGTAACAATGTTGGCAGGTCTATTTTTAAACCTTGTTGGAACACTTGCAAAAATGACACAAGGAATGGCACTGTTTTCAAAAGGTTTTATTACTGGTGGTCCAATTGGAGCATTTAAAGCATTAAGTCAAAGTTCTAAATATTTAAGTCTTGCTGAAATGGATGCAGCTATGGCTGCCCAACAACTATCTGGTGCAAGTCAAGTTTTAAATACAACTCTTATGCAACAGGTTGGAACAGCAAATGCAGCAGCAGCAGCTATTGCAAACTTAACAAGAGCGTATAGTGCAATGGCTGCAACACAAGGTGCTGCAGGAGGACTCCCATCATTTGGAGTTGCTAGTGCTGCTGGAACTAATGCTGCACAGGGAGCTAAGACTGCTGGAATTAGAATAAGAGGAATAAGAAGAAATTCTGGTGGTGGTGTTCCTGGCGTAGGAAATACAGACACTGTTCCAGCAATGCTAACTCCTGGTGAGTTTGTTATTAATAAAGAAGCCACTAAGGAAAATCTTGGACTACTTAAAGCAATTAATGATGGAAGTGTTAAAGGATATAATAAGGGTGGAAAGATTCCAGGAGTTCAATATTTTGGAACAAATGAAGTAGAAAGAGTAGTTCAGTCTGTTAAAGAGCTAATGAACATCTCTGGAGGATTTGGAGAATTAAATGAATCAGACTCAAATATTCCAAGAACAATAAGAAGAAAATCTGAAAAACAACAAACAGGAAAGACAACATTTGCACATATGCAAAGAAATCTTGTAGGAGTTGAATCAGTTAGCGGAACTGGTTTTAAAGGTGGAGCACCAATTATTACTGGAAGTAGTGCAGTAGAATTTTTTGAAAACTTGTATAATTCAGATAAACAGGCTTGGTCAGACGCACAAAGGCACTACTTTGAAGCTGGTAGACTAACTGGATTTACTGGATGGAGAGTCACAGGCAATCTTGGTTTTGACATATCTAAGCATTTAAATTCTGGAGTAAACAGTACACAAGATTTAATAGACGACCTTTCAAATAGAATGAAGTCTAATAAAAATCCATATAGCACAATGCTAAATGCCATGGGGATTACATCTGAACCAAATAGGTCAACCATGGCAAAAGAAATACATGAGGAAGTGACGACAAGGTTAAGAAGAATGATTGCCACTGGAAAAACAACTTATGTAGATACTGACTTATATAGACATATGGAAAAAGCTGTTCCAAGGGCAGTTATTAGATCTGCAAAAAAGATGAATATATCAGAAAGCATTGTTAACGAATTGTTTAGTCCAGAAAAAGCAGGTGGAGGAATTAGAGCTTCCGCACCAACAGCATCACAGGTAGAAGACCTAGTAAGGGCTGGAAAAATTGATGCTGAAAATGTTATTAAAATTGTAAAAGAAGTAGATGGAAAAAAGTCGACAAAGGTAAAGTCTATATTAAAAGATTTTGTTGGAAAATCTGCTAAAGGTGGAAGGCAGACGATGCTGGATCCATCTGGAACAAGAATGGTGGCAGCAACTTCAGGTTCAAAAGGAAGACAGGCAGTTATTCTACAACTTGCAAATCTATTAAGAAGTGCAGTCCTACTTAATTCGGGAGGACCTGTTCCAGGTACTGGAAATACAGATACGGTTCCTGCCATGCTAACACCAGGAGAATTTGTTGTAAATAAAAAAGCAACAAGTCAAAATCAACAACTTCTTGAAATGATGAATGGTGGAAGTGTTAAAGGATATGCACTTGGTGGAATAGTTACTGGTGCAAAGGCTTTGGCTAGTTCTAGAGCTGGAAAGAATGTTGGATCTATGGTTGGAGGCATCGCTGGATTTGAGGCTGGATCTAGTTTAACTGGTGGAAATATGCTTGGAGGATTGCTTGGAGGAGCGGTTGTATCAGCACTTCCTAAATTAGCTGCAGGACTTGCTTCAGCAATTGGAGTATCTACTGCATCCCTTATTGGAATTACTGCCCCACTTGCCCTTGCTGGTTTTGCTATATATAAATTAAATAAAAGTTTGGATGAAGCAAGAAAGTCTGGTGCAGAGTTGTCAGAGGCAATGTATGGTTCTTCTAAAACAGTAAAGGCAATGGCAGATGCTTTTGGAAGAGAAACTAATGCTACTGCATTAAGAAGAAAGGCTGTAGAAAAAGCTGGTGGACAAGAAATTACTCCAGAGGCTGTAACAGCTTCTGGTGAGTTTATGAAAACAGAAGCAGCTTCTCAAATTATAAAAGATTTAGAACTTGTTAAAAAATCTGGAGAAGATGTAGCATTAGCTTTAAGAAATCAACTTGCATCTTCTATAATTTCAGGTGCAATAACTCCAGAAGAAGCTAAAGCAATTGCCATCGATATGGGCAAGGCTATTGGAGATGAAAAAGTTTCGATAAGGGTTGCTGGACAACTTGCTACATTATTAGGTCCTGGTGGAGAAAAGATTAGAGATAATATTATAGAAATAACTGCAGAAATTAGTCCAAAAATTAATAGTCAAAAAATTAAAAATGATGCAGAAGAAGCCTACAATAGTTTAAATATTGCACAAAAATTTGGAGAACTCTTTACAGGTGGAAAAGAAAGCTTTGTTGAGCAATTTTCAATTGATAAAATTGCTGAAGAAAATGCTTCAGCCCTTACTAAAGAAGCAGAGGCAAGAGCTTTATTAAATTTAGCATATGAAGAAGGAACAATAACTCTTAAAAAATATTTAGAACAAGAAGGAAAGATCACTTCTGGTGCAAGTGTAAGAGAAGAAATTGTCAATAATGCAAATGCAATAGCTTCAGGATATAAGACTTATGATGAAATGATCGGAAAAATACAGGATACTGCAAAAGAACTTCAAAATCTAGAAGGATATACCACTGGTGGTTCAGGAACATTGACACCTGGAGAACAAGCTGCAATTGAAATCCAAGGTGCTTCTGCAGCTGAAAGAATTCTTCCAGGATCTGAAGAATTTAGAAAATACCTTGAACCAGCAAAGGTAGCATTTAAACAAGAGTTAGAAAATAGCGGATTCCTTCCAGAAGCAGCACAGGCTATGGTTGATGGTATAGAAAATAATCTTACACAAACTGATGTAAGAATTTTTGATAAATTTATTTCAGGACAAATTCCTCAAAATGGATATGATATTTTAATAAGACTTCAGGCTGCTGGAGATCTTACTGCAGAAGACATTGATAGAATTGGGACAGAGCTTACAGCTATAAATACAATTCCAAATATTGATAAAATTCTTAATTTTAATATGAGCGATGAAGTTGACTTAACAGAACTTTATGATGATTATATGGCTTTAGAAGAAACTCCAGACATGTATAAAGGTATTAGTATTAAGGATGAATTTTCAGATACTTTAGATGCTTTCGGAATGAAGTATGAAGAATTGATGGCATTGCCTAATCAAGAAAAAATTGTTTTATTGAGAAATATTCAAACTTATGAAACAATTACTACCGCAATTAATTTAGAAAAAGAAAGACCTGGTGGATATGTAGACGCTGGAATGACAAATCAAAGAGTTACTGCAGCTAATGCTCTAAATAGTGCAATAAAGGCTGCAACTCAGCCTGTTACAGGAGGAACCACAGCCCCATCTGGTGGCGGTGGCTCTGGTAAGCAAACTCTTGCAGAATATATTAAAGAATTTAAGGCTGCAACAAAAGCAAAAATGGATTACTTTAAAGCTACTAATCATATTCTTGGAACATCAAAGCAAGAAGCTCTTGCTTTAATTGATACTGAAATGTATTTAAAGGCTAATGCAGCACAAAGAAAAACACTTATTGCCCTTGCAGAAAAGCAGTTAAAAATTCAAAGAGCAACAGCATTCCTTGCAATGACTACAGAAGAAAAAACTTTACTAAGGTTAGATATGCAAGAAAAGGTTTTAGATAAAAAGTCTCAAAAAGAAGAAAAAGCTTTGAGAGAAAAGCAAAGGGAAATGGAGCTTAACGATAGAGCACTTGAAGACCTTGCTGAAAAAGAAGATGCTGTAAATGAAGCATATGATGCAAGATTTGAAGCTTTAGACAAAATTTCAGAAGCAAATGATAGAATTGCAGAACAAGATCGTTCAAGAATAAGTCTTGCTAGTGCTCTTGCTTCGGGAGACATTGCAGCAGCAGCAAATGCAGCAAATGAAATGCAGCAACAAAATGCACAGTATCAAATTGAAGATACAAGGGCAGCTCTTGAAGAACAAAGGCAAAGAGACTTAGAATCTTTAACAGTTTCTGTAAATGGAAAACTTATGACAAGAAATGATCTTGAAGCTGCAAATAAGGCTATTCAAGCAGAAGTCGAAGTTATTCAAGATAGAATGTTTGATCTTGAAACTAAAAGATTAAAAATATCACAAGACCGTGCTCAAACAGAACTTAAAACTTACTTGCTACAACAAAAACAAACAATTGAAGCATTAAAGTATAAAGAAATTAATGGAGAGCTAACAAAAAAACAAAAGAAATTCTTAAGCAACCTTGTTATAGATTTTAATGCACTTGCACAATCCTATAATGCAGACAATGCTGGAACTAAAACAGATTTTGCAATGCAAAACTATGGAGGAGTTATTTCTAAAATGGCTTTTGGTGGAGTTGCATACAAAGGTTCAACAGAATCTCCTCCTGCATTAAGAATGAATTATGGAAGCACTGTTCCAGGAATAGGAATGATTGACAAAGTTCCAGCACTACTAACCCCTGGAGAATTTGTTGTAAGAAAGTCTGTTGCAAAACAGTATGGAGGATTCTTAGAGAATCTAAATGGTCAAGTATTCCCAGGAATTGGTGGACAGAATGCTGTTCCTACAAATAATTTCTTAGATGGAATTGGATCCCCAAGGTATACTATTCCAGAAAATTCAACTTCTAATATACCAGTTAATAGTCCAAACGTTGTTTCAACTTCTTCACCAATGTATAATAGTACATATAACGTAAATGTAAATGTATCTGGAACAAATGCATCACCAGATGATATTGCAAATGTAGTTATGGCAAAACTTTCTCAACAAAATAGAGGGAATTTAAGGAGTAGTAGATATTAATGGTTAGTAGTGCATATTTAAGTGCTAGAAAAAAGTGGATAAGACCACAGGCAGTTATTTTCTCTAATAATTCTGGAGGAATTTTAGATGGTGTCCCACAAATTTCTGGAATTGAAAGAGAAGACTTTATAATCCTTTCTGACCATAATAGAAGTGATATTGCATTTAGTACCAATAGACTTGAAAATAGAAAAAGAATGGTAAATGGTCATATGCGTTCTTATCATATTGCAGATAAGATGAATATATCTTTTTCTTATAATCTAATTCCTTCCAGGTCTTATGACGGAGATCCAGAGTTTGATAGCAATGGTGCTGCTACGATATCTGGACTGTCAGAATATACAGCAGATGGTGGTGCTGGTGGTGCAGAACTTTTAGATTGGTACAATTCTAATCCTGGATCTTTTTATATGTTCCTGTCTTATGATATTCCACAAAATTTTTCCGTAGGCGTATATGACAAACTAGATAAGTACTCAGATGTTCTAGAAGTTTTTGTTTCAGACTTTAGTTATAATGTTGTTAAAAGAGGCGGAACTAACCACGATCTTTGGGATATTTCTATTTCTCTTGAGGAAGTATAATGTTTTCAGATAGCGATTTAATAAACCATCTTCAAACAAAAAATAGTATTGATATTGATTCCTTAATCATTGCTGAATGGAATCAAAATGATTTATTAAACCTTGATAATTATGGAAACTATAGATATAGACCAGATAGTTCAAGCGTTGTTTATAGAACGTTGTATCCAGAGTATGACTCCCAAGATAATGCAAATGTGTATGTAGATGCTTTGGAGTCAACATCTATTTCTCAATATAAAACAGAAGATCCAAACGAACCATTTACATTTCTTAAAGCAGATACAAGTAGAGAACTTTACTATTCCTTAAAAGATTGCATTAAGCCATTTAGACCAAGGTCTGGCATTAATAAAATTCTTTATCTTGCAAGTACTAACAACATTAACAATGAGCAATTTGTTGATAGCATCAGGTCTGGAAAAAGACCAAGATATTATTTTTCCTCAAGGTTTGATAAATTTAAGTATTGGAATTCTTTTAGAAACGAGTCTGGAGAAGAGTTTGGCATATCAAGCACTGCTTCAACAGCTTTTACTACAGGAGATGCATCTTACAAAATAAATGACTGTGCCCCTTTTGTTGTTTACAAAAATGATGTTGCAACAAATAGAATAGTTGTAAAAATGCAAACTAATTTAGCAGATCCAACTGCAGTAGGAGTTGATGGAGAATTCCTAGTTCCTGGAACAATTAGGAGTAATAATAATTTAATTACAGACCCACTTCAAGATATAAGAAAATCATCAGTTCCAAAAAGATGGAGAATTCAGTACCTTGATTCAAATAATAACTGGACAAATGCAGTAACATTTAATGAAACTTCTACAAGAAGAGACGGTTCAAGAATTGTTCCTTGGGACGGTCATGTAGAAATTTATTATGGGGTGAAGATACCTGAAGCCTACAAGACAAATTTTCATTTGTATGGATATTTAGACACAGTAGATCAGTTACCAGATGCAATTTATGTAAATAGAAATGTTGTAAATGGTGATGCCTATATTGTTGGAAGTTCAACAACACAGGCAGGAACGTTATATATTTGGAACTCAGAAGATCAAGAGTGGGCTTCTCACCAGGTAGAATATGGATTTTCTTTACTAGAAGATGACGATACAAAAAGAGTTGGATTAATTAAAAAAACATTAAATCCAGACTATTTTGTTGTAGAGGGTCTTAATACTTATCGAGACTTTGTTTTTATAAAAGGAATAAGAGTTGTTGTAGAAACAATGTATGCTCCAAATAGAACTTTTGAATTAATTGAATTATCTCCAAGATTAAAAGTTGACATTACAGACTATGTTTTAAGTTATGATATTAATAAAAACCTTATGGCAACAGACTTTGGTCTTCCAGTTGGAGGACTTGTAGCTTCTACTGGTGGAATTAATTTATCAAACCATGATGGTGTATTTACAGAGTTAAATACTTTTAATACTACCACTAAAGCTGGAAGTATTATTGCAAGCAATCTTAAGCCACAAATTAAATTTGATTTTTATGAAGCCATTTTAGATGTTAATGGATATGATAAGTTTATTCCATTAAAAACTTTTTATTCAGAAAATGCTGCAGTTGCTACCAGTGGTATGCAAGATGTTTCATTAAATTTAAGAGATGCATATTTTATTTTAGAGTCAAATAATGCCACTCCAATATTTTTACAAAACTGTACATTAACTATGGCAGTTGCATTGCTATTAGACAATATTGGTTTTAGTAACTATGTGTTTAAAAATATTAACACTGCAAATGATCCAGTAGTTCCGTTTTTCTTTGTTGAGCCAGATGTTTCAGTTGCAGAAGTTTTACAAAGACTTGCACAAGCTACTCAGACTGCTATGTTTTTTGACGAGTATAACAACTTTGTAATTATGCCAAAAGAATACTTGATGCCAGATGTTTCTGTAAGAGAAGACAACTCTGCAATTTCTGAAAGACTAACTACACTTTATGGACAAAAAACTGGAAACATTGTTCCAAACATTGAAACTATTGGCGGATTTGAAACAAAGATTTTAAATGATGGTCAAATAAACTATAAAACAAGATACATTCAAAGAGAAGTTTCAAAATTAGAACAGGCAAGCTTAAGTCTTAGTGAAAGAACTTATGGATATAAAAGTGCAATTCTTTGGGAGCTTGGAGATCAACAACAGACAAGAACCATAAATCAGCCAACAGGAAATGCTGGATATGCACTAGGAGCAGTCCCACTTGGAACTAGTCTGGGCAGCATTGCCCCGTTTGTAGAAAATCATCAAATAAAGAATAATGTTATATATGTTGGAGAAAGTGCTTTCTGGCTTCCAAGATTTCAAGGATATTTATATGCAAATGGAGAAATTATAAGATACGATGCACAAGAGTATCATGTAACTGGATCTGGAGATGTTTGGATAACAAATAACAACGAGTATCAAAAATATTTTTCAAAACTTCCATTTAATGGAAAAATGCTTCTTACTGGAAACCTTAGAATTTATACAGAGCCATATTACGAAAATGCAACAGGTGCAAATTTTGAAGAATTGGAAGAAAACGTTAGACTTAAAAATGGTCCAGTAAGGTCTCATGGTAGAGGACAGTTTGGAACTAACATAGTTAGTCATTCTGCAGGTCTGAATGAAGCTTATTGGGCAAATATTAATAACAGACAGTCTTTTAGAATGGATTCAAGCAAAATTTTTAGCACAACCCCAATAGAAAACTTGACAAATGATCCTGTATCAGCATCAGTCGTGTCAGCATCAGTGTATCCTCTTGGAAACGATTCGGTTTCTGCATCAACTTCTTTTATAAATAGTAAAATTGCCAATTTTATGAAAAAGTCTACAAGGTCAGAAGGATTTGTTAGCTATAATCAGCAAGATGTTGCAGGAATTCAATCATCTGCACTAGTTTTTAATGGACCATATCCAGTACCAGCCCTAGCAGGAGACCTATCTGGAACCTCAGCAACAGATTTAGTAAATTATGTTTACAAAGATTTAGACAAAGATTATAAGCATGTTGGAACTAGACTTAGAATTATTGGAAAACAAAAAGATGACAAGAATCAGTCTGCATTAAATTCAATAGATCTTTTTACAATTGATCAAAGTGTTCAAAGTTCAACTTTAAAAACTTTATCTGGAGGCACTGGGGGTATTTCATATATGATTGATCCAGAAACAAATTCTGGATACTATCTTGAAATTGCTTCTCTGTCTTCAGACATTTTAGAATACTATGGATCAACTGCAAGTGCAGCAGTAAACTCTGCCTCAGTATCTCTTGATAAAGTTATTGAAAATGTTATCTTTTATAAAGTTGAGAGAACTCCATACTCTACTCAATTAACTGGAAAACAAAACATTGCAGTTCCTAGAAAACTATGGGGATCTCTTGCAAGAATTCTTGTAGATGAGGGTAAATTTATTGGTTCTGATAGACTAACTTCTCAAGAAATTCCAGTTTATGATTTATCTTTAGATGCAGATATAGTACAAACTGGTGAAACTATTACTAAAATAAATTTTTCCATATATTTGAACAATAGGCTAATAGGACAAGTTACAGATGAAAATCCTTTACAGTATCCTTCTTCTGGACTAAAAGCTGCTTTGTTTGTAAGAGGATCAAGTAAGTGTATGTTTGAAAATATTTATGCAATTGGAAACACAAAGAAAAGTGATGTTTCTATAAATGAAAAAATTAATAATTATATTTCTGCTGAATCTTTAAGAAAGTATTCTGTTCCATCAGCAATTCAAAACACCTATCTTTCTTCTATAAGTACTGAAACAAAGCCAACTGTAGACTTCTACTTTGAAGAGTTTGGAACAATATTAAGAGAGTGTGCATATTTTAATATTAAATATGATCAAGCATACCCAGCCCTTGTTGCAAAAATTGTACCACCGTTTACTTCTGAAAAATCTTATCAAGTTTCTGGATTTTTAGCAGGATCGTATGGTGCTGAATTTTTAATATTTAATACAACAGATAAAGCAATTGATTTAAGCGAAAGCTCTACAAATAGAATTATGATTCAAGGAATTACATTTACACAAAACATTTCTAATGTATTGACTGTTGATGACTACTTTAAAGAATTATCAAATTTTTCTGATCCAGTTATTACAAGTAATAATTTAATTGTCTCTCCAGGAAGATCTGAAAAAATATATGATAGTATTAAAAACAGTAGGTCAATTTATGGAAACAAATCATTTTCAATAGATTCTATTTATATTCAAAATGAGGATTCTGCAAGAGATATTATGAAGTGGGTTTTAGATAAAACAATTAGACCAAGAAAAGTTTTTGAAATAAATACTTTTGGAACATCACACGTTCAGCTTGGAGATATTATTAAAATTAATTTTGATTTGCCAGAAGGCGTTAAAATGGTAGATGAAAATAAAAGATTTGTTGTAATATCTGCCCAATACGGAAGATCTTCTTCGGATGTTAAAAGTCAATTAAGGGTTGTGGAGGTATAGTAAATGTCATCAAAAACCAAACCACCTGCAAATAAAAAAGACAAAGAAGCTACGCAATTAGATAAAATATTTAAAGACTCTTTAGGAAAAAAAGGTTTTTCTAAAGAAGAGGCAAAGTTTGTTTCAAGCTTAGTGTCTGCTGCAAAAAAGGGTGGGAATGTAACAAAAAAAGAACTAGCAGTTATTAAACAAGAAATATCCAAGCAAACAAAAGATAAAAACAACACTGTTGCAAAATCTGCAAAAGCAGATCCTGGAAAATATTTACAAACAAAAGTAAAGTCTTATGGAGATACAAACAGCAATTCTAACCAAAATAGTAGTGAAACAAATTCTACTATGGATCCAAATCCAACTCCGCCTCCTGCTTCAACACCTAGCTCAGATAAGGCTCCAACAAGAAATGTTACAGACATTTCTTCACTTGTTCCACAGTTTAATGCAGAGCATATTACAAAAATTATTTTTGAAAGTCTTTCTGCAGTAGAATTATCAATAGTTGAAAGACATGATACTATTGAAGGAATTAATCAAAGATATTCTATTATTTCTAATCTTTCTGAAATAAGAAAAAAGTATGATGCATCTAGACAACTAACCGTTATGGATAAGTTTAAACCATTAACAAGAATTTTTACTATTAATATTGAAGATAAGATTCCTCAAGAAGATTATATTATTTTAGAAGATTTAACAGCCACTTATCAATACCTTGATCAAAACAGTCAAATAGTTACTCGTGAAAAGGGTTATTATTACATTGATACGAACGGTGATTTAGTTATAGAACTTATAGGATTAGAAAGAAATCAAGAGGTAGAAGTTCAAATAGACACAAATGGTACAATATATAGGGTGGAATCATGATTACAACAAATGGAAAAAACATCGTAGCTAAATATCTTTTAAACCAAGCTCCAGAGTTTGCAAGTCACATTGCAGTTGGAGTTGGAGGAAAGGTGTACCCCACTTCTTCTTCTGCAACATTTTCTGCAAGTGTACAATCATTAGATTTTGAAGTTGCAAGAGTTCCAGTTTTGTCAAAGGGTCTTTTAAAAGAAGATGGGGTTGAAAAAATTGTTTTTAAAGCAGAACTTCCAATTGAACAAAGATATCAAATTACTGAGATAGGTCTTTATCCTGCAGCAAATAATATAGTTGCAGGAAATTTTGATAGCAGAATTATTTCAACTTTTAGCAATTCAGAGCCATGGTCATACTCAAATAATGTAAATGATTCTGGTGTAGTCCTGTATAAAGGTCCTCTTAGAATTGATGAAGTAAATCCAGGAGACATTGAAACATATCTAGAACTTCCAGGAAATGAGATTTATACATTAGAAGATTTTGTTTCTATAAATAGCAACTCTGCTATATTTGAATATTCAGATAGGATAAATAGAAGTGAGCAGCCAAGATACTTAGATAAGTCAATGCTTGTTTCTGGAAGTACTTCTATTGTTAATAATTTAATGCCAGCAAGCTCAGCTTCAATTGATGTCTCTAGCAATCTTTCTTACTACGTTGAAAATAACTCTATTAATTTAGATCTAGGAAAAAATTTGCCAAGTGATCAAATAAAGTTAGCACTCTCGGTAATTAGCACTGCCAGATCTGGAGTAAACGCACAAGCACCAGATAATGTTAAAATTAGAATGGAACTTTTAAACAATGCTGGTGCAAACCCTCCAAAAGCTTATGTAGAAATTTCACTATATGACATAGATGCATTAAATCCAGAAAGATCTCTTGACAATTCAAGATATCAGGTAGTTACAAAAAGCCTTTCTGATTTCACTACAACACAAAATTTTTCATGGTCAGCAATTAATGCTATAAGAATTTATACTTGCATTCACGATGACTCTAATGTTAACACTGGAGAGCACTTTGTACTATATGATGGACTTAGATTTGAAAATATTTCTAGCTATAACCCACTTTATTCTTTAGTTGCTGCTGAATACATAAAAACGCTAGATGAAAATCCAATTTTAAAGAAAGAGAACTCAACAAGTTATGTAGAGTATAGGTTTGGCGTAGGAGTTTCCTAATGGCAGAGATAAGAATTCCTGTAGAAAAATTGCCACCACCAGATAAAAATGGAGATCATGCATTTCAATTTAGAATCATATCTGTAGATAAAAACCAGTGGTCAGCGTGGTCTCAGCTTTACATTATTAAAAGCATTGGTCAATATAGACCTTTTGAGTCAGATGTTACTGCAATAGTTGCTACTGACGAAGTTACTGTAACATGGGATACTCCAACAGTATATAACTATAATTCTGCATCTCTTACAAGTGCATCGATTGCACATAATCATTCTCAAAATTTTAAACAGCATCCTACAGATATTTTTGTTCAGTGGGGATCAGGTTCAGCTATGGGAAATTTTGAATATCATGAAAGATCTTCTGATGACTCTACAAATATTTTAATACCAGCATCTTCTGGATCAGTTAGAGTTGTTGGAGTTGTAGCATTGAAGGATATTCCTAGACCATATACATTTGAAGCTGCCTCAGCTTATCAAATAAGGCTAGACGACTACTTAGGTATCTCTGGATCCGTACAGGGAGTTTATGACTTATTTAAAGTTTTTGATACAGAAGTAGTATCCCTGACCTGATATAATTAACTAGGAGATAAAAAAATGGCACAAATTGAATTACCAGAAAGAGGACAACCTTTAGATATATCTTATATCTATAAGGTAGTTCAACAAATTAGAGCTTTGCAAGATGCTTTAGGAACAGCTTTTTCTAAAATTAAATATAGAGATATTTCTACACCTTCAAATGTTTCACCATCTAATTTGGTTTTTTATGCAGAAACTTTAAAGATTACTAATGGAAACCTTTCTACTCAAACAAATGCAACCTCTACCTTTAGTTACTCAGGTATGTTTAAAACAACTCCTGTAGTAATTTGCTCAGTAACATCTCTTGATGGTGTTTCTAATCTAACTGCAGTTTTAGAAAAAGTAACTGATTCTGGTTGTAGCGTAAATATATTTTCACCTGCAACTGGTGGTGCTTTTTCTGCTGACGTGTCGATTATAGCAATTGGCGAAAGAACTATTTCTTAGTAGGAAAAAATGTCACAACCACAGGATAAAATAAATCCTTGTAAAAAAATATTCTTTTTAAATGGAGATTTAGTAAAAGTTTTTCACATTAATAAAAGTAGTAATATAGTTAACTTTTTTAATGTAACTCAAGATAAAGAACAGTCAATGCTCTATTCTGATTTTAAGAAGCATAGAAAAAGGGCTTACACTATAGCAAACACTGCAAGACTTTTAAATAGATCAAGGGTTCAATTTCAAAGAATTATTGCTAATGGCTTGATTCCTGCACCAATAGGTGATAGTATTGGTGGGGAAAGAGGTTTTCAAATTAATGCATATTATTCTGAAGATCACGTTTTTGAAATTAGGGAAATTATGACAACTGTTCATGGTGGAAGACCAAGAAAAGATGGAAGAGTTACCCCTAGAAATGTATTAACAGAGCAGGATTTGCGTTCTAAGATGGGAGATGCTATAATGTTTTATACGAAGACAAAGGATGGGCGTTTTATCCCAACTTGGCAAGAAGAGACATGGTAGGAGACCAGATATGTCAGAAACAACAAATGTTTCAGTAACACTTGGATATACACTAAATCTTGGAAATTTTCAGAGTCTTAGAATTGACTTAGGAATTACAGATTTTGTTCGTAATGGAGAAAATACAGACCAGGCACTTGACAGGGTATATCAGTTTGTAGAAAATAAAGTAATTGAAAAAGTAGAAGAAGCTAAAAAAGAATTAGAGGACTAGTGGCGGATAAGAAAGATCGCTTTGCACTAATATCTAGATATAAAAAATTAATTAAAGAAAAAACACAAAAAGATGAAAACATTAACATACATGCCCAACAATGGGCAGCAGATTCTTTAATTGAGTCTTATGGAGTAGAGAAGTGTTACGATCTAATTGAATATTATGTTAGAGTTTCAGCATCTCCAACTTGGAAATGGTTTGTAAATAATGCAGACAAGGTGTATGATTCTAAAAGATTAAAAGAAGAAGACGATGCAACAAGAGTGTTGCTAAGAGAACAAGCAAGGGAATGGCTAAATAAGTAATGGTTGATTTAGAAGCAAAGGTGTTGTCTGCTGTACTAAATGATAAGCAGATACACGTTCTTTTTCAAGCAAACCCAGATAGTCTGTTTAGAACACACAAAGACGTTTGGGATTTTGTAAAGAATTATTATGAGCAAAATTCTAACGTTCCAACACAGTCATTGCTTGTGGAAAAATTTAGAGACTTTCAACCAGTTGGAGAAATTGGATCAACAAAGCATCATTTAGAAGAGCTTAGGACTAAGTATCTTGAAGATAATTTAAGAAATGTACTAATGTCTAGTGCAAAACAATTAAATGATAATCAACCAGTAGAAGCTTTAAATACAATAATCTCTAAAACATCTGAACTTAAAAGAATTAGTGCAGATGTAAGAGATATTGATGCAACAGATGTAGAAGATGCTGCTGCACACTTTATACACATTAAAGAATTAAGTGAAAAGGGAATTCATGGTGTTAGAACGAATCTTGCAGGTTTTGATAACTACTTACCTGGTGGTATTACTCCTGGTCAATTTGGTATTCTTCTTGCTTACCCTGCCATTGGTAAGTCTTGGCTCGCTATTTTTATGGCTGTACAAGCGTGGAAAGCTGGAAAAGTACCGCTAGTAGTATCTCTTGAAATGACAGAGAAAGAAGTTAGAAATCGTGTATATACGATTATGGCTGAGGGATTTTTCTCTCATCGTAAACTTAGTGCAGGTATGATTGATGTTGAAGGATTTGAAAACTGGGCTAAACAACATCTTAAAGATAAGCCACCATTTTATATTGTGTCTAATGACGGTCTTGGAGATGTCTCTCCTTCTGTTGTTAGAGGAAAGATTGATCAATATTCTCCAGACGTAGTTTTCATTGACTACATTCAACTTATGAACTCTAATCAGGGTAACGATAACGAAGTAGTTAAAATTAAAAATATTTCTAGAGAATTAAAAGTACTTGCAATTTCTTCTCAAGTTCCAGTTATTGCCATTGCTTCTGCAACACCAGATGATGCAACAGATATGAACAGCGTACCATCTCTTGGTCAGGTCGCCTGGTCTAAACAGTTAGCTTATGATGCTGACTGGGTTCTTGCACTTGGTCGTGCTACTGGTAGTAGTATTCTAGAGTGTATTTTTAGAAAGAATCGTCATGGATTCTGTGGAGAGTTTATGATTGATATTGATTTCGATTCTGGTCGTTTTATGTACAAAGATTTTGAATAGAGAATAGTATATGGGTAATAGTATATTAACACACGAAGATCTGTTTAAATATTTAAAAGAGTTAAATTTTGCACAAGGATTTAAGTCTCAGGAAGTTTTAAAAATAATACTTGAAAATCCAAATGGAATATCTAGATGCTGTCTTAGAAGTAAGCTAACAGATAATGGTGTAGATGTTGGACAAATAGCTGCACAAGTTCGTGAATTAAGAAATGCTGGGGTAAATATACCAAAGGGTAATAGAAGAAAGTGTTCAGTTCATAATATAAATGACACATTTGATAAGATAGTTTCCCCCTACATTACTGGCAATGATTATGCTAGAGCAGTATATAGTCCAGGAGAAATTTCAAAGATTCGTAACACTCTTGGTAACAGAGATTCTTTTACTCAAATAAGAGTAACCACTAATCCAGAAATTGATCATAGAATTCCAGTTGCAAGAATGCTGGTTAGTGATGAAAGCTTTGAAAAAAGAGTAGATGTATTAAAAGTATCTGAAGTAAAAAATCAGTATCAGCTATTGTCAAGAGATAATAATTTGTATAAGTCAAGGGTTTGTGAAAAATGTATAAGTAATAACAAAAAGCCAGATATGTTTTTAGGAATAAAGATACCAGAAAAAATTGGTGGAGGGCTAGATTTTGTTAATGGTGAAAACGATTGCACAAGCTGTCCCTTTGCATATCCAGAAAAGTTTTTAGAGAAAGTAGAATATAGTGGATAGTGTTTTAAAGATTGAAAATATTATTTTTAATGATGACAATTATAGAAATGTTAAAAATAACAGCATTGACTTTATATTAACAGATCCCCCATTTAACATAGCAAGAGAAACAAATTTTCATACATATAAGGATAATACAATCCATTCTTACAAGTTTGACTCAGATACACAAGAAGAGTGGGACACTTTTAGCCACGAAGACTTTATTAAAGAGCTTTATAAATGGTCTGGTGAATTTAATCGTGTACTTAAAAAGGGTGGAAATTTTGCAATATTTTGTGCAGATTCTTACATATCTTATTTTATTGATGCACTTAAAGAAAATGGTCTCTCTCCAAGGCGTGTTATAAGTTGGACAAAGCCAAATGCTGTTCCAATCAATAGAGCATATATGCCAACATCTGCTGTTGAGTATATAATTGTTGGAGTCAAGGGAAGTAAAGCCACTTTCAATTCTGATGTTAAAATAATAAATCAAAATATTGACAACAAGATTATAGAAGCAGTGGTAGTTGCAGAAAAAGCATCATCTATAGTAAACAGCTTAGTTCGTCAATCTTTATTAGAAAGTAGCTTTGAAGACGATACTCATATAGACTCAGTAATTAATTTAGTAAAAGATGTTTTAGTAAATGGTAATCAAATTATTTTAGATAGAGTAGAGAATATGTATAAAGATAAAGATGGAGAAAAATATCTTCAAGCTTGTATTCCAAATCATATATCTTTGCCATCAAAATCTGGAAATAGAATACATCCAACTGAAAAGCCAGTATACCTATTACAATATCTTCTTTCGTTATATTCAAAAGTAGGAGATACAGTTCTTGATCCATTTGCTGGGTCTGGTTCAACTGGAGAGGCATCAATACTACTAAAAAGAGTTCCAGTATTAATTGAAAGAGAACAGAAGTTCTATGAAAAAGCATTAAAAAGACTAGAAAAAATGGTATAGTGGTTAATTCCATTGCTATAATTGATGGTATGTACGCTCATAAGTCAATAAAAAGATTTAGCCTTGATGGTGAGATTTATGACGATGCTCATATAGTAAGGTTAAAAGAGCAATACACCTCTATGATTATTTCTGGAATGAGGTCTGATGGATATGTTCCAAGGTATGATATTGACACAGACTTTACAATTAGTTATAATGGTAAGACATTTAATTTTGAAATATCAATTTATGGCGTTTATGTAGGAAAGAGAACAGCAGAGTGTATAGAGGGAATAGACAAAAACAAGCCAGTGATGGCTTCTTCTACTCAGAGGATCAAGTCAGAAGAAGTCTGTTAGCTGCAGGTATTGATGTAGTATATGAAGTAGAATCTGACTTCATAATTTTTTGTCCTTATCATAATAATTATAGATCACCTGCTGCAGAAATATCAAAAGAAAGCGGATTGTTTTACTGCTTTGGATGTCAAGAATCTCATTCACTTATTGAAGTAATTATGCATGTAACTAAAAGATCGTATTTTGAATCTGCAAGAATGGTTTCATCTAAATCAGATAGTGCTAACTTTATTGAAGTACTTGAATCAAAGCTTGATAAAAAGCCTGAGTTTGTAGAGTTTGATAATGATTTAATTAAAAGATTAAATACTTCTGCTTTAAACTCTCAAAGAGCTGCACAGTACTATCTTGGTAGAGGAATTAACAAGGATAGTGTTGAAAAGTATCTACTTGGATACTCTGAAAGTCAGGATATGGTTACAATACCAGTGCATTCTCCTGATGGAATATGCCTAGGGTTTGTTGGCAGATCTGTAGAGGGCAAAGAGTTTAAAAACACTCCAGGACTTCCAAAAGCAAAAACAATGTTTAATTTATTTAGAGCAAAAAGATTTGATAAAGTGTTTGTAGTTGAGTCTTCCTTTGATGCAATACGCTTAGAACAGGTAGGAGCACACGCTGTAGCCACTTTGGGAGCATCAGTGTCAGGTAGACAGAGAGAGTTGTTAAAACAGTATTTTAACAATGTAATAGTTTTAGGAGATAATGATGATGCAGGAAGAGAAATGGCTAAAAAGTTATCCAACATACTTGGCTCAAGTGCAACAAATGCAAGTCTTCCAGAATCAGTAAAAGACGTATCAGAACTATCTGATGATGAATTAAAAAAGTTTGTGTCACAGTTTGACGATCTAATAGCAAATGTGTTACAATAGTTAAATCGTCCACATATAGGACAAATATTAGGAGAAATATATTATGGCAATTGTAAAAGGGCTAAAGAATATCGAAGCAATGCTCGATAAGCCAAAGTTCGAAAATAATGGTCCACGAGTAACGTGGCTAAAGCTAGAAGACAATCAGAGTGTATCCGTTCGTTTTGTAAATGAACTTGATGGAGACTCCCCAAGCTATGACGAAAAGAATGGTCTAGCTATTGTTGTTTCTGAGCATACAAATCCAAAGGACTACAAGCGTAAGGCAGCCTGTTCTGCTGAAAGCGAAGGTCGTTGCTTTGGTTGCGAAATGCACAGAAAAGATATGAAGGCTGGATGGAGATCACGTCTACGCTTCTACATTAACGTATTAGTTGATGATGGTGTAAATGATCCATACATTGCTGTCTGGAGTATGGGTGTAGCAAAGTCTGCAACATTTGATACAATTCGTGAATATGTTCAAGATTCACAAAGCCTTTCTAACATGACATGGAAGCTAAAGCGAAATGGAAAAGGAACTGAGACAACTTATATTCTAATTCCAACTAAGCAAGATGAAGAAAAGTTTGATTGGTCTAAGTATGAGATTCCAGAACTTGAAGCTGTTGTAAGAGAAGTTCCTTACGCAGAACAGGAATCGTTCTTCTTGGGCTTTGACAATCCATCTGTATCAACTTCTGTAGATTGGTAATTGTGGTGGGGGAGAAGGACTCCCCCACCCTATTTAACTGAAAGGTAAAAATGACTTACGTTCCATTACACGTTCACACACACTACTCCCTTATGGATGGTGTTGCAACTCCAGAAGAGTATGCAAAACGTGCTGCCGAAATTGGGCTACCAGCAATTGCAATAACTGATCATGGAGTTCTTTCTGGTCATAGACCTATGTATAGGGCTGCAAAGGCAAACGGTATTAAGCCAATCTTAGGAATTGAAGGATATATTACTGCAGATAGATTTGATAATAGAGACAAGTCTGAAAGAACTGATCCTTTAGATATGGTATACAACCATATTGTTTTACTTGCAAAAAATGATAAAGGTTTAGAAAACCTAAATAAACTTAATGAACTTGCCTGGACTGAGGGATATTATAAAAAACCTCGTATTGACTTTGAAATACTTGGAAAATATAATGAAGGCATAATTGTTTTGTCAGCGTGTATGAGTGGACTTCTTGCAAAAGCAATTGAGTATAAAGAATATGCTGCTGCTAAAAAGCATATTACTTGGTTTAAAGAAAAATTTGGTGATGATTTTTATGTAGAAGTTATGCCACATAACTCTGCTGAATTAAATAAAGAACTTCTTGAAATGGCAGACACCTATGGGGTAAAGTCCGTTGTAACCCCTGACTGCCATCATTCTGATAAGAGTCAAAAGGTAATTCAAGAAATGATGTTACTTTTAAATACACACGCTAAGTTAAATAAAGAAGCAACTTTTGACAAGGCATCAAAAATTGAAGACCCTATGAAACGTCTTGACTATTTATATGGTGAAGATAGAATGATGAGCTTTAGAACATTTGATATTCATCTTCTTTCATATGAAGAAATTAAATCTGCTATGCAACAGCAGGGAATCAAGCGTGAAGATATCTATGAAAACTCTGTTGAAATTGCAAACAAGGTAGAAGAATATGATATTAAAAGTGGTCTAGACCTTCTTCCAATTAAGGTTGAAAATCCAGACGAAGAGCTTCTTGCACTTGCTTCTAGGGGATTG
>Ga0208975_1000083_pt1 | contig 46453 bp, 85 predicted proteins | sample GreLakmeER78MSRF_FD_187700 | JGI IMG/M metagenome (GOLD analysis project Ga0208975, IMG submission 187700) | Freshwater lentic microbial communities from great Laurentian Lakes, MI, USA - Great Lakes metaG ER78MSRF (SPAdes) | ecosystem: Environmental > Aquatic > Freshwater > Lake | place: Great...
CAAGGTGTGGCGGAAAACAACCCTGCGGCAGGTATCAACAAAATGTTTAACAACCTAGGTGATCCTGTGTATGCTAACCTACAACGAGTAGCTTTATTGGCCATGCAAGGCAGGCAGCAAGAAGCCTCCGGCCGCTTACAAACAGTGATCAAGGATGCTGATCCAGCTGTGCAGAAGAAAATCACAGATGCTGTGAACAACATCAAGCCTGTGACAATAAATGGTCGTGCGGCAGACTCTAGCACACTGGACAAAAGCAAACAGCACAATGACTGGATCATCAACACATTCATTCCATGGGTGCAATCTTTATTGGGTCAGCAAGGTGTGGCGGAAAGCACAGAACAGAAACCAGTGGTCATTTACACAGATCATAAAGGTGCCACAATAGATGATGGCATAAAGAACAGTTTGCGAGTGACTCAAATACCTGTAGATAAATTACGCTTGTGGGAAAAACATAAATCAATGCAAGACCCTAAAATTGCTGATTGGGTCACGAATAAACTGTTGCCAGAGTTAAAACAAAATGGAAAATTAAAGCCTTTACTTGTGTGGAATAATAATGGTGAATTTTTTGTAATAGATGGGAATCATAGGCTTATAGCATATCAAGAAGCAGGATACAAAGGCAACGTGCCTGTACAGATAGTTCCTGATAATATGATTACAGTTTCTGACACGGTGCAAGGTGTGGCAGAGAACTTTGCTGATGGTAAAAATCCTGGACGCAAAGGCCTGGCCAAACGTTCAGGGGTCAATACCAAAGCGTCAGTGAGCAGTCTGCGTAAGACAGCAAAGAATTCATCAGGTGAAAAGCAACGCATGGCCCACTGGCTGGCCAACATGAAGGCAGGTAAGGCTAAGAATAAATGAGTTTTTTGGTAGCAAACTTACCACCGGTACATTGCTTTGTACGCAGAGAATTTTTATATGATTTTAAACAAGGACATGGTGAATACGAACCTTGTATTTGGGTCAGTATTAAAAGTCTTCGCAGTCAAGCATTTCGTATAGAAGCGTACTTACCTAGATACGGTGCATTGTACGACAAACTACCATTACATGCTTATGTGAGTCGTACGGATAATCTTGAACCAGACAAGTTTTTGCCATTAGATACACTACAGATTTGGGACTGCTTCAGTTACGACATTGCTGTAATACAAAAAGCGTTCTTGCGTAATCTCAGTTGTAAAGTGTATGCCAAAGACAAACAGTTCTATCAAGGCAATTACATGTTTACAGTGGACAATGCTAGCCCTGACCTTAACACTATTGATACAAGTTACAGTGAATGGCCAGAAGACCACAAGAGTTTTAATTTTATTGAATTAGACAACGGACAGTATGCCGCGCAACCCAACAACAGATGCATCTTTTTAGATGCTGCCAGCAATCCTAAACAAATGCTATTCCCAGATTTTAAAGTGGCCACTAAAAAGTACGTAGTTGAAACTAATCCCAAATGGTCTTTGGGTGATAGTGACACTGTAACATACGATTAAAAAAGCACCCGAAGGTGCTAGTGAATGTTACGCTATTCTGGCGAACTAGCTATGCTAATGTATTACTTCTTTGTAGACCCTTGGTTTACAAAGGTATACATTTTTTCTGCTGTTTCAAGAACTTTGTCAAGTCCTGGAAACACTGGCATACCAACTGTAGTGACAACCTGTCCGGTCTTTTCGTCACGTTTGGAAGTCATTTCCCAACCATGGAACTTAGCGTTGAATTCTTCGCTAACTAGGCCCTTGGCCATGTCCAAGATGTCCGTGCGGATTTCGTAGCCGTTTTTGTTAAACTTCATTTCTGGAAGTTTTGGTGTAAAGTCTGACATTTTATTCTCCTTGTGTGTAATGTCTGTGTATAGGTACTTCTTTTTCCCTATGTATTAGTATACATGTCTTTCAACATATATGCAACTTATTTATGAACTTTTTTGTTCGTTCCTTAATAAGTTTAACCACTTCGTCGCTGAGAACAACTTCGTAGTGATTATAATCTATTTCAACCAACTCCATGTCTTTGTGATGTTTCTGACTACTAATAGTCACCACACCGTCATTGGCCTCTAACATAAACGGACTTTTACCCGCAGTGGTAACAATGTTAGTCCATGGATGATTTATTTTAATATTTCTTGCCTGTTTCATTGCCCAACTGCTAGGACCGATGTCACGCATTAGACGACTAAATGGTAAGAAATATTGAACATAGTCTGCTACTTCAGCACCACCATATGGAGTGCTTAAGGTCACTGCACCTACAATTTGATCAGGTATGGTATTCGCAATATGTAATGCGTATATACCTCCTAAACTATGTGCTACAAATGCTATATTTTTAACATCAGCTAATTGTTTGATCATGTCGTTTAGATTATTTTCAAATCCATTACGACTATCGTAGTTGATATCTATGCCATTGCCTAATTTGCTTCTGATATAATTAAAACTTTCACTCGTAGCACTGGCTCCGTGAATGTACACTAAGTTCATGCCAATATTTATCAGGTGCTGTACAGCGTCAAGCCATAGTGATGGCAATGAAAGCCAACATAAACATCAATACTGCACCCACAATGGGTAGCACAATGTGTATGTGTTTGACCACTGCTTCTACTGGATCATGCTGGTCCATCGTACACAGCTTTGGCTTCTTCTACACGGCCTTGACGGGCAAGACTAGCCGCATAACGTGCTTCGCCAAATGCTACTATTACTGACCAGATGGTGTTTAATATTGTTTTCATAGATACTGTTCCTTTTTGTAGTTGAACTCACGTATGTAGTTTTCCAACTGTGCGGCATCTGTAATGCCTTTGCTACTTAGATACACATCTAAGCGGCTTTGATAAGAACTGCCTGGGAACATTTCGGATAGGCGTTCCATAATACCTAGCATAAAGTTTGATATGATTTTCATTTTGTGATTTCCTCTGTATGTGTGTAGCAACTCATGGTTTCTACTGATAGTATTTATACTAGTATATGCGGCACCGCACAAAAATGCAATGTTGCATTATGCCAAAATATACTTTATAATTGCTCTATAATATAATAAATATCGTAAAGGACATTTTTGTGCAACGAAAGACTAAAAGCCTATTAGAAGAATTAAATGAAATCACTGTTAAACGTGATGGCGAAGCAGTAATAGAAGCCAGAGCAGGACATGTGATTGACAGTGCTATTAATTTATTAGCACTTATCAAGGAAAACTTCTCTCCGGAACAGGCTTACGAACTCGAGCGTAGATTTATAAACAGCATAAAGTCTTCAGATCCTGCTAAATTTACCCGTGGTATACGCAAACTACGCGATAGCAAAGACACAGCCAAGAACCTCAAGATTATTGAGGGCGATGTCAAAGACGACTAATTTTATACCAAAACTTGCATTTTTTCCAGATCTGACTAAATATTAACACAATGCTCCAGAGTGGAGCTTGCCATTCAGATAAGGAGAAATAAAATGGCTGGAATTTCAAGAATACATGGCAGTGTTATATCAGAGTTCATGATAGGTGGCTATCAACAAACTTTTTTAAAGATCACTGGTACTAACGTCGGTACAGCTGACACCGTAAGTACTTCAACATTGGCTATCACAGACGGCAACTTTTCAATTGCTATCCGCACTATCCAAACTATTGCAACAATCAACTGGATCGGTCCACGTCACAACGACGGATTCGTAATCCTAGTCGACGGTGCTACAGCACAACCAACAGGTCCTGCTTATGACACAGATGCTACCCCAACAGTTACTGAGCGTGTTAAAGCTCTTCTAGATGCAGCCACCGGTGTAACAACCACTGTTGTTGTACCTGGCATGTTAGCCGCTAACGTATCTTAATTTTTTTAAGTTATAATGCAAAAAGGGACATTTTTATGTCCCTTTTCTTTTGACCATAAATACCTATTAGTAATGTAAGCATATAATGGAAATTGTAGAAATAAAAACACTAATAGATGTAACCAATACACAGGTATCTCGTGCAAATCAAGGAACACCGGAAGAATACGATCAGTATAGAAACTGGACGACCTTACTTCAATGTATAGGATTAAGATCTATTATTGCCTACGAAGGTGACGCTGAATCAGAAATAGTAGATATTAAAAATTCAGGATTTGGTTCTGCTTACAAAGGTAAACACCGAGTTTGGACCTTTAGATTTTATCCCGATAGGCCAGCGGCATTTTACGACGGAAATAATGCTGTTGGGTTGCTTATAGAGGATCTTAACAGTGTGCCGGTCATGCAAAAATTAACTGAAACGATAAATATTGATAGACCAGTGTTTAACACTGACCAAAATTCAACATATAAAAACACCATCGTTAAGGCAATTAAAGGCACGTTTTAGGCAATTTACAAAGTAGTACCAGGAACTGTAGCAAAACTTAATACGGAGACTAATAATGGCCAGTACAGTAGAACGACTAGGTATAGTTGAGACCAAGGTAGAAAATTTAGATAGTAAGCTCGACGACCTAAAATTAGATGTAAAAGAAATGCACGATTGTCTAGATAGAACCGGTGAAGGTCTTCACGCAGCTCTAAAAGAAATGACGATTGATTCAAGTCAAGCACATGACAATCTTGCTAACAAGATTTCAGAATTAGAAAAATTTAAAACTAAATGGATGTATCTAATTATGGGCGGTATGGCTGTAATGGGTTGGATTGGTGGCCATGCTACAGCACTAAATGCTTTTATAAAATGAAGATACAAGAGTTACTCACAGAAGGCGAACAACAGGTAGATGAATTTTTACCTGCCCTAGGCGCAGCCGCAGGGGCCTTAGGTAGAGGTGCATTAGCCGCTGGTAGTGCAGTAGGTAGGGGAGCTGTAGCAGCCGGTAGTGCCTTAGGTAGGGGTGCTGTAGCCGCAGGTAATGCAGTAGGTAGGGGAGTTCAAGCAGTTGGTAGGGGAGCATTACAGGGTGTTGCCCAAGCGGCCGCCAAACAGGTAGCCGCACAACAAGAAAAATCTAAAGAACTTAAAGTTGGTGGACTTTACAAACATCCCACATTGGGCCCTTTAAAAATATTAGCAATTAGCTCAACTGGTATTACATTAGATACAACTAAACAATTGGGTTTTCCCGTCACAGTTGATCCAAAGAATATACAACAATGAAAATCCATCATATATTAGATGGGGTGTCCATCATTATTACTAACGAAGAACGCAACTTCATTAATAGGTTAGGTGAGAGAGTAGCTGTGCCATCACTAGACCAGCATGATAAATGGTTGGCCCAAAACCTTATTCGCAAGGGGGTTTACACCATAAGTAATGATAAGGGGTATATCATTAAACACGATCATGAAAAAGACAACACAAAAAACATATCTTGACCTAGAAAAAATAGCTATTGCTGTTAAAGAACAACTTAGAAAAAAGGGACTAGTAATTCCTATTAAACTTTCCGACGGAACAGTTAGTGTTGACGGATTTAGAATTATTAAAGAATCTAGTGGTTTTTATTCAGTAACAAACTCAAGAAACCAAACCGTAGTATCGAATATAAACTTGCCTCAGACTGCGGCTGTGGTTGCAAACGACCTAGCACTGGGTAGATGGTTAGATACTGACCTAGTGGCAAAAGATAAAGAATACGGGTATAGGTTGTTTGAAGAAACTTTAACTAAACAATCAGCTCAAAAAAACTTAAAGAAAAATAATATTGATCGAGCAGATTTATTGTTTACTAAGTATAAGATAGCACATTTTAAAACACTATCAGCTAAGAATCACATACTCTTGAGTTTTGAGAAACTTAACAGACTGAGATAAATATTGTATCGTAACTTTGGAAATCACCATGAAAACTACAGAATTTGACAGTCGAATTACAGCCGCTAAATTGAACGAAAGCATGTTTAAGAAGTTTGGGGTTAAAGTAAATTTCGACAAGTACACTAGAGAAGAATTAGAAAACTATCGCAATTTGCTAAGAACAAACATTAGCCAGTACGAAGCTAAAACTAATTTTAATGACCTCTTAACTGACGAGTCCTATCAAAAGAATAAACACCTGGCCGATTTACTTAATTTAAAAATTAAGGAAATGCTTGGAGAAGGTGCAAAAGTTGACCGTCAGGCCAAACACATTACAAAAAGCATGATGAAATCGCATCCAGGAATGGGCAAAGACGATGCAGAATCCGCTGCCTGGGCACACATCAAACATCCAAAGAAAAAGAAAAAAGCCGAAGAAGGCATCGAGGAAACTAATATGAATAAAACAACCAAAGCAAAAAAAGATTATGATGGTGACGGCAAAGTCGAAACACCAAAAGACGAAGTCTGGGGTAGCCGTGCTAAGGCAGCGGCTAAATCAGGAAAGCCATTTAAAGAAAGCTTTCCTACTGTAGCTGATGCTAAAGCTCGCGCAGAAAAAGAAAAGACTACAGGTAAGTTTGATAAGAAAAAGAATCCAGACTCTGGCGGAACAATTTATACACGTAAGAGCAGTACATTTACTAATGGTACAGAAGACAAACCAAAAGAGAAAAACGTTAAAGAAGCTGCCAAGCCAGATTTCTTAGACCTTGACAAGGACGGAAATAAAAAAGAGCCAATGAAAGGCGCCGCAAAGAGCAAAAAGAAAATGAAAGAGTCGTCAATTGTTTTCCGTCGTCATGTTTCTATTGTAAACGAAAGTTTGTTACAACTGATACAAGAAGACGAAGAAGGCAAAGCCAAAGCCATTACCGCTGCCAGCGATATGGTCAACGACTTTACAACATGGATGCAACGTGTTGGCCAATATCAAACTAAGAGTATGATTGAGTTAGCAGATGCTATTCGTTCTGAGTTTGGACCACAAGAAGCTGAGACATTTAAACAATCAGTTGCTCCGGCATTGGCCGCAACAATTGAAACACTAACTGCACAACGTGAAGCATTGAGTCATGCTGTTGCGGTATTAGCAGGCGAAGCTGCCGACTTTGCTCCAATGGGGGCAGACACAGGTATAGACGGGATGGATGCAGAACCTATTCCTTCACCCCAAGATGAAATGAATATGGCAGGTGATGACGGTCTTGGTGCCGAAGTGGGTGCAGGTGCTCCTAATTCTGCTAGTCGTGAAATGCGTGAAAACCGTCAACATAAGCTACAAGAAGCGCATAACATTATGAGATCTCTTAGCAGATGAGATTATTCGAAGTAGAAGATCGTTTTGTAAACGACCTTGTAATGATTCTAAGAAATTTAATTGGGCGTAGCGACAGTCAAGATGCAACCGCTCAATTAACTTTAACCTATCCCGGTTTAAATAATCTATTACAAAATTTTGGATATAGTGGTATCGAACCTTCTATATTGAAAAATTTTTACGACGAAAATCAAGACGTACAAAAGTTAATGAAAGACCCAGAGGAAACTGGAGAACAGATTGTTCTAAAAACCGAAATAACACAACAGGCCGTTCAGGCCACTAGACAGCCAGGTCCCGATGTAGACCATATGGCAAAACAAGGCGCACAAGACTATCAGTCAGACATATCCAAGTAGTAACAATGGACCTTTTGACAGTAACGTGTGAACGTGATCTCCCCCAAATGATTTTACAAGCTGAGAGTATCAGCAAATTTGTAAAATCTTGCCGCCACTGGGTAGTAATTAACGAAAAAACACCCGATATAGAAAAATGGCGTTCTTTATTAGAACCATTTTATACTAATCACGACCTTGTGTTAACGGTTCCCGAAATATACAATGACTCGACTGATTCTTACATAGGATGGGTTCGACAACAAGTACATAAGATATTAATGTCTAAAAAAATAAAAGACGATTATATAGTATTAGACTCAAAGAATTTTTTTATACGCCCAACTGACACAGAAGAATGGAGGAGTGAATTACATGGCAACGGTATACTTAACACAGTATCAAAAACTGAACACGTCGACTTCCTATCCACTGTTAATTACTATTCTAAAAAATTAGGAGTAGAACCTGAATTAAAACACCTATGCCCAGAAACTCCGTTTGTAATTAAGCAATCAGTAATTGAAAATTTTGGAGATCTTGATAAATTTGCAGAATGGTTCATAGTAGACCACATAGCAGTTCCGCATAGTGAGTTTTTATATTATTCAATTGTTGCTAAGAAACATAAGCTATTAACTACCCATATACGACACGGAAACAGTCATACATTTTGGGTTGGGAATAACTGCTTCTACTACAACACCCATATATTAGATAATGAAAGGATTAAAGTGCTTGGCTGTCATATAAAATATCTAAAAAATTTAAACACCAATGGCATTCATAATTTTAATACATACCTTAGCGGAATTGGATTAACTATTCTGCCATTAAGTTTCTTTTCTAAAGAAAAATCTAAATCATTGTTTGACAAAATTAAAACATTCATGTATAGTTAAAAAATGAATATAAAACCACCACCTTTTGTTGAAAGATTTCAATACAAAAATTGTAAACAAATTAACGATCCAGTTACACGCAAACGAGTATACGCTACTCCAGACGGTGAAAAATTACCCAGCGTGACTACAATTCTTAGTTCTACTAAGGATATGACCCATTTAAATGCCTGGAAAGATCGAATCGGGCACGAAAAAGCACAACAAATTACCACAGAGGCAGCAGGTGTGGGTACAGCCATGCATGCCAACTTAGAACGATTTTTAATTGGTGAACAACGACAACCAGGCAACAACCCAGTACACGTACAAGCCAATAAAATGGCCGATATCATCATTGAAAACGGTCTAAGTAAAATGAGCGAAGTATGGGCAATGGAACAGAGTCTGTACTTTCCCGGGTTATACAGCGGTACAACAGACTTAGTGGGTGTGTTTGAAGGTGTTCCAGCAGTATGCGACCATAAACAAACCAACAAGCCTAAAAAAGCTGAATGGGTAGAAGACTACTACCTACAATTAGTTGCCTATATCTTAGCACATAATGAAGTTTACGGCACTGATATGAAACGTGGTGTTATTTTTATGTGTAGCAGAGACTTTCAATATCAGCAGTTTGATCTTAAACCTGAAGATTTTAACAAATATCAAGACATGTGGCTTGGTAAAGTTGAGGAATATTATACTACTAGTCTACAAGGCATGAAACAGTTGCTTACCTAATAAAGATAAATACCATAAGAAGGGTATATATCTATGGCCATTATTGAGATCGCAAAAATACAGGTCCGTCGAGGGCAAGAAGAAATTACTGGTTTACCGCAATTAGACAGTGGTGAATTCGGATGGGCTGTTGACACTAGAAGACTTTATATCGGAAATGGTACATTAGTAGAAGGCGCACCCGAATTAGGCAACACAGAAATTATTACAGAACATACAGTTCCTAATATATTCAATTTACCATCATACAGCTATATAGGACATAGTCCTAGCCCATCAGTTACGCAAACAACAAGAACTGTATTCAGTAAATTAGATGACTTTGTAACTGTTTTAGATTTTGGTGCTACGGGCGACGGTATCACTGACGACACTGTTGCAATTCAACGAGCAATAGATCAGTTATTTTTAAATACTGACAAGGACTACGAAGCCAGTAGAAGAAAACTTTATTTTCCTGCAGGAAAATATATTGTCTCCGATACTATCTATGTCCCACCGTATGCTAATATAGTAGGTGACGGCCCCGAAAAAACTAAATTAGAATTAACAACTAGTACTTCGGGAATTATGCAATTTTGCGACAGTACCAGTATAGGCAGCGGCGGCACATATACAGTATTTGTAAGTCTATCTACTAATATTAGCAGCCTCAACAAACCTAGAAATATAAACATTACCGGTGTAACCTTTCACTACGGCACAGGTACAAGCACCACTTCAGCAGTTCCTCTTTTAAGAGCAGACTGTGTCGAAGACAGTGTAATTTCCAATTGCAAATTTTCTGGCTACCATAGTTTTGGTCTATCAAGTAGTAATAACTACGCAGGTATCGAACTAAGGGGACAAGGTAGTATTATTTCAAAAAATGTAAAAATAGAAAATTGCATTTTTGACAAAATTAAATTTGGCTTACGATCTGATTATGATATTGAAAACATTACAGTTGAAGACAATAGATTTGAAAATTTATACCAAGGCATAGTCTGGTCAATTAACGGTACAGTTGCGTCAGGCAATATCACCGGACCAATGAATACAAGAATAGTTAATAACATATTTGAAAATATTGAATACCAAGGGATTTACGTCGGTATAGGGGGAAATGTATCTACTCCTAGAGGACATATAAGTTCTAACAATTATTTTAAGCAAGTGGGAAATAACATGGACAACGACGGAGATTTAGCCGCCGTTGTTCCTATTATACAATTTGACGCACCGGGTAATGCTTCTACAGGCGACAGATTTGACAGAGAAAATAATATTAATATTTCTGGGGGAATCAACACTGTGTTTCCTCCTTCAGTAAAAGGACGATTGGGTTTATTAGAAAAAGTTGCTAGTACTTCAACAATTCAGTCTTCTTCTATTCCTGTAACATTTTGTAAAATTCCTTATAGTAATACTGACCAAGCAATTAATCTACAGTATATTGTTAATAAACAAACCTTAGGAATATCTAGAAAAGGTAACCTATTAATCAGCGTTAATAAGGTAGCACCGGACCCAACAATTTCTCTAACTGAAACATATTCATATGTTGGATCCAATAGTGGTGGTATAGAATTTAACGTGGGATTAAATACTGCAACAACTACTGTGTCGGTATATTATACCAGCACAAATAGTTTAGGAACATTAGAATATCAGTATAGTTTATTGCAGTAAATGACAGAGTTAACAGTAGACCGAAGATTGTCTGCTTGGGTTGAATTAAGAAAATCATTAAACAACTCAGACGACCCATTAACACAGGTTGCAGAATTTTGGGGACATGTTCCCTTTACAGCCTATAACAAATCTGTTGATCCTTACAATCAAAGAAGTTGGCCCTGCCCTTGGGAAATTATTTCAGAAAATGTATATGACGATTTTACCACAGCTATAATGATTGGTTACACACTACTGTTAACTGAAAAATTTGCCAACAGCCATGTAGAAATCAAAACCATGGTAGACAAAGACCAAAAGAAACTGTATAATCTAGTATACTTAGATAATGAAGACGTACTAAACTTTGACACAGGGCCAATTAAAGCCCAGGATATTCCTGATTCGTTTCAACTAGAAAACCTGGTAATCCTACAAAGACCTAGGTAAATATCAGTCTAGTCCATTCTTCCATAAAAATAATAAGGTTACCTATGATTACAGTTGTCAAGCGAAGCGGCCATCGTGCTCCATTAGATATTTCAAAAATTCAAAGACAAGTGGCACATTGCTGTAAAGGTATTGACGGTGTAAGTCCTAGTATGATTGAGATTAAAGCTCAAATTGAATTACATGATGGAATTACTACTGAAACAATAGACGAACTCTTGCTCAAGGCCATGGTTGACCTTATCGATGAAACAGAAAATCCAGAAATTAATAATGTAAACTACCAATATGTTGCTGGCAGACAAAAAGTCAGTATGTTGAGAAAAGAAGTTTACGGAGAATACCAACCTTTAAAATTATATAACATCGTAAAGAAAAATATAGAGTCTGGTATGTATACCAAGGATCTATTAGATTGGTACACAGAAGATGAATGGAATATCATCGACCTATTCATTGACCACGGCAAAGATGAAGAATACACCTATGCGGCAGTTGCTCAACTATCAGAAAAATATCTTGTACAAAATCGAGCCACCGGTCAAATTTATGAAACACCACAAGTTCGATATGCAGTTGCCGCCGCCACTGCATTCCACAACGAAACTAAAGAAACAAGGTTAAAATATGTCAAAGAATATTATGAATGTGCTAGTGCCGGGCATTTTACTTTGGCCACTCCTGTACTTGCCGGTCTGGGTACTACTACTAAGCAATTTAGTTCTTGCGTTCTTATTAGTAGTGATGACACTTTGGATAGCATTTTTGCCGCAGGAGAAATGATGGCCAAATATGCCAGCAAACGTGCTGGTATAGGATTAGAAATTGGCCGTATCCGACCTTTAGGTGCCCCTATAAGGAATGGAGAAATTAAACACACAGGTATGATCCCATTCCTAAAGAAATGGTTTGCTGACCTGCGTAGTTGTAGTCAAGGAGGAATTAGAAATGCAAGTTGTACTGTTACTTTCCCTGTTTGGCATTATCAATTCGAAGACCTTATCGTTCTTAAGAATAACCAGGGAACAGAAGAAACACGAGTAAGACAAATGGATTACTCAGTAGTAGTCAATAAGATGTTCTGGAACCGCTATAAGAACAACGAGATGATGACTCTGTTTAATCCTGCAGAAGTTCCGGACCTATACGAAGCATACTATAGAGATAGTAAAGAATTTGAAACCCTATATCTAAAGTATGAACAAGATAAGACAAAGAAAAAGAAAGTCGTGTCAGCGGATGAAATATTTAAAAATGGAATCCTTAAAGAAAGAACTGATACTGGGCGTATATATCTTGTCAACATCGATAACGTTATCAATCAGGGACCGTTCGATACAACAGTTGACCCAATATATCAAAGTAACCTTTGCCAAGAAATCCTTCTCCCCACGAAGCCTTTTCAACGCATTGAAGATCCTGAGGGCAGAATTGCTTTATGCACTCTTGGTTCCATTAACTGGGGTGCCTTCCGTAACCCACAAGACATGCGCAAAGCGTGTCGTGTCCTTGTACGCTCCCTCTCTAACTTACTCAACTATCAAGACTTTTTGTCTATACAAAGTAAATTAGCAAATACAGATTTTGAACCGCTAGGTGTTGGTATTACTAACTTAGCTTACTGGCATGCTCGTCGTAGTTACAAATATGGAACTCCGGAAGCACTAGCTGAAGTTAAACGTTGGATGGAACATCAAGCCTATTACCTAACTGAAACAAGTGTTGAGCTTGCCCAAGAACGTGGCCCATGCGGACGTAGTCAGTACACTTATTACGGTAAAGGCATATTCCCCTGGGAACGCAGAAGTGCAGGTGTTAATGAACTAACAGACTTTACGCCTAGCATGGATTGGGAACCATTGCGTGAACGTATGAAACAATACGGTATTCGTAATGCTACACTAATGGCCGTGGCGCCAGTTGAGTCTAGTAGTGTTGTATTAAACAGCACTAACGGAATTGAAATGCCCATGGAAATGATTAGTGTAAAAGAATCAAAGGCCGGCTCGTTTGTACAGGTAGTGCCAGAATATAAACGTCTAAAGAATCGTTATCAACTAATGTGGGACCAAACCGATTGCGTTGACTATCTAAAGACCAGTGCTGTACTAGCCGTATATATTGATCAGAGTCTGTCAACAAATACATTCTACAACCCTGCACATTTCCAAGGTGGTAAAATACCGGGAACATTAATCGCCAGAAATTTAATGTTGGCATACAAATGGGGATTAAAGACTATATACTATAGTTTAATTAATAAGGTTGGGGCCAAAGCAGGAATGACAGGTACTAATGAAATAACAGTCAACGGGCATAGTACCGGAATCATTACATCTGATAATGCTATTATATACGAACCCCTAGACGATGATTGTGAGGCATGCAAATTATGATTAATATAACTGATACCTGTGTTACCAAAGTAAAAGATCTTTTAATTGATGAACAAAATCCAAATCTTAAACTTAGAGTATTTGTTCAAGGTGGGGGTTGTAGCGGTATGAGTTACGGCTTTACCTTTGATGAAATACAAAATGAAGATGATTTTGAATTTGAAAAAGATTCTGTAAAATTTCTAGTTGATTCAATGAGTTATCAGTATCTCACAGATTCGACAATAGATTACAAAGAAGAACTCATGGGCAGTAATTTTGTTATAACTAATCCAAATGCCCAAACAACCTGTGGCTGCGGAAGCAGTTTTTCAATATAAGGACGTAATATGGCATATTCAGAACAAGTTATTGATCATTATGAAAACCCACGCAACGTAGGTAGCTTTTCTAAAGATGAGGAAGGTGTTGGTACTGGAATGGTAGGTGCTCCTGCTTGCGGCGATGTAATGAAGCTACAAATTAAAGTTGGCACAGATGGTATTATTACCGATGCTCGATTTAAAACATACGGATGCGGATCGGCAATAGCATCAAGCTCATTAATTACAGAATGGGTCAAGGGTATGCATATAGATGAAGCCACAGAAATTAAGAACTCGCAAATTGCGGGTGAACTTTCTTTACCTCCAGTTAAAATACATTGCTCTATATTAGCTGAAGATGCAATCAAAGCCGCAGTGGAAGATTATAGAAAGAAACACAATGAGTAAACAGCAGTATAATTTAAGTAAACAAACAAACTACCTCAAACGTAAGATGTTTCTGGATCCAGAAGGTCCGGTTACTGTACAAAGATTTGAAGAAGTTAAGTATCCAAAAATTGCACGTTTTGAAGAACTAGCTCGTGGCTTCTTTTGGGTGCCGGAAGAAATTAGTCTTACTAAAGACAAAATGGACCATAGGGAGGCCAGTGATGCTGTCAAGCATATCTTTACAAGTAACCTACTCAGACAAACTGCCCTGGACTCAATTCAAGGCCGCGCTCCTAATCAAGTGTTTAGTCCTGTTATTAGTATTCCTGAACTCGAAGCTCTTGTAAGTAATTGGAGTTTCTTTGAAACAAATATTCATAGCAAGAGCTATAGTCATATTATAAGGAATGTCTATGGAGTACCTAAGGAAGAATTTAATAAAATTCACGACACGGCTGAAATTGTTAATATGGCAGCTAACATTGGTCGTTACTATGAGGATCTTCATATCCTCAATTGTCGTAAAGAATTGGGGGAAGAAGTTGACCTCCACACTCACAAGCGAGCAATATGGATGGCCTTACACGCATCATATGCCTTGGAGGCTCTACGCTTCATGGTGAGTTTTGCCACAAGTCTAGCAATGGTTGAAAATAAAATTTACATTGGTAACGGCAACATTATTAGTTTGATCCTACAAGATGAGCTATTACACAGTGAATGGACTGCTTGGTTAATTAATAATGTAGTTAAAGATGATACAGATTTCTTATCTATAGAAAAAGAGTGTGAAGCTGAAGTATACCAGTTGTATATGGATGTTATACGTGAAGAAAAAGAATGGGCAGACTATTTGTTTAAACTAGGACCAGTTATCGGACTTAATGCTACAATCTTAAAAGATTTTGTGGATTATACCGCTTTTGTACGATTGAAAGATATAGGCATTAAATACTCAGGTGAGCATCCAAGGTCTAGTCCAATTCCGTGGTTTAACAAACATGTTAATATAAACAAGAAACAAACGGCGTTACAAGAAAATGAAAGCACTAATTATGTAATTGGTGTTATGAGTGATAACGTTAGTTATGACGAATTACCGGATCTATAAAAGGAAAGAATATGAAAGCAATAGTATGGAGTAAGTATCACTGTCCGTTTTGCGACCAAGCTAAACAGTTGTTAACAGCCAAAGGTTACGAAATTGAAGAACGTAAAATTGGTGACGGATACAGTAAAGAGGAATTATTAGAAGCTGTTCCTAATGCTAGAACAGTCCCCCAAATATTTTTAAATGACGCACACATAGGCGGATTTGAAGAATTAAAAAAACATTTTAATAAAGTTGTTTTATGAGCACAGGAGAATATACATATACACCGGAAGGTGAAGAACAGCAAATATCTAGTTTATCTAGTACTGCTATTGATATTATTGGCCCACTTGACCTGTCTCAATTTACTAGTAATGTAACAATGAATGGATCTGCTGGTTCGAATACAGTACGGACCGCATCATATCCTTCTTCCGGAGGCGCCGGTGCTGCAAATGCCTACCAGCCGAATTATGGCAAAATCACAATAGGCAATTGTAACACTGGCTACTCATGGAATACCGCTCCTACAATTTATACCACTAATCATACCAGCAATGGACTACACGTTAGTACTGATGCGGAGTTCGAAGGCGATGTTAAAATCAAAGGTGTTAGCATTGTTAAAACATTAGAAAATATAAACAAACGGTTGGCTATACTTGTTCCTGATCCTAAAAAGTTAGAACATTTTGCCGCATTGAAAAAGGCCTATGATCACTATAAGACCTTAGAAGCACTGTGCGAATTACCGGAAGAAGAAAATGACAGCAACTGATCTAGCAAATCAAAAGATTACTCAATTGGAGCAACAGCTTCAAAGAGCGCAGGCTCAACTGCATGAGCTTAACCAACGTGTGAGTTTTCTTGAAAGAGAAAACAATCGACGAAGACAAGACGTGACTACACTAGCACGACAAAAAGGATAAAAATGTTATTAAGTAAACCGATCGCCAAAGGCGATGTTGTAAGTATTAAATTAATTAACGGTGACGAAATTATTGCTCGCCTGGAATCAGAGGAAGCTACAGGGATCACCATTGATCGCCCGTTGGCACTAACTATGAGTGGCGGTGGTTTAGGAATGATTCCTTGGATATTCCTAGGCGATAAAGATAAAGTTACATTAAAAAACGAACATGTATTTGTTATGGTACCTAGTAAGAAAGAAGCCGCAGATCAGTATATGCAAGGCACTACTGGTATCGCATTAGCGTAAGGAGAATTAAATGGCTGTTCAATATCCTCAACTAATTGCCGCTCTTAAAGAGTGGTTAGATAAACATAAATGGGTAGATAGTCGCGGCTATGAAGTAAGTGATAAGCCTATAGCAATTGGTGCTGGTTTACTAGACTATGCATTTGCTTTTGCCGGCGACTTATTAACAGGTGCCGCATTGCCCGGTGATACATTTGGGGTAGATGGTGAATTAGTTAGGGGAGCACTAAGCCAATCTGTAGACAGTTTTACTTCTTCGATTAAAGGATTTGCTAGTGGTGTTTTTGACGCCACAATTGGCAAGGGGATTGAGGCGGTGTTTGTTGATGTACCTGCGCTGTTTGGAAACACTCCCACGGGATGGGTGGAAGTTGACGGCCTCTTGCAACAAACCCAAGATTATGTAGCACAAAATGGATATACTGCCCTTATAGGTAATCAGCTGGGCATAAACGGTGGAATCGGCGGTGCGTGGGATACTGTTAAAGGTTGGGGTGACTCATTCTCAGGATATACTCAACAGGCCGCTGATTCAGTTGGAATTACCGATGTTTATAAATATGTAGATAATAAATCAGCACAGCTTGCTTTGTCTACATTTAATGTATCGGAATTTACCTTAGACGGGTTAGCAGGGGGGATAACTAAAACATATCTTAGAGAGGGAGCAGAGACAAAATTTAATGCGCTACAAGATCTAGTAAGTGTTCCTGGTTCAGATCCTGTTGCTGTACAGGCCGCAGCCGATGAACTTCAAGTTGCTATGGTAGCATGGCAAGAAGAGGTTGAAGCCAATAAACTAGAAGGGGCAAGAGCTATTGTATTAGATCAAATAACCGAGAAAGTTTCAGAAGTAGCACGAAATATAAAGTTAATGGAAGAGACTGAGTTTGAAGGTCTTGACCTGTATAAATCATTAGTAGCACCAGCGTTGTTAGATGCGGCTATAAAATATAACACGGTTCAAGACGAGTATGCAAAATCCACGGGATCTGCACCTCCTACACCAACATTTACATCTATACAGGCACCAAACAAAGATCAAGTAGTCGGAGACTTACCCGTTAGTGCTTAATATAAATAATTTTATCTGTTAAGCGTATTTGCGTAGCAAATTTAGATATTGTTGGGCGGGGACATACTTGACAGTTCCGTCAAAAGATAGTAAACTAATTATTCAAAGGAGTTAATTATGGGATATAGAGCAAAAACTAAAACACAGGCCGCTGTTCGTAGACAATTACGTAAACGTAAGTAATATGGCAAAATTTAAAGCACATCATCCACGTTCAGTCCGTGCGACTGCACGTAGAGTTTTAAAGAAAAGGAAATAATCATGCCAAGTCCGCGTAATACAAATCGGATTTTAAAATTAAAGACTTCAAAAAGTGTTTTAGGTAAGAGAAAATCACCAAAGCCGAGAAAGCGCAAGTAATTATAAAGGAGTAAGTTATGTTTGAAGTTCAACGTAAAGGCAGTCCAGTAAGACAAGCCGCCCGTCGTGCAACTAAACGTGCTCGTGGTAAGTAATTAAAGAATTGTTGTACAAGCCTTAAAGTAAGGCATTCTGGACGCGGGTTCGACTCCCGCCAGGTCCACCATAAACACACTGCTCACCTATTGTAGGGCAGTCAGCGAAGGGTCCGATAAGTCCTAGGCGAAGCGGAACGAGTAGGCGACAAGTAGTGTGTTTTTGATGGGCCTGCCATGGTTTCGACAGGGTGAGATAGGATAAAGGTCAACACGTGGGGTCACGTAAAATGCAAAAAACTTTAAATGCAAACGCATCTAACGATGAGATTTTTGCCCTAGCGGCATAATCTCCGAGGCAGTTATGCCTTGTCATCCAAAATAGCAAGGACCCGCTTCGGCGGGTTTCTTTTTATATGCTCTATTACAGACATAGGAAAAAACAATTAGAAAATATTCAATTATAGTTGATTACTATATTAAATACATGTATAATATTATTTTATAAGGAGACAGACACTATGCCATTAGAAAAATCATCAATCACATTGGAAAACCTTGCCAGTGCCCTGGCCGGGGAAAGTCAAGCGCACATCAAGTATCGCTACTTCGCACGAATCGCTCGCGAAGAAGGCTACGAAGAAGTTGCCAAGCACTTTGAGCACACAGCAGATCAAGAAATCCTACATGCCTGGGGGCACCTGGAACTGCTAATTGGTCGACCAGACACACGTAAGTGTTTGGAAATGGCTATTGAAGGTGAGACATATGAGTTCACCACAATGTATCCGGGCTTTGAACAAGATGCTCGAGCTGAAAACGATCGTACTGCACAGTATGAGTTTCGCAATCAAATTGTCGAAAGCACAGAACATGCAGAACAGTTCAAGGCAGTGTTGGCCAAGGCAGAAAAACGTTTTGCCGCACTCAAGCGAGTTGAAGCACGTCATGCGGCTGCTTATCAAGACAAACTAAAGTGGTTGGTTGCAGGAACCTATGACGTTACAACAGGAGAAGCATAATGGATAAAGAATATGTATGCATAGTTTGTGGACATGTACACGACGAAGCTGAAGAAGGATTCTGGGCAGAACTTCCAGATGATTTCCTCTGCCCAGAATGCGGTTGCGGTAAAGACGAGTACGAAACTATCTAAGTAGTTACACTAACTCCAATCAATGATTATCGCTAGCACTAATCCTGTATAATAGACTTAAATATTTTATATAAGGAGAAAATTATGTGGACAAAACCAACAGCATCGGATATGCGTTTCGGATTTGAAATCACTATGTATATCGCTAATCGATAATCATAACAGATTCAGAACCCGCTTCGGCGGGTTTTTTTTAGAAATTTATTTTGTTTAAATAATTTTTAACATCGTTAGCAAAGACAACATGATCAGATTCTGGATAATGATGTTTAGCCAATACTTTATCTCGACGATTTAATGATAGTACTGGGCTAATGGTAGATTTAATTAAGCTGGCTAAATCCTTTTTATCAGTTACCTGAGAAAAACTATGGTTCCAAATTCCCGATTCGAAAAATAATACACTAGATTTGAAACTAGAAAAATATGCTTCTGCTCCCTTTAGATGCATTATAGATCTAAAAATATGATCATGATCGTTGAGGTCATTTAAAAAATATTCAAACAGTGGCTTAACTGTTTCTGGTTCAATTGGACTATTAACATGATGTACTGTAAAACTTTGAAATTCAAAGTTATCTCCATATTTTTTATCATGTTGCGGGAATCCCCATCTAGCTATTTCTGTTGGCATTATACAAACTAGTATATTTTCTGGTTTATATTTTTTTATATTTTCATTATATACTTGAAATGCTCTAAATGTTATTTCTTCATTTGAAAGACCTGGGCCTGCACAATTAATAACAGTATGATCAATCATTTTGTTCAAATGACCGGTCCACGATCTGCTCCTACACTCCTCTTGGTATTTTACAAATGCCGGCATATCAGAAGTCCGCATGTTAAGTTCCAATTCAACTAATTTTCTTCCCAACACATGTCTAGCGTTTTCGTCAGAGCCTTGCCTAAACAAATTACTAGAGTACCCAGGTACTAAGAGATCACCTGCTAGTTCATCACCGTAGGTAAAACTGTCCCCTGTACAAATTATTAATTTGTCACCTGTTTTTAGTACGTCCCCCAAAATTAAATTTTTTGCCAATTCTATAAAGTTTTTCATAGTAATATTTACTTAACAACATATGGTTGAAAAAATTATTATTTCTTGTAAACGATTATACAGGTTAGGGCGTTGTATATATATGCTTAGGAGGCATTTATGTATGAAACTACTACACGCTATAACTCTTGCGAGTATGATACTGGCAAGTGGGACAAGTCAGGCAAATCCGAATCATCATCACCACAATCGTGGTTATTATCCGCAATTCGGTTGGGTTGCCCCTCTTGTGATCGGAGGCGTAGTGGGATATGTAATCACCCGGCCCACACAGACAGTAGTAATACAAAATCCACCAGCTAATCAGTATCCACCTGTACCCTACGGTTATCATTATGAACAAATTCTAGATGCTAATTGTAATTGCTACAGAATGGTGTTAATCCAAAATCAACCTTAAAGGAAATTAAAATGAAAACATTTATCGCAACTCTAGTATCAGTATTTGCATTATCAGCATTTGCTGCCGACATAGCAACACCGGCCCCTGCCAAAGTAGAAAAGAAAGCTGAGGTAAAGCCTCACAAAAGTTCAGATACCAAGGCAGACAAAAAGATTCCTACAGCAACTACACCTGCACCAACCACAGTCAAGTAAACTAGAATTAGATGACGACAATTACGACGAGTACGAAGACGGTATTGTATTTGGGCGAAATCGACAAAATTACAACTTTGGTAGACTAATAGATAATCCAAATGATGAACCGTTATCTGAATATGTAACTATTAGACTTGCTGTTGCACGGGCCAAGGCCATGCAGAAATACAGAGAAGTTTGGGGATAAAAATGGCTCTTCGGAGCCATTTCTTTTGGTAAAATCAACATTTGACAAATAATGATTTTTCCAGTATACTTGTAACACATACACAGGAGGTTCTTAATGAACGCAGAAAATACACTTATTCAACTCAAACTTTGGTGCATTAAACAATCTAACGACGAACAGATTTGGTATAATAAAGATACAACATATTTTTGGAATCGTGGCAAAGATACAGCCGCTGGTCTAGTAAACGGTGTTGTTCGAAAGTTAGCAGGCATCGACGCTTCTGGACGCCAAATATGGGTAGTTGCAGGATCTTTAAAAATTTCCCAAGATGGCACTATTTTGCGTTTTACAGGTATTCCAAAAAAGGTTCAAAAAACTTTTGAATCCCACACACCCACTACTAATCCTACTACTATTATCCCTGTACTAGAAGCAGTTTAAAATGTATAAAACCATTTACACAGAAGTAGAAGTGGATGTTGACTTGGGTGACTTTGACACAGACGATCTAATTGAAGAATTAGAGTCACGTAGGTCGGCTGTTATGGATTATGGTGATGGCAAGGAAGTGCTTGAATCCATTTACCAAAAACGCAGGCTCGGCCAAGACTATCAAACAGAATTAGAAACATTAATCTACATGGGATTAGGACGTATTATATGAGTGGCTGGGAAACAATTCAAAAGATCAAACATGTCGAACAACTAATCGATGAGCTTGGTTTTAAATTTGCCAAGAGCCTGCATGGTGATTGGACAGACAATCACGGCGCCTTAAGCCTTAAGCCAAAAGATGCAGATGCATTACCTATATACAGTCGAGATGCTGAACTGTTTGTTGGTAGCCTTGAACGTCTCGAAGATTGGTTAGCTGGTGTACGATGGGCACGTGACTACGATATGATGTTGAAAATAAGCGATGCCAAAAAACGTGCTCGTAAAGAGCAAGATGAACGTAACCGTAAATTACTAAAAACACTTAAAGATGGAAAAATTCCAGATGGTATCGATCCCTTAAATATTGAAGATTGTGAGTGTTAATATGAGTATGCATCTTGAAGGTCCTTGGTTGTCTTATAATGGTAAGAAAAAAGGCAAGGTTAAATTTCGTAATGCTGAAGAGGCTCGTAAGGCTCGTGAGCTAGATGCCTCGTGGAAAGAACTGCAGAAGAAATGGGAAGTAGAGGCAGAAGATAAAAAGCGTACTCGTGCGCTCAAGGCACCTACATTATCATATTCGTTGTCGCCTCCCCCAGGCCGTTCTACAGCACACATACCTAGTAGAGACACAGGTGGTGGTGTTGCTACACTAGCACCTGCTAAGGTATATACAGGCACAAAAGTTAAAGGTATAGCCACTATGCACAAGAGCAATGCTGTACCAGTTTTTAGTAACGAAGAAGCAATTGATATTGCAAGGATGCGACGAGGATAACATGAAAAATGATTTGACCAAGGCAGTATTTGGTAACGCACTTTCTAAGTCCGCTACTCTGTCAGAACATCTCCAAATGCTTAATGATATGAACCTACTCAACATCGGCGAATTGGCTGAAATTGCTATCAGTAAGACTAGCAAAGTCGATCGATGCACTGTTAATCAAGAAGGGTATGATCTTATTAATGGTTTAGAGATTAAACATGCTCAGACTCATGAACGTAGTGCCAAAGGTAACACTATGTCAGCATGGATTTCGATTAAGAACAAAACAGGAGACATTCTTGCAGTTGTTTCTGAATCTAAAACAAAGAAACAATATTTCTTTAACTTACCTCATAATTATTACAGGTTATTCAATGCTAATGCCATAGGAGTTCCATTTGACGCAGATGGCCGGCCCCGTAGATTTCAAAAGAGATCTTCGGGATTTACTAGCCCGTGGTATTACGAAGTTAGCGATTATAAAACACTTTGTGATATTGCGTCCCAGCGTTAATAAATATTCTTATGAAACCTACATTAAATGATAAACTAATAGTATATCTAGTTCTGTTCAGTGGATTAGCAATTTCCGGAGTAGCAGAATATTACTCCATAATGGGCCTAATGGCCATATATCCCGCGGCTGTTATCCCCATAATAATAATGGGCATTGTTCTTGGTTTAGGAAAAGTTACCGGAACTATTTGGCTCAAACAAAACTGGGATGATGCTCCTTTCTTTTTAAAGGCATATATTTTACCCGCAGTAATTGCCTTAATGCTGATCACATCGTTAGGTGTGTTTGGTTATCTAAGTAAAGCACACAGTGACCAAAGTTTAGTAAGTGGCGATGTTCAAAGTAAGATTGCCATCTATGACGACAAGATTAAAACAAGCAAGGACAATATAGATGCTAACCGCAAAGCTCTTAAACAAATGGATGAAGCTGTCGACCAGGTTATGGGCCGCAGTAATGATGAAAAGGGTGCCGACAAAGCAGTTCAAATCCGCCGCAGTCAACAAAAGGAAAGAGTCCGACTTCAATCCGAAATTACGTCCGAACAGAAAATCATTGCTCAAGTCAATGAAGAGCGAGCACCTATTGCCGCAGAAGTACGCAAGGTCGAAGCAGAAGTAGGCCCAATAAAATATATTGCACATTTGCTATATGGTGAGAACCCGGATGCCAACATTCTAGAAAAAGCTGTTATTTGGGTAACTGTTCTTATTGTTATTGTGTTAGATCCACTTGCTGTGGTATTGCTACTAGCCAGTCAATATAGTTTCCAGAGGTTTCGCGAACTAGAAGAACCTGCCCCTATATACGTTGCAGATGTTGGTGAACCACCTAGTGCTGAAGAAAAAGAAGCGGAGGGTGACAGCCCATCAGGACCGATTGTTGACGTAGTCTCCCCGGATACCACTGTCACAACTTCAACACTCAACTATACTATATTAGATGATATTCAAGATCCAGATTGGGCAGAGACTCCTGAAATAACTATTACACACACTGCCAACAGCATGGTAATTAGTAATGGTCGGGTTGAAGAAAGTTTACCTGTTCCAAATGTTGGCGGACCATTGTTTGTTCAAAATGAAGAACAACAAGAGAGCGGGGGCTGGAATAAAGTTATCAGCGAACAAGAATATAGAGAACAGGTAAACGAAAAAATAAAAAATGACTCTAAAAATAACACTAATAACACCGCCTGACATTTTTGAAAATGATACAGACAGCGTATTTTTAATAAATTTAAACAGTGAAGAACAAGCACAGGCAACAGATTGGTTAGGAAGGTTTGAATCCGATAAAGATTTAAACATTTATTTTTATCAAGGTGAGGTAGATATGCCATGGTTTTTGCATGCCATGGCCGTTTCAAAATATAAGTATATAGACATTGACACAGATAGTCCGATTACTAATTTATTAGTAGGATATATTTTAGGAAAGTCTGGCGTTTACTATAGAGTAGGCGACCACAATATTGCATCCGTTTATGGATACATAAATCCTAATAGAATAGATAATGTCATTACCTTTTTTGAAAGAATACTAAGTGCAACAAAACAATAAAGAGAATCATAGTTGCGATTTTTGCGGAAAGAGCAAAGAAGACGTTGAGAAATTAATTGTCAGCGATCAAAGTGCTATATGTAACGATTGTGTAGAACTCTGCGTCAGCATACTCAGTGACGAAAAAGTAAAAAAGTTTCCCCTCGATGATCAAAAGAAAATCTTTAACCCTGTCCTGATTAAAGAACACTTAGACAATTATGTTATAGGACAAGATGAAGCTAAGATTGCTCTTAGTGTAGCAGTTTGCCAACATTTCAAACGAGTTAATAACCCTAATAAAAATATACAATTAGAAAAAACTAATGTATTATTACTGGGTCCAACAGGCTGTGGCAAGACATTATTAGCAAAGAGACTAGCAGAGTATCTTCAGATCCCTTTTGCAATTTGTGATGCTACTGGTATCACAGAAGCAGGCTATGTTGGGGATGATGTTGAAAGTGTTCTAATTCGATTACTTAATTCTGCAGACGGTGATGTTGAAAAATGCCAGCGGGGAGTAGTATACATAGATGAAATAGATAAGTTAGCTCGAAAAGGCGAGAGCATGAGCATTACTAGGGATGTAAGCGGAGAAGGTGTACAACAAGGTCTATTAAAAATGATCGAAGGTAGCATCATGCGTGTCCCGTCTACTGAAAAACGTAAACACCCAAAAGGTGATATGTTAGAAATTGACACTAGCGGAATTCTATTCATATGCGGCGGCGCATTTGTAGGACTAGAAAAAATTATTGGCAAACGCACAGACAGCAGGACTATAGGGTTTACAGGAAAAGTAGAAAGTGTAGAAAATCCAGTTGAAAACTTTAGCGAAGTAACTACTAAGGATTTAATAACTTACGGAATGATTCCTGAATTTGTCGGAAGGTTTGGATTAATTACTAATGTAGACGAACTTACAGTTGATCAATTAATACAAGTGTTAAAGGAACCTAAAAATAGTTTACTTGTACAGTATCAGTATTTTTTCGAATTAGACGGTATAGAATTATCGTTTGAGCACGATGCGTTTGTTGCTATTGCAGAACGTGCTAAAAAAATGAAAACTAATGCCCGGGGGCTTAAAAACATATTAGAAAAGACCTTACTACCTTATCAGTTTGACGCAGTAAATCTTGTAGAAAGAGGTTTAACCAAAATTGTAATAAGTAAAGAGTCAGTGGAGGGTAAGCCAGCGACATTAATTTTCGATAAAGCAAAGAATGAAAAAACCAAATAATAATTTTAGCAAGGGACTAGTTGTAGAAGTTAGAGATGGAAATGTTAATCTAGCCTTAAAAAAATTCAAAAAGAAAGTTGATGATAGCGGTAAATTAATTGGCATAATTGAACGTCAATTTTACGAAAAACCCACTACAGAACGTAAGCGCAAAGCAGGAGCCGCAAAGGCTCGTTGGAATAAAAAACTAAGAGACCAAAGTTTACCAAAAAAAATGTATTGACAATTGATCATTTCTGTATTATAATATAACTTTACAAACACACAGAAAGATTAAAATGACTTTTACTCTTAACTACCAAGAAGTAGTACGTATACCTAATCCAATGACTACTATCAATCCGCTCAAGCGGACTAAGGGCAAAATAGTTAGTCTGCAGGATCGCTTAGATAAATTGAATAAAAGTTCAGCATGGAAGAAGACTGTCAAGAAATGGATAGAAGAACATAAACTAGTTGATCTTAATCGTATGCCCAAGTTCAGCATGGAAAAGCTAGGTGTATTAGATATTGAAGAATTGATCCAGCGTGAGCTAGATGATAAACATTGTGCTAATAAAATTGGTAATGTAGAACTATTTGACCCTGCTCTACTACAGCCTGTAATTTGTATTAAAACCAGTGCAGGTAAGTTTATCAGCATTGATGCTCAACACACTGCGGCCACATTGGCGGGCCTAATTGATGCAGGCTTTATGCCCGGAGTAACAGATTGGAAAGAATTTGAATATGCCTTTTGGTACATTGAAACCGACAACTTAGCCTATGCTCGAAAAGCATTTGGTATTCTAAACGGCAAGGGAAAAAAGAAACAGAGTCAATATCAACAACTACGCACATCTGTGTATGTTGTTCGCATTGATAAAGATCGCACTGACCCCGAAGATGTAGAGGCAGAACACATGGTTTCTATTGCAGAAAAAAACAACTGTTTCCCCGTAGAAGAAGACAGTGATCTGCTCAAACACCCAGGTACATTTTCAAACGTTAGTATCTTTAAAACCCTAACTCCAAGTGAGCTAGAAACCGCCTGTGAGTGGCACAATCAGTACTTTCACTACGAAGGTATTCACGTTAACTTGTTTTTTATCTACAAGGATCTATGTCGAGAGTTTGGTGCAGCCAAGATGCCTATCACAGATAAGTTTAAAGAAGAAATAGCCGCATTGATCCAGAGTCTGTTTGGTAATCTATCGCAGTTTGCTGAAAGTTGTAAAGAAGCCTATCGTCTACATCACTTGGCTCGTCACAATTATCAAGGCAACTGGCGTGATGAGGCCTATGCTTGTGCTTTAGTACAACTGTACCAAAAGTTTGGTGGCAAGGAAAAGATTGCGCCTAGCCTGTTAGATCGTTTTGATGATCTAGTAGAGTTTTTTGACGAAGATATTATGAGCCTAGCATGAGCTACTATTTGTATCTAGTTACTAGTGTTGGGGGTAGAGCTGGGTTTGGCATTGCTGAAGACTACAGGGAGCGTAACAAACATTATGCTAGCCACAGTGGCGACATAGTTAAGTTCAGCTATATCTATACTGGACTACGTGCTAAAGCCAAAGCTCTAGAGCGTACAATCAAACGACAATATGTAGACAACATTTGGATGGTAGATGACTGGAAGACTGAATGGTTGATCAAGGATGTGTCCATGAGTGAGCTACAGATCTATGTGCAAGACTTAATTGATACCAGGCATTATAAATTAAAATTATTAGCAACAGATTACGACTTTACCCAGGGCGTACTTGACAATAACCAATAATGACAGTATAATATACATATGGCAAAACATTTAATGATCGATATGGAGACTATGGCAGTCTCACCAAACGCAGTTGTCCTTAGTTTAGGTGCCGTACATTTCAATCCTTACGGCAATGGGTACGGTGATAAGATTTATTTCAAAATCGATCTCGATGATCAAGATAAATTGGGTAGAGAAATTGATCCCAACACACTTGAATGGTGGAGCAAACAAGATCCTACTATTATGGAAGAAGCCTTCAGTGAAGAAGGACGTATTTCTTTAGTAGAGGCGATGGACATCTTTCATAAATTTGCTTGGGGTTGTGATGCATTTTGGTCACATGGTGCTACGTTTGACTTGGTTATTATCGAAAACATTTATCGCCAACTTGGCAAACCCTTGCCGTGGCAATATTGGCAATTACGTGATACACGCACATTGTTTGATCTTGGCTATGACCCAGACATGCCTCAAGGTAGTAAACATGATGCACTACAAGATGCTATCCGCCAAGCGGTCGGCGTTCAAAATATCTATACTAAATTAAAGATTAGACCACGATGATTGATTGTATGATTATTGGAGATAGTATCGCTGTTGGTACCCACCAGGCTCGCCCAGAATGTGTAGCCTACGCTAAAGGCGGTTGGAATTCCTGGCAATGGAATAAACAATACATCGACAAAGAAAACAAAGATCTTACTGCTCAAACTGTAATTATTAGTTTAGGTACCAATGATCATGATAAAATTAAAACATTTGACGAATTGCTAAAGATGCGTAAAAATATTCAAGCGGGCCGTGTATTTTGGATTTTACCCCCCTGTAATGATAAATTTTGTAAACCAAATGTAAACAGTATTGTAGAAATTATTGCTAAAAATTTTAATGATACAATTATTACTACTAAACGTCTACAATCAGATGCTATTCATCCAAGTTGGGTAGGATATAAAGAAATTGCGGAGAAAACAAAATGATTTTGGTTAACTTCAATATACACAATCCGTGGAGCGATACATGGATAATACTTTGGACCAAAAGTGGTTCGTTTACTAAACACAAGGCTTGGGAGTTTAATGGGTATCAAACAAGTCGGATTATTGATATAGAATTTAATTTGAAACCCAGAGGTGACCATGCAGGTGCTCGTATTATGTTAGGGTTGTTTGGGTATGATGTTGAACTACATTTCTATGATGTACGACATTGGAACTACAACACAAACACATGGGAAACCTATAATTAATAAGGAGAAAATAAATGGATATGGATCAATCCGCAGTATTTTTAGCTGGCTCAATTTTGACAGCATTGGGATTTATGGTAGTAATTGGTGCTGTTGTAGTAATTAATAACTTACTACACAAGTATTGGAAACCTGTAAGTATTTTCACACCCGATAGTTGGAAGGCTATGAATCCACCGGGTAGATTTGCAAACCAAGAAGAATTACAAAGAGTTTCACCATCTTTTGAATCTGAACCGATAAAGACAGATAAAAAAATTAATTAAAATTTGGCTATTATAGTACCAAATAATTGTTGACAAGATAATTAAATTACTATATAATAATAGCTTAGTTAGATTAAAAGGTTAGATACAGCAACTTCATATTATATGAACTGTTAGTCACTGTGGTAGTCTGTTGGAGCGGAGCAGGTAAAACTGCCGAGCGTTGAAGGCGGCTATTGAAGCATACTAACGCAACAAGAGTGATGGCCTTGTAAAAAGCAGTCAAAAGCTAACCTGTTAAATATCCTAGGATGGATACAGCAATTAAAACATAACTGAAGCACTGGGGGAACCTAGTGGGTTAGCTCGGACTTAATCGAGATATGCTAGAGAACTAGCTAGTAGCCAGCATAGAACAAACTGGATAGGCTTGGGGGACTTGAACCGATATACTGGGGATAGGACAAGCAGAATAATAAAAATCCGGTTCCGCCCATCCTGTTAGAATTTAAAATAGGTTAAATTCAGCATTGAACTTTATAAAACTGTCCTCACAAGGACTTTAACCTGAAAGGAAAAGAAATGAACTCTTTTGTAAATGCAGTCTCTACTGTACAAATGGAAACTCGTACCGATAACGGTATGAAGACTTTTGATAGTTCTAAGAACAGTCTTGTGGATCTGTTCTTCATGATCGGTGCAAGCCGTGGTAAGGATCTATCAGCGCAATTCACTACTGCTCTCAAGCAGGAAGAAACTCTAGCTCTGCGTCTTTTGATGTGGGCTCGCGATGTTCGTGGCGGAGCAGGCGAACGTGATGTTGTGCGTACTATTTTGCTGGCCCTTGAAAAGAACTATCCAGAAGCTCTGGATCGTATCTTGCCACACTTGGCTGAATTTGGTCGTTGGGATGACTTGCTCATCTTTAAGACTCAACCTGTCAAGGCCAAGGCCTTTGCCTTAATTGGTGATGCCCTTCGTGCTAAGAATGGTCTGGCTGCTAAGTGGATGCCTCGTCAAGGACCACTTGCGGTGGAAATCCGCACTTTCTTCGGTATGAGCCCAAAGTTCTATCGTAAGAGCCTTGTTGAAATGAGCAAGACTGTTGAACAGAATATGTGTGCAAACACTTGGGATGAAATCAACTACAGCCACGTACCATCGTTGGCCAGTGCTCGTTACCAAAAGGCTTTTAAGAAGCACGATCCAGTCGGATACGAAGCCTATAAGGCCAAGTTGATCACTGGTGAAGCAAAGGTAAACGCTAGTGCAGTTTACCCTTACGATGTAGTTAAGTCTCGCCGCTTCGGTGGCGATGACACAGTAATCCAAGCCCAATGGGATGCATTGCCAAACTACATCGGAGACGAACTGGTTCTACCTGTGTGTGACGTATCAGGTTCTATGTCTTGCCCTGCTGGCGGAAACGCTAACTTGACTTGCATGGATGTTTGTGTATCGTTAGGTTTATACCTAGCGGACAAAAACAAGGGTCCTTTCAAGGACATGTTCCTAACTTTCTCTACCAAGAGCAAGTTGCAGGTCTTGAAGGGTAACCTGATCGACAAGTTGAACCAACTGCAAAGCGCAGATTGGGACATGAGCACTAACCTGCACAGCGCCTTCGAAGCAATTCTAGGCTACGCTGTTAAGGGTAAGGTCTCAGCAAACGACATGCCAAAGTACATCCTTGTGATGTCTGACATGCAGTTTAACCACTGTGCCAAGCACGATGACTCGGCTATGCAAATGATCGAAAGAAAGTTTGCAGAAGCAGGATACACTGTTCCAAACATTGTATTCTGGAACCTGAACGCTAAGTCGGATCAAGTTCCTGTGAAGTTTGACAAGAAGGGTGTTGCGCTAGTCTCCGGATTTAGCCCGGCAATCATGCAGTCAATCTTGGCGGCTGATGATTTGGATCCTACATCAGTAATGATGCAGACTCTGAACAGCCCACGTTATGCAGTAATTGCATAACCAAAAACTAAAAGTTTTGGATAGGCCTTAAATAGGCCTATCTTTTTATTGTTTATGCCTTGACAAACAAGTAAAAATACTGTATAATTAATATATGAAAATATCACTTGTATCAGATCTTCACTTAGATATATCGGGCTACCTAGATTTGCCAGGTGGTGATGTACTCATTTTGGCTGGCGATATCTGCGAGGCCAAAACCTTTCGTCAAGAATTTCACCAAACTAAACTATTAGATCGCGAACCCGGAGCGTTCCCTTGCTATGACTTCTTCCATTATGTTGTTCCAAAATATAAAAAAGTTTTTATGGTTATGGGTAATCACGAACACTATCATGGTAAATTTTGGAAAACAAAAACAGAATTAGAAAGTATGCTTCCCGATAATGTCACTCTGTTAGAAAACCAATGCGAAATTTACGAAGATGTATTATTTGTTGGTGCTACATTGTGGACTGATATGAACAAGAGCGATCCGTTAACTCTCACCAGTATGTCAAGCTACATGAATGACTATAAGGTTATTACTTACCATTATCCGCAGTACGGTTCATATCATAAAATGCGTCCCATGGACACTGTTAAGATACACTACGAGTCTAAACAGTACATTGAACAAAAGGTTCAAGAGTATCCCAATTTGCCAGTTGTAGTTATTACTCACATGTGTCCAACTCATATGAGTGTTAATGAAAAATACAAACACGATTCTATTAGCAACGGTGCTTATGTTTCTGATTTATCTAATTTAATTTTAGACAACGAAAATATTAAGTTCTGGGTGCATGGACATGTACACGATACTGTTGATTATTCAATAGGTTGGTGCCGTGTGCTCTGTAATCCAAGGGGTTATGTTCCTTGGGAAGCTGGTAATGGATTTGACCCCGCTTTTACCTTTGAGGTTTAACATGAAGGAAATAGTTCAAGAACTGGCTAAACTGGCCAAGGCCAGTGTACCGCACGGTCTTGATGTAGACAAGTGGATTGAAGTTTATAACGAAAAATTATCTATGTTGATTGTAAATGAATGTAAGTGTCTTTTAGAAAAGTCTGTGTTAAATTATGATAATAGAGCATTGTTCCATCCTCGACAGATTGTAGAACAGGCAACTAATTTAATTAACGAGCAGTTTGGAGTTGAACAATGACACAAGATGAATACTTTACAGCCAATCGTCCTAAACCTAAATACAAGTTTGGCGATAGGGTAGAAGGTGTCTATCAAGGCACACCCTACGTAGGTACTGCCTATACGGATAACATGCGTAATGAAACAGAAGGCCCTATGGTTTCAATACACTTGGACTTGCCTATCAAAATTGATTCAGTATGGCGCAACAACATTCGTGTCACTTACAAACAGATTAAGGGTATTAGACAATGAGTGAGTTCGCGGGCATAACTGGCTTTATTGAAATCTTTGAGGGCCGTCTGGCCAAGATGAAGCTACACCTTAAAGCAGAATTGAGCAAGGCCAAACACCAACGAGATCGTAAAGCCATACGCAGGATTACCGCTGATGCTAAAAAATTGAATAAGACACTGAAAGAAATGCGTAATACTGTAGCCCAACATTGTCCGCATTGTGGAGAGAAACTATGAACGAACGAATTAAAGAACTTGAAAAACAATGTTGGCAATCCAGTCAGTCTGAGCCTTATGCCTTGTTCGATGTTAACAAGTTCGCCGAGTTGATTGTGCGGGAATGTGCTGAATTATCTGCGGACAATCCTGGATATAATGGGCTGAATATATTTGATAAAATATTGAAACATTTCGGAGTTAAAGAATGAAAATATCCGCAGCAGAAATTAATCAAAGAGCCTATACAGCAGAGGCCGTACGAACTCAGGAAAAACGCGACGAAGACTATCGTAAGCTGATAGAAAAGCGCAGGCTGGATGTCATTGTTGACGAACGAATAGCACGTAATCGTCGCCTGGGCTTGGACAAAGGTCAGAATGTGGATCTAGATTGTTAATCAAGGAGTTGAACAATGATGCAGGATTTCTACTACGAGAAAAAACGGGACAGCGTGACCCAAGACTGGCCTAACGATATTACCCTACAGCAGGTTGCTGACCTGCTGGGTGTTGAGCGTGTGAGCTACAGGATCTACTACAGCCAGGACAACCTCACCTGCCGCCTGTTTGTTTTCCGTGGTAGCATCACTGTGGCTCAAATGCGAGACATGTTGCACCTGGGCTTTGTGCTGGCACAGGATAGTGATACAGAAAATATCCCCAACCAACCAATAGAGGAAATTGAAGAATGACTTTAGAAGATTTGCAACATATCTTTGATCGCCAGATAGAAGACGGCACCGAGAGACTGTACTTCATGCTGGTGGATGGTGATCGCATGCCTGTGGTTGAACGTCACCCTGCAGATGATTTGGCGGGCCTGTTGCCCATGCTGAGTCATTTCCAATATCATGGTAATGAACTTATGCCGAGGTTTCGCAAATGAATGAACGAATTCAACAACTTGCTGAGCAGTGTGGGTTTAGAAGCAATCCCGATATATATGACCGCAATCAAAGTTTTGACGTGCCAAAGTTCGCCCTCTTGCTGATGCGTGAAATTGCGATGGTTCAAATCACACACCAAGCAAGCATGGACCTGGAGAATAAAAAAATGGATGACCCTGCAAAAGAATTGAATTATGCAGTGATTGAACATTTCGGAGTTGGAAAATGAATGAACGAATTAAAGAACTTGAGAAACAATGCTGGAGTCATCGTGTCGATGGTGCTCTAGTAGATGGACAGTTACACTTTGATACAAACAAGTTCGCCGAGTTGATTGTGCGGGAATGTGCCCAAGCCTGTATTAATATGGGCAATGACTATGAAATAAAATCTGCTGGTCAGTATCAAGCAGAACTGTTTGCTTTTGCGATTAAACAACATTTCGGAGTTGAATGATGTACGCAATTAAATTTCACGGTATGTATGTTCGGGCTTTAGACGGGGGAATGACTGACAACAAACAATCAGTAAAGTTGTTTGACACTATAGAGATGGGGCCACTGAATACGCTGAGACTTGGGCACAGACCAGCCAGGTGCATGGAAACAAAAAGAGTGCTTCTATTGTCGAAGTTGAAACAAAACTAGTAATGAAGAAAGAACTGAAATCATTGGGTTCTTTTCAGGACCTGGGAGTTGAAGAATGAACGAATTAGAAATTGCACTGCAAGCACATGACTGGAGCCTAGATGGTTGGCGCACAAGACCTCAAGTGGACCAATTGATGAAGGGTCATCCAGATCCTGCAGAGGCCCAGGCACTGTGGCAACAGTATTGCCCGTGGAGCAACAGCAATGGCGGTTATGTTGCATGGTCAAAAAAATTCACCCAAGACAGTGCCACAATGATATGGAGTTATCAATGACACCGGATCACAATCTACTGTGCCAAACGAGGTCACTATACAACGAACCATATCACATTGTGAGACCATTGTTGCCCATAAGAATGCAACACGGTCCACGCATGATTGAGTGGGCTGCACACAAATTCGGACCAGCAGGTGAGAGAGTTCGAGGCATTGTAGGACAAACTGTAAAGGTTGAGAAACCTGGGCTACGATACTATGTGGATCCCACTGCATTTTGGTTTAGATATGTTGTAGACCGCGACTGTTTTGTGGCACATTGGACAAAGGAGTTGAAGAATGATTAAGAATAAGCTATATTGTGTAAGATGTTTCGGACCGTTTGCTCGTTTCAAACTCAACGGCTTGTGGCACGTTAATCATAGGTGCTGAACTATGAAATTGTACAAACACTGTAACGGCAAAACAAGTATCTTCCCTGAGCATATTCCCAAGGGTTGGGAAGTGTTTATTCGACCAACGACCTTTGAAATAGTATGGCGCAAGATTAGGGGCAGACATGTGGGCCCGTGAACAAAGTTATTTGTATCTACGGCAGTATATACGTGCCAAAGACGTAGCGCCCTGGGTTGTAGGTATGTATCCTGGCATTGAACAACGTGCTAGAGAGAATCTACAACATCTAGGTGGTCTAGCCAGCAGTTGGGACATACGCCGTAGTGACTGCACATACTATCATCCACAAAGGACAAACAATGAATGAACGAATTCGAGAACTTGCCGCAGATGCAAGAGGACAAATGGTAGTATTAACCACGGTTGATGATGAACAATGGCGACAACACGAAGAATTTGTGGAAAAGTTCGCCGAGTTGATTGTGAAAGAATGTGCTGAACTTGCTAAAAAGAAAGCATTTATTATCATGCAAAAAGCAGAGGAATATGCCGCAGATAAGGAAGAGATGATCAATGCCACAAGTGCTGCCTTTCATTTAGAAATATTAGAACAAGAGATTCGAGAACATTTCGGAGTTGAAGAATGAAAGTAGGCAGAATCGATCCAGCAATAGCTCATAATATTGAGTTGGCCAAGCTGACCCAGCAGGCCACAATCAAACAGCAACAGCTCAAAGTGATTGAGAATAGACGGGAAGAAATAAAGCAGATGCGTCCCCAAGACTTGGACAAGGGTGCCAACATAGATGAAATGGTGTAATGATGAACGAACAAATTCAAGAACTTGAAGTAAAGTTACAAGACTTGTATGAAGGCCGGCGGGTAGTGGTTCCTTGTGATATTGATCATGCATACCAAATGATGGCCGTGGCAGGTTCTTATATTCATCATAGCAAACATCAAGTGTGGAACATACTTAAAACTGATTACGGAGTTGAAGAATGATTGAGAAATGTATAGAGTGTGATCTGCCTGCAGAATGGATTCGTTCAACACAGTTTGCCGGAGATCACCCTTTTTGTCGTGAACATGCTGAGCTAGAGACAGACTTCCTGGAGAATGACAGCTATACATATTGGCGGGAGTTAAAAGAATGAACTACCTTGTTTATGTTCTAGCTGTATCTGCTCTATACATTAACTTAACTGACATGGATTCCGATAATGAACAGCGGGCCTTGACTAATATACAAAATTCAAATGGAAGGTTAATAAAAGAATGAGCTCAACTGTACGCATACCTTGGTCAAAAGATTTTGACAACGTATATAAATGGAACGAAGTCTGTGCTTGGGCAATAGAGCGGTTTGGCTTACCAGGAAATAGATTTCAAACCAGTGCAAATGTCGACTATATGGATTTTATTTTTGTCAGTAACAAAGATGCTCTAATGATGGCATTGATGTGGAATGGGCGTATTGTGCCCAACGATGAACTAACTATAGAAACAGTTAGTAATTTTTTAAATTGAAAGGTTGATTATGATTACAATGAAAGAATGGGTAGAATTAGTAGACTATAAAATTACCGAAGGTGGTGATTATGGTTGGGGCTGTTACGGCCCATACAGCTATACACTAGACAGTTGGAATGGTGTTCACGGTAAAGGTGGATACAGTTTTAGCATCACCTTTAGCACCAAGAGTCAAAAGATCTATGAAGTCAGTATGTGCGACTATACTAACGATCGTGCGTATAGAATGATTAATCCAAAGTTTCAAGAAAAACATTGCAAAGAAGCAGAGATGCGCAATGTTAATTTGAATGAAGCGTGGGACGAAGTCAATTATGTGGATTTAGATGTAATAGACGACTTTATCCAAAAGGCACTGGCCATCAAAGCTGGAGAAAAATACGATACCCGTGTACAAGTTCCGGTTGACTTTACTGATGAAGAACTTCTTCAATATATGAAAATGGCGCACGAACGTGACATGACCTTGAACCAATTGATAGAAGAAGCATTACGCACTGCTATTGAAGCATACGAGCTCGACCCAGAAGGAATGAAACGCAAAGCAAAGGATTTCAAGCGTGACAACGAAACTCTATTATGAAAAGCGTGGACGTAGGTATGTGCCTGTTGCAGAATACGACAGTACCTACTTAGATAGTTTCCCTAAAGGTACACATTTAGTAATGTGCTATCCCGGAGGACAATCACGTAGACACAACATTGATCCTAACTATGCCGCTATGATTGCCGCGGGACGTGTGGCGGAAGATGCTATGAGTCAAGCAGTAGTCAAGGCTAGTGAAATGCGTCCTCGCAGAACACCTATTACAGAACAGCAACGCAAGGCATGGGCCAAACTGGCCAAAGCATTTGGTGAAGAAGTTTATTATATCGAACTTCCCAGTGCTAGAGAAATTGCCGAAGAAGGTGTTAAAGCTATGCAACTGGAAGCAGATAAGTTAATGCAAAACCCGGCAGTTAAAAAAGCCTATGATCATTTTTTATTGATAGCAAAATTATCTAAAGTAAATGACTAGTAGTCATGACATTACGAGTAGTTAACAACGCCGAAGACAGAAGCAAGCGTAACCAATGGTGGGAGAGGATTTGGCGAGCTAAAGCTGATTACGAGTTGTTGATTCAAGAGACGGCTTTGAGTTCTGAACAAGTTAGTGCATTTAGATATTATATGAAACAGCACTACGGTATAGAAATGGAATTAATTGACGGAATGGTTACTTCAAATTATTTTATAATAGACGAAAAGAAGTATACAATATTTTTATTAAAGTATGGGTCATGAACTACAAGGAAGGCGAATCGTTTGAAGAATGGGCGAATCGTGTTAGTATGTTTGAAAAAGGACATGCCCTCCAACGAATAGCTAACGGAGACCCTATAGAACAAGTGTTGGAAGATATGAGCCGTAGAATTAATCATAAACTGTTATACCCAATTCTAACGGTAATAAAAAGACCTATACAAAATATTGATATGGAAGCCAGTAGAAAACGCTATGAAGAAATCATGAAAAATGTGGCCAGGGCCGCAGATCATGTTGATGGTCAGTTATTTGACAAACCTGAATAAATCGTGTATAAATATATTTGTAGATACTTTTAAGGTCTACAAAATCTTACTTAATTTAAGGAGAAAAAAATGAGTAAAGTAATCGGTATTGACCTCGGCACCACCAATTCCTGCGTGAATTCCTGCGTGGCTGTTATCGAGAATGGAGTTCCAAAAGTAATTGAAAATTCAGAAGGCGCCCGCACTACGCCCTCGATTATTGCCTATACAGCAGAAGAGATCCTAGTAGGAGCCACTGCTAAACGACAGGCAGTAACTAATCCCAAAAATACAATCTATGCGTCTAAGCGTCTAATTGGACGTAAATTTAAAGAAGATGCTGTACAAAAAGATATCGACCTAATGCCCTATAAAATTATCGAAGCTGCCAATGGCGATGCTTGGGTAAGTGCAAACGGTAAAGATCTTGCACCACCACAAATTTCAGCAGAAGTACTGCGTAAAATGAAGAAGACCGCAGAAGACTATTTAGGTCACGAAGTAACACAGGCAGTTATTACTGTGCCGGCTTATTTCAACGACAGTCAACGCCAAGCAACTAAAGACGCTGGCATGATTGCGGGACTAGAAGTGTTACGTATTATCAACGAGCCAACCGCAGCCGCACTGGCCTACGGTGTAGACAAGCAAGACAAACGTGATCGTAAGATTGCTGTGTACGACCTAGGTGGCGGCACTTTTGACGTAAGTATTATTGAAATTGCCAATGTAGATGCTGAAAAACAAATTGAAGTTCTAAGCACTAATGGTGATACATTCTTAGGCGGTGAAGACTTTGACCAACGCATCATGGATTACCTTGTTGTTGAATTTAAGAAAGATACAGGTGTCGATCTAACTAAAGATGTTTTGGCACTCCAGCGTTTGAAGGAAGCCGCAGAAAAAGCTAAGATCGAATTATCAAGCAGTGCTCAAACTGATGTTAATTTGCCTTACATCACAGCAGATGCAAATGGTCCTAAACATCTAAACGTTAAGATTACTCGAAGCAAACTAGAAAGTCTAGTCGACGAACTAATCCAGCGTAGTATTGAACCATGTAAGACAGCTATGGCAGATGCTAAAGTTACAGCCGATGACATTGACGAAGTTATCTTAGTAGGTGGTATGACTCGTATGCCTAAAGTACAAGAAGCCGTTGAAAAACTGTTTGGTAAAGCCCCCCGTAAGGATGTGAATCCTGACGAAGCTGTTGCCGTAGGCGCCGCAGTTCAGGGCAGTGTACTAGCAGGAGATCGTACAGATGTGCTGTTATTAGATGTAACACCATTAAGTTTAGGTATTGAAACAATGGGTGGGATATTTTCCAAGTTAATCCAAAAAAATACAACCATTCCAACTAAAGCAAGTCAAACATTTAGTACTGCTGAAGATAATCAACCTGCGGTTGATATTAAAGTCGGACAGGGAGAACGTGAAGTATTCCAATATAACAAAATTCTAGGAGAATTTAAACTAGATGGAATTGCTCCTGCTCGTCGTGGTATGCCGCAGATCGAAGTTACCTTTGATATCGATGCAAACGGTATTATGAAGATCAGTGCCAAGGACAAAGGCACCGGCAAAGAAAATAAAATCACCATTAAGAGTGACAGCGGGTTAAGCAAAGCGGACATCGAACGTATGATTCAAGAGGCTGAAGCAAACGCAGAAGAAGATAAGAAAATACGTGAGCTAGTTGAACTACGCAATAATGCAGAAAGTCAATTAAATTCCGTTAGGAACGATCTTAAAGAAGTTAAATTGTCTGAAGATAATAAGACCAAGATCGAAACTGCGTGTGTGGCATTAGAAACTGTACTCAAAGGTGATGATACAAAAGAAATTCATCAGAAGCTGGGAGATTTATTTGCAGCCGCAGAAGTTATCGGAAAAGTCAAAGCAGAAGAAGTTGCTAAGGAAAAACCCGACGACAATATAGTAGATGTTGAAGCATCTGAAGTTAAATCAAAAGCTGCCTGATAAATAAATTTATGGGATACCTAAATGGGTCCCATAATTTAGGGCATAGAGCCCAAATGATTCTTACTTATTAAAGGAGAAAAATTATGAATCAATTAGTTCGTTTTGATACCAATGCTTTAAACAAAGCACTCGTGGGTTTCGACACAATGTTCAACGATTTTGAACACAGGTTTGTAAACCAAATTAACAGCAACTACCCACCATACAACGTAGTCAAGTCAGGAGAAAATTCTTATGAAATTCAAATTGCAGTATCTGGATTTGAAAAGGACGAAATCTCTGTAGAAGTTGACCAAAATCAGTTAGTCATCACCGGTAAAAAAACACGTGAAGATGATACTGACACCCTATATCTACATAGAGGTTTGGCCACAAGAGACTTTACTCGTAGTTGGACTCTTGCTGAACATATGGAAGTAGAAAATGGTTCTGTTAAAAATGGTATTCTAACCATTTATCTAACTAGGATTATTCCAGAATCACTTAAACCTCGCAAAATTAAAATAAGCGGGGAATGAGTAAAAAGGGCCTTGCGCCCTTTTTATTTTTCGTGTATAATAAATATTATTTTATCAAGAAAGCAACGCATGTCTGATACCGCAGTTAAAACAAGAGAGCTTACAACAGTAACTCCAAAAGAGCCTGGAAAATTTAAAGTCATTGTGTGCAACGATGATTATACTCCAATGGAATTTGTGATTGCTATGTTTATGTCTATTTTCAAACATGGACAAGAAGTTGCAGTAGGGCTAACAATAAAAATTCATAATGAGGGCACAGCAGTAGCAGGTGTATACACCTACGAGATTGCTGAACAAAAAGTTTTAGATGCCACCCATTTGGCCAGAGAGCACGGTCATCCTCTAGTTTTAAAACTTGAACAAGAATAATCAATAAATACCTAGTTAACGGAGGACCTATGAGTCTAAAAGAATTAACTAGTGAAAAACACACAGCCGCTGAAGCTACAAAGTTTATGCAGGCCGTGTTTAAAAAAACAATGCCTACTAATATTTGGGCAGACTTTACCTACAATAAAATGCTGTGGTATGGTGCTATAGAAACCAAAGCTCGTGCTGAGGGGCTTCTTAATGATTTGCCTGACATCGATAGAGCATATAGACTTTATCAAGATGTTAAAGAAATGACTAACGGAAATTTTCCTAAGTTTCGTCAACTGGCAATCAATTATCATAGATACATTTTAGATCTCGAGCCAGGTAAGGTTGCCGCACATTTATATACTTGGCACATGGGTGACTTGTTTGGGGGACAGATGATTAAGAAAGTTCTTACAACAGTACCTCATAGAAATTTAGAGTTTAAAGATATCGATGGTCTTAAAACTGTTATTCGTTCTAAACTAGATGATAGTTTAGGCGGAGAAGCAAACGTAGCTTTTGACTGGGCTATTAATATTATGAACACCTACGATAATGAGCTTGATATTTGATAAATGCATATCCTGTGCCCAAGAAATAGAACGACAATTTAGATCAACTGGTGATCTAGAGGAAATTAAATTAAACGAATCACGTGGCGCAAAAGATCTAATATTTTCATCACTGAGATATCGCAGAGCACACATCAGTATCGTTGACGCTAGAGAAACTAAAAAACTTTGGCTATTACACGCTACTGTATTCCCCCATACAAACGACCCCAGTCCTATCTACGGATTTGACGTTATAGCAGGTCCGAGTAAGGTAAGCGGTGCATTCCATGATTTTAGTTTTGCAGGAGATAAATCTAGTTCCATGTGGCTTTGGTTTAATGCTCGAGTAAACGGGCTAGAGTGGAATAAAAAACGTGAATTGCCGGATTGGGCCAAACAAATCTTTAGCCCAGCAATGGTAGCTATTGGTGCGGTAGGCGAAGAAGAATTAACAGAATTTATTAAAATAGGTCTAGAAACCCTAGATTTTTATTTAAAAAATGTAGGGATTGAACAACAAAGTATGGCTGACTATCACATGGCACAGAATCGCTACTGTTATTATCAAAAACAGAATCCTCATACTCCCCGAGTGCTAGTTAATTTAGGGTTTACAGAGCAGGAAGCCACGACATTTGTCGAACAAACCTTTCTTGAAATCGTATAAATATTAGATTATGAGATTCCATGATTTTAAAACATTGTCAGAAGACCAAAGTCAATTAACTGGCCTAAAAAGCAAGGTTATTTCTGGTGTAAAACAAACTAATGATGTAGGTGTTTTACAAAAAATATATGCTACCCTAGAAGGTACAAACCTACAACAACGAATTAGAAGAGCATTACAGTCAGATGGTGAAGCTAGGCGGTATCTAGATCAAATTGTTCAAATAATATTAGATACCCAAGGAACAGTGGATGAAAAATTAAATTTTTCAAATGCATTTCCAGATGGGTACATAGACATTGATTTGATGTTGAGTGGTAAGCGTGTATATTTTGAAGATCTTATTCAAAGCAAAATTAAAGGCGTATCAAACGAGTTTGCAAAACGTGTATTTGTTTCTCTTAAGCAACTACCTGCAAAAGAAAAGGGTCCTGGAGAATTTTCACTTGCAGTATTAAGTCCTAGAATTGATATTTTTGGTGCAGGTGATTTAAAAATCGATGACAAGATTATCGAAGTTAAAGCCAACGGCGGCCGGCTAGGGTCAACTGGATTTTTAAACCACGAAGATGCTCCTGGAATACTTCAAAAATATATTCCTATTGTTCCCGGAAAAACACTTGGGTTAAATAGGTTTAACGAGCTAGCTAATGCGTTAAATCCAGATCAACGGAAAGCACTTGCTAACGAATTATTTCCTGCACTTTTTAAGAAACATACACATGTTGATCTAAAACCGTTAATTAATTCACTTATAAAAGGTCAAAGTATAACATCTGAATACATACTAGCATCTTACCAAGCGTATGTAGGTCCAAAAGGACAAGAGAAATTTGACGGAGTAATGCTGATAAATTTTGAAACTGAAGAATTAAAATATTTTACAGACCCTAAGAAAATGGTTCAAGAAATTGACGGTCCGGCGGTTGCTATTATTTCTTCTAATCAACAGTTTGCTCCCCGTAATGTAATTCCAGCACTTACTCTAAGTAGAGAAAAATTTAACAAGGTTGAGCTTCCTAAACAAGGAACTATGCCTGTAGAAGACATGGACGATCTAGCAATGGCCTATGCTAATTATGTTGTCCGTTCAAAGGGATTACGGGACAACAATCTAATCCAAGCTATATATGAATTTGTAGCACAACAATATGCCGCTGGCATAGAAAATCCCACAGCTATCAATAAAAACGTCATAGCCCAATTCCCACAATTAGCTAGGAAGAAGACAGCACCTCCCCAAGTTTAATCTAGATTAAACTACATATAGAACTCACCACTGGCACCCCGTAAATAATATAGTACTATAAAGACCGCTACCATTAGCGGACTTTTTCTACGGGAAAATAAGGTGAGATAATTGGATCCGTTAACCCTCTTTGCATTAGCTAATGGTGCGGTAGCTGCCGTTAAAAAAGGGTGTCAGTTATACAAGGACATCAAAGGTGCCGCGGGCGATGTTAAAGCAGTACTCAAAGATCTAGACGATCAATTCCACAAAGCCCACCCACCAGATAAACCCGCAACTACTGAAGCACGAAATCAATTCGTACAAGAAAAAAACCGTGTAATCGAGCTAAACAAAAAGCAAGGCGAAACTGCTAGTATATATACCGAACTTGGTGAACATCTCGGAACATACTATGACAACTATTATAAATGTATAGCTATCTTTGAAGAAGAAGAAAGACGTAGTAAAACTGAATTATATAGCGGCGATGCCAGTTTAGGTAAACGTGCCTTACAACGTGTATTACTACGTAAGCAATTAGAACAAATGGGCACTGAATTGCAAGAAATAATGATCTATCAAAGTCCCCCAGAGCTAGGCGCATTATGGACTGAAGTCAACATAATGATGGCACAGATGGGTAAGGAACAAAAAGTTCTCATCACTCAACAAATTCAAAAAGATGCAATACAGTCTAAACGTCGACAGGCTAGGATGTTGAGACTTAGGTACGAAGCTGTTTTAGGTGCGTTTGTTTTAATAACAATACTCATTCTCTATTTCTGTATGGCATTGGTAGTTGCTGACCGTGTTAAAAAATATCCGCAACTAGGATCAGGGTGGGTTCCGAAGACAGAAGTACAACGAATTAGAGAAGCCGAACCACAGGTATATGTGGGGAGATGAAATGTATACCTTAAACAAAATAGTTATAGCAACGGTGTTATCAACCCTGTGTCTTTCTACTATGGTCGCATCTTCTCCCATGTACGGCGGTAATCGGTCCAGTGTGGCACAAGAACTGCCTGCCCGAGAGAGAGAAGTACGACTCAATCACGGTGTTGCCGAATGTGTGAGAACTGCCTGGATCGGCGACATCAACAACAGAATCGTAATCTGTGTTGAGTATCGCTTGAAGAAAGAGGTCAAGTAATGGATCCGTTAACCCTCTTTGCCCTTGCCAACGGTGCTGTCCAAGCTGTAAAGAAAGGATGTCAGCTATACAAAGACATCAAAGGTGCCGCGGGCGATGTTAAAGGTGTACTCAAAGATCTAGACGATCAGTTTCACAAAAAGTACGATGGCAAGCCGGTGCCTGATGCTGCCGTTAAACAACTCAACGAAGAAAAAGCCCGGGTAAAAGACCTAAACAAACGCAGTGAAGAAAGCCCCAACATCTATACAGAGATCGGTGACAGCCTGGGCGCCTACTACGACAACTATTTCAAATGTCTGGCAGTGCTGGAAGACGAAGAAAAACGATCAAAAACTGAAGTGTATTCAGGTGGCGACAGTCTAGCCAAACGTGCATTGAAACGTGTGCTGATGAAAAAGCAACTGGAACAAATGGGCAAGGAACTGCGCGAACTCATGATCTATCAATCACCACCTGAACTGGGTGCATTGTATACTGAAGTAGAAAGCATGACCAAAGAGCTGGGCAAAGAACAAAAAGTTCTTATGGTTAAAGAAATAGAGAAAGCCAAATTACGTAAACAACGAATGTCTCACTATCAAATTGAAATGTCATTAGGCATTGCGTTAATAGTATTAGTGTTTGTTACGATGGGGCTGTTTATGTGGATTGCCCACGATGCACAGAAACGTTGGGGCAACTGGGTTAATAGGCCAGATAACTATAGAGCAAGATTAACAGAAGTTCGAAAAATAGAATGGATGGAACACCAAAAGAAATTAAAAGATTATGAAGAGTTCTTAGCAGAAAAACGCAGAAAAGAAAATGAAGCCAGAGACTAAGACTTGGTTAATTGTTTTAGTATCTGTAGCCGGAATGTTTATAGTTCCGGCAATACTTGTATTATTTCACGAATATTTGAACGCTATTATTTTTATAATTACTTTTATACTATGTATTACGATATTCAGTTATGGTAGTTATATTATTTTATTACCTGAGATAATGCAGAAACATCTAGAGGAAGAACAGATAATGGCACGATTCAACGGAGATCCAGAAAAGATAAGATTCTATAAGGGATTTAAGAAACACCTTGATGGCGATTTAAATTTAGAAGAATTAGAGAAATGGTTTATTAACCACCCGCGACATTAACTTATCTTTTTATCACTAGGAAATAAACAATAGACAAGGCAACAACTGAAGCAAATGTACCCATCAGAAAAAAATGTAATAAAAATTTCATTGGGGGAACATTTTCTAAATAATCTATAATTTCGTCTAGCATATAATTATTTAGAGTAAATACAGTATGAATAAAGCACCAAGAAATGAGCTGGTTTAATCATAAACCTGTCAAACATCCTAAAGAGCCTCATCTCACTCCTCATCATAACAGCCCTGCAACAGATAGAATATTAAAAGAAATTAAAGAGAAGGTGAGACCTTTAAAATCACGTTCTAAGAAAAAATAAATATTTGTTTAAGGAGCCATGATATGCGTATATTATTAATGGCGTTCCTATTCTGCCTAACTAGCTCTATAGCCAACGCCCAGGAAGTGATAGAATTAAACAAGCCAGTTAAGTGTGGAGATGCACAATGGGTCATGAATCATTTTACTAGTGAATATGGTGAGAAACCAATGTGGGTAGGTAAAGATGGTAACAGCAACAGTTATGTTACACTATTAGTAAACAGAGAAACTAGATCGTGGACCTTACTACAATATGATGGCAAAATGGCCTGTGTACTAAGTGTTGGAGGAAGTGCTACTAGTAGTGATGTATAAATTGATAAGACTGTAATATTAGTGTAATCGATTGTGCGGTAAATATTTCATATGAAGACATACCGCTCAATTTTCATTAGCGATGTTCACCTTGGTACTAAAGATTGCCAAGCTGAAAAACTCAACAATTTTCTTAAACATAACTCATGCGATACCTTATATCTTGTAGGAGATATCATTGACGCATGGAAAATCAAACAAAACAAATGGCGATGGAAACAAAGCCATACTAATGTTATTCGACGAATATTAGGTCATGCTAAAAGAGATACCCGTGTTGTATATGTAGCTGGCAATCACGACGAGTTTTTAAGACCTTTTATGCATTATGACATAGGTTTTGGCATGATTGAAGTTGTAAATCAAA
>Ga0208975_1000084_pt1 | contig 46445 bp, 74 predicted proteins | sample GreLakmeER78MSRF_FD_187700 | JGI IMG/M metagenome (GOLD analysis project Ga0208975, IMG submission 187700) | Freshwater lentic microbial communities from great Laurentian Lakes, MI, USA - Great Lakes metaG ER78MSRF (SPAdes) | ecosystem: Environmental > Aquatic > Freshwater > Lake | place: Great...
CCATTCCAAGTATTCAATTGAGGATCTATCAACTTCTATTCCTTTATATTTTCCTTTATTAAAATAACCACCATTTAAATTAATGAAGTTTGATTTTTTTTCTATGGTATCTTTTAACCTAAAGTGTTTTGGGTCTTTTAGATTTTGTAGTTCTTCATTTATCCACTCCTTTTCTTTTTTTGTTATTTTTCTTTTCTTTTCCACGTGATTAATATTTAATTTTTATAATAATATGTATTTTTAATTTAATGGTCAAATCCCATTTATACTGTGGATTTTTTATTTATTGTATATTTATTGTTGTATGAAGATCATTATAACGGAGGAACAGTACGATAAACTTATTGGATTAAAAAGAAGGTTAAACGATATTATTGGTGATGTATCAGAAATGGTTGATATTAGTAATGATTATTGGGGACCCATGGACCAAGACGACTACATTGACTTTTGTCATACCTTTCCCACATTAAAAAAATTTATGAAGGGTATTGTTGAGGAAATTTGTCATCAATACCGTTTCAACTTTGATAATATATTTATATTTATTTATTCTGATATTGGATATAACAAGTTTATTAAAATATTAATGGATGAACATGGTGAAAAGATCATAAACTACTATAATGAAAAAACAAAAGATTGTTAATCAAGTGGGGGTTTTTTGTTTTATAGTATATTTATTACTAAAGAAAATATTATGAAAAGAATTATAAGATTAACTGAATCAGATTTAACAAGGATTGTTAAAAGAACTATTATGGAAATGGATAGAAGTGACCGAGAAAGAGACTATATTGAGGGTCCGTATAGTATGGGTAATGCTGACTATGAAAAAAATCATGAAAAATTTAATAAAGAAATGAGACAAGATGCTGAGGAAAGAAAGTTTCATGTCCCAGGGTATGATACAAGTTCTGGTCGTGGGTGGAATGATGAAACATTAAGAGCTTTTGTGGAAGAAAATTATGGTGTAGAATTACCTGACGATTTAACGATGAGACCCGGTATTGTATCTAGATGGTTAAAAGAAAACGGATACGAAAGATTATAATAAAAAATTAATATTTTAAACCCCCATTCCTAATAAGAGTGGGGTTTTTTGTTTTATGTGATATTTATTAATAAATTAAAATATTATGGAAAAAATAATTATTGAGGAATTAAATAAAATGAATTACCTTTTAAATTATAAAAGAGGTGTTGTCATTTCTGAGCAGAATCATTTAATTAAAGAATTAGATATTTACGATGACAAATTTGAGACATTGATTGATGAACTCATATCTGATGGTGGTGATAATATTATGGCTGAAATTGGAATAACAAATGATGGTTTGAGTAGTACCGAGAATTTAACAAAGGAATTATCGGGTAAAACTAATATGTTGGAAGTTTGTAATATTGACACATATATTGAAGATAAGGTTGGGTCGTCAATTAATAACAAGTTTCCTGGAAAAGTTGGTGAGGTTATTAACTTTATTAAAGAGTATATAGATAAGTTTATGGTGTTTTTGGGTAAATTAACTATTGAGGAACTAAAGCAATTATTTAGAGATATAAAATCTAAAAAATCTGAGGCAGATGAACTAATGTTGTCAGGTGGTACCCCATCTGAAGTGGTTAGTGAAGGAATGATTAATGAATTTTTTGGTACTAGCATGGCAGTTATCACTCTTTTTGGTGGATTTGCTATGCCGGCATTGGTATTATCAATAGCTAGTATTGCTTTAGTAACATTAATTGGTTTATCCTTACTTAAAATGATATTTTGTAAATTTAAAATAGTTCTTCCATATCGCGGTAGAGCCTCATGTGGAAAAATGAGTTGGGGTAAAAGGATAATTTCGTGTGGTTAAAAATAATAATTATTTAGGAATTAATATATGAATCCCCACCTCATCGGTGGGGATTTTTTGTTTAAGTATATATTTATAAATAAAAAACATATGGGACAAAAATTAGTAATCAGTGAATCTGATAAAGAACATATTAGAAAATTACACAAACTAAAAGAATCCAAAGAACTTGATGTATTCCCCATTGATGGTGGATTTAATATAGGTTACGATAAAGATTGGTCTAATTTTAGTAATCCACGATCAACCGCAAATTCTGATTTTAGTAAAAAGTCGACTCATGCTGGTGCTGGAGGACATCCTAAAGGTCATTTTGGTATTGATATTTTTGGAAATAAGGGTACCCCGATTGTTGCACCTGTTGGTGGTGTGGTTAAATTAAATTTTAGTAATGGTAATACTGTCATTATTCAGGATAAAGACGGATATTCTCATTGGTTAGGTCATTTAGATAGTATTTCGGTTAAGAATGGTGAATTAGTTAATTCGGGAACTAAAGTTGGGACCTTAGGAAATACGGGAAATGCTAAAAGTACCGCACCCCACCTACATTATAATGTTTACCCAACTTCAAGGGGATTCTATGCGGGTGAGGACCCTATTGACGATTTAAAAGATGCGATTGGAAAAGGTCCAGGATCATCAAATGGTGATGACAATGTTTTTGATTTAACTTCCTTAGATGATAAAATCATTGGAGGTCTTAAATCATTGCACGATAAAATAAAAGGTGGTGGTAATGATGCGGCATCGTTAGTAAAACCTAAAATTAATTATAAGAAGGCATCTGATGTAATACTATCAATTTTGAAAAACAAAGGGGCTGAAATTATTAAAGGACTTAAAAATTTATTTATGTAATTACAATTAAAATGATGTCTGAAATAAACTTAATAGAAGATAATTTATGGGACCATTATAGTGGACTTCCAAATCCTGCGTGGTATCAATATAAAAAACAATTAAAAAATTCTGGAAAAATTTTTGGAAAAAAATTGGAACTATTTCCCCCTGTATTAAACGGGGGTATATTTATTACTATATGAACCTACAAGAATCCATAAGAAAAGTATTAAGGGAAGAAATGAAAAACCCAAATTATATCAAGAGAAGATATATTTGTATGGATGAATATATAACAAAATTAGAAAATGGGGAAGAAACCATCCCTATAAGAATGAGACAATTAGATTGGACTCATTGCCAAATAATTGTAACCGCTTTTATACTTAAAAATTGTAAATACGGTAATGGGTTTTATGACCCAATTATACATTCAAATATTATGGATACATTTGGTGATAGATTATATGAATGGTATAACGATAATGTTGATATATGAATCACAACTTAAAAAAAATTGTTAGGAGAGTATTAATGGAATCTTTAACGGATACAAATGTTTGGTATAGAGTACCTGATAATATACTTAATGAATTAGGGATTAAATTATATAACCCCGATGATGAGGCTTATGTTGTTGAGATACATTTTGACACTAAGAACATAATTATCCAATTATATACAGAAGAATTTAACGAATTAGTTCCGTATTGGGATTCTGAACAAGTACCTCAATATGTGATGGACGAATTTACAATACCTTTAAGTAAAATACCAAGAAGTTTAAAAAGTATTATCTCTAGAAGATTAGACCCTAGATATTACAAATACCTATGAAGATCATTATAACTGAAAGTCAAAATTATATCCTTAGAAGAATACAACAATTAAATGATATTGTTGAGAAACAAATTAATTTATTTAAAATAAACGAAAATCCTATTTTAAATAATTATTGGTGTAAAGAATATAAGAGTGCCGATAGTTTTTTTAAGGAGGTATCTGAGTTTTCTGTTGGGGAATTTATTAGTAATAACTGGGATTTCTTTAACCCCGAAAAAAATAAATCATTAGATGGTTTTCATTTTTTAAATAAACTTGTTGAGGAAAACTACGGTAACTACATTAGAACTCTTTTTCACAGTAAGTGTCAATAAATAATTAAAATTCTTCCTTTTTAATTGGATCCGGAACCCGTTCCCGACTTCGTCGGTTTTTTTGTTTTATGATATTTATTAATATGAAAATATTAATCACGGAATCACAATATAACAGAATATGGTTACTACGAAGATACAAATTGATCAAGGATAGTTTTGATGAATCTATTAACGATGTAAATCCTTGTAGGTTTAAAACCTTTGAGAAGTATGAATCATTTTTCTATGAGGTTTTTATGGAAATTCTTCATCCTGTTTATTATTTGATTGGTGATTTTGATTATGATGGGATTATGTCTGAACTAAAGGATATGTTCTATGTTGAGTTAACCGAACACTATTATGATTCAAAAGAAAAATGTTTTTAATACATTAACTGAGAAGTTTTTTGTTTTATGAAGTATTTATAATAAATTAAAATATTATGAGAAGAACAGTAAGATTAACAGAATCAGATTTGGCTCGTATCGTTAGACGAGTTATTAAAGAAAATAAAACAAAAAATAAACCTGTAAATGAAGGTATTGGAACTGCGTTTTTAGTATTAACTGGTGCTGGATTATTTTATTTAGGTAGAAAACTTAAAAGATTTATTGATATGTATGGTAAATATTTTTCAAGTGCTCAGTTGGTTCTTTTTTTGGACAAAATAAAAAGAATTGAAGATGAAGATAGTGAAGAAAAGGGTGAAGTTCGTGTAAAAGAAATAGGACAATACACTTATCTTGCAATTGTAGTTGATGGAGATATATTTGATTCTTTAACAATTGACATGGAATCTAATACTATCTATAGCGGTCACAATAAAGAACCAAAACAAAGTGATATGATTATACCTAATCAGAGAGTTTTACCTTCTGATGCTGATACTGAGAATATTGAAAAAATTAAAGAAGTAGAAGAACAATTTGTTGGTGAAATTTTAGAGATAATTGAAAAATACTCAAAACCAAAAAACAGTTAAGGTCTATCCTAAAATAAAAAATATTAAAAAAATTAATATATGAACCCCACTTCCTAATAAGAGTGGGTTTTTTGTTTTATCTGATATTTATTAATAAATAAAAATATTATGAGAAGAATAGAAAGATTAAGAGAAAACGATTTGGATCGTATCGTTAGAAGAGTTATTAGAGAAGATAATAAACAAACCCCAAAAGTTGGTGATACTGATACTTTAAAAAAACTACAAACCTATTTAAAGGAACTTGTTGATGAAAGCGTTATAGACAATGATGTAAAGTCCCATATAATGTTTTTAGTAAAAAAGTTAATTAAGTAAATAAATAATAAAATATAACTTATGAGAAGAACTGTAAGATTAACTGAAAGAGATTTAACCCGTATTGTTAAACGAGCAATTAAAGAAAACTTTAAGGAAATCTCATGGGAGGATATTTGGTTTAAGTTAAGAAGATTATCACAAAGTTTTCAATTTCCTGATGACGTATATACTTTTGGTGGTCTTGATTTTATGGCTTCGGAAGACGGAGAAAGTTTGGACTTAATGGACATTTATAAAGATCCTTATATGTGGAGAGATGAGTACGATGAAGGTGTTGAGGTTTTAGAAAAGTATTCAAATAAAATTAAAAACTTTGTTGATGAGTTTAATTTAAAATACGACTACCCATTTACCCTTATGTTTAAAATGGATTCAAAGTATAATATGAAATTTTATACTGAAGATTAAATCTTAGTTATCACAAATACCTATGAAGATCATTATAACTGAAGATCAGTACAACAAATTAATTCTCAAAGAGGATCGCAATTACGAATATTTTAAAAGGAGATTGGATAGTATGTTGGATTTTGCCATGAAACCAATTGAAACGGACTTATATGGGGATACTTTTTGTTCAAATTTTAGTGCTTATTTTAATGGATTAGTGTCCAATTTGGTTGGACACATGATAAATCATTATAAGGTGGATGGAAAGTACAGTATTACTGATTTTATGCTTGGAATTACGTATGAAAAATTTAGGAATATGTTATTAGATAAACACGGTGAAAGGATCCGTGAATATTATTTATTAAAAAGTCAGAACTGTTAAAAAAATAATTTTTTCTTCTTTTCTTATGGGATCCGGAACCCGTTCCCGACTTCGTCGGTTTTTCTTTTTTGTGTAATTAACTTAACATAAATAAAAATTATAAAGTTTTGATAATTTAAATTATTATTACTATCTTTGTAATATGAGAATCGACAACTTTTTAAAAAACCTTAATTTTGAAGAACTACTTGAAGTAAAATCTAAATCTTCAAGTATAATCCGCGATTTCAAAGATGGATATTTCTATATCTGTGAGGCACGTTCTTATGGACGTAATTGGAAAGTGTGGGACATTTATAACACTCACACTCTTCAGGAGTTATGTTACCAATATGGTGGTGACGACGGTATTGTTGATGTATATTCCAATAACCCCGACTTGTCTGGTATTGATAACTATGGGTCTCTTAAGTTTATTCCATCCGTGGAGGACCATAACAAATGGAAGGAATATATGTATCTTAAGAATTCTATTCCCCGACATGAGGTAGAACTTAAAGTGTGGGAAGAACGTGAAAATGTTCCATTCAGACAAAGACCGAGTTTCGCTCCGTTCTATACTCGTGAGGATATTGATGAGCAAAAATTAAAGCTGGAAAACTTTGACATGAATTTTGTTGAACCTAAATCTTATATTAATAATACTGAAGAAGATGATGAATAAACTTGGAATATTTTTTGCGGGAATTGTTACCTGTATATTATCAATAATTTTTTTACCTGAATTTGTTATTTACCTTATTGGTTGTTATCAGATTGGTTCTTGGGTTGGTTATTTTATAAATAATAAATTGAATGAGAACTAATAAAAAATATTTTTTTTATTAAAAATTTGGCAGATACAAATAATGTATATATCTTTGTGACCTAATTTAAAATAAAAATTTATGAAAAACAAAAACACAGAGACGATAGGATCGTTAATTGAAAAAAAATCTTACCAGGTTAAACTTAATGAAGCAGATATTAAGTATTCAGAAAATCAGAAATATGTGGTGTCATCAAATATTGACATTCCCTTTGATGAATTTGTACTTGATTGTTACCTCAATCATAATCCAGCATCTTACGGAAAATACATACAAGAAAAAATAATGTATGATTGTAATGCAATTGGTTTGGAAATTTCTGGAGTTGATACAAAGGCTAATAAAGGGGATTATAAGATGTCTATTAATACGGGATTAAAAAAATATTGGTTTGAGTTAAAATCAAGTTATTTAAATAAAAATGGTACGTATTCCATAAGAAATATTCGACCATATCAAAAACTTAATGGTGGGTATATTATATGTTTTATTGATTGTCTAAATAATTTTTCAGAAGAGATTTACATTGTTGATTATAAATTTCTTGAAGATAATTTTAATATGACACATATGAATGGTACAAAGGATAAGCACAAAAAAAATGGGTTTAAAAACTTTTCTCTTAGCGTTAAAAAAGATTCAATTAAACATGACCTATTAAAAAAATCATCGAAACTAAAAGGAAATAAGATTGAGGATTTACATATGTACTTATTAAATATTCAAAATAATAAAATGGTAATAGAAAAACCAACCAAAGAAAAAAAAACAATGTATAAATTTAGTGCGATGGGAAAAATGTATGATACTGATATTGTCACTAGAAATTATGTTGATTTTATTAAGGACATTTCAAATATTCATCCATATGAAATGTTTAAAAATAGTGTTGTAAAATGTTACATATCCAATACAGACGTTGGTATGAAACAATCTAATAAAATAAACGATAACTTTTATATTACATCCTACTCAAGTACGGATAGAAAAATAAAACAGATAGAAGAGTTATGTAAATTTTTAGATATTAATCTGAAAAAAATTATATAAACGGAAAATTTATGAAAATAGATTTTGATGATCAGATACTATTTCATCATCAAGGATTAGGTAGATAATTCTAAACCCCATCTAAAACAGGTGGGGTTTTTTGTTTTATATGATATTTATTAATATGAAAAAAATTATAAGATTAACAGAATCCGATTTAATACAAATTGTTAAACGAGTGATTAGTGAAGATAGTTTGAGCCCGAAAAGTAGAAAATTAAAAGAAATAATTAAAAAAAAATTTAACATTGACCTTAATGGAAAAATTAAACAAATTAATAGATCTTCCGAAATTCCTAAAATTTTTTTTCATGATTCACTTCGTACACCAAAAGATTATCAAGATGAATTAAATCTTAAACCAATGTATTTGATACACTTTGATAAAGACAAAGTTATGAACAAACAATATCTATATCAAAGTGGGGGATATTTAATGGACCAAGATGGTAACTTTTGGAGTGGAACTCATTTAATGGAATTACTCGGTCTTAATCTTATAGGTTTAAAAATTGATGATTTAATTGATATTTATTATGAAAGCATATATGACATATGAAAATTATTATAACCGAAAACCAAAACTATCTCATTAGACGAGTACAACAATTTATTGATATTGTTGAGGATCATATTGAAGGGTATGAACTAAATGAAGATGGTTCATGGTGGTGTCGTAATTATAATGAAGATACTTTTTTTGAAAATCTAATGGATCATTCTATTCAAGAATTCATTAGGGATAATTGGAGTTTCTTTCACGATACTTCCGAAAAAGGTGGTTCGGATATGGACATCAGTATATTAAATAAAATTGTTGAACAAAACTACGGTAATTATATTAGAAATCTTTTTGTCCGTAAGTGTAATAAATCTCGTCACTAAATAATTAAAATTGTTTTTTTTTATAACATTAACATATTTATTAATAAAATATAACTATGAACAAATTTATTATTTCTGAATCAGAAAAACAAAGAATTTTGAACATGCATAAGTCAAGTTCATCAAGACATTACCTAAGAGAGGAAACCATGGCACCAGAACCTGTTATTACTGATAGTAGGACGGCTAAAATATATTTTGGGGAAGAAGGACAGTATGATCTTGATACAATCGATATCACCTTTATTGAAAATTGGTTAAGACCTCTTGTTAAAAACTCGTTACCAACAATTCAAAAATTCTACAAGGATACAACATATCCATTACCTAAATTTATTACAATAGGAGCTGGCACAACAAGTAAAGGGAGTTATAGTGCAAATCAACGGGTTGCTCAAAGAAGAATTAACGAGGTTACAGGTGTTGTCACTGGTTTATTAGAAGAAATGGGAATAAATGATGAGATAATTCAAAAAATAATTACAACAAATTCAGATTATACATATAACCCAACCAATTTAGATGCTAACTTTTATGATAGAACTAAAGCGAAGTCACTAGACCAAGAAAGATTTGCTTACATTACGGTTAAACAAATGACAACAAAAGGTTTATCTTCAGATCAGATAACTGGTGTTGAACATGGGTTGGAAGATGCTATAGATGCTAATGGAAATCCGTTGTTCGTAAATTTTGACCCTGATGAAAAAGAAATTGTAAAACAAATATGTAAATTAAAAACATATAGTGACATTACAGATTTGAATAAGAGAGTTGGAAATTTACAAAAATGGGTTAACGATAGTATCACTGACGAAGGGTTGTGGAATGATAGGATAGAAAGACGTAAAATTATGGGTTGTTTAAATACTGCAGCAAAAAATAGTGGTAAAGGAAAAATTGTAACAATTGTTGGTGACAAACTAGTAATAATACTTCAATAAAGACACATATCATTATATGATTATAGGACCCCATCTAAAACAGGTGGGGTTTTTTGTTTTTTGTTATATTTATTACTAAAGAATATATAATGAAAAAAATTATAACGTTAACCGAAAAGGATTTATCAAGATTGGTAAAACAAATAATTCATAAATCAAGATTATCAAAAAATTTCCTAAATGAAGAGACAAAAGAGTATATAAATATTCCAAAATACGGATGCGAAACATATAAAAAAGGTTGTGATCCTTTTAAATATTTAAAAGTTGAGGATGGTACGAATACTAAATACTATTTTAAAAAAGATCAGGATAAAAATTGGGTGGAAGCAAAAGATAATTCTGGAATTGCATCAATAAAGACAAATGTTACCTTTATGACAACTCCTCAGACACAATCAAAACTTAATTCTCAACCATTAAATCAAAATAATTCTAATGTTGTTGGTAGTAAAATGAAACTTGATAATGATAAAATTATGAATGGTACCTATACAATAGAAGAATTAAAAACTATTGTAAATGGGTGGAAACCAACATATGATTTTAATTTACAAGGGACTACCGAGAATGATAAAAAAATTTATGATTGGAATATTAATGTAAACAAAAGAAAAGATCCGATTTATTTATGGAGAAATAATTTAAATAGTAAAATACGATCTAATCCTAAGTTGGATAAAAATATGAGAGTAAAGACTGAACAAAATTTACTATTTTTAACTAATTTAGTCGTCGACAAGTTAGAAAATGATTATAATAAAAGATGGGAAGGTGTTTCATAAAAACACCCATCTAAAACAGGTGGGGTACTCAAAAATTTTAAAAAATAAAATATGAATAGAAGTTATAGTAAAATCAGACATATACAAGAATCTAATATAGTATTAGAAAATAGATTATTATTTAAAAAAATATTAATTGAATCTGAAAATAAGTTGTTATATGACACAGAATTGTGTAGCTCAATAAAAGATGGATTTAATAGTGAATATGCAACAATCAAATGGTATGATAGTCATAAAGATAAAGATACTCTTGCATGGTTTTTTAAAAACCCTGACCCAAGAATAAAAAAACATTTAGATCATATTAATACTAAATGTGTTGGGAATGATGTAGAACTAAAATCTTTTATAGTGGGGTGGTGGTATGATTTAGCTATTATGTATTGTAGTGATATGGATGAGACTTATGGTAGGTATTTCAGGGAGTTAAACAGTGACCCAAAGGTGGTAATGGGTTGTCAGTCTTCTGAAATGATTCAAAACGATAACATTAAATTTCCAAGAAGAGACGGGTTTTAATAAAATTCTCACCTCATCAGTAAAGTTTTTTGTTTTATAAAGTATTTATTGTTATATGAAAATAATAATAACGGAATCACAGTATAAAAATATTGTTGACAACGATATTCCATTATCATTAAAACGAAGATTTGAGTCGATAAAATTAATGATTCCAAGTATTATAAAATATTATGATGTTGACGAATATAATAAGATAGATTTTATTGATGAGGTTCTTCATCAAATATACGATGAAATTGATTATAGAGATATAAATTCTTTTTTTGACCATATTAAACCATTATTAAATGATTATATTAGTAATATATACGATAAAAAAACTAACTTAAGATTAAAAAGAAAAAAATAACACATGAAAAAAATAATAAAACTAACGGAAGAAGGACTAACAAGATTAATAAGACGTGTTATTACCGAAAGTTCTGAAATGGAATCTCAAATAACAGATCTTAGATCAAATTTCCAAAAAACCAAAGATGGTCCATGTTGGAAACAGGGGATGTGCCCAAAAAGAGATGGTGCTAGTGTAAGTTACACCGAATGCCAACCTTGTCCTGGGGTTGTGGCTGCAATATTAATACCTTCAGTTGGTGTAATTGCTACAGCTATTGCCATAAATTCAAGTAATAGAAAAGATAGAAAAAGAGAAAAACAAGAAGAAGAATGGGTAAAAAATAATGCGGAACTTGCGAATAGAACGTTTTTATATTTTAAGGATGGAAGTGTTCAAGCAATACACAACGATATAGTAAGAAAGAATGGTGATATTATGATTTTAAGTGATATAAAAACCGGATCTTGGACTAAATTATCTAAATAATTTTAAAAAAATAATTGGATACTACCCCACCTCATCAGTGGGGTTTTTTGTTTTATGATATATTTATAACATATGAAAATAATTATAACAGAAGACCAAGATAATCAAATTCGTTCATTTGTGCGAAGACTTAGTATTGCCGATGATGTTATTTCCACAATAAAACCTAAAGACATTTGTAGAATATGGTCGAACACAGAAAAGGATGCATTATATTATGCGGATGATATAATTCAGGATATTGTGTGGAGAATTAATCAAACACTTGGAGTTAAAAATTCATATCACAATAAAGATCTATATAAGTTTTTTGAGGATAATGGGTATTATGATAAACTAATAAAAATATTTCATAAATCTTTTGAGTCATGCAAATAATTATAACCGAAAACCAAAATAAAATCCTATGGTTACGTAGGAGATTGAATGACCGTGAATTAATGGATCACTTAAAGGATATTGTTATTGAAGGATTTGATTATACCGATCCTTGTAACTACGGAACTTATGATAGTTATAGAATTAATATCGTAAATGATTCCGCAATAACATTTATTAATTCATATACTGAACTTTCTGGTGAAGAACAATTATTTTCTGACGAACTTGTGGCTTTTGTTGTTAAGGTAATTGTTAGTAAATATTGGTCACGAATTGAACGAGAATATAGGGATCGTGATTGTGATGAAGAAGAAGAAGAGGATAATGATGAAACGGAGTGGTGGGTTGATAAATAAAAAATATTTATAATATAATCAAATATTATTATTTATTGTTGTATTTATAATAAAATATATATTATGAAAAAAACCATAAGATTAACTGAATCAGATTTATCAAAACTAATAAAACGAATTATACAAGAGAGTAACGTAAACGAGGAATTTAGAGGAGGTCTAGCAAGATCAAAAAAGACTGAATTGGTTGATGATGTAATAAATCGTTTGATTGAATTTGGTGAAGAATATGAAACTAAATTAAGAGAGTTTAATAGTGGTTTTGAAGTTACAAAAATAAAAAGATTAGAACCACCAAGATCAATGGATGATATTGAGATACCAAAAGGAGTTAAAATAAGGAGTACGTCGTTTGGTTATTAATAAACCCTTAAATTTTTTATTGTATGTAAGACCACCTTTGGGTGGTCTTTTTGTTTTATAAAGTATTTATACAATATGAAAATCATTATAACAAAAAAACAACTAAATCTGTTAAAAGAATCAAGAATTCATGGTTTAGATCATTTATACGATTCTTTAATTTTAAAGTTAAAAGAAATAGAATATATTCCTGGTGAAAATCTTGGATATAATGTTATTAGACGGATAGGTAAGTACTTCCAAGATAAAGATCTGATACACGAAATACTAATTAAATCAATATATGATTATACTCATGACCCTGAGATTAAACGTTGGATTGACTGTAAGGAAATGAGTTTTGATGTTATTTTAGATATTAGTGACAAAATTCTTTACTATTATGAGGATGATTGGGACGCCGACAACGGTACAGAAGAATTGGCAGATATATTTGATCAAATACGTGATTTTTTATATGTAAAATATGGTGAAATAATTAATGATTTTTGTGAAAATATTTGAGTATGAAAATTATAATAACAGAAAATCAAAATTCATTAGCAAGACGGTACCTAAAAATAATAAATGGGGTATATAATCGTATGGATCTTTCTAATCCTTGTTATTATAGGGATTACCAAGATTTTGACAAATACAAAAGAGACTTAATAAGATCCGCAATTGATGATGTGGTAGAAGAAGATAGATTGGAAATTAATCCAAGATTGTGGACAAATTTAAGAAATGAACTTCTTTATATTTTAAATGATGAAATTAAAGAGTTTTATGATAAAGAGATTAAAGAAAAGTGTCCAGAATATAATGATTCTGATTATCAATAATGAAAATAATAATAACAGAATCACAGTATAATTACATAAAAAGGAGGTATCTACACATACTTCCAATCTTTGAACGAGAACTTGAAGATCAGGTTCCAGCGTGGTATAACAATAAATTTGGAAAAAACGAAGGATTTGAACGTTATTACGACACCGTAAAAGATTCGGTTGTAGAATTTATTATATACGATATCCCAAATTTTTATGATCTTGATGAGGAAAATGAGATTGAAATTAGTAAAAAACTATCAAAAGAGTTTGATTTAATATTTTTTGATGAGACTAAAAGATATTATGAAGAAAACAGGTAATGGTTACCCTTGGTAAAAAGACGGGTTAATTTTTTATCTTGTGTTATATTTATCTAATATGAAAATTATTATAACTGAATCACAATTTGAGGATCTTTTTTTTAAACGTAGGTTTGGTAGTATTGATAAACTTGTTGATGAAAAAATGGAGTATTATCCCCCTTGTGATTATACGTATGATCCATTTTATGCTTGGTATGATTACTATGGTGATGTTCGTAACGCAGTCATATACGAGATGATTGAAAAAAATATAAATTTACCTTGGTCAGAAGAAAATATGGTTAATATTGATGAATTATCTGAAACTATGAATGAATGGATGTATGAATTATTCTACGATAAGGTTAGGGAATATTATGATAAGGTTTTAGAGGATGAAGATTGTATATGAAAATAATTATTACAGAGGATCAGTACGGACAATTAACAGAAATGATTAAACTTGACATCAAGGTTGGTGATACAATCATGGGAGGTAAATTTAAAAATAAGAAGGTTGTTGTTAAAACTATTGGTAAAAATGATAAAGGAGATATTACAATTAATGGTAAACCATTATTACGATTTAGAATTATAAAAGAAAATAATGAATCTGATAAAGATAATAACATACCATCGGCATTACGTAGAAGAATTAATTTATTTGACCATGAATTAAATACAACATTAAGAGAATCGGAACCTTGTGAATACTCAAGATTCTCTCAATATAAAAGAGGAATTATGAATTACACCTTAACACCTTTTTTATCTGATGAAAATATAAGTTTGGATTCCGATGAAAATTTTTTTGAAATAAGAGATTATCTATTAAAAATTTTTGAAAATAAAATAAGGTTACATTACGATGCTTATAGTGAAATACATTGTCCTGACGATCCTGAAATTGTAACTGAATCAAAACCATTAAAATTTATTAGAAGATACCAAGAACTCAAAGATTGGGTTAGGTCTGACTATAACTATTTATTGGATCAGGGTAAATCACCATATGAGGCAAGAGAGATAACAATAGATCATTCTCCAATGACGTACTTGGATGACCCTGACACACAACTTGAGTGGACAGATAAAAATTTGGATATGTTAAGACGATTTGTTGAAAATAATTTTGAAGATTTAATTAGTTAATATGAAAATAATAATAACAGAAACACAGAACAAAACTCTTCTTAAAAGATTAAGAAGGATACAGGAAGTAAGAGATACTATAGAGTTTCAAATGGAAGTTCAAGACCCTTGTAATTTTGAGGATGGTGATGAGTATGCCGATTTTTGTATTGGAGAAGGACTTAGTTTCTTTTATGGTGATGAAGGGTATGAGTATGAGAGAGAGGATGATATCTTTGCTGATGAGGATGAGAATGAAGATAGTGGTAGAGAAGAGATTACACAATTAATGAACGATGAGTACTACGATGAGTTAGTTTCATTGTGGGAAGAATTGAGTGACGATTGTGACGATGATGATGAAGATGATTTTTAATATTAAATAAGTTAAAATGAAAATAATATTAACTGAAAACCAAATTGAGTTTATACGTAGGTATAAAAAAATCAAAGAACTTATTGATGAGGGAATTGATGTGATAAGTAATGGAAAAAACTCTTGTCATTATATTTATGATGACTTTATTGAGGAGGTCTGTTGGCAAGTAAGTGATAAAATGGAAGATCTAAATATGGATACAGAAACCGTTAATGCCATAGATAAAGTACATGGATGGGTTAAGGATAATTTTAATACTTACATATTAGAAAAATTTGAGATAATGATAAACGATCTTAAATGTAGTGGAAGATTTTATTATGAGGATGATGAGGATGATGATGATGATGATGATGATGATGAGGACTATATTCCAGGTCTTATGTATGGGGTTGATAACATACAAGAAAACGATAACGATGATGACGATGATAAATATTATTCTACATTAAAGAGTTCACTTATTAGGAGACATAATGTTATTATGGAAGAGATGGATCATTATATGACAAATAATCTTTCTTGTGATGAATATCCAGAAGACGTGGACGGATTTAAAGATTATATACTTGAACAAGTTACAGATGCAATGATGTTTACCCATAATGTAAATAATTGGGAATGGCATGATGTTTATTTATTATTAGAGGATATAATTGGTAAACAGATAAAAAAGACTTTTAAATCTTGGATTAGAAAACATTGTTAAGATGAAAGTAATAATAACAGAAAATCAACATAAGTTTATTAGGCGATATCAAGAAATTGAGGATGGTATTCAGGATTTTATACTAACCCATAAATTAAATGTTATGGACACCTTTGACGGTTTTTTAACTGAAATTTGTTGGGATGTTGCTCAAGATGTTGTTAGTAAAATGAATATACCTGAAGAAGATTATGTTACGTATAGAAATCAATTAATACGTTTCATAAAAAATAATTTCTACGAGGAATTAAAAGAGTTTTGGGATAGAAATAATTATTGGGCTGACAGTAAAAACATCAATGAATCTTATGATAAAAAAATGTTACAAAGACGATACCAATACATTAGTGAGTTTATTGATAGAGCTCTTTCACGTTATGATGTTTGTTTATATACTGATGTAATTGATTTTGTGGATCGTGTGTTGGATTACACCGCTGATAATTTATATGAATCATTATTTAAATTAGGACGGGACGACAATCATAGTGAATATTATCAAGATATATATGATTTGATTTCTGAAAACTTTGTAGATAGAATTCATGAATTCTATGAGGATAATAAACATTATTGTATAGATGAGGATGGTAATTGGATACATTAATATATTTATAATAAAAAACACATGAAAAAAACTACAATTATATCTGAAGAAGAAAAAAAACGTATAATTTCATTACATTCAAAATTATTAAATGAGGATATTGAATTTTTAACTAAAATGAAAACCCTTTTTTACGCTTTAATGCCAAAACGTAAAAAGACTGTGGACGATATGATAAAAAAATTGGAGGATATATTTGACAAGGGAGACAAATCTGTTGAGGATATAATTGATGATGTTCCAGAATTAAATGATCCAGAAGTAAAAGACAAAATATCAAATATTGATTTAAATGGTGTTAAAATAACAGAACCAAGTCTTTCGGATAAAGAATTCTATGAAAAAGTATTAAAAGGGATTGGTGCTCCTGTTACACCTCAAAATATGTTATTTTTTTATTCTTGGAGACAAGCCGAGGGAGCCAAAGCAACCTTTAACCCATTTAATACTACAAAAAAAATGGAAAAACAATCTTATTGGAATTGTTTAAAAAAGAAAGATGGTAAATGTGTTGGGGGAGTAAAAAATTATAGTTCCAAAGAAGATGGTATTACGGCAACAATAGAAACATTAAATAATGGAAGATATGAATGTATTGTTGATGGATTAAAAAATAATATTGGAGCAAAAAAAATTGCTCAGTGTTCCAGTTTAAAAACTTGGGGAACAGGTGAATTAGTTAGTAAAGTTTTAAACGGGTCAAGTATAAAACCACCAGAAATATCAAGAACATTAGTAAAAAAAGTTTAAAAAAATAATGTTTTTTATTTGACTAATCAAATATAATTTTATATCTTTGTGTATAACCTTAAAAAACAATTTATTTTATGAAAACTTTAACCAAAAAACAACAATTCAAAATCAAGGAGACTTTGAAAGATTTCAAATGTCTTGCACCAAGATTTAACCAAATTAAAGATAATCCACGATTAGTGAGATCTTTTTGTTCTCGTAACAGAAACCCATTATTTGACATTACAAACACTAAGTATTTTTCAACCGGATTAAAATCTAAAGGTGTTCTTGAAAACACTACCGATGAAAAAGTAACCAAAGACCACTTTATTCAAAGATCGTTATCAATGAAATTAATTTTTTCTGAAATAACAAAAAACCCAAAGATGTCAACTAAGAAATTTATCGATTTGATAACCAAATATGGTTCAACTGTTGAGGTATTAAAATCTGAACATAAAAAAATTGGGGTAACAACAAGAGGAACTCAATTATATAACTTTAGAGTTTATGATGAAGTTGGAATAGAAGTTGATGGATTAGATGAACACTTAAAATTGATTGGTTTAGTAAAATAGTCTTTATTTAAAAATATATTTTACGGGAATTATTTATTTTTTTTAATAAAGTATTTATTATTACTTATGGACGATAATCAAAAAGCAAAAGTGTACGATCAGTTGATGTACGAAAATGACAAAATTAGTAATCAAATTGCTTCTATTAGAGGGGAAAATTTAGAAATGAATGAAGACCAACAACAGAAAATAAATAAATTACAACAAAGACAACAACAGATAATGTTTGAAGCTTCAAAATTATATTGATAAAACCCCTCTTTAACGGAGGGGTTTTTTATTTACCGTATATTTATAGTTATGAAGTTAAAGTATCTTTGTGAAATAAAAACTAATTTTCCAAATGCGGATTTTTGGTTAATAAGAAAAGGAAGTAAAAAAGAAGTTGGAAAACCAACAAAAGAATATTCACCAGAAAACATCGGAATTAAAGTTATTGAAACAGAAATTCTTTTTCCTCAGTATTTATATTATGCATTGATGAACTTACACAACCAAGGTAGGTTTGAAGAAATGTCACACGGAACGTTACAACTTAAAAATATACGAGTTGAGGACATAAAAAATATATCTTTTGGTTAATATGAAAACAATAATAATAACTGAGGCACAACTTAAAAAAATAGTTGATGTGGAAAAGTTTAAACATAGTCCTAAGAAGAAAGCCAAAAGGGTTGCAGATAAAGACATTGCTCAACATTTTAAAAAAGACGGTGATCCTTGGGGTACAGATGTTAACTCATCAGAAAATTGGCCAAGACACACAATATCTTACGATACAAAATTTAATTTTGATGATTTAAACGAGGAATATGAACCTGAAAAATTATATTCTTTGGAATATCTTGAATCCGCAATGAGGACAGCTCCTAAATATCTTAAAAAATATATAAACAAGACAAATGTTATTGAAAAAGACGGGAAAAAATTTGTGAGAATACCACAAGTTATTTATCAGTACTTAATTGGTAACTTTTAAAATAACATAATATTTATAATAAAAGAAATTATGAAAAATACACTATTTGAAATAACAAAACAAGAAAAAAATAGAATACTTGAAATGCACAAGAGTGCAACAATAAAACAATATTTAATGGAAGGTGATATTGATAGTAGAAAAACTCTATTTGAAATTTTAAAAATATCTGATGAAATTACAAAAAAAAATAATCTTGATTTTTCAAAATTTACTGCTGATGATAAAGACATGTTTATGAAAGTTGGTGATTTACAATCTACAGCTGGTGGGACGTTTATGAGATTATTTGGAAAAAATCTATTTGATTCATTAGATAATCTTTTACAAATGTCTCTAGATGGTATTACAAAACAAGAAAAATTAAAAGAATTTATTTATGTAGTAACTAAAACCATAAAAGATAATTTTTCTACAGATGAAAACGGTTTTTTGGATTTAAAAGCTGATCTTGAAAACTTTAATATATCTTTAAATAAATATGAATTACCAAAATAAAACCCCATTATTTTAAATGAGGTTTTACTTTTGTTAAAAATTAACTAAGATATTGAAATTAATTCAAGATCAAAGATTAATTTTTGACCAGCCAATGGATGATTTGCATCTAAAATAACAACATCTTCTTTAACATCAAGAACTTTAACATTAATAGGTCCTGAAGGACTCATAGCTTGTAGAGTATCTCCAACACTAATTCCTTCTGGAACTTGAGTTTTTGAAACTTCATTTACCATTTGTGGGTTAATTTGCCCGTAAGCGTTCTCAGGATTAATTTCAATTGTTTTTTTCTCCCCAATAACCATATCTACCAATCCGTTTTCAAATCCAGATATTAGACTACCTTGTCCTAAGGTTGTGGTTAAAGGATCTCTTCCCTCAACTAATGAAGAATCGAATACTGTTCCGTCTTCTAATCTTCCTGTGTAATGTACCGTAACAGTACTTTCATTTGTAACTTTTTCCATAAAATATATTTTTTTTATTAAATTTAGTTTTTTAATTTTTAATTGTCAATGATTAATTGTTTTTTTTTTCAATAGTTGTATATTTATTATAAAATACATAAATTATGAATTTAAATAGAATTTTAATTAACGAATCTGAGAAACAAAGAATTCTTGGATTACATTCAAGTAAAAAACAATTAATAAGTGAAGCTTTAACAAAAAATGATATGCCCATTTGTGTTAGAAATGCTGGAACATTTTACTATGGAGGAAATTTTCCAGAATATACGATTGAAGATTTTGCCAACACTGCAGTAATAGTGGTAAAAAATGCTGGTGGAAAAGGTTTGGACTATTTATGGTTGAATAATCACACTATGATGGTCTTTAATAATGGGACTCAAACTCTTCAAGACAAAACGTACAAATACTATTGTAAATGTGTTGAGGGAAAATGTAAATCAAAAACTTACTCAAGTGACTCAAGAGATATACCGGATGAATGTGACGACAAAAAAAATTGTTCTTTACAAACACCAGGAGGTCAAGTTGGTGAAACACCAGGAGGTCAAGTTGACGTAAATTGTAAAAGTAAAAGTCCATATAATGCATTTACAGATGCTGGACTTAATTGGAAAGAAGAGAGTAGAAAATGGATTGAGGCTAAATGTAATGGTACAACCCCTTGTATACTTGGTAATGCCCAAACCAATATTAATTTAAGAAACGCATTTTGTGACGGAACTTGGGGATCTAAAAAAGAACAAAATCCTTCATTAAATCCGGCTTGTAAGACAAAATGTGCCGCAGTACCTTTACAAGCAGGTCAAGTTGGTCCACAAGTACAAGGATGGTTCTATGGAACGGCTGGATGTTATGGGGCAACAGGTACAGGAGGATTTGGGTCAAAAGCCGAATGTGAGGCTTGTAAATGCGGATCTCAAGGTACAATTGGTGACGGAGGTCAAGAACTTATCGGTGGAGGTAACAAATTACCTGATTTTATACCACCAACAATTACTAAACCAAAACCATTAGATTAAAATAATAAAAATATACATTATGAAACACATATTAAGAGAAAGAATGATTATTAATGAATCTGAAAGATCAAGAATACTAGGTCTTCACGATAATTTCCGTAAAACTATGGGAGGGTTTTTACATGAACAAAATATGGATGAAGCAACCAAATTTTTTGCGGATCAACAAACAAAGTTTAATAAATTCCCAATTAACGGAAAAGTTGTTCCGTATGATAAAACTTTTGGTTATGAGGTGGTTAATGCAGACAAAACTAAATATATTTTATTACCAAATGGAACGGCTGTGGTAGATGGTGATGGAACGGGATATAAACCATTGGCAGGATATACATGGACTAAATCCCCTTATGTTGCGGGATCAACACCAGGATCAACACCTGCAGGTCCAGGTTTGTCTGGATTTAATGCTGATTCAGATGGTAATGGTATCCCTGATTATTTACAAACACAAAACCCACAAGATAAATCCGCACTACCAAATCCAGTAACTGAACCAATTCTTCCACCATCAAGAAAAGATATCAGAGCAGGATATAGACAAAGAAATAAAGATGCGGCAACATTAAAAAAAGAAAGAGATAATCAACTTAGTTTGATGGACAATGAGATAAAAACATTAGAAGCTCAAAACAAACAATATAACAATGCATTAGCAAACACAAGATTATCAGCTAAAATGACTCCAGAACAAAAAACAAGTTACAGTACCGCAATACAAAACAACAATCTTAAAATTAATAATAAAAAAGCAGAGATAACTAAATTACGGGCAACTCCTTTAGGTGGAGAAACTGTAACAACTCCTACTGCCACAATTAATCCCCAAACCCCAAAATCCCAGCAAGATCAAGCTGCAATTGATGCAGGTAGAGGACAATAATATTATGAAAATAATAATAACAGAATCACAATATAAGTTTTTAATTGAAAATCAAGAAGTGGTTGATCGTATTTTAGATAAAATAAGTGAGAAAGGGATTAAATCATTAAGTATTGATGAAAAAAGATATTTAGATGAGTTTTCAAAACATAAAGGACATCCTGATGAATTTATTGATCCCGCAGAAAGATATGATGAAAGACAAGGAGAAAAATTCACATCAAATTTTAGAAATATACCTAATATAACGTTTACATTTGATGATGAAGAAATTGAAGATGATCAATCTATTTTACACGGAACAATTGATTATGACAACAAATCCTATTGGGGTGTTTTAATAGTTAATAAATTAGGACATTTAATCGATTTAGATTTTGTTGATTCCGATTATGATATGTTACCATCAGATGATGAGGTAGATAGGTTTCAAGATCATATTGAAGGTATGGAACATGAAGTAAAAATGTTTTTTGAGAACGATGTTATTCCAAATTTAATTGGATAATTTCTTTTTTATATTTTTTTTATTATATTTCTAATATGAAAACATATAAACCTTTAATAATCCCTGAAGATTCTGCTTGGGACAGAAAAACATTATCAGCAAGAATATGGAGATTTTTACACTGGAGAATCAGGTCATTCTTTATTGGTTGTCATAATATAATAAAATGGTCTCCAACAATATTTAAAGACAGAGATTGGGATCAATGGCATATTTATAATATCTTACAAAAAAAAATAGAATTCCAAAGAAATGAGATAATTAATGCAAATAGACATACTCAAGTTGATCAGGATAATCGTGATATGACAATAGTCCTTAATTTAATTGAAAGATTTAATGAGGATTTTTATGGTACGGAATATTTTGATTATGAAGAAACAAAATTTAGATTTGAACCAATTGAAGGGGACAATGAACACTATACAATGGAAAAAGATGTTATTAGTGAAAGATATGATGACTTTTTAAAAAAATACCCATCTACTATTCGTAAAATATTAAAAGAAAAACCAAATATTGACTTAAATGAAAAAGACATGTTATGTTTGTATGTATCAAATTATAATCAGGAAAAGGCACACAATCTTTTACATAGAATTTTAAAAGAAAGAATGGGAAATTGGTGGGATTAGTCTCACCATTTTTTATTTTACGTCAACTGAAGATGATATTATTAATGGTTTTTTATTACCAACAACTTTCCAACCTAAATTAATTAACATATTAACACCATCAGGAAATAAAAACATTCCATCTTCAATATTAGTTAAATATAATTTTGCGTGAACTAAATAATTTTTTTTATTTCCAACATATTTTAAAACATCAATAGAAATATAACTTCCCTCACCAAACATAAGATTAATATCTTTTTTTAATGATTGATTTATTACTTTTTCTAATAAATTTTTTCTTTTCATATTAAATAAAGATAGTACATATAATATTTATTGTATATAGGTGATATTACCATAAACTACATAATAAAAAAATATGTTATTAAAAAATGGATCCAAAGGAGAGGATGTAAAAACACTCCAAACAAAATTAGGGCTTACCGCTGACGGTGCATTTGGATCTGAAACAGAAAAGAAAGTAAAAGAATGGCAATCCGCGAATGGATTAACCGCAGATGGTATTGTTGGTGATGGGACATGGTCAAAAATGTTCGGATCTACCCAAGTTATAAAAGAAGATGTAGTAATTCCTTCAGGTGGACCATTAAATATTGAAAAATTAAAGGGTCATATACCTGATACCGTGATTGCACAAATACCTGAGACCGCAAAAAAGTTTAATATTACAAATAATCTACGTTTGGCTCACTTTTTATCCCAATGTGGTCACGAATCAGGAGGTTTTAAGGCGGTTTCTGAGAATTTAAACTATTCTGCGGATGGTTTAAAGAAAATATTCGGAAAATACTTCCCTGGTAACCTAAATGAATCATATGCTCGTCAACCTGAAAAGATTGCTGCTCGTGTTTACGCTAGTAGAATGGGAAATGGGGATGAAACTACTAAAGAAGGGTTCAAATTCAGAGGTAGAGGGTATATTCAATTGACAGGTAAGTCAAATTACACCAATTTTACCAAATTTATTGGTGAAGATTGTGTTTCTAACCCTGATTTGGTTGCAACTAAGTATCCATTGGCTTCTGCGGCGTTCTTTTTCGATTCAAACAAGTTATGGGCTATCTGTGACAAGGGGTCTGACGATGTAACGGTAACTGCAGTAACAAAAAGAGTAAATGGAGGTACAATTGGACTACCTGATCGTATTAAACACTTCAAAGAGTACTATAATTTACTTAAATAATTGATTTTTTACTATAAATCACTTATTATTCCTTTAAAAACACATTTATTATGATAACAATCTTATATATTACATTAATAGTGATAAGTTTAGTCTTTTTTGTTGGGATTTTCTTAATATATAGAAAATTTGCACCAATTATAAAAAAAATGATGGAAAATTTAGAAAAATTGAATAATATTACCCCAAATATTAAAACTGAAGGGTATCGTAATGTAATGAAAGAACAAATTAAAGAAATTCAAGATTATATTAACAAAAAAATTAAAAAATAACCTGTTTTTATTGTTTATAAGTTAAAAATAAGTAAAATTAGGTGTTTTACATCAAAAAATGGGTAAAATTAGACGTTTTACATCAAAAAATGGGTAAAATTAGACGTTTTACATCAAAAAATGAGTAAAATTAGACGTTTTACATCAAAAAATGAGTAAAATTAGGTATAAAATAAGTTAAAATAGACCTAAAATAAGGGTTATTTCTTCTTTTTATACTTAACTTCTACCTCATATGGACCTGTAATTGACTTAGAATTGTCATATTTCCATATAACAGTACAATCCTCAAACTCATAAGATCTCTCAAATTTCTTCAATTCTATTGGTTTTTTCTTATCTATCATGTACAAATATACAAATAAAAATTAAACTGACCAAATTATTAGTTATTTTCTTCAGAATTAGTGTCAGATTTCTTTTCTTTTTGTATTTGATGAATAATATAACCAGATATACCAAATTCAATAGCTGCCCACATAGAAATATCCACCATAGTTAGATCAGGATACTTCTTTAGAAGATAAAATATCATACCCCATTGGGCTATTATAAACGCAATTCCAGACTCAATTCTTTTTTTAGAAAAGAATGATCTTTTATTGGAGTAAATTCTTATAATTTCGGTTATCACTTTTTTAATGTTACCCCACCCAAAAAAGTATTTTTTATTGTTCATAACTATAAATATTTATTTTTTAAGTAATATTACTATCTTATCTACCTTGACCTCTATACGATTTTGGTTTTTGACTTTTTGGTCCATACTTTCTTTTAAGTTTACCAATTCGTTTCTTACCAAAATTTTGTTTGATAGATGTGCTAGACGAAATTTTTGTTTTTGCCATTTTGATTAAGTTTTATTTGTTTATTTTGATCAATAATAAATATCACTTAATGAAATAAAAAAAGGGACAGTAGCGAATTGTCCCTTTTACACATTACCGAAACCAGTAACGGTCCTAATTAAAACTCTTATTGTCCTTTAACAAGGTTTATACACTGTTTAAGGTATTCTTTTGCTCTTGGTGATGGAGTATACTCATCATCTTTAGTTTGTAGGTTTAAAATCTTCTCAATATCTTTAACTAATTCAGTACCGTGTTCATTTTCTTTATATAGTTCGGCAATTTTGTCCATGGACTTATGACATTCACCGGTAGTTTCATCATAATAGTTTTTATTTCTGAATTTGTTCAAATGATTCATCATATCATAAGCTAAATGAGAACCCCCATCTTTAATATCTTTAAATAATCTAATATTATTTAATATACCCAAACTATCAACTAAAGAGTTGACACCTGTTAATCTTTTAACGACACCTGGTGAATACTTACCAAATTCTTCGGCTTGACCAACTATTTCATCTAACTGAATAACGTTTTCAGGAATACATCTTGGTTTAACCGCATCTTTTTTACCGGATCCTAAATTTTTGTTTGACGATTCTTCTTCCATAAGAACACTACGAATTATTAATTTAAGGTCACTTTCTGTTAATCTAATTTTTTTCATATTGCGAAACATTTTTTAATAAATATATTTTTATTTAAATAAGTATCAAAGTATTTATATTAATAAATATCTAAATAGTTAATTATGTTAAAAAATATTATAACTTTATCAGAATTAGACATACAAAGAATTGTTTTACGTGTGTTGAATGAAAATAAGGTATCTAATTTTATATACGAAGATTTATATGGTTCTGTTGAACTTAGTGACTTTAATATTAATAATTTTTTAAATGAGGGTGAATATCAAGGAAGAAAAGTACAACTTGGTAAGATAATGCAGGGAGATATTAAAAAATTTAAAGTTTATGTTAAAAACGACAAAGGAAAAGTTGTTAAAGTAAACTTTGGGTTTGGGGGGAAATCAGCAAAGGGTAAAAGAATGGTAATTAAAAAAAATAACCCAGAACGTAGACGATCTTTTAGGGCGAGACACAATTGTGATAATCCAGGACCAAGATGGAAACCAAGATATTGGGCATGTAAAACTTGGTAATATATAATTAAAAATTTATTTTATGTCTAAACTGTTTATTATAACGGAATCAGAAAGAAACGATATTAGAAAAATGTATGGTTTACTAAATGAACAATCAACAACTGTATGTACACCATTTAATGCAAATTCAAAAAATTTAGTTTACGATTATGACCAAATAATTAATTCATATTCTGCACTAACTAACTCATCCGATATAAATGTTATTTTTAAAAAAATAAATGAGGATATCAACACAAACTCCGCTAAGTATAAACTTGAAAAGATACCTGATAGAACCGCTTGTCAAATTGCCTTTGTAAAAATAAGACCTCAATTTACAAATAAAAAAATTATTATAACAGATTCAAAAAATAATTTAATTTATTTATTTGATGAAAATTCTAATTTTGTTGCAAAAGATCCATTATTAAGTGGTAAATCAAGACAAAAGATAGACCTAAAAAATATTGCTGATATGACATTTGATGAAAAAAAGGAATATCTTAAAAAAACTCTAAAAAGAGAACCAACAGATCAAGAAGTAATGAATTTGGCATCATTTTTAAATCCTGCAGTTTATAAGACAGGAAATTCTTTGACCGACACAAACTATGCTGGAAGTGGGACAAATATAAATTATTTAACAAAAGTTTCGGACGGTAAATTGGTTGGACCAGCAATACATGGAGTTAAACGTACACCCGAAAGAATAAATGCGTTAAAAAATGCATCATCACAAATAGGGTCAAACTCAGAAACACCAAATGTTAGTAGTAAATATTTACAAAATGTTGATTCAAACGGATTAGAGTTATCTTCTGGTTGTTTAAATGTTAATGAATCATTTATAAACAAATATTCTTTAACAATTGAAAATTCATTTTTATTTAATATTTCTGAAGATAAAGAAAATTATTATGTAAATAATTTTAACCCATTAATAACAGATCCAACAAAATGTTATTCACCACAAAGTGTGGGTGGCGTTAATGCTGATAATGTTGCGTAGTATGGTTAGTTTCTAACTCAGATTTTTTAATAGAATAAGTTGTAATTAATTTCATATACTTTTTGTAAAAAAATGATTATATTTATATAATATAAACAACTATTTATTATTATGAATTTAAAAGAAATTGTTAGAAAAGAACTTTTATCTGAACAGGGTAAAAAATCAGATGTAATTAGAAAACTTATTAGAGATATTATAATTGTTTTTAAAAATGAAGAAGAGGGAGAATTTTTCTTACCTGAATATTTTAAGGAAAGACAAGAAATGTTATATGACTTTATGACCATGGGTGAGTCATTTACAATTGAGTTAACCATTGAAATAAATGATGAGATTGACACGTTTAAAGTAAATGGTGAATCATATTATACTGAGGGGACAATAGTGGTTAAGATAGAATATAATCAAAAAAATAAAAACAAAATACTATACGATTTAATTGGTGAATTAAACGAGTTAGTTGCTCACGAATTGAGACATATAGATCAAAATATTACAGGAACATTTGTGTCAAGATCATATAGGGGTAAAGACAATGTAAAGTATTATACTCAACCAAAAGAATTAGATGCTCAGGTATTTGGATTTAAAAGATTATCAGAATTAACAAGTCGACCATTTGAAGAGGTCGCAATAAATTGGTTTGAAACTCACCGCGATATACATCAATTAGATGATAAGGGAATAAAAAAAGTTTTGAATAAATTATTTGAATTTGAAAAGTATGGCGAAATTACCAATTGAAAAGAAGAAATTATTTGAAAGTAGAGTTAATCTCATAAAACAAATAGTAATGGAAAGATCAATATTTAAAAATGATAGATCTAACGTTATATGGAGTGAAATTGATGCAGATTTTACTGTTGATGGTTCTGTATTAGAATTAATTTTATATGTTAAATTTAACAATCAAGATTGTGGTGATTGTTCTTTTGAACCAGAAGAACTATTTAGGACAATAACAATACATTTGGATAGTATTTATAAATCTTTGAAGGGTATCGGATTTGATTCAGACTTAAAAATAATTAAAGGAAATTCTATTCGTGGTGTAAATATTGAACATTTAAAATATGGTTTTGGTGAGATCTCATTTGAGTTTGGTATTTATATTGATCCAGATTAAATTAAGATCTAAATCTCTCAACTATTTTAATAACCAATTCTTTCACAAAAATGGCTGATGCGGTAACGATACCGTAATTCATTATTCTTTCAACCATCATATTTACATCAACATTTTTTCCAGTATCCTGAACTAATGAATATATTTCGGGTAATAAAGGAATTAAGAAGGTATATGCCATCATATTACCAATTGATGAGATTGTTACCCCCAAGCTTTCAATAAAATTTAAAAATTTATTTTTTAATACATCAGCAATAGATAACGCATCATCAAACTCACTAATCAATTTTCTTTCTTCTATTTTATCTAAAACTTTTATTAATTTTTCTTTATTTTCATTGTAGTAAGTTAAAATAATTCCTGTACTTATTAGAGCGATATCCGCATCTGTTAATGATGGAGACTTATCTTCCATATATCTTGCTATTGGACCCATAAAACCTCCGATTGTAGATCCCCAAGTTAAAAGAAATTTTAGATCTAAACCGGTTTGATTTTTTGTTGAATTTAAGACATTTTTGGTAAAGATTTTCATGTCTTTTAATTTATTATTAATGCCTAATCCAATATTTTCTGATAATATAATACTTTTTTGTGATTCTGTAATAACAATCTTCATAACAAATAAATATATCGTTATATTTATTTATATAATAAAATAATATGGAAAGACAAAAGTTAATAAAAAATGCTCCCCTTGAGGTTGGTGATACCGTTATATGTGTTAAAATGAAAGACGATTATGGTGTTCCTGGCGGAATAAAAGGATTAGTAAAAAGTGTTACAAATGTTTTTGGTGACAATCAATATAATGTAAATTGGCAAAATGGGTCATCTTTATCTTTAATTGATGGGGTTGATACTTGGATGAAAGTTAATAATAAACCAATTGAAGAAGGGGTATCAATATCAAAAAAAAGGTTTTTAGAGGAATCTACAAGATCTGTTCCCCAAGAATTTGTTAAGTATTCAAGGTTATATAAAATAGGGACTATTAAAAAGTTTTTAGATTTATTAAGAGAATCCAGTGTTGTAAATATGTTAAGTGCCGCACAATACTTATATATGGGAAAAAAAAGAATAGAACATGAACACCATTATGATGAAATGGATGACGATAAAAATGATGCCTTTCAGGATCTTTTAGAAATTGCGGATGATGTAAGACAAGAAATAATTAATGGGGCAATGAAACATTATTTACAAAAGAAAGATAATACCAAAAATGGGGATAATTATGAAGAAGATAATGATGACGCATATTTTAAAGGCATTGAAAGATACATTCGTCAAGACTCATCAAATCTTTTAAGACTTTGGATGGACATGAAGGGTGGAAGTAAAATGATGAGATAAACAAACTATTTATAATAAAACAAAACTATGGCACAATATTTTTTTAAGATGACAAATGAGGAGAAAAACAATATCCTTAACCAACATAAAACAATTTATGATGGATATGTCACAGAATATGGACAACAAACTAATAAACAACCCTTATATGTTCAGGACTATGCAAACGATAAAGTTGGTTTGGTGGTTTCTAATAAAGGAGTTGTAAAACCATATACCAATATGGGAATTAATGAATCTCACTCAGGTTTAGATATGATTGGTGATAATTCAGAACATTTAAAAAATGGAACTGTTGATTTAGACAATTATGGGTTCAATTTTGATAATGAAGAATACCCATCACCAAATGAAGAAGAATTTGATTATATCTCATTAGGTAATACTAACGATGATGATTATGATGATTATGCCGATGAAGATTATGACGATAAGTTTGATAAAGAATCTCAAGAAATTAAAAGAATAGAAAGAGAATTAGGTAATATTAACGATGATGATGATGATAGTGTAGATGATTATAAAAACCGAAGTATGTATAATCCATACTATGGTGATGAAGAAGAAGACGAATTAGAAGAAGGTTTTGATGATTTTAATATTATGGATTTAAGGGGTGGTGTGGATTATAGTGAAAAAGAATTCCCTAAATCAAACAAATATAAGGTCAATATGTCTGACATTAATCTTGGGGATACTGTTGATAATATTGGTGATGATAATTTTAATAATCTTGATTTCGATTTTGAAGAGGTTGATGAGGATGTACTTCCAGAATTTATGGAAAAATTACACGAATCAATAGATATGTTTCGAAGATTTAAAAAATATAATTAAAATATTCATTTATTATCATATTTACTTAAAATTAGTGAACTATGGAAATAAAAGAAATTATCTCGTATTACATTCATGAAAAGGCGAGAACACTTGAGGTATCATTTACCTTAATGTCAGACAGTGAGGATGAGGTTAGAAATGATATCATTAGTATATCAGAAGCCGAAGATTTCGGTTATAAATTAATACAAGATGATTTTGAGATATTTGAGGAAGAGGATTTTGAGTTTGAAGATGATGAATTTGAATCTATTGACGAAGAAACCTTAATATCATATTTAAATGAATATTATATTGTTAACTCCAATAAATTACCAAAACCAGAATTATTTTAAGTTGATCCATTATGGACCAACTCTTGTCATATAGTATGTTAATGAAACATGGGGTCCAGCATTTCCAAATGTCCATTGACCCGTGGTTCTTACAACTAAACTTTCTAATCCATCATCAATTATTTTCCATCTTCTGTTGGTTCCGTCACAATCAAAATCTAAATAACCAAGATCATATATACTATATGGTCCATGAACATAATAGAAATATTCTTTTGTCCAAGTTTTAGATCCATCTTGATTTGGGATTGGTTTAAATCTAATCGTACTATAATCCATATGTAATGATGTAAACCCTATTATTATTGTATCCAACACATCAATTTCAGATGGATTAACATACATTCCGTCTAAGATTACATCAAATTGTAATGTATCGGTATTATCGGTTTTTTCATACGTTATTTTATCTATGCGATATTCACCACTTAGACTTAATAATTTTGGTTGGGAGTACTTAAAACAAGAACTCAGAATAAAAATAATGGAAAATAGACAAAAAACAGTTTTCATAATAGATTTTTTAGTTAATATATATCTACAAAGATAATTCTTTTTTTTTAATATACAACTATTTATATAAAAATATGAAAAATAATTTAAATGATATATTATTTTTAATGGATGAGTTTACTTTTTCACATAATAGTGAATTGGGTGAACAGGATTCTGAACCGGCACCTTCTAGCGGTGGTGGCGGTGGAGAAGGAGGATACCCAACAGTAACAAAATGGGAAACAGGACTCACCAGAAGTGTTGCAAATACAATTGATTCTAAAGTTACTTGGAAGTCATTAAATAAACTCGCTAGAGGAAAGGCAAACACGTTACTATGAATAATGCGGACGATATATTAAAAAAAATACTTCTTAATATGAGGTATGACGCTAGTAAAACTTTAAAGGAAAATAGAGAAATTATATTTGAAGATTCAAACAAGTCGTGGGTAGATGTTAATAACAATCCAATATCTTTTAATGGAAAGGTTTTAAAAACCGCAAGAGCACAATTAAACGATTTTAGAACTGATTACAATGTAACAGGAAATGAAATTGCTAAAGATATTAGGATTGGTTGTTTCAACTCAATAGGTAATTCTCATTTTGAAAACACGGGTACTGCGGGTTGGGGGTATGATTGGATAAGTAAGTCGTCAATAAATTCTAAATTTAAAAGAACAGGTGACGCACGTAGACAACCCACACCAGAATATAAAAGGTGGGATGATGCTAGGACTAATTTGAAAGAAATTGGTGATCATAATGTAGTTGGGTCGTATCAGTCAATCGTTCCAGGATATACTCGAAACAAAGATGGTACATCATTTTACAATATGGCATTACATGATGATTACACAAAAGTAATAAACACGTGTATTAAAAATTCTATAACATATCTTTATAAAGAATTACCTGAAAACATGCCCGGAAAAATTAAAAGTAATGATAAAATATATTCTACTTCAATTTATTGTTCTAACACAACATGTTTTGATAGTTCCTTTTATAAAAGTTACAGTGTAGGATATTATGATGGTAATAAAGAAAAGTTAGATATAGATCAAATTCAACAATTACCACAAGTTAATGTTTTTGCAGACAAGAAACCCACTATTAATACTAAAACAATAGGAAATGAAGATAAAACCACAACATATTCTTCTGACAAATTGTTTGACTATAAAAAAGAAGGGGATAGATATTATTTTAAAGGAAAAGACAGCACTGAAATGGCAATAAAATACCCTACTTGGAAACAAGCCGAAGGTTCGGGGTTGGAGTCAATAAAGAAAAAAATTGTTTTTACCGGTATAGAGGATGGGTCAGAAAAGGGACTCGATATTATTGGTGATGATGGAATAATAGATGTTGATATGGATCAAAATAATGAGAATGGTTTCTTAGGTGATGAAATTTCATTGTATTTATCTGGAGGCGGAAATTAAAAGTAAAAAAATAATACTATGGAATCTGAAATTGAAAAATTAAAACGTTTAATGGGTGTTGGGAGACAACGAGAAAAAAATGTAACTAATATTAATGAAACCAAAAAAATTAAACAATTAATTGAATCGTTAAGTGGTGGGGGTAAAGGTGACATTATGTATTATATCGCAAAAGGTCTTGGTTTTCCTGAAAAAACCGCAATATCTTTAAGAAACAATATTGACAATTTCTCAGAAGCATCAAAAGAAATATCTCTAGCATTAGAAAAGGCGGGACTTGACGATATTGGTAAATTACAATCAAAATTAAAATCTGTCTTATCAACAAAAAGAACATCAGATTTAACTGATAATGAGATTAAGGTAATGCTTAAAGAATATTTTAAACAATACCCAGAACAAGCAAAACAAATCTTATTATCAACATCAGATTTTACTGATAAAGTTGTATCAAATATGTCATTAAAAGACATTTTTTCAAAAAATCCGGAAATTATTGAGGGGTTGGAATATATTGTTAGTCCATCATTTAAACTTGATGAAACAAATATTGGTGTTTTAAAAAATAATATAATGGTTATACTTAATGGTCTTAAAAAACTACCACAAACAGGTAATATAAAAGAAGTTACGGATTTAATAGAAACAAAATTTGATGTTGCAAATTTAATGGATAATTTTAAAGAAACCAATAAAAAAGCAAGTAGTGCGGCTGAAGATTTTGTAAAAAATGTTGATGATGAGTTTATAGAAAAATTAAACTCTAATGGCACTGTAGATTCTAGAGGATGGTATTATTTTGGCCCTAAATTTAGGGCGGAAGAAATGAGTGGTTGGAAATTCCATATTTTTGGGGAAACTTTAGAAGATTCCGCATTTTTAATTGAGAAATTAAGACCTGTTGCCGAAAAATATAATGCACACTCCAAAGTAGGTGGACCAACTCAAGTTAATTTACCTAGTATGAAACCTGGAACAGACCAACATGGAAAAACAGGGGTATGTATGTACATACCAAATTCTGTGGTAAAAAGTGGAAAACAAAGAGAAATGTTATCGGATATACAATCCGCAATTTCAGGTTATAAAAAAGGTGGCAATATTAAAGGTGATCAACCAATAACGACATCCATTCATTATAGATACGAATTAAAAGGACCTATAAAACAAGGGGATATTAATAATCATAATGATTATCTATCAAGATATAACGAAAATTCCGGAGGAGATTATAAACCGGATAATGTAATTGACTTGTTCGCAACAAAAAATACGGTCGATAATGTTAGTAATAATTATAAAATAAATAGACAGTTATATGATGAATATATTAAAAATGGTGGTGATCAAAAACCAATGTATGATTGGTTTAACTCTTTATCTAATAAAGAAATGAATGATATTTATAAATACATAGAAGAAAAAAACATAAATTCAGTGGTAAGGGATCAAAGTAATAAAGTAAATTTGGACCAAAGTAATAAAGTAAATTGGTATGATATGCAACCACCAAATCAACCAAGAAGTCCTTATGAAAAGTATGGTGCAGGGTCAAATTAAAAAATATGGAAAAAAATATATTATTAGAACTTAAAAGAATTCAAAATTTAATGGGAATTAATAAGGTAAACTTTAAAAATTTTATTAATGAGGATTCCTTTGCACAAGAGAGAATACAACGAGCACGAGATCTTGAACAGTTAAAGGCTGCGCCAAATAAAGGAAGTTCAGATGATAAAAAACCAACTTTTCTTATCGGTAAAGATACTCAATATCCTTTCATTTATTATCAAGCAATTCCAGAACTAGACACATTTAAGGTAGTTGAGGGGTCTAAAATATTCTTAATAAACCCCGAAACAACATCGACTGTCCTATTCAATGATGTTCAGAAAGGACCTGTTACTAACTCAGATGGCGTGGTAATAGAAAATCAAGAATATATTGTAAAAAAAGTACGTATTAAAAAAGGTTCCACTGTAGTCGAAGAAGATAGAAAGTTATGTTTACCAGATAAATCTTTTTGGGGATTACCGACCATCCAAGGTAAAGTTTATAAATTTGTGGTTCCTGTTCAATCAAACGGAAGTGGATTTTCAGTTAGTGGTATTGATAGTTCAAAAAAAACTTTTGCTATGAAAATGGAATTAAAAAAAACACAACCAAATATGGAAGACTCTGAAAACCTTACAGTATCAAAACCTCCAATGCAGGTATCAATTGCATGTAAAGGTGGTGATAATGGATGGGGTTTTGTTATAACACCACCATTATTTTTTAATATTGAAAATGGTGATCCATATAACCCCGAAAACCCTGAACATTTAGATGATAGGTCAGAATGGGAAGTATGGTACTCTAATTATGGTGGATGGTTAGAGGTTGGTATTGGGATTGCGGCGTCTTTTGTTGGTGCTGGTTTAGCAGGTTTTTTATTAAAAAGTGCTGCGGGGTCAACTGGGGCGTTTTATACTTTTATGTCACAAACTTATTTTAAAGGAAGTACTACTTTGGCTTCGGTTTTTTTACAAGCTATAACTGAAGGTATTATGATGTCACCAATAATTAACTGGCAATTAGAGAATGACAGAGGAGATGAGGCATTTATAAACTCATGCTTTTTAATAATACCATTTGTTAGTGAATTACCCGTTGTTTCAAGATATATTTCTGGTAAATACAGTAAAGAAGTCTCAAAAGGATTATGCGATAAAATGAGTAATGTGGGTTTAAAAAAAATTTTTGATATGGCAAAGGCCGGTCAACAAACCGCAGTCATAGATTTTCAAGCGTTTGTTAGTAGTTTAACTGGAACTGAATTAGCTTTATTCCAAGAAGGTATGGCTATGTTTGCAAAAAAAGAAGGTGTTGAGTCATTAAAGGAGGGTTTCACACAGTTAGTTAAATCTGGTGGGGCTTTAGAAAAAGAATGGTTACAAGCACAATCAAAAGGAGCGGAAGCAACAAAAAGTTTTTTAGAAAGTCTAGGACTTGTTGTTAGTCAAAAAGTCGCAATAAACGCAAATAAGGTTTCTAAAATTGCGGCAAAATATTTTAACCCAAAAACAGCAAGAACACTAATACCAGGTCCACTTGTTAGAATGGGTGTCCCAATTGCGGCGGTTGCAATGGGATTAAAAATGGGTTATAAAGCTTTAAACCCACCAGAACAAAAGAAATTTGATCAGAATTTTACAGCGTGGACAGAAAATTCGGAGTACATTAACTCACTAAACAGTATTGATCCATATTTTGTTGATGCGGTAACTAAAAAATTTCTAGAAACAATTACCGAAAACAAAGAAACCGCAAGTGAGTATGCTCTTAAAATAGATTGGGAGTCAGATCCAGAAACAAAGAAAATTTGGGACAAGGCAGGTGCAGATTTAATTGCCGAAGAAAGTGAAAAATATGTAAAAGCGTTAGGTCCGGAATTCCAAAACAGTTTGGCGCTCCTGAAGCTAAAAATGATGTTTTTCCAATCTTGTCATTTAAAATTACAATTAATTGGTTTAACTATTAAAAACTGGAGTTCCGTACCAAATGATTTAATATTAGTAACTGCAATAGTCACTCGTGATGAAGACAAAAAGGAATTTAACTTAGAAATTAAAACTAATTCCGGTAAAACAGAATACTATATTGACGGTACTTTAGTACCTGAGTCGGATTTTACTTCTAAATCTTGGGTCCCAACCGAAAAATTAAAAAATGAAAATTTCTATAAAAAAATAAACGTTTTATGAAACATAACTAACTATTAACATATTTATAAAAAAAAAGATTATGAAAAAAGATTTATATATTATAAACGAAATTTCTAGAATGAGAGAAATGATGGGGTTTGGTGACCTAAAACACATCACAAAAAAATACATTAATGAATCAATTAATGGTAATACTAAATATCTTTTAACCGAAGCAGTAGTACCAAAAGATGAATGGATATCTATTTTATATAAAGCAATAACTGGTGATGATAGTTTTTCTGAACGTTTTGGAAAATCTGTTTCCGACGAATGGGATGCTGGCGCCAGACAGCTTGCCGATGTTTTAGAAAGAGAGGGTTTAGACGATATTGGTAGATTACAGGATTTTATTGCAAGAGGAAAAGGTATTGATAAAAGTTTAGTAGATTCTGAAATGATTGATCAAGCTTTGAAACTTTATTTTAAAAATAACCCATCTATTGCAGAAGAGATTCTTAAAAACTCCGCAAGATTTAAAAGGTCCATTTTAAATTCAAAGGATTTTATAAATATTCTTGGGGCAAGTAATACACAATTAGCCGATAACTTAAGGTTCTTGATTAATTATTTTACTTTAACAAGTGTAGCCGACGGTTTGGCTTTGAAGCCTGATTTGGATAATATCATAACTACATTTAAAAATTCTGGTTTAGATCTTAATGACCCGAATATTAGTGAAATTCTTAAAGATCTTGAAGATTTTTCAAAAACAATAGACTCGATGGATGCTACCGCAAGACCTACTGATGTTAATCCAAATGCTGCTTACATCCCTTCATTAGCAACAAATAAAACTAAAGCGGATATAGATGCCGAAAATGCTGCGAGAGAAGCCGAACTAAAGAGGCAAAAAGATATTGACGATGCTCAAACGGTAAAAGACGAAGCTGAAGAAAGATTTAGATTGGATGCGGAAGAGGGATTAGAGAATGCTTTATTAAAACTTAAGTCGCACCCAGATTGGCCAAAAGCTTGGTCACCGTGGCAAAAATTAATGGAAAAATTGGGTATGGGCGATGCGGCAGCATATATAACAAGAGCTGAAAATGTATTAAACGGATCAAATTTAAATACCTATGAGGATTTTGTAAATTCTCAATTGTTTAGAACTTTAGAAACTGAATTAATGAATAGAGCATCAAAAAGAAAAGCAGGAAAAGGGTCATCAAAATCAAATATTGATAATGCAACTGGAATACTAGCAAGTATAAAGAAATTTTTTGGTGAACTCCCCTTTATAGGTAGGATTGCTAAAACTAGCAGTAAAGTTGTTGGAAGGGTTATCGCTACGATAATATCCGTTGCCCTAATTTATTGGATAATCGATAATATTTGGGACATTGGAGATATTGCTAGAGACTTGAAAGATTGGGCATGGGACACTAAAGCTGGTTCATACTTATTTGGTGACCCTAATACAGATAAAGAGTTTTGTTTAAGACAGATTGAAGGTTATTACGAAATACCCGAAGATGACCGAGTTAAATTATTAGGTACACCTATTACTTGTTCTAATCTTGATAAAGATAACTATGCAACATTTATTAGTAATATCAAATACTTAAAAGGTGGTTCTGTAATGGATGGTTCCGGTAATACAGTTACTAAAAAAGATAGATTTGAAGTAACTATAGGGGGTAAAAAACTTGAATATGAAATCGGTGGAGGTAGCACACCACCAACACCATCACCAACACCTCCAACAACAACACCATCTGGTACATACACTAACACACAAGACGATTTTATTAGATGGGTTAATGCTAACCACCCAGGGAAATATGGATCTGATTATGAATGGGAAGGAACTGCAGGATATTACTACCCTTCTGGTGGTACAACAGGAAATGCAATGACATTCTCTTCATCAGGTTGGCAATAAATTAAAATAATAAATTAAAAAATATGTTTTGTAAAAAAATTAGGGGTGGTAACACTTGGTCACAAACAAATGAAACCGAATACTTAAATTTACCAAATGATAGAAGATGTAAGGTAAGAACTGGTGATTGTTCGGGATGTTCTGGTGTACCATCACAAACACCAGCAGTATCAGCTAGAACTCCAAGACCAACACCAGCAGTATCAGCTAGAACTCCAAGACCAACACCAAGAGCATCGTCATGTAGTTCTCCTTCAACACCGTTTAGTTCTGTATCTGATAGTACTAAATTTAGAGATTTTGTTTATAAATATTATCCATCAGTTGCTGGACAACATGATTTATGGTTATCAACTGACCCAAGATTATTACGATTATCAAAACAATGGAATACTTGTTCAATTAGAAAGTCATATTCAGAAGTAGACCAAAAGGATCCTAGTAAAAGAGCTATTGGTAATTTATTTTTATTATGGTCACAAGATCCTAACGCTTTGACTTGGATAAGTGGAAGTAATCCACAACAAAATATGGATGATCCTAAAATTCAAATGGGAGTATGGGAAAAATTAATAGAAAACAAACAGATATGGTCTAAAGGTCTTATTAAGAATGTTGGAAACAAAAAAGTTTATGTAATAAAAACAGATCTTAATAATGACATAATAAAATATAAATTAACTGAAGAGGAGTTAAAATCTCCTGATATGACTAAATTTGATTATTTAGTTCTATTTCCAATTGATATGACAAAAAAATATCCTAAAGGTGAGGTAGGTGTTTTATATATGTCAATAAATCAAGATGGTGAACCAGTTGTTAAAATTAAAAAACAACCAACTTGGACTTGGGAACCTGCCGTAATAGAAGATGAATTAAGCTTTGAATTACAAGAACAAATTATTAATAGAGGATCTTCAGGCTTAAACGATAAAGGGGTTAATACTTCTAGTCTAATAAATAAATCAAGCTTAAATAATGGAGCAACTCCTGAAGATATTAAAAAAGTTATTGAACCGATTAGAACCGAAGCATTGGCAATTTTAAATGATTTGAAACCTATGGCAGATAAAGTTGGAGCCGGAAAAGAAATGGAAGAGGCAATAACATTATTAAATAATTTTGATTCATCAAAGGCATGTGAAACAGGTAACATACAACAAATTAAAGATGCAAAAGCTAAAATTCAAAAAATTCAAAAAGATAAATCCTTTGAATTATCACTTGCTTCCGGTGTCGCCAGAAAATTAGATAGATTAAGTGTATTATTAGATAATGTAATTTATGAATGTGACCGATTAAGTAAAATATCAAACAATAAAGTAGATGATAAAGTAGATGATAAAACAGAAAATAAAACACAATTAAACAATAATATGGGGACACCAAAAACTAAAGAAGAATTAAGAGTATTTTTTGGTTTTGTTACAAATGATGGTATAACATACAATCCAAGATCCAAAATTCTAAACATGGAAAAAGATGAAGGAATTGTTGGTGAATTTGATCAAGGTACTGTACAAAACGCAATTAATAAATTTGGTGCTAGATCTGAATATTTCCACAAATATAATGAATTGATGGAAATGGAAGGATTAAGTGGTAGTAGGTTAGTATTACCAGAAGGAGTTTTAGGTGCAGGTGCTGTAATTACAGAAGATAATTATTCGGTTTTAGTACCACTTAAAAGTAATGAAAGTAGTAGACAATTTAAAAAACTTACATTCGGAACATATTTAGATACCACTTGTCCATCAGCAACAATTGAGGTAATTTTTGGTAAAGGATCAGTTCAAAAAAGTGTTGGGTGTTCTTGTGATGAGAGTGCTGAATCAATAATTGAAAAATTAAAAACATATTTAATTGCCGCATTAACTGGTGACGAAAGTTCTAGACCAAATAGAGAAGGAGCAGCAAAAGAATTTTGTGGGTGTTTTCAAACTGGTAAATTTGATGAACTTATTGGTCTTAATGGACTTAAGATAGATGCCGCATCATTAACTGGTGTAAGTAAAGTAAGATTACCTAAGACACTTTTTGACCGTAAATTAGGTTGGAAAGAAATTACTAATTTATTAAGAGGAGAGAAAGTTAATGGAGTTCAAATTGCTGGTCCATTTCGTATACCTGATTTTGGTGATATTAAATGTAGATGTATTGGAAGTGGTTCATTGCAAGAATCTATTAAAAGACATGTAATAAAAGCAATAAATAATAAAAAAACAGTACTTAAAGAAGAAAGAATTATTAAATCAATTTTATCAAAAATAAGAAAAGTAGGTAAATAACCTAAATGAAACTTATCTGACGTAGTTGTCGGGTAAGGATAAACCATCTAAAAAGAAGGAGGTGTTCAGTTTATCTATCAAAGTGGGAATCATTGATTCCCATTTTGTTTTTACTACTATTTATAAAAAAAGATTTTATGAAACATATTATAATAACAAGATGTAAATTTGGTAAAGACGAAGATTTCCAAAAATATTTTGAGGTAATGAAAAAAACTTATATTCCCTCAATCAATTCACAAACAGATAAAAATTTTTCAATTGCGTTAATTGTCAATCCAAGACATTATGATTTAATTAGGGATGAAATTAATAAGGAGATTGAGATAATTCCATTTTCAGACACCAAAAAAGATTATAAAGAATACGTTATAAATAATAATATAACAATTCAAACAAGACACGATTGTGATGATATTATGGAATCAAATTATATTGAGACTATTCGTAAATTATATAATGAAAATAACTCCAAATACGACGATTTTATTTTAAATTTTCACCCAACTAAATTAGTTGTTAACACAGGTAAAGAATATACCCACGGTAGAGATTATAGTAAAGTATGTTCAATGTTTAGTACGTTAATCCAAAAGAGTGTTAAACACGGTATTATGGACTGTATGCACGATTTTTTAGAAGGGTTTACAAGAAATATAATTTATATACCAAGAGGATATGTTAAATTAGGGATTCATGGTAACAATACTACATCTAAATTAAGACCCGAAGATAAACCATTAAATGAAACAATTTTTTAATTTTGAATCAAAATAAAATATATGGTTTTTATTTTGTTGGTTTAATAAACGAATGGGAGTCTATTGTAACTGAACAATTAAATAAAATTTATAATTCAGAATTATATTTTAAAACTGATAAATTATTTATAAGAGTTTATTATACCGATAATACATCACTTAAACATTTTAAATCATTAATTAAAAAAGATAATAAAATTATTGTAACGGAAACAAATCAAAATGAATATGAATTTGGTTCGTTAAAAACAATGAGAAATTTAAGTAAAACTGAAGATTTTTATTGTTATTATTTACATTCAAAAGGGGTTAGTAGAAAAGGGCCAAAAACATTATTAGAAGCAGTTAGATCTTGGAGACATTATATGGAGTATTTCTTATTTGACAGATATATCGATTGTATAAAAGAAATTGATTTAGGGTCAGACGCTGTTGGGGTTAAATTACGAATAACACCTTATAGTGGCGAATACGGAAAAAAAATACAAGAAGTTGCGGACAATTTACAAAAAACATTAAAATTAACTTTTAAAAAAAATGGTAGATATGAACATTTTTCAGGTAATTTTTGGTGGTCACATTCAAAATTCATTAGAACTTTACCTGAAATAGATTTTTTAGATTTAAATGAAAGACATCACGCAGAATTTTGGATTGGTTATACAAAAGGTAATTTAAAATTTTTACATGATTCCAAACAAGCGGGATACGCATCGGTTATCACCGAAAATTATAAAATTGATGGTGAGACAACTGAATTTGTTTTTATTGAGGAATTAAAACAAAAATCAAAAACTATTATAGATTCAGTTCTAAAAAAAACACCAAGGAAAACAGTTCATAAAATTATAAATAAAGAAGAAAAAACAATTAAAGAAATTAATAAAGATATAATTAATTCAATATTGGAAAGAAAAAAGAATTTACCTCAAAACCCAAACTCAACACCAAAAACACCAAAACAAGATAATAACATGAGTAATAAAGAAACATTTGGGAATATACTCCCACAAAAAAAATATATAAAAAATGATATTCCTCGTATGAATTTTCGTAATAAATTTTAAACTACAATATTAATATAAAATTATGATCTCAATAATAATAACTGCATTTAATAATGATAAATATATAGATGAATGTTTATATAGTATTGTGGACTCATTTAAAGATTATGAATACGAAATATTATTAGGTATTGATAATTGTGAAATAACAACAAACCATATATTAAAAAATTTTAAAGGACATTCAAAAAATATTAAGTTTTATTTTTTCAAAGAAAGATATGGTACATACGTTATTAGAAATACCCTTGCTAAAGAAACAAAGTATGAAAATTTATTGTTTTTTGATTCTGATGATGTTATGTTACCAATAATGTCAAAATTATTGGTAAAATATTACCCACATTTTGATATGATTAAACCAATGTTATCTCAGTTTAAAGATAAATACGATTTAAATGACCCTAAACTATTATCACAAAAATCAACATTTGGTGAAGGTGTTTTTGGAATTAAAAAAAGTTTATTTTTTGAAATGAACGGTTTTGAACCTTGGGTTTGTGCTGCCGATTCTGAATTTAATTGGAGGGTAATGTGTAATAGTAAAAGAATTAAACATATTGAACAAGTTTGTTTTTTGTATAGAAGACATAGTGAAAGTTTAACAAATAGCAACGACACTAATCCAAGGTCAAAATTAAGACATTATTATCATATGATAACTAAAAATAAAAAAATTAAAAATGAGTGTCAACCAATACCTAAATTAGTTATTGGGGAATTTTTAATTTTAAATGAATATTCTGATGAAGATTTAGAAATAATATATAAAACAGGAATTAATGATATTAGTGAAATTACGTTATATCGAGAATTAAAAGAAAAATCAAAATATGCTTTAGGATCAGTTTTTAATAAATCACCAAGAAAAACAGTTCATAAAATTATAAATAAAGAAGAGAAAATAATTAAAGAAATTAATAAAGATACAATTAATTCAATATTAAACAGAGATATAAACATACCAAAAATATTAACTCCTCAACCAAAAACCCCACAACTAAATAATAATACAAATACAAATTCAAATAGAGATACTCTTCAAAGGTTATTTTTATCAAAAAAACTTAATAAAAGTGATTCATCATATATGAATATTGGTCGTAAAATAAATAAGTAAGTTTGACATAACAAAATAGTTTTATTATTGTTAAATTATATTTAAACTTATAAAGTATAAAAATATGGTCCCATGATGTAATTGGATAACATATTTCTCTTCTAAAGAAATTTTTCAGGTTCGAACCCTGATGGGACTACTAAAAAATAAAAATATGGACATTTTTGAAGAAATACACAATGAATTTATAAATTCTGAGGAGTATCTTTGTTATTTAAATGAACTTTATAATTACCCTTACGATTTAGAGTAATTCATATATTTATTATATATGGAACTTATTGAGGAAATATATAGAATAAAATCATTGTTATCTGAAAATTCGGATCCATATAAAATTTGGGTGGCAAGTAATATTGAAAGTGATCGAGGATATTGTGTTTATTATTTAACAGAAAATAATAATGTTATTGGTTCTGTAACAATAACAGATTTAAATAAAATGTTAAATAATGAAGATTTTAATAATGATGACAAACTTTTACATACTAATTATGGAAATTTATCAAATACCGCTTATGCACATACTATTGTTGTTGAAGAACAATTTAGACGATTAGGATATGGTTTAAAATTATTTAAAGAATGTGAAAATATCGCTAAACATTCAGGTTATGATAGGATTTCACTAACTGTTAAAAAAAATAATATACCATCTCAAAATATGGTTAAAAATATTGGATTCAAACAACATTATTCCGACGGTAATAAAGATTTGTTTATTTTAGATCTTTAATAAAATAAAAATCAAGTTCTTAATAAAAAAAATAATAAAAAATTTTGTAGATTAAAAAAAAGTTTGTATCTTTGTGGTATGAAAAACATACTACCATACTGCTCAAATAACATTGGAATCATTGGTTATCAGGATTCCGAAATTGCGAAAAAAGAAAAAAACGACTGTGTTGTAAGGGCATTTGCGTCGGCATTTGAAATCCCTTATGATAAAGCTCACAAATACGTTAAAGAAAAATTTGGGAGAAGAGATCGTTGTGGTACTTATGGTACCGTTTTTTCAATGGTTGCGTTGGCAAAAAAACAAATTCAAATAAACCATAAGAAAATTAAACCAATTGGGGCTAAAAAACCAATGGGTAACTCAGTGGTTTATTCTTTGGATTATAAGGTTAAATTAAACGGTAAAAAGGTTAGTAGACAAATGACCGTTGGGACGTTTATAAAAGATAATCCAGAAGGAACCTTTTTTGTAATTGTAAATCGTCACGCATTTACCATTAAAGATGGGATAATACATGGTAACTACGAAGACTCAACTAAAAAAAGAAAAATACTGAAACACGCATTTAAAATAAACACCTTGTAAATAATAATTTGACTTATTATAAAATAATAATTATATTTTTAATAGGTATAGTCAGGTGGCGGAATTGATAGACGAGCTTCACAACCTGGGGTGGTAACAGTTTTGAGGTTTAACAACGGTTATCGTGTAGGTTTGAATCCTACCCTGACTACTAAATAATTTTATTCACAGATTAAAGTATAAAAAAATAAAATATGTCAAACAAAAAAAACACATCAACAGGAATTGGATTAGGAGGTTTTATATTCTTAGTCTTTTTAACACTTAAATTGGGTGAGATAGGACCAGTTCAGTATTGGTCGTGGTGGTGGGTTACATCCCCACTTTGGATACCCCTATTATTAATTCTTATTGTTATGTTAGTAATTGGATTTCTTATAACAATTACCACTATAAAAAACGGAAATAATATGGGTGAGTAGTTAGAAGGGCCTTTCCTGAAAGATGGCTCGCTAGGCCCGTATTCACCCTTATTTTTGGTCCCATCGACTATCGGTTAGGTCGTCAGGTTTTCATCCTGGAAAGTCGGGTTCGATTCCCGGTGGGACTACAATAATAATATTTCTTTTTGTAAAAAATCACTTTTTTATACTCAATAAAAAATAATAATGGTTTTTTAGATATTTATATGTAATAATAAACTATAAAAAACAAAAATTATGAAATTAAGTAAAGATCAATTATTGGGAGTTGTTAGACACTCATTAACTTTTATTGGGGGTATTTTAATTACAAAAGGTCTTGTAGACGAAGGTCTATTTAGTGAAATAACAGGTGGTATTTTAACCCTAACGGGAGCTGTTTGGTCAATCATCAACAAAAAACAATAATAATTAATTTAACTTTTTAAATTTAAACCCACTCACAAGGTGGGTTTTTTAATTATATGATATTTATTAGTTATATGAAAATTATTATCACAGAAAACCAATTTAAAACTTTATTAACGGAATCAATCGCTGATGATCCAGAATTAAGAGATATTATAAAAAATTATGAATCCACTGTTGTTGATTCAAAAGGTAACCATTATGTATTTGATGATAAGGATTCAAAAAACCCAAAAACTTTTATTTCAAAT
>Ga0208975_1000087_pt1 | contig 45870 bp, 23 predicted proteins | sample GreLakmeER78MSRF_FD_187700 | JGI IMG/M metagenome (GOLD analysis project Ga0208975, IMG submission 187700) | Freshwater lentic microbial communities from great Laurentian Lakes, MI, USA - Great Lakes metaG ER78MSRF (SPAdes) | ecosystem: Environmental > Aquatic > Freshwater > Lake | place: Great...
AGTAGTTCCGAAAAAAGACTCTCAAGATCCTATTGAGACAATGCTTTGGAATGCTAAGAACAGAGGAACTCTTTTGATTGATACTTCAATCGAGAACACAGGAGGTGCTGTACAGTTCAACCAGTTCTCTCGTCTTGATCTTACTCGTTCTCAAGAGATTCAAGCACGTATCCAATTAGCTCAACAACTTCGCTTAGAAGCTTATGAACTAGTAGGTCTTACTCGTCAACGTCTAGGTAACTCTCAAGCATCAGATACAGCTACTGCTGCTAACAATGCTTTGATTCAATCATTTGCTCAGACAGAAACTTGGTTTGCTTGGCATGATAATATCTTACAGAAAGTTTATCAAACTATCTTAGATATGGCTCAGTACATTGAGTTACAGAAACCTACCTCTACTTTAAACTATTTAAACAACGAGTTAGAGACTGTATTCTTACAAGTATCTAAGAATGAGTTACTTCACGAACTATTTGTGTTTGTTTCTTCTTACGCAGAAGACAAAGTTACTTTAGAACAGTTGAAACAGTTGGCTCAACCTGCTATGCAGAATGGAGCAGAGCTTTCTGAGATGGTTGATTTATTCACAGCTAACTCTGAAAGAAGCTTACGTAAGACTTTAGGTGATGTACAGAAACGTAAAGAAGCTATCCGTCAACAAGAACAAGCGCTTAAGCAACAACAGTTGGAGCAACAACAAGCACAGTTCGAACAGAAGATGCAAATGGATGCAGCTCAGAAAGCAGAAGAAGCTAGAAGAGATGACATGAACAAGCAACTTGATCGTGAGAACAGATTGCAAGTAGTACAGCTTCAAGGTATTGCTAACGAAGGTTCTTACAACCCAGAGGTAGATACTACAGGTCTTTTGATTGAACAGACTAAGATAGCTCAAGATATTTCTAAGCAAACCTTTGAGAAGGTAACTAAAAATAAAGAGTTAAGTCTTAAAGAAAAAGAGCTAGCACTGAAAGAAAAAGACATTGACACTAAGTTAAAAATAGCACAAACGAATAAAAATAAGTACGATTCTGGATCTAAAAAGAAATAACAGAAACAAATTGTAGCATTAAAATGGGGGATAAAATAGCCAAAAATCCCCCATTTTTAACTTATTAACCATAACACATCATAAATATATTAATCTCTTGTGTTAATTTTTTAAAATATTACTTTTGAATTAAACCAAACTAACCTTATGACAACCAACAGTCCATTAGAGAATTTAGAGTTCTTTGACAGTTTTTCCGTAGATGATCCACTAGATGTGGATACCGCTACACCTGATCCTAATGCCAATGTTAAACCAGATATCCTAGGAGGAGAAGACTTTAATCCCTTAGAGGATGAAGAAGATGTTCCTAATCCTAAGCCTACAGATACTCCTCCAGCTCCAATCGAAGACGAAGAAGAGGAAGAAGAAGTAGACTTAGAGGATGACGAAGATGGAGAAGAAAATTACTTCGAAGTTTTTGGTAAAGGTCTTGCAAAAGCAGGAATGCTTAACATAGAAGAAGGAGAAGACATAGAGTGGAATGAGCAAACATTCTTAGCTAAGATGAACGAGACTATCGAAGATAGAGCTTGGAATCAGTTAGAAGAACTTGCTACTGAAACCTACGGAGAAGCAGGAGTACAGATGATCGAAGATATCTTCATTAATAAAGTACCTGTGCAAGAATACTTACAGATGTTCTCAAACGAACAAGTAGTCGAGAATGTAGACTTATCTGTAGAAGGAAACCAAGAAAGAGTTTTCCGTTTGTATTTAGCTAAGACAGGAATGGATGAAGATGAAATCGAAGATCAACTGAACTACGCTAGAGATAATGATCGCTTAGAAGCATACTCTCAAAAGTACCAAGTTAAATTGGTAGAGAAGATGCAACAGGAAAGAGCAGTACTTGCACAACAAAGTGAAGCTCGTGTACAAGCGATGAGACAGAAAGAGGAAGAAAGAGAACAACTCTACGCTGATGTACTAGACGGAGCAATTGCTTCAGGTGCTATTGAAGGGTATCCTATCAACGAGCAGTCAGCTACAGAGTTATTTGACTTCGTTCTTTCTAAGCCTCACGTTCTTCCAAACGGACAACGTATCAGTGAGTTTGAATATAAACTTGCTAAAATGCGTCAGGAAGATCCTTCTAAGTTTTTAGCAGTAGCTCGCTTAGTTCAGAATGATCTAGATCTTACTCCAGTAAAAAGGAAAGCTGTAACAGACGAAACCAATTCTTTGTTCAACGACCTTAAAACCAAAAGCAAAAAATCAGGGAAAGTAGGAAAGTCTAACGACGACCTCTTCTCAAGATATTTTAAATAAAACACAAAACAAAACAAATAAATTACTACTATGCCTAATCAAAGTATTCCAAGAGTCAACGGGAGAGTTATAGCTAACGCTCACATGACCAGCTCATTCTATTCTAAGAATGGTTTGGGTAAGTTGACAGACAAGAACTTCGTTGAAACCATGCTGCGCACTAAGCCTGATCAGTATGACAAAATGATGATCCGTTTGTTCACTGACACTAAATTGTATTCTAACGACTTGATCGACCTCGTAATGAAGTCTGGCAAGCCTTTCATGGTTAATGATCCTAACGGTGTTTTCACCTACAAGATCAAGAAGCGTGCTGAGTTGCCTAAGGTTATCGTTAACTTGGCTTCTGCAGTTGCTAAGCCTGGTATTGACGGTCAAGAATTCGAATTGGTGTTTGACAAAAACGTATTCGTAACTAACGACATTATCACTGCTCACCGCTATGAGCAAGAAACCCAATTGCAGGTTGTTTCTGAAGGTGAAAAATATCAGAATGGTTTCAAATACAAATTCCGTGCAATAGGTGCTTCTTCTAGCGATTTCGTTAATCAGCGCTTTATGCAAGTAGGTACTGAGTACTTCAAGATTGGTAACATCTTGGGTGAGTACACCACTTCATTCTCTAGCTTGGGATTGTTTGATGGTAACTTGGAAGTTATGGCTGATGTATTGCAACAGTATGGTGTTGAACACACTATCACTGACTGGGCTGATGCAACCAAATTGGGTATGCAAACTGACGCTTCAGGCAATCCTTTGGACATCACTTACTACTCTGTAACTGATCCTATGGCTGAAGGTGAAAAGACCAAAATCGTTGGTTGGGAACCTACAGTATCTCGTTTGCTCCGTATGGAGATGATGCGTATGAAGGCTAACACTTTGATGTGGGGTCGTCAAGGTAACGCTAAAGATGAAAAAGGTCGTCCAACTCGTGCTAAGCAAGGTTTGTGGCAACAACTTCACTTGGGTAACGTTATCTTCTACGATCGTGGTCAGTTCTCTTTGAACTTGATTCGTGCAGCTATCGGTGACTTGTTCTACAATCGTGTGTTGATCAAAGATCGTAGTGTTAAGATCTACACCAACCGTTCAGGTATGGAGTTGGCTTCTACTGCTATCCGCAAAGACTTCAATGGTCAGAACTTTATGGTATCTGCTGATAAGTTCTTGGATGGTAAAGATCGCACTAAGCAAGGTTACGCTTTCCAATTTGATCACTTCATGACCACCGAAACTGGTCCTGTAGAATTCGTAGAATTGGAACAGTTGAACGAGCATGCTACTTTCTTGGAGTTGGGTCCTAACAAGAAGACTCCTCCAATCTTCATTATCTTGGATGTATCTGGTCAAGATGACGCAGGTATCCGTGAAGTGAAATTGGCTACTCGTCCTAACATGTACTATCAATACATTCCTGGTTCAGTAGGATTCGGTTCTCAACAAACTGTTGTTGCTAGCAAAGATCCCTATTCAACCTACATGATGAAAGACTTCGCAGGTATCTTCTTGGAAGATCCTACCAAGACTGTAATCATTAAAGAATTCCCCCGTATCTAATTGCGGTTCTATAAAGGAGGGGTGTAATAGCCCCTCCTAAATAGAAAATTAGAAAAACCTAAAAAACCAAAACCAACATGAGTAATAAAATTGCTAAAGGAGTACGAGTAATTCGTCCCTACAAAAAAGAGCCCGCTAATATGCGGACACTAGAAGGATCACTTTATCAGAATGGATACACTTTCATTCCAGGTACAGTAAGAAAGTTTTACCCCCGTGTAGATTCACGTGGAGTAATTAGGACAGGATTAGATGAGAACTCTCCAAAGTTCCGTGGAATCTTGAACTCAGAAGTTAGAGAGCAAGAGATTCAAAGAGTGTTACAACTCCGAGAATATTACGAGTCTATTTTAGACGAGTCATTGTTGCCTAACAGTACGTTCTATGACGAAATAAAAGAAAACGGGTACACTCTAGAAGATGGTGAAAACATTTTCAACATGGAGAATCCTAGAGAAGCTGTCAATTTCTATTGGTTAATGGAAACTGATATGGTTGCTGCTTCTTTGGATGACATTGAAAGTGGAAAAGCAGATACCTCTCTTGTAAAATTCTATGTTTACAACGGAGAAGTAGAAACTAAAACCACTTTTGAGCGTAAGAAGAGAATCAACAGCGCAATTGCAGACCTCGATAGAATGAGTGCTACAAAGCGTAGGAAGGTTCAAAAGCTCTTAGGCTTAGGGTTACCTATAGATAGTACAGAAGAAGAGATCTACAACGCTGTAGATGAGTTCTTACGTACACCTGCTAGTGCTATGGATAGAGATCCTATTGAGCAGTTCCTGAAGACTACATCTTACAGTGACGACTTATTGGATGTTAAGGCCTTAGTAAAAGACCTAGTAGATAAAAACATAGTTAGAATTAAAGGTTCTATTGTATACGAAGGAGAGCATGTGTGGTCTAAGTCTATTGAAGAGTTTGAACTTTTCTTAGCAGATCCCAAGAACACCGAAGAATACAATTCCTTTAAGGACAAACTAAAAAACAAAGCAAGAATTGACGCTTTATAATATAAACTAAAAACTGATGATCCCTGTTGAGGAACTGATTTACGAATTCAAGTTAACTTTAAACAAAGTTAATCGTCAGGATAACATTGATATTCCTATCGAGGATATCATTGTTTACCTCAACAAGGCTCAGGTTAGTTGGATTAAAACTAAAATTAATCCTAACAACGTTTATAAAGTAGGCTACGATTCTATCAGAAAGCGTATAGATGACTTACAAATACTGAAAGTCTCTAATGTTCCTCTGAAACCCAACAAAACAAACGATCTCTTTCACGTTGGATTTGACTGTCCTTTGAAAGATGCAGCAAACTATATGTTCTACATTTCGTCTTACGCAGTAGCAAAAAGTGGGAAGTGTTCCCAGCCTATTGAAATAGACTTAGTTAGACATGGAGAACTTACTACCAAGTACCTTGACAACAATTACAGCCCTTCGTTTGAGTGGAGAACAACTTTAGCCACACTGGGGAATGATAATTTGACAGTGTACACAGATAGTAAGTTTCAAATTGAGAAAGTATTTGTTACATACTTACGTTATCCCTTAGATATAGATGTAGAGGGCTACGTTAAGTTTGATGGAACAAGCTCTCTCAATCAAGACTCAGAACTCCCTGAGTATGCTAAGTCAGACATTGTCGACCTAGCTGTCAAGTTCGCTGCTCAATCAACTGATAATCAAGCACAAGCTGTGTTTGCCGAAGATCGCTTAAACAAAAACTCTGAATAATAAATAAAACTATGAATCACAAAATCACACAAATTTTTGTACCCACTGCAGTTTCTGCTGCATCTGGAGGTACTACCGGCAGTGTAACTACTGACGCACTTACTAAACAAGTGTTGGGTGTATACAACCCTAACACTTTTGCTAACATCGGTGGTGTTGGTACTGAGTCTGATTTCTTTGTAGCTATTGGATCTGGAAGTTCTAAATATGGTTCTTTCAAAACCTCTGCTATTAAAGTGTCTAGCCTTATCTCTGCAGTTAAGACTGTAGCTGATACCTCTGTAAAACAACAAATCAGCTACATCGGTTTTGATGAAGTTAACGACTCTAAGACTCCTAACTTCGCTTGCGATGAAGAGTATGTTGTTACTTTGAAAATTGACGAGTACTGGAGCAAGGGTGTATTTCAACCTATGATCCAAGAGTCAGTTCGTTTGAAGACTGCTTGTTGCGCTGATTGTTCAGGTGGATGTGACTCTTTGGGTTGCTCTACTTACATGAGTGAGATCGCTGACAAAATCAATGCTTCTCCTTTGTTGAGCAAGTATGTAACTGCTACCTACGTTTACAAAGGTTCTTTGCCTACTTACAAATGGACTTTGACCTACAAAGATCCAGGTGACTCTACTGCAGAAACTGCTGTATTGACTACCTTGCGTTCTGTTTACGCTTCTTACGTAACTACTCCTTCTACTGATATCGTTATCACTGCAGACACTGATGGTGATTCTGATGCAGATAGCTTGGGTAACACTATGTATGAGTTGACTCCTTTGGCTTCTGTAACTAGCTTGCCTAACTTCAACGGTGTAGCTTGGGAAAAAGTATTGGTATCTGCAGGTTCAGTAACCGCTTGTGGTGTTAAGTTGGAAGGTAAAGTATTGGATGAATTCGGTAACGCTTGTGTTCCTGATGCAGTTCCTTACGTATTCAACTTGGTACGTTTCAAGGTTGCCGTTCACGAAGGTCCTTACAACACTCAAGATTTCGATATCGAGAACTACTGCAGCCCTATCGCTGTAACTACTACTCAAGATATCAAATATCCTTTGGGTGCTGGTGCAGCTATGGCTGAAATGGAGCGTCATTACTTCACTAACAACTTGCCTGCTACTGCTGATGCTCGTCGTTACTGGAATCCTCTTTACAACGAAGACTCTAACGGCTTCTTGTATGTAAATCCAGCAACTACTTATGATATGTACGAAGTTACTTATCTTGAGTCTTCTCCAGTTGGTTTCGAGAAGAAAACTCAAAACGTACACTCTGTAGTTATTTTGGCTACCAGTGGTGCTGTAAGTACTGCAGTTGCTTCTGTTTTGAACAGCGTATTGCCTACTAGTCTCCACGTCTAATCTAATAGGGGGAGCTAATAACTCCCCCTTTATTTAATCAAACAAGAACATGAAAGATATCATCTTAAAACCTGGCACATTCCTTAAGGACACCAAAAACCAAAACACAAAAAATATCCCTGGTCAATCTGTGGAAGACTTTGTTGTTGGTTTGTTGAAGAATCCTACTTGTTGTGCTAAATACGTCACTTTAACAAAAGGAGTAGTTACTCAAAGTGGTAGTATTACAAGTGCTGTAACCCTTAACCAGCCTGCTGGTGAGATTACAACTGTAAGTGCTACTATTGCTGGATCTGTAAATACTTTTACTCTTAACAACAGCTACATCAAAGCTGACTCTATAATTCTTGCTACTGTAAATGATACTACTGGTGCTGGCTTAGTTGTCGTACAAGTAGATAACATTGTAGCAGGATCTTGCTCAATCTCTTTGGCAGGTGTTGTTTCAAACACTGGTACTGTAACCATTGGTTTCGGAATTTTCTAATTAACCTAATTAAATAGGGGAGGTAATACTCCCCTTTAATTTAATAGTCTCTTGTGTTAATTTTTAAATAGACTATTTTTGTATTATACCCAATGAAAGACATATATTTAAAGCCTGGGACTTATATTCCTAAGTCTACTACTACGGGATCTGAGATAGCAGGACTATCTTTAGAGAATTTTGTCGTTAGTGTAATCAATAATCCTACTTGTTGTCCTAAAAATTTAGGAGGAGGAAGCGGATTTTTAAAGTTAGCTGGGGATGTTAATATGACATCTACTCTAACTACAGTAGTTGATCCTTCTAACAATCCTTCTATCCTTCAATTAGCTAGTAATGAAACTAGAGTTTTAGGATTACTTTCTATTAAGAGTGATGCATCAATTTACATTAATATTCTAGATAATTCTGGAGATGATAGATTTGTAGTAAGAAGAGATCCAGTTCAAGAACAGGTAAATATAGATTTTGCTTCTAATCCCAGTGATGAATTAGACTGTGTAGGAGCTATTAGAACTTATAGAGACTCTGTTTTTTTAAGTGAAGCTTTATCTTTCACCGAAACAGGAAACGTAGGTGTAGGTTTAAGATTTCCAAAAAGCCTATTACACTTAAGACAGGTTGATGCTGATACTATTCTTAATCTAGACAGAACAGGAACAAGATCTACTTATCTTTCTTTTAGACACAATAATGTAAGAAGAATAGATATTCAATTAACTCCTCAGGATCTTGTAAATCCTCAAAGTGGTTCTGACTTAGAAATAACTCGATATAACGATGCAGGTGTATCTCAAGGAAGAGTTGCTACTATTAGAAGAAACAATGGAGAAATTACAATAGAAAAAGGATTAGGCGTTGGTGTTCAATCTTTTGACGCTTTACATCCTACAGTAATCTTAGAAATAAACAGCACTACTAAAGGAGTATTATTACCAAGAATGACTACTGCTGAAAGAAATGCTATGTCTAGTCCTCCAGATGGTGTACTAATTTACGATACTACAGTGAACAAACTTTCTATTAGGGCTGCGGGTACTTGGTTATATGTAACTGCTACGCCTTAATTACTAATTAATAACTATGAATGTACAATTAAACCTCGAAGTATTAAAAGCTAAAGATTGTTCTTACTTAACAATCATTGACACATCTGTATATCCTGTAACTCCTACAAGTGCAAGTATCTTTATTGGAGTTCCTGGTTATGATTCAGCTTATGAGTTTGCTTTCTTATTAGGAGAAACCAATACTTATAACTCTTACTCTTTTGGCTTTACTACTTCATCTACTTCTGGATTTACAGAATTGCCAGATGGTGTATATTCATTAGTTATAACAACCTGTCCTGATACTGGAGTTAACTCTAGACATCACTTAAGGACTTGTAAGATTGATTGTCGTCTTGCTACACAATGGGCTAAGTATGTAGACTGCTGTGATGATGAGAAGACTCTTTATTACCTTGACAAAATTGAGTTTTTGTTAAAGGGTGCAGAAGCACATGCTGACTTATGCAACCCTACAAAAGCTACCGAATTATATAAGAAAGCCGATGACCTACTCAGAAGACTTGAGCTTGACTGTTAAGAAAAAACTTGCCTTAGCTGCTTACAAAGAGCTTCAGCATATTAAATACTTAACTAAACCGTATTACAAGAAATCAAGAGCACTAGCAAGATTGCTTAAGTATGCTCACTGTTTAGACTGTGATACTACACAAACACTTAAAATAAAACTGTAAAATGACTAACTGCTGCCCTAATAACAACTGCGTAGAAATCGTACCTTCTGGGTGCGTAAAGTATACAGGTACTCCTACTACAGGAGGTCTGATTGATTCTTTTGACTCTTGTGATCCCTACCTAAATGACTTGCTTAAGTTATTGGATGACAACGTAACTTTATTAGATGCACGGGTAGGATTAAACAAGTCTACTTTTGATGCAGCTAACACTGCTTGTGGTACTACCCCCGTTGTTTCTACTACTGGCTTAACAGTAAAGGACGATAAGTATTACTCTTCAGAAGTAGTTATTAAATTGGTAGGAGTTATTTGTGACCTACGTTCTCGCATGAACTACTTGTCTGCAGAGAATATTAACACTAATAACGGAAACCTACACTGGGAAGATCTTCCTTTGAGTGCTGATTTGATTGCTTACTTGAGAACTAAATGTCTAGGGGATGATCCTTGTGGTACAGGTTTACCTGTTACTCTTGGTGGATTGCTTAGAAGTATCGTTGATAAACTTTGTACTTGCTGCCCATAACTATGTCTACTTGTATTGATTGCACTGGAACTATATATACACCCTGCGCTGAAGTAGGATGTCTTTCAACTAACTACGGTAAGTGTATTACTTACTCTGGTTCTCCTTTGTATTGTGCTACAGGAGGAGTAGGTACGCTTACTTTTACAGGTACTGCTGTACCTCCTCTAACTACAACTGAAGTAACCTTAACTCCTACGGGAGGAACAGGTTCTGGTTTGCAGGTTAAAGTAACTAGGACTGTTGGATCTACTGCTTATACTGTTAGTATTGTATCTGTAGGATCTTCTTATACAGTAGGAGACACTATTACAATCTTAGGTACATCTTTAGGTGGAGTTACTACTGGAAATGATTTAGTTTTAACTATTACATCTTTAGCAGCTTTAATCTCTACTACTAGTACCTTAGATCAAGCTATTACTAATTTACACCAAAGACTTTGTACGCTTACCTCAGTAGGTCTTAACTACTCAGGATTTAACTACTCTTGCTTGCGTGTAGGTGGAGCTTTAACAGGTGTAGGATCAGCTATTACAACTGCACAACAATTTACTGAAGCTACTGCGGTTGCTTTGTGTTCTTTGCACAACCGTACTCTTGCTTTAGAGACTCCTACATTTACAGTACCTTCTTGCGTTACTTTGACTTCAGGTGTATCTACCTTAAGCCAAATCTTGACTGCTTATGGATCAAGGATGTGTACAATTAACACTAACGTAGATATGACAGGGGTTCTTTCTAACCCATGTATTTCTTATCCTTTCTCTATCAAGCCTACTAGCACTGTAGTTTCAGATTACTTTAACTGGATTACAACTAACATGTGTGGTATGTACACTATTCTTTCGGGAAATCTAGCTACTTTTGGAACAACTGTTGATAGTTTAAAGACTTATATCTCAGGAGTAAGTGCAGTACCTGCTTCTATTAATACTTCTTGTATTCCTGGAGGTTCTGCTACTAGTACTTTAAGTGCAGCTGCTATTTTGTTTACAAGTCAGATTTGTGCTATCAATGCTTCTTTAGCTTCTATTCCAAGTGCAAACTACTCTTTAACTTGGACTACTAACTTCGGAACTACTCCCTACTATGGTTATACTTTTAACTACACTAATACTGCAACTACTCTTCAGATTCAATTAGATAGAATAGTTGCTACTTTAGGCAGAATGAAAATGAAGCTTAATGCTTCTGACTTTGTAGCTACAAGTGATGCAGATGGTTTGAACGTATCATTGGCTTCAGGAGTAAGATTTACTTGTTCTCAGTTGAACTCTTGTTCTATCTCTTCTTTATCAGATGTAACTACTACTGCTCCTGCTACCTTTGATGGTTTGTTCTGGAGTGGATCTGAGTGGATTAACAAAGAACTTATCTTTACTTCAACAGGAGGTACAGTAACAGTTACTCGTACAGATAATCCTAATGATATTACTGTAAATCTAGAATCTACAGGTGGAGGAGCTTCTTCTACATTTGGAGTAGTTACTGCTGGAGTATTGGTTAATGCAGTAATTGTTTCTTCAGCAAGATTCCCTATTGGAAGTCTTCCTAAACTTCAAAAGTTTGGTAAGGTTGTTACTATTATTGGAAGTTTTGGAGTAAATGCTACGGGTTCATTTACTTGGACACACGGTCAACAACTTTTATTCGCTACTCTTCCTGCAGGTTACTATCCTCTTTACAATCAAGTATTCAATGTTTTAATTCTCAAGTACGCAACTACTTCAGGAACTCCTTCTACTGTGGTTTATCAAGGTGTGTGTGTTGTTAATGGAAGTGACATTTATATAGAATTAAATAACCCTGCAGCCTCTTTGACATTATCAGGTACAGAATCTTTAGAGATCTTTATCGGAGGTAATTCTTACGCAACAGTATAATACGACATTGGCAGGATTTTTTGGTTGGTTTTCCTGTCATCTTGCTAGTAGGAGCCTGCGAAAGTGGGCTCTTCTAGTTCTTAAACAAAACACTTGACTTAAACTTAAAATTAAATTATATTTGTAATAAGCCTTAAATTAACCCAAACTATATACTAATGTATACTAACTCAGACTTAATCGCTAGGGTAAAGAGCGCTAACAAGTTCATCAGTGATGATGACATGATTAGTGATCGCTACATTTACGGCTTATTAAAAACTAAAGCTTCTACACTATTACGTAGAGAAATCAACTTACGTAGACTTCTTACTTCTGATAATGTGTATCAAGCATATGAGTGTGTACACTTGATTGAGGCTAAAGGATCTGAGTGCGACTTAAACTGTCCTATCAGAAGAACTAAGAACAAACTTCCAAACATTGACGAAGGATTGTATTCTTATTTCATCCAAGGTGTATTCAACACTTCTAACTCTCAAGAATTATTCCCTACAACTATCAGGGATTTTATTAATCACAATTCTCTTAGATTTAAAACTCCTAAGAAATACTACACTATCCGCAATGGGTATCTTTATGTTTTAGATCCTGATGTAGAATGTGTAAATATGTACGCTTACTTTACTGAATCTATTGAAGACCTTGATGGAACTCAGTGTATGAGTATGTATGACAAACAATTTAAGTTTCCTGCTTATCTTACGGATACTTTGATTGAAATGTGTAATCAGTCTTTAATTAACTATCATAAGTTACCTTACGAGACTGAGGACAACAACAGGGATGAACCCAACTAATTATGTCGAGAGACTTTATAAAAGCCAACACACAACAAAAGGTAAGACTAAAAGAAAGAGACACTACGTCTGACACAAACTTTCTCACCCTTAGATCTTATCACAAGTTCTTAAAAGAAACTAAACGGAAAGACATCTCCTATAAACAGTTTTGTGCTATCCCTAAAAAGCTACACATCAAGTTAATGGAACGTCTACTACGTGGAAGATATACTATAAGGATACCCAACTTTGGATCAGTTAAAGTAGTAAAAACAGACAATGCTATTCCAGAAGCTAAACATACAATTATTAACTGGAAGTACTACAAAGAAACTGGTATTAGGGTGCCTTATAGAAACTCACATACGAATGGAGCCGTCTATAAGTTTCACTTGTATCCATATTTTAAAAGAGTAATCCAGTTTGGATTCTACGATCTTAGAATAGCAGCACAACACAAGAAAGCTTTATTTAAAGCTATCAAAGATAATAAAATAGATATTTAAATCTAAAACTATGAAATACGACAACGTTCCCTTTATTTCTTCTGAACCTTTAATTGCCGAAGTAAAGCAAGAGCTTAAGTCGTACTTCGAGGCAGGTGCTATTAGTGAAGTTCTAATTCCTACTTTTGTAGACCAAGCTTTAAGAAAACTTAGAGTAATGGTATTAGAACCACAAGAACTTGTGCTTAGGTTTGAAAACTATAAATCAGAGTTACCTTGTGACTTTGCTTTACTAGACTATGCTATCCACTATGACTCAGATGTATTCTGGAGTCAAGGAGTTAACTCTGCTAAAGGTAGTTGGTATAAGTCTATTCAATGTACAGAGGGGTGTACAGACTGCGGTTTAAAAGAAGAAATGTATGAGACTGTAACTGTACCTACTCCAGGTTTTAAGATTACTATGAAGAACCCTACATGGATTAGGGTGTATCATGGTTCTAAGACTATGTGTACTGAAGGGTGTGAGAATCTAAATGTTTCTTCAGATAGTGTTATACAAATTCATCCAAATAAGACAGTTACTTCTACGTTTGAAAGCGGTTGTGTTTACTTTAGATATTTCTCACGTCCAATGGACGATGATAACTTACCTATGGTGCCAGAAATTCTTGAAGTTGAAGAGTATATCAAGTCTTATCTTAAGTTTAAGTTTTTTGAGCAGCTTTGGCATTCAGTAGTAGACGAGAGTCAACGTCAGGTAGAAGCTAAGTTTCAGTACTACAGACAAGATCAATTAAATAAATTACAAGCTGCTAACGGCTATTTGTTGACTTACAGTAAACAACAGATGGCTGATAACGTTGCTAAGATTAGAACTCAGTTTCATAAGTTCCATATCTCTTAAGTTAGATGGATAATAAAATCAATCAGAATGTAGCAGGTTTAAATCTTGATTCGGTTAACTACCAGATCAAGGAGAACATGATTACGTTTGCTTTAAATGCAAACATTCAGTCTCATGATGGTAACTCTACCACATATACTAATGAACCTTCTAACCAAATCTGTTACAATTTTACAACTAGCTACCCTGGTTTTAAGATAGTTGGGATTTTAAATATTACAGAACAATCTAAGTTAATTGTATTCTTAGCACATCCTGATGGACGTTCTTTGATAGGAGAGATAACTAACTTAAGTAAAGATTGTACTAGTCTTATAGAAACAGAAAAAGACTGTGGTTGTATTTCTGGAACAGTATTAAGCAACGTAGTTACAGAAGATAGTTCTTGTTGTGCTTTTACTCCTTTAGTTGTAGATAATTGTTGTGACTGTACAGACTGTTACAGATATTCTGCCCAAGCTACAAACAATCAACCTTATAGTATTACTTATATAAACTGTGCAGGAGTAGAAGTAACAGAGACATTCCCTTCAGGTATAGGAACATTTACTGCAAAGAGAAACAAATACACTCTTCCAGTAAACGTAGAAATACTTGACTCTACCTTTGTATCTCAAGGAGAATGTAATCCTAAAACCTCTAAGTGTTGTTTAGGTCTATCTCCTGACTTTCCTGTATACGCAGAGTATCGGGTAGACAACTGTGAGACTAAAGTTTACTTTATTGCTCGTAACATACAACCTCGTTATTTCTCATTAGAGGAACCTTTGGGTAGAGATCAATGTGGAGATGCCCTTGATTGTCTTACAGACGCTTGTGAACGCTTAAAACTATTCCCTGACTTCTGCCAACCTGATATCTATCCTACAGCTATAGACTCAGGAGGAACTTTAAAGGGAGGTGTGTATTCTTTCTCACTAGCTTACGCAGATGAGAATGGAAAAGAACTTACAGACTATGTAGACTTTTCTAATCCTATTGTAGTTTTTGAAAGAGCTATTACTGAACAAACTGAATACGAGACTTCTAAATCTATTAGAGTTTCTATTGATCACAGTACTACGATCTTTGATTACTTTAATTTAGTTGTAGCTGAAAACATTAACGAAGTAACTACATATCAGTTGGTAGGTACTTACAGAGTTAATCAATCTACCTACAGAGATTCTTTAGTTTATTCAGGAGATTACTCTTCTACTTTCTCTTCTATTGTTCCTTTGATTCGTAGTCCTCACTACGAGACTGCTGAGATTATTGAAAAGCAGAATGACATTTTGATGTTAGCTGACTTAGTAGAAACTCCTAAATATAATTTTCAATTAATTGCTAACGAAATTAAACTTCGTTGGGAAACAGTTAAGATGCCTGTAGATAATAAGTTTGATTTCTCTAATCCAGAAATTGCTTATTTCTTCCGCACATATCAACGAGATGAGGTTTATCCTTTTGGTATTAAGTTTAAACTAAAGAACGGAAAGTATACAGACGTATTTCATATTCCAAGCAGAGAGATCTTTATTAATTCTAACGAAAAAGATCTATTAACTGTAGGAACTAATCCTGATGTATTTGCAGTAGAGAATGATTGTATTGTACAAGAGAGTCAACCTAGATGGAAAGTATATAATACAGCTACTACGGGACTAACTCCTCCAACAAATACTCCCTCTCTACAAGAAGTTCAATATTCTTGTAAGATTACAGTAGAAGCAGCAGGAGAATTTGCTTACTGGGAATCTACTGAAACCTATCCTTGTTACGAAGATGTATGGGGAGCCTTAGCAGGTCAACCTATTCGTCACCACAAATTTCCTGAGAATTCTAAAGTACATATCCACGCAGATGGAGATGACTTTATCTACCCTATAGGAGTACGTGTTCTAGAGAGTCACTTTGCTGGACTACTAGATAGTTTTACGGTATACGATCCTTTAAATACTTATGGCAATAACCAGATCCCTGTTAAGGAACTTATTTGTGGCTTTGAATTAGTAAGAGGTAATCGTGTAAACAACAAATCAGTTGTAGCTAAAGGACTTCTTTATGATGTAGGATCATTTGAGGATGTTAAATCTGGTAAGAAATTTTACTACCCTAACTACCCTTATAATGATTTAAGACCTGATGCCTTTATTAAGTCTACTCCAGACTGGTACGATAAAGCAGATAGAGGAATAGAAGATTCTAGTTCTGATCCTTCTTCTGGTTTACGTATCCATGAAGGTTTCAATACTATTGGATCTCGTTACACATTTCACTCACCTGATACACACTTTCAGTATCCTAAGATTGGAACAGAACTTAAACTAGAAACTGTAGAGTACGGTAAAGTACAAGGTAAATTTATGCCTGTATTAGACCACCCTCAATATAAATTCTTGACTAAGGCTGACTATGCTTTATCTGCAGTTATTTCTAATGCACTAGCTTTAGCATTTGATACTAAAACAACCGCTACCGATCCAGGAAATATTATTCAGACAGATGGAATTTCTATTCTAACTAACAATCAAGTGTTGCTTGATTTGATAGAGAAGCTTATTCCTAATAATAATTTTGCTTATCAGTTTAACTCTGTTGGCGAATACAAAAAATTCCTTCCTATAACCACTATAGGTAATAGAAGAAGATTTTTAGATATTGGACTTTATGCTAACGATAAGATAGTAGAGTTAAACGACGACCGTCCATTACATAATAGATTAAGAGAAACTTCTGTTTATTTAAAAACTAATGGTTCTTTTTCTACAGAGCATGGAAGTATTATAGACACTTCTCGTTATACCTTAGACCAAGCAGGATTAGGAGATACTCCAGAAAAGGTTACAGAATCAGATACAAGAGCATACTACTCTTCTATTAAACGTAGTTTTCCTAATCAGTATGGACAAATAGAAAATATTAAATATGTTTCTATGGGATATTCTTGTTCTGTCTATACAGACCTTTCAGGGACAGCTAAAATTAAAACTAAGTACTATCCTGGATTTGGAGGAGACACCTATATTAACAAATTTGCTCTTAAACGTAAACATTCTTTCTTTACTCGTAACTTAGCTAATCTTCCTGCTAAAGTTAATAATGTTCCTTTTGATTATTGGTTGTTTCCAAATTTAGGATACCCTACCTATTACATAGGAGAGTCTCCTGAGGATATCACTTCTAGTGCTGCTTCAAGTATTCTTACAGGAGCATCAGCAGCATTAGTAACAGCTTTAGGCGCTTCAGTCGGTGGGGCAGCTACAGGAGTAACCCTTAATGCCGCTATTTCTGGAGCATTAGCTAGTATTTATAGTTTATTTGTTAAAAAGAATAACTTAGACGTTTCTCCTACATTTAACTTACCTAATCCTATTCCAGGAGAGCCTGATATTGTTACCCCTAGTTCTTTCTTCTACCAAAAAGGATTCTTCTATACGGCTTCTTACGGTATTCCAGTATTCTATGTAGAGTCTGACATCAACGTAGACTTCCGTCATGGAAGAAATGAACTAGAAGAAAACTTCTATCCTAACGTAGGAGATGGTATTCCTGATGAGTGGTTACATGAAGTAAACGTACCTATCAAGTTTGATAACTTCTATAGTTACAATGCTACTTATTCTGCACAGAACTTAAGTCCTAACTTACCATATAGATTAAAGTATCCTAAGTTAGAATGCTTGTCTATTCATCATAACCGTGTAATTTACTCTGATCCTGCAAACTCTTCTAACTATCTTTCAGATGCTTGGAGAGTATTCCGTCCAGGTAACTTCTATGATTTTCCTAAGCAAGGTGGTCGCTTAATAGATCTAAACGCAGGAGAGAACGAAAGAGTATATGCTAGGTTTGAAAACACTACTAAGGTTTATAACTCTCGTATTACTTTAACTACTACTTCTCCTTATCAGTTAGAGATTGGAAGTGCAGAAATGTTCAAACAGAAACCTGTTGATTTAGCTAAGACTGATCTAGGTTACATAGGAACTCAACACAAAGCTTATGTTAAGTGTGAGTACGGAACATTCTGGGTAGATGCTAAACGTGGACACATCTATCAATTGACAGGTGAAGGCTTTAACGAGATTAAAACTGAAAACAACTTTAACTGGTTTAAGCAAAACTTACCATTCCAGATTCTTAAAGACATTCCTAATGCAGACATCGACAATCCTCCTATCGGATTAGGTATTGTTATGGGATGGGATGAAAGATACGAAAGGGTGTTTATTACTAAACTAGACTACAGAGTTAAGCCTGAGTACAGAACTGGTAACCCATCATTTATTAAATACATTACAGACACATCTGATAGTAACTATCGTAAGTATGTTTTGGATAGTGGAAGTATTGAAGTAGAGATTACTTTTGGTGACCCAGCATTTTTTGAGAATAAGTCTTGGACAGTTGCTTACTCACCTAAGTTAAAGAACTTTATTTCTTTCTATTCTTTCCTTCCTAACTTCTTTGTTCCCCAATTAGGTCATTTCCAAACTATAATTAATACTTCTACAGGAGCTTCTAGTTGGAACCATAACTTATCTATCTATACTTATCAGACTTATTACAATATACTCTACCCTTATATAATCGAGTATAATGTAAATACATTTCCACAAGTATCTACAATCAACTCTGTTACTTTGATGCAGGACATTCAAGAATACTATTCTGATTACGAGTACTATTCTTTATCTACTGCTAACAAGAAGAACTTAGCAAACTTTACTAAGGCTATCATCTATAATAAGGAACAGTCTTCTGGTATCATTAAGTTGATCCCTGAAGAGTTTGGTAACACAAGACAGAAGATTACCTATCCTAGAATGACAGCAACAGGCATAGAAGCTCTTATCTCTCGTAGAGAACACTTGTATACCTTTAATGGATTTTGGAACGTTGCAGCTCAAGGAAATGGTCAACCTCTATGGTCGACTCAGTGGAGTGACTTACTTACTCAGTACCCTATAGACAAAGTGCCTAATACTAAGAGCGTAAGACCTGTATCTGTATCTTATCAGAAGTCTAAGATTAAGTCTGACTTTGCTAAAGTAAGATTGATCCAAGATCAGTATTCTAGATTTAAGTTTATTAACACCATTCAAATAACCCAAACCAACCCATAATATCATGAAAGAAAAAGAACTCTTTACAACAGTTAAGCCCGAAATAGTACTGGGACAATTATTCCAGTCTAGGGACATCATTCACTTAGCTCACTTACAGACAACTTCGTTCAGTGAGCACAAAGCTTTAGACGGTTACTATTCAGAAGTAATTGGTCTATTAGATGATTTAGTAGAATCATACTTCGGAACTATTGGAAAACGCTTAAACTTTAAGATTCCTGGATCAGAGTATATGAATGCTAAAGCTCATCTTACTTACATGAAGGAATATGTAATGAAGCATCGTAATGTATTCGGAAACGAAAACACCCATCTACAAAACATTGTAGATGAGATCATTGCTTTGATTACTTCTACTTTATATCAATTGACACTAAACTAAATAACTATATGAACCGTTTAAAGAAATCTTATTCTACCTGCATGAGTTGTGGTGGTAAGAAAATGAAATCAGGAGGTAACTGGATCAAGAGTGCTATTAAGAAGCCAGGATCTTTTACTGCACAAGCTAAAAAAGCAGGTATGTCTGTACCTGCATTTCGTGATAAAGTATTAAGCAACAAAGAGAAGTTTTCAAGTACTACTGTAAAGCGTGCTAACTTAGCTAAGACTTTAGCAGGAATGCGTAAAGGAGAAGATGGAATGAAAGTATCTAAAGGAGAATTGAAAGCAGCTAGAAAAGAAGTAGGAATGATTGAACCACAAGGTATTAAGACTTCCTCAAGCTCTTTAGTAACTCCTACTCCTATTGAAAGTCCAGCTAACTGGTATAATGAAAGTACTTGGGATAAAGCACAAGAAGAAAATGCAGCTCGTCCTGTAGCTAATACTCCTATATCTTCAGATAATCCTTCTCCATTAGCTAGAGGAGGAACAGAAAAAGTTAGATCATATCAAGAAATGCTCCGTAGTTATGGCTACGATATTAAAGCAGATGGTGCTTGGGGTCCTAAAACACAAGCCGCTTATGAATCTTATATTAAAGCAAAAGCATCAGGTACAGCTAAACCTGCAGCTGTGACTCCTGCTAAAACAACTAGTAAAGCTTCTTCTGAAACCTGGAACTATACTCCAGAACAGTGGGATAAATCTATGGCAGAAAACAAAGCAAGAGAAGCAGCACAGAGTATGAAGTCGTTTAACACAACTGTAAATACTGTTGTTGAGCCTGCATACGTTAATAAAGCAATTAGTAACTCAGGTAAGTATAAGGCATCTAAAGCAGCTAATGCTAAAAAGTATGTAATGAATAAACTTAACAAGTTTAATAAAAAGCCATAATGTTTGTTCCAGGAGTAAATGGTTCTATAATTCCAAGTGCACCCTCAGGTTCTAAGCTTAAGGGTGCATATAAGAATTCTAAGAAGCGTAAGATGCCTTATGGAGGCATCAAGAGTTCTATTGAGAATGTTTCTCCTCAAGGAGATGTACAGTATAACGTATCAAAGAATTTAAAGAACTTTAGAGCAGGTCTACAAGGATCAGTTAATGCTCCTAGTATGTATGCTGGTTCTGTTACTCCTACCTTATCTTATAGTAAGAATAAGTTTTCTTCCTACGTATCTCCTAATTCCTTAGGAGCATCTCTAGAGGGAGACAAAGCTTATTTGAATTACAATCAAACTAGAGAAGGGCAGACTATGTACAGAGACGCTTCTGCAGGATACAATACCGACAAAGTAAATTTAAATGCAGGAGTAAACTTTAGAAACAACTCCTTAGAGAGTGGGCAGATTAGTGGAAGTTATAACTTCAATCCAAATCTTGCTATAACAGGAAACTATGGAGTCAGTCAAGGAGAGTCTGGTTTAGATAAAAATTACTTTGCAGGTTTAAGATTCAATAAGACCTTTAAAGCAGGAGGTAAAACAATGGATAATGGGGGATGGGCTAACTGGACTCCTAATACAGGAAAGCCTTACTTAAGAACTAGTCCTGCAGGTAATGCAGGTTACTCTGATAATACTAAAGTAATTACTCAAAATACAAACGTTACTGCAGCTAATAGAAAAGCAGCAGAAGCTGCAGAGTATGCTAAACGTGTGGGTAGTGTTAGTCAGGGTAAAGTTAAATCAAATTATGAGAAAGCGAAGGAAGCTACTTCTTTCGTAGCTCAGGGAGAAAAACGTAATGGTTCTGCATCCCCATTAGACTATGTATTAGATGTTGTAAATCCTGTCAATTATGTTACTAATGCTATCGATTTAGTCGGTAATACAGGATCTGCGGCTGTTAATGCTTCTCAAGGCAAGTTTGCACAAGCAGGTAGTGATTTATTAGGTGCAGGATTAAATGCACTTGACGTTGTGCCTTTAACCAGAGGATTAGGAAAAGTAGCAAAGCCTGCAATTAAGAATGCTGCAAGGCCTTTTTTAAACTATGCAGACGATATAGTACAAACCTCTAAAATTGCAGGTAAACCTGCACTACCTACTTATAAAAACGTATACAGAGCAGAGCATGCAAACTTTAACACTGTAGCAAAACCTGACGATCTTACGGGTAGGTGGGCACTAGATAATCCTAAAGACGCAGAGTTTTATGTGAGAAACTTAAAAACTCCTAGAGGAGATTCTTATACTACAAGTAATTATTTTAAAGGAGAAGTAGAGCCTGTAAGAATAATGAGGGATAGACTTCCTGAGTATAAAATGAAACAACAATTTGCGGAAGGTATGCCAGAGGAAGCACGAATTATGAGTATGGGTAGAGGTAAGTTGACTGATAAAGAACTTGCTAGTGTTTTAGGTGATGATGCTGCTGATAGAATGCGGAAGGGTATCCTAACAGAAATGGATTACAACACTATGTCTACTGCTCCTTTTATGTATAACACAACAGAGGGTATACTTGATGCAAACAGAATGAATCAACTACGTAAGGGTGAAAATACTTTTTTAGGTCGGGGAAAAACTAACTTGTTTCCAGATCAAAAGCAAGCTATTGACTATATAACTAATCAGTCAAAAGGACAAAAAAATAGTTCTCTAATTAGTAAATACCTACCTTTTAGTACTTATAAAAACGGAGGAGAAGTAGAAGACAATGATGATAAGGAAATGGTAGACGGAGTAGCAAGTATTCTTAGAGGAGTAAAAAGTAAAAAGAACAGATTACAACTAGCTAACAAACTAGCTAAACAGTTTAACAGAGAAAAAGTAGAGTATAGTCTACCTGAATTCTTAAAGAAATCTAAAGTAAAGAAATGAAACAAATGATAAAACGTAAGGATGGATCTTACTCACAAAGAGGTTTGTGGGATAACATCCGTGCTAAGAGAGGCTCTGGAAAGAAGCCTACTCCAGAGATGCTCAAACAAGAACGTAAAATTAAACGTGAAATGGCTGATGGGGGTAAGATGCCTACCTCAGTAGCTAAGGCAAGATTTGTAGCAGCTAATAGCGGAAACGTAAAAGAAGCTAGACAAGATGCTTCTAAGTACGGTTACAAGTTTATGTCAGGTGGTAGGCTTAAAGCTGCTTACATGGCTAAAGGAGGAACTATTGCTAAGACTACTAAAGGTCCAGGAGCAAACTATCGTCCTACTAAATCAGGAGCAGGTATGACTCAAAAAGGAGTAATGGCTTATCGTAGAGCAAACCCTGGTTCTAAACTAAGCACAGCTGTTACAGGTAAAGTAAAGCCTGGTAGCAAAGCAGCTAATCGTAGAAAGTCTTATTGTGCTAGATCATTGGGTCAATTGCGTCAGTCTTCACAGGCTACACAGAATGATCCTAATAGCAGAATCAGACAAGCACGTAGACGTTGGAAGTGCTAAAAACTAAATAAACTAAAACTAAATATATGGCCGCTAAAGCATCTAAATCAAAATCAACTTCTACTGCTTCCAAGTTTAAAGTTAAACCAAAGATCCGCAGAAAAGGAGTAGTAGCAAAAACTAAAGCTTCGAAGTTAAAGTCTAGTAAGAACTACTTAAAGAAATCACGAGGTCAGGGGTAAGTAATTACCCCTTGCTTTTTTTTATTAATCTTGTATATTTGTATAACTAGCTTATTCTCAAGCACTTATTAACATTTCAAGTTAATAACATTAATCATTAAAACATGTTAAGATACTCTCTTTATAAGAAGTTTGTTAGTGGAGGAGGGGTAGATCCTGAGGTTGAAAAAATTAAACCAAAAGGAATTGCTTATCCTGTTGAAGGCACAACTAACGATCAACCAAATACAACTACTGTAAATAATTCAGAGTCGTATCAAGATGCTTTTCAGATTCCTAACTTATCTTTAGCAGGATTCAAAACTACTGATTCTCCTGAGGGTACTGTAACAGATACTAGAAGGTCTTATGCTCCAGGAACTTTCAGTAACCAAGCATCTCTTCCTACGTTTGGTTCTATGTTAAGTCCTTTAAATCCTTTTGATGTAGATCAAACAACTCCTGGAGTAGAACAAGGACCCTTACCTGAGGCAGAGAATAAAGCCAGAGGTATCAGTGCTGCACCTATAACTAATTCTATACCTGAGCAACCTTCTTTTTGGGAACAAAATAAAGGAGCAATAGCTACACTAGGATTACTAGGAACAGACGCTTTGTTTTCTAAAAACGAAGACTTAAAGAATCAACAAGACTTAATAGAATCAATTCAACAAAAAAACTCTAAACCTCTTTATGATTACAACTATATGTATGGTCGTACTAGTAGTGGAGGTACAGGTAGAAAAAATGTAATCTCAGTAGAAATGGGTGGAAAAATAAATAGACGTTATGCCAGTGAAGGTATGAACGATGTAGAAATTGAAGGAGGAGAGTTTATTCAACTCCCTAACTTTGATACAGAATTGGCTGAAGGCCCTTCTCACGCTAACGGAGGTATCCCTACAAACCTTCCTGATCAAACTCGTGTATACTCTAACAATCTTAAACCAGAAGGTTCTAAGAAAACTTTTGCTCAACTTGCAAAAAATTATGATACTACTTCATATAAGAAGACTTTAGAGAATCCTTTTGCTAAACAAGTAGATAAAGAGACTGCTTCTATTATGATGAAACGTAATCAGAAGATTTTAGATCAATTGTTTGATGATCAACAAGCTATGAATGGAAACTCTAACGGAGAAATAGAAGCTAGAAATGGAGCAGGTATTAATAACCCAGGATTCAAATCATTGCCTGGTTATGTACAAGCTAAAATTACTGCTAATATGGCTGATGGAGGAACTAAGTATAAAGTTCCTGAAGGAGTAACTATTAAGCAAAAAGGAGATCCTTCTATTCAAGTAGGAGATTACGTAATGGGCGAGAATAACAGACCCATGAAAGTAACTGCTGCTAACAAGAAAACTAGTTTAGGAGAATACAATACAACTTATGACGAGTTAACAAAAACATTTAGCCGTCCTGAATTTGATAAGGTTAAAGATGCGATGTATTCTAAATACATGCAAAGAAATCCTAATGCTAACATTAGTAAAGATCAGTTTATGAACAACTTTATGGAAGCTCAAAAACAAGTCTATGCTATACAAGATGCTGCTAAAAACAATCCTAATCTAGATATTAAAACAGAAGATTTAGATAGAACAGCTGGTGGTATGAAGAATAAAGTTTACAACCAGATAGCAAAACAGTTAGGAATGACTCCCTTAACAGAAGATCAAACTTCAATGTTTCAGCAATCTTATTTAGACTTAGCAGACTTACAGAACACTCCAGAGTTTAAAGAAACCTTGTCTGACTTTGATCTTACTCCTAAAGGAGTTTATGATGATGTTTACTTAGGTAAACCTATATCAAAAGCAGATGCTATTTTTGGTAATACAACTATTGGTCAAGCTGTAAGAGCTAAGAGTAGAAATGATGACATGGACTATCAATACGAAAATGCACCTATTGATCCAGGAGAAGTTCAATTTAATCAACCTGGTAATCCTCCAAGAGGAAAGTACATTGAAGGTAAGTTTCCTATGTATCAAGCTATTCCTGAAGCTATGGGTTTAGCTCAAGCACAAGAAATATATCCTTACGCTATTCCTGAAGTAGACGCTCCTTATCTAAAAAACCAGACTTATAATACTAGAAGTCAAATGCAGTCTGTAGATAACTCAGGTACTGCAGCAGTAAGAGCAGGAGCAGATCCTTTAGATGTTTATATTGCAGGATTAGATGCTAAGCAAAAAATCTCTGAGACTGCAGAAAACTATGACATGCAGAGTAGAGCCAATACAGATCAAGCAAATGCTCAAATGAGAATGAATGCTAACCAACTCAATATGGCTGCATTTGATAAAGTTTACAATAATCAAATAGCTCAAGCAAGAGATGCTCAGTCTGCAGAAAAACAAGCAGCCATTGCAAATCTAACTACTAAGAAAGCTATGTTTGATCAAAGTGAGTCTAGAAAAGCTGCATTTATTAATAATTTAGTACCTTCGTTTAATACAACCTCAAAAGGACAAATGGACGTAGTAGAAGGACAGTTACCCTTTTATTTTAATCAGTTTAATGATTATGTAGATAATACCTCTACTCAGAAAAAAACTGCTAAGAAGGGAATGTATAAAAAATCTAAAAAATAAACCATGCCAATTTCAGCACAACATACCAAATTTGTCTACCCTGATTACATTGAGTCACTTCCTGCAGATGATTTAATCAAACTTGCTGTAAAGAAGCAGGAGATGTTTGATGAGGGTAGATCTAAAGTACAACAGAGTATAGACGCTTATGGTAAGATTCGTAATAGTCTTGTACGAGATGTAGACAAAGAATACTTTGACAAGAACATGAATAACTTGGTTAAGGCTATTAACCAGAATGCAGGCTTAGACTTTTCTGTTAAAGGAAATGTAGACTCTGTCCTTAACATAGGAAGACCATTAGAAAATGATGCTACTTTGTTAGGTGCAGTAGATTCTGCTAAGACCTACAACTCTATGATGGAAGAGTATAAAAAACTTGATCCAAAACTTAAGAGTCCTGTAAACGATTACTTTTATTTTAAAGATATCGCAGCTTGGAAAAACAATGGAGACGTAGGTACTAAATTAAACTATCAAAGTTACAAACCATATCAAGAAGGAACAGGTAAGAAGTGGGGAGAAGCTTTTTCTAAAATTAAACCTAACATTGAAACTCAAATAGTTCCAACTGAAGATGGAAGATACATACAAAAAACAGTAGTAAGTAGTGTAGATCAAGGACGGGTAAGAGATGCGTATATGTCTATGCTTACTCCTGCTGAAATGGAACAGTTGCAAATGGATGCTCAGTATAAGTATCTGAATTCTAATCAAGATGCAATTAAAGGTCAGTATCAAGGACACATGAATGAAACTCTTCAGTTAAGTAACGCTCAAATTGAAGACTTAGAGAATAGAAAAGTAATTGCTAAGCAAAAGAATATTCCTATGGACGATCCAAGAATTCTTGAGATTGACCGTAACTTAAGCAAAGCTTATATGCAAAGAGATATCTTGGCAGGAAGAGCTTCTAGGGGATTAGCAGATATTCCAGACAACGAAGTAATAAACTTCTTACAAGACCAAACTATATTTGATGCAAGTAATGCTTACGCTTATACTCAGGTAGAAAAAGATTTAGACACAGATCAATATACTTTAAAAGCGTACGCATCTCAATTAGACATCCAGAAAGAAATTACACTAGACAGGTTAGGACTTAGTGCAAGAAAGAAGGACGAAAAGGTTCCTTTACCTCCAGGAAGTTTTGAAGTAGATGGCGCATTTATAAAAGACACTGATAGTGTTTCAGGTAAAGCTACAGGTTTAACTCTTAAGAATGATTTGTTGTCTGGAGTTGGAACTAATGATTTACAAAAACAACAACAGTTAATGGTTGCTCTTAAGAAAGTTCTTTCTAAGGGAGTAGATGATAAAGGTCAAGATATACCTGTAAATGTAAAAGATGCTTTACTTCGTGCAGTACTTAGTGGAACTTGGGACCCACAAGATGCTAAGGTAATCAAGGCAACTTTTGGAGACGACAATAAGTACAGAAAGACTATGGAAAATCTTAAGAGTCTTGCTACTGGCTTATACGATATTCAAGATAGAAATGGTAACATTGTAGATATCAGTCAAGTAAACGCAAGAGACGCAAACATGGGTTCAGGCTATACCTTAGTTCCCAAGAAAGATAAAGCAGCTGAAGAGTACTACTTAACTGATGCAGGTGGATTTGGTTTTAAATTTGACTTAGAGGAATTAGGAAGTATGGACGCAATGGCTTTGTTTAATGCTCAAGATATTAGAAAAGTTAAACCAGAAACATTATAAATACCATAATGCCAGACAAGTTTACAAGTAATGTAGGTCCTTATGCTAAACCTCTAGCAGGAGCAGCCCCTGGGGATATGAGGAGCAGGTTTAACGAACTTGTTCCTATGGAGGTTCAAAACGCTTACCAGCAGAAAGCGGAGATAGATGTATTAGAGGCAGATAGACTAGAGAATCAAAAACTTCTACAAGAACAAAGAAACGTTAAGTTAAACTCTCTTAAGAGTTTATACAGGCAAGCTATGCCTAATCCTCAGTTTGCAGATAGAGCTGCTTCTTCTGTCTTTGACAGAATAGAAAATGCTGGATCTAAACAGGAACTTAATGACATCTATTCAGAGATAGAAGGTATTAGGGAGAAAGCACAAGATAGTTTATTCTTGTTTGATGGTATGGAAACTTTTTCTGGTATAGCCCAGAGTTTAGCTTCTACTGCTGAAGGATTCTTTTTCGGTAAAGAAACTGAAGTAAATAAGAAAAAGAAACTTTTGAAGCAAGCAAATCCTGACTTAAATGATGTAGCAGGATCTGTTCTTCCTAGAGATTTATTTTCTGAAGGAGTTAATGCAATTAAAGAAGCTGAGTTTAAATCTTACGGTCAACAAATATTAACACAGTACGAGAGTCCTTTAGCTTTAAATCAAGCTTTAGAGAAAGCAAGACGTGGATCATCAGGAGCATATAAAAACTTTGATGCGTTTGTTGCTCCAAGATTAGATGATGCTTTTGCTACAAAAGGCCACTATCTATATAGGGAAGGGGAAGAGGCTGCACAGTTTCAAAGAGATGCAAGAAATGCTTTTGCTGACCCTACTCAAAATCAAACAACTGCTAACTTCAAACACGACCTAGAGAAAGAATCTCTGTCTTCTCTAAAGGGTGCTGTTATGCAGAAGTTACAAGGAGAGTTACTTAAGCCTAGAGATGCTGTAGATTATAACCCAGAAAATATAAAACACTATAGAAACTCTCTTAACATTATTGATCAAAGATTAAACTCTCTTAGCGGTGTTTACAAAGTAGACAAGTATGCTCCTGAAATAGAACAAACTTTTTTTGGAGATAGCAGTTCTGCACGTAGAAGTACTATTAAAGCTTTTGGTGACACTTTACCTGGACAACTTATTGCAGATGTCTTTAACATGGGTGATTTTCAAAAGGCAGTATTCAGTGAAGCATTCTATAAACCAGAAGTAATAACTTACGATGCAGAGAATAAACCTGTAATGTCTAATCAGTTTATGTACACAAAAACTGATGGATCTAAAGGTTTTAACTTTGGTGCAATTCCTGAAGCAGGTGGAGCTATGGTTGCACAAATGATGCCTATTATTGCTGTAGGCGGACTTGTTGGTGGAGCAGTAAAAGGATTAGCAGGAGCAGAGTTAGGTTGGGCATCTACTGCAGCTGCAGGAGTAGCTAGAGGATATGATGCTATAAACAAACTTTCTGCTTTTGGAAAAGAACTTCAGTTAGCAGACAGGGCAGCAACCTTTGCTTCTGTTGCTGCTAATACTATCCCTCACTTTGTAGAACAAGAAAAACGTTGGGGAGGTAATTATGTAAAAAGAGGCTTTGCAGGAGGTATCGTAGAAGCATCTGCAGAAGCAATAGGATTCCCTGATGTAGGAGCACTTAAGATGCGTCCTATGACTACTACTCTAGCATCTTCTGCTATGAGGTCCGCAGGTCTAGAATTAAACTTTGGACAGAGATTAGGTGCTTACCTAAATAACTCTTACGAGTTTGCTAAGATGGCTACAAAGCAAAACGCAGTAGAGGCACTAGAAGAAGAACTTTCTTTAATAGGTAACTCTATTGTTCAAAATACTTTGATGCCTGAGGAGTATGCTTTAAGAGATCGTGAAGAAGTTACTGCAAAAACACTAACAGATACCTTAGTAGAATCATTTGCTGCAGGTTTAATTTATAGTTTTGGTACTACAGGTGCAGGAGCTTACTCATATACTAGACCAGAAAACTTAAAGAACATGGCTAACTGGGAAGCAGCGAATAACGCTGACTTATTTGTAGCTAAGTTAAGTGACCTAAAAGACAAAGGAAAGATTACAGATCAAGACTTTGTTCAAGGTATGGCTAAGGTACGTAACCTTCAAGGCACACTTAAGTCTATGGTAGGCTTTGATAGTATTAGAGACTTAAAGACTTTAAACGTAGACAAAGACGAACAATACAATCTGTTTACAAACCTTCTTAGAAAGAATGAGTTACTTACAATAGACTACGATAGTTTATCAGAGGATGAAAAAAACACTCTTGCTAAGTACAAAATAGCAAACAAGATTTCTCAAAAAGAAGCAGGCAAGATAGAAGAGATTAAAAAACAATTAGCAGAGATATCTACTAAAGAAAATCCTACTCCTGCAGAAATAGAGAAAAGTGTAGAACTTACTTTACTTTATCAAAGAATCAAAAGAGCTAATATCCAATCTGTAAAGAAAGGAGAAATTAGCGAAGAAGATAAGAAATTCTTCTACGAGAAAGGATTACTTCAAGATGCTGATCTTCAATTTACTAGAGAAGACATAGATAAAGAAATAGCCTCTATAGATAAATCTATTCTTAAGACACAGAAGAGAATAGATCGTTATGCTAACTTGACTGACTCAGAAAAACGTGATGTTATTAGACAGGTCTATGACGAAAAGATAGATGCTGTAATGAACATAGATGGTACAGCTGAGCTGGTATCTTCAATGTCTGCACTGAAAAAAGATTTAGACTATCTTAAGTTAAAAGGAGAAGAAGAAGTACCTGGACAAATCGAACATAAAGAAAGACTTCTTGATGCTTACGGAAAACAGATGTATGATCTTACTAACGAAAGAGACGAGTTTGGTCAAAACAAAATAGAGCAAAAGGTTAGTACATTTGATGCTGTTGCTTTAGAACAAGAAGGAGACTTCTATTCTATGTTAGAAGCACAAGAGTACTTATCAGCAAACAAAGATCACGTTAATCAAGAGTTGTATGATACTGTTCAAGAAAACTTAAACGATAGTTTTGAAAGAGCACAAGCTGCTTTAGCAGAAGCAACTCCTGAAGTTAGATCTAAAATACTTACAGACTTTTTAGATAAAGTAACTTTAAAGAATACTAAGTACGCTTACAATGTAAACTTAGTAAACAGTTTGTTTCCTAGTGCAGAATATACCCAAGAAGAACTAGACAACTCTAGAGAGGAATTAATTCAAAGAAGAGCACAACGTAGATCTGCACAGGTTCTTGGTACTGAAACTTTATCAGAAGACGAAGAGGAACAAAAAGACCAAAAAGAATTTAACGAAGTAGCAACACAGGCAGCTCAAACTCCTGAAGTAGTTGATGAATCAGGAAACTCTAATAGGGATGAGATTTATCTTGCTGGATATAATAGGATGCTTGAGAAAGCAAAAAATAATCCAATGGGATTTGATAAAGCATTTGAGTCAGCTGTTAAGAATAGATTAAGTAGAGTATTTACTCGTGGTACAAAAGACTACAACACTTTAACAAATGCGTTTGACAACTTACTAGATAAGAAGATTACTCCTGAAGAGTTTAGGAATATATTTTTATCTGTATGGAGAGACAACAAAGCAGACGAGAAAAAAGCTAACGCTGTCATCTTTCTTAAGTTTATTGCAGACAGGTATTTTGCAAATGATATGCCTGCAGACAGAGTAGCATCTACTACTCCTGCAGCTAAGACTACTCCTGTTACCCCCGCTGCTACTGGTACTACTACTACTACTCCCCCTAAAACGGTTGCTAAGAATGCACCTACTCCTAAACAAGGAGGTAAAGTAGATAGATTAAATGAAGTAGTTACACAAGAAGTAAAGGCTAGGATGACTCAGTTAGAGTACTTAGCTTCTCCTCTTAGAAGTATTGCTTTTGAATACAATAGACAGAATGAAAAAAATCAAGATCCTGCAGTTCTTAGAAATATTGCGTTACTAGAGAAACTTTCTAGTATTCCAGGTTCTCGCATTAGGGTTATGAATAGAAAACTATTCTTAACCTATCATATAATGCAGAGGAATGCTGAAGTAGATCCAACAGAAGAGTTTGAGAAGATTGCAACTTATATCTCTGAAAACCAAATGTCTGTAGATACTTGGAATGCTTTGAGCGAGGAAGAGAAAGAAAGTTTAATGTCCCCCATAGATGCAATCTTAGGAAAGAACTTCTACGATGAAGGTATGGTTAGATTCTTCTTTACTTCTACTGATTCTAAGGGTAAGTTGTATCCTGTAGGTTCTGGTTTGTTTACAAATGCTGAACCTATCATCACTGCTGTAGACGGAGAAGAAAATTTAATAACCATAGACGGTCTTCCTATGGAGTTAAATATGCCTACTGTTTCTAGGGGAGAGTATCCTATTAGTGATAGAATTATTGAGGAATACTCTAAGTTAGGAGGATCAGAACAAGAACTTAGAAATAAAAATGCAGACACATTTGAACGCTTAAAGGCTTTAAAGAAATCTATATCTGCTGCAAACTCTTTTAATGACTCTTTACCTTATATGGACTTTGACTTCAATGTTTCATCTGGGGTAATGCTTCCTACACCTATTAACACTTTTGAGAAAGGAAATACCACAGAAGTAGAGAATGTAAAGAAAGCTAGAATCAGTGACTTCAAGATTATAGAAGATCCTAGAGAGTCTGTCTTTGGTAAAAGTTTTGCTTTTGAAAAAGGTCGTGTATACTTTAATAACAATGGTAACCCTACTTTATTAACTAACAACAAGATTGACCCAGCAGAAGCAGATGCATTAGCAGAAGTATACTTCTCTGAAGAGAATCCTTACTTTGCTAGTCCTAAAGAGGCAGAAGCTTATTTGTTTAACTTAATTAACCAAGTAGACAAGAAAACTCGCTTACATTTCTTTGTAAACGAAGAGTATCCAGGACCAGGTCAGTTTCCTGTAATCATTGTTAAGTCCGTAGAAACAGGTACAGGATTTCAAAATACTGTTTTAACTAAGGAAGAGTTTGCAAGTACTCTTAAGAACCATTATTACAAAGCAAGTCTTGCTTTAATGAAGAGTGGTGAACCTATCCTAAGATTTAAACCTGAAGGAGCAGTAACTCAGAACTATGCAGAGTATTTAAAAGATACTCATAACTTTCCTATTAAAGACGGAGAGGTTGCTAAGCCTGTAAACAAGATAGTATATCTATCTACTGAGTCTTTAGCAGAACAGTTTCCAGAAATAACGGGTATTGTACCTAAAGTAGAAACTCCTAAGCAAGTACCAACTACTCCTACTCAACCTACTCAACCTGTTTCAGTTGCCGATACTACTTTACCTGCATTACAGACTTTATCTATTCTTGTATTCCCTAGAGCTTTGGATGCTATAAGTAAGAGTGCTGTAGCAGACGCTCCTCAATTATCAGCAGTTAAAACTGTAGGAGAGGAATTCTATCAGATGGCAATTAATACAGTTCTTGCAGATCCTAGCAAACTTTCTACTGTGTACTATCCTAAATTAATAAAGAATAATACTGGAGGTACTGGAGCTAGTGTGTATTTTGAACTGACTCCGTATGATCCAACAGATCCAGGTGCTTTGGGTTCTCCTTTCTATATTGCTCGAGTACAAATAGCAGAAAGAGAAAAACCTGTAACTCTTGTTTTAGTAAAACCTAAGTCTCCTTTTGGAGGTAAATTTGGTACTCCTAGATTCCTCGCAGAAATAGACTTAGCAAATCCTTCTGAAGGTAAGATGTCTTCTACTGTACCAAGTGCACCTGTAGCTCCTATAGCTCCTGTTGCTCCCGTAGAACCTCCAGTCACTAAGAAAGCTAGACCTGTTCTTACAGCAAACACATTTGAAGAACCTCAAGCAGAGGTAACAAGTGAGTCTCCTTTCTTAGATTCTTTACAAGATGAAGAAGAACTTAGAGCAGCAGCTAAAGAAGTCAAAGACGCTTGTAAAGGTGACTTAGATGATATTGCTTAACTATCATAGATAATTAAAGCAAAACTAGATTAACAACTTATATTTGTAATAATAGCAACTAAAATAAAATGATTTGTCCTAACTTAAGTGATAGTAAGATACGTGCTGAGTTTACTCACCTTAGTAACCTAGTAGGAGAAGACTTTGCTTATTTCGTATGGAATAGGAATGGTGGATACCCTCTAGATAAAACTGTGATAAAAATAAAAGGAAAAGAAACAGTAGTTGACAATCCTTTATATGCTCACTTTTTAGACTCTTACAAAAATGTAAAGCAAGCTACTTTAGCTACTTCTATTTTTTACAGTAAGAAGTTACATAAGAATAATCCTAATTTCAAAGATCTTCCAGTCCAAGAGCAGGCAAACATTATACACAACTTTGTACAGGAGAATGAAACTCTAGAGAAAGCTTCTGAAAGAGTAATGAAGTTTATTGCTCAGGGTTTTAAGGCAGAAAGAATCATAAGCGAAAATCTACAAAAGGTTGCTTTTGATGAAGCACGTAAGATTGCTAACGGTAGACAGTTGTTAGATTCTTATATGTGGTTTAAGAGTTCTCCTTTATCTCAGCACTTAGACTTTGTGAACATGCAGAACAAAGAAGAAAGTTCTTTTGCTACATGGACTAAGTCTGCAATTACTTTATACAAAGGATCTGATTACTCTGATCTATACCATGAAGGATGGCATGAATTCACACAACGATTCATGACTAAGGAACAAAGGACTGCTTTATATCAAACAGTTAAGTCAAGACCTTCTACCGCTACTATTAATGGAGTTCAAGTACCTTACTATGCTTTGACTAATCGTCAGATAGAAGAAGTACTTGCAGAAGAGTTTAGAAGCTTTGCTTTAAATAAGTCTAACCCTGAGGTTATCCCTCCAGTAGTAGAGACTCCTGTAAGAAATGTTTTCCAAAGAATTTGGGACTTCCTTACAAGTTTGTTTATAGTAAGCCCACAAGAAGTTGCTCAGCAAGATCAAGACGCATTAGTAGAGGGTGTTACAGAGTTATTTGAGAAACTATACTCTAATCAACTATTCGAGTATAGACCTAATGCAAGTAACATCTCTGAGAAAGTATTAAATAGAAATAAAGAATTCCAGATTAACTACAAAGCAAAGGACGGAAGAGTAATTCCTTTTGGGTACAATGCTTTAGAGGCTGCTGAAATCTTTAGTGCTATTGACTACTTCTTAGCAGACGCAATGGATAACTTTACAGATGCAGAAGGTAATCCAACTAAGCTAGAGATGTCTTTCTTAATGGATCCTAAACTTAAGTCTATATATCTACCTAAGTTGTATGAGAGTGCTAGGGATTCTATGTTGCAGTATATCAATGCTTTACAAGGTGAAGTACCTACTGCTGATGAAGCTACTGCTGCTGTTTTAAACTCTAGAATCAAAAACTTAAAAGGACTTGTAGTACGTACTGCAGAGAATGATGGTTGGGCAGAGGTAGTTAAGAATCACCAAAAGAACTCTAAGGGTGGAGTATTCTACTCAGGAAATAACTTAAACACTGCTGACGTAGACACTCGCTTAGATGAAACTAACGAAGAAAACTTTACTAGGGATAGTAGAAGTTTTGCAAATGCAGAGGATGTAGATCCTATGAGCTTAGCTTCTCCTGAAATTCTACAACTTATTAAGACTCTTCCTGGAATCTATTATAATAACAAAGGAGAACTTATTACAGCTACAGGTAACTCTTTTGGTTTACCACAAGCAGGAGACTTCCTTAGAAATAAAAACTTAGTTTTAAATAAAGTAAGTGGAGCCATTAATTATGAGGAAGCTATTCAGAGACTTAGAGACTCTTTAGATATTGCTCCACAATTGCAAAACTTAATCAACAGGTTACCTAATACCTCTGACACACTTTCTTTAGCTCAGATGGCTTTAAAAGCACAATTTATGCAGTTTGCAGCTATGCCTACTGTGGCTCCTTACGAAGTTAAGTCTAGGATTAAGTCTACAGCTGCTAAAGTGTCTAAGAATAAGGACAGTGTAATGGAGCACGTAACTTTCTTGAACAATACAATGTCTCAAGAAAAACTCATTGAACACTTTGATCAGAACTTTGTAACTAACAGACTTCGTAAGTATAGGATAACTGATTCTACAGAAAGTACATTAGCTGTATTTGATTCTGCTGGAGTACTTAGCGACTACGCTGCATACAAAGAAGTAGGTTTTACTTCTGATAAAGCAGTGTTTGAATTCTTAAACGATGCTTTTGGTATCGACTTAATTAATAATAAAAACCCTAACTTACTCTTTAATAAAAAAGGAGAAGTACAGCTTAGTGTAAATCCTATCTTTACTCCTACCAACATAAGAAACATTAATAAGATTGCTAACAATGCTTTGTTTAAGTTAAATCTTATTTCTATGCTTCCATCAGAAGTAACTGTTCCTACTGTGGGATCTAATCCTTTGTTGACTTTATCTTCAGACATATCTAAGCAACTTAAAGCTCAGATAGATGCACTGCCTAATAATCCAAAGAACAAAGAAATTAAAGAGTACTTAGCTAAACACTTTAAGGCTGCAACATTAGACAACGAAAGAACTTCTGCTTTCTCTACGTTTGAAAAGATTTACAATATCTCTAACTCTGCTTCTTATATTAGTCCTGAGGGTAATTTAGAATATGCAATTAGAGAATGGAATCATTTACTAGATACAGTTTCTAAAATCAACAGCGTACAAACTAAGTTTGATCTTACAGGACATTTGAATCCTGAAACAAATAATTTTATTGAACACAGTATCATCATGAAACGGATGTTCCGTGCGGATGATGGTACAAGAAGACTTACTAATTCAGGAGAAGACGTTGAACTAAGAGTTACTAATATGTCTGGTTACACTATAGGAACTACTATGGGAGACAAGACAACTAACCTTACTGGAGATGGAAAACTACTGCAAGACTTTATAGCTTTTAAGAAAGATGCTGTAGTAGAGAATATGAGGGTAGGAGCTAAGAGTAGTTCTTTTGCTACATTCCTAAATGGTAACAAGTTAGACAGAGAGTACTTTCCTTTAGAAGAATATAACTTTAAAAACAAAGCAGTATTGTCTTCTTCTTTCATAGCTCAGATGCAACAGTATTTGTACTTTGAAGCTATGCGTATGTTTGATGATAAGGCTAAGTCTAACAAGAAAGAAATCTTAGGATCTGATTTTATTATATTTAAAGACATGATTCCTGATTCTATTCAAGATAGAGTTAAGGAAGCTGTGGCTAACGCTGAAAGTAAAGCAGCTCTTAAAGGTGCTTTAACAGGAATGTTTGGCATGTCTAGTAACTCTCTTTACGGAGAGTTTAAGAATGCTTTAACAGATTACTTTGCAAACTCTGTACAAACTCTTAGAACTTCTTTTAAAGAAATCTTAAGTAAAGGAGAAAACAAAGACTTAGCTCAACAATTTAACCGACTCTATCCAAAAAATAGTGGATCAGCGTATACGGATGAAGAGATTGATTCTAATCTTATGCACTTTACAACTAACTATTATGTGCATCAGGTAGAATTACTTCACTTAACTGTAGGAGATCCTTCTAACTTCCAAATTAAAAACTCAGATTGGAGAGGATTGTTTAAACGCTTAGGTGCTACTATCTCTCCAGGAAAACAACCTAGACTTGATTCTCAAGATATTAACTCTTGGAACAGTAGTTCTAATGGTAGCCTCTCTAGAGGACTTGAAGAAATTCAAAGAGGTACAGGAAAGTCCAGACAATACGATAGTAACCTTAACTACATACAATACGAAGATGTAAAGACTTTTGACTACTTAGATGAAAGTACAAAAGAAAGCATCAGAGAGAGTATGAGAGAGAACTACTTGAGTGCATTAGCTACTGTTAAGGGTGCTCTTACTCCTGAGGACATAAGCAGAGAGACTGCTAAGATTGATAAAAACCTTGATGCTGTATTCGAACAAGGAAAAGAATCAGATGCTCAGGCTTATGCAGGTTTAGATTTTATTCGTTTCTACCTTAATTCTATCGGAGAATGGCCTGATGACCTAGAACAAGCATATAAGCATGAGCTAGAAGTATTTAAAGCCATTAAAAAATATAGACAGTCAAACTCAGACCAAGACAAAGCTGAAGTCTATTCCTTGATTGCAAAAAGTAATTTAGGTATCTTGACATCTTTAAAGCTTGGATACTATGGTTCTCCTACAGACTTTACTAAATACAACGTACTAGGTAAGTACTCTGTGTTTCCATTAAGTCCTTCTATGGTTTTTGACACAGACTTAGAAGATGTTATGATGGACTACTTAGACAAGGGTGTAGACTTAGCGACTTTCTCCAGTGGTAACAAGATGGCTCTTCCTACAAAAGAACTTCCTTACTATGAAAAGAAATCAGTAAAGGGTAAATCGGAGTATGTAGAAGGAGACAATGGGCAGTTAAAGATTGGTAAAGTAGATCCTGAAGCCGTAATTAGACTTCCTATTGACGGTCTTCGTAGACAACAGTATATTGCTCCTAAAACAAAGAATGAAGCTACCTTATCTACACAGATGGTTAAACTTATCTTTACTAACTTCTATGTTGGAGGAGATATTAATCCTGCTTATGCTCACCTAGAAGAAAAAATTAACAATCTTCAAGAAGCATTTATTGATAATATTAAAGTTATCGTAGATGTAGAGAAAGCAAAAATCTACTCTAAGATTGGTGCTACAGTAGGTGCTGATGGTAACATAACAAGTATCAGTACTGCAGACTTTACTAGCTGGTTGCATAGTGAGTTTGATAAGAAAGACGTACCTACTTCTGTATATTCTTTCTTGAGACCTACTGTTAATAATTCTTTTGTATTCTCTGTAGATGCAGGAGTACAACGTTCTTTGATAGATCAGATTATTTCTTCTGCATTGTCTAAGCGTGTATTGAGACCTAAGTTATTTGGTGAAGCTTACATACAGTTAGCTTCTACTGGTTTTAACAAATTAGGTACTCGTATGAAGAAGCCTACTACTTCTCAATTAAAATCTATAGCTAAAGGCTTCAATGTAAGCGGCCTAAGAGACTATCGTATTGAGAATGGAGTAGTACAGCCTGCAGATGTTTTGATTCCGTTTAATCCAAAGAAACACACCCCCTTATTAAACTTAGAGTGGAATGGTGCACCTATACAAACACTAGATAGATTAAACCAAGCCTTAGAGGATGATGCTTGGGTAGCAGAACACTCTGCTAAGATCAGCATAGTAGGGGTACGTATTCCTGTTCAGGGATTAAACTCTATGGAACACTTTAGAGTACGTAGGTTCTTATCTAATGTAGGAGGTCCTGTAATGGTTGTTCCTCCTTCTATTGTAACTAAGTCTGGATCGGATTTTGACATAGATAAATTGTTTATGTATGAGCCAGAGTTAGACGATAACGGAAACTTAGTATCTAATTCTAGACTAAGTGATCCTGAGTTTAGAGCACAAGTCATAGATAATATCTTAGCAAAGAATGAATTTTTAGCTCTTAAAGCAGATAGTTTACAAACTTTGTTTGCTTCTGCCGACTTTAAAGAAGCTGGCTTAGTATCTAAAGAGATTGAAACTCTTAAGAAGTTTATAGACGATTTAAAAGAAGCTAAGAATTCTGGAGATGAAAATGCAATTGTAGAATTTAAAGAAAACATTGGTCCGTTAAACATGAAGTTAGGTATTGCTATTGAGAGATTTAAAACTCTTCGTAGTCAAGACCCTAAAGTGGTAGAGATGTTACAGAATTTAGTTAGTGCTAATGAAACTCTTGCTGATATGAAAGACATTTCAGAAAAAGCTCTTAAGGGTTCTGCTTCTAATAATATGATCTCTGTAATAGCTTCTGTGTTGTCTGAGCCAAGTATCTTTACAGAATTTACCAAGCCTAACACTAACGTTATTCTTCCTGCTATTGCAGAAGAATATCAAAAACTAAAAGGTAAAGAGAGTCGTATTTCTTCTAGTGCTATGTTCTTGATTGAAACTTCTGTTAGAATCTTTACAGAGAATAACTTAGGTAAGAAGTCTTTGGGTGTAGATGCTAAGACTAACGCTTTGCATAAACTATTCCAACAGACTGGACTTAGATTTAAAAGTAACCCAAAAGAAGTAGACATAAATAAGTTCTACTTACTTAAGGCAAACAAGAATAAAAATACCAAAGAGATTGAGTTAGGAGGCTTGTATGACGCTGATGGAGTAAATCTTATATCTGATGTAATCAACGAGTTTATTAACGGTCACGTAGATATTGAAAACGAAGACTGGATTAACTTCTTTAACGCAGATAGAGAAAGAACCCCTTTAATTCTTCAGATGGTTCTTAATGGTACTCCTGTAGATGAAGCTATCTTATTGGTTAACCAACCTATCATCCAACATTATATTAGATCTAGTAAGATTACTAAAGTAGGTAAAGCATTAGGACAGAAACCTGCTGACTTGTTTAAAGACTACATTATTCCTGCACTAAACTTTTTAGGAGAAAAACCAGTCTTTGTAGAAGGTCAGATAGACGAAGCCCTTACTATAGAAAAAGTTCTTAGCACACCTAGTATTACAAGTGCTTTATCTGCAGAAAACTTTAACAAAGAAAACTATCCTCCTAACCCTAATGTAATTAGAAGTTCTTACGAGAAGATCAAAGCTAATAGAAACAGTAAGGAAGGAAACGAAGCACTAAGAGCACAGTTAGCATTCATAACTCAGTATTACGTTGTTAAGCAACAGAACCAAATTTTATTGTCGTTAACTAGTAATATAGATTTCAATACAGCTAACTATCGTATTAATACAGAGTTCTATGCTACTTCTATGGGTATTAATGATGCAAGAGAAAACTTTAACAGTGAGGCAATTGATAAAATTCTTACAAATAGTGTTGTTTCTCCGTTTAACGTCCTTGAAGCCAATCAATCTGTAGTAGACCAAGTATGGGATTTCTTCTCTCTTCCGTTAGTTAAGGATTATTTATATAAAGCTAAACAAGAGTATGGTAAGTATTGGAGTAGAGATAAGACGGTTAGGAACTTTAACCAACTTATGAACTCTATGATGTTATCATTCTTTCAGAATATTCCAGAACTTAAGCCTTTATATGTTAAGTATGGTGCTGAATCAGGTCTACTAGATACTAAGTCTAAGAATAACTTACGTGCTAGGTTTGACAGAATATTTAACAATACAGAGGATTCAAAGATAAAAGCCTTTGCCTCTAACAACATTATCTTAAATAACTTTACTTCTATCATGGTAGAAGGAACTAGCATGTTCTATCCTGGTATGCTGACCAACGAGAAGGATGTAGACACAGTAAACGCAGGACAAAAAGACTTCTCTGATGGACTTAATCATCCTGATCCAGAAGTAAGAGGATTCTTTAGTGATCTAGCTAATGCTGTTTTATTAGGACAAGGATCTAACATTAAGTATCGTTCTATCCATAATTTTATTCCTATGGAAGCTCAGACTGAAAGTATGATTGAATTGTCTATTGTTCTTAAAAAGATTAAGGAATCTATAAATAATCCAGAGACTGCAGAATTCTTAGAGGATCTTTTAAATAAGACTACAAAGACTCACGCATCTATCTACTGGCCAAGTAAACAAAACAAAGTAGTAGTTACTAATAAAATGAAAACTTTTCCTGACTTTAGACAAGTAATAGAAGAGAAGCCTCAGATTACTAGTAATGATGACTTAGATGAAGCTATGATCTATGCACAAGAATCTTCTAGCGATGCTCCTGAAATTGACTTCAATAGTATGGATGAAGAGTTTATCATAGCTAGGAAGATTGAGGAAAAGAAAGCAAAGGCAACTGTTCCTCCACAGAAAATTACTACTCAATCGTCTACTAACTTACCAGAATCAGAAACTAAGATTAATATCTATGCAGGTACAGGAGAGAATGCTGAGTTAAGTAACTTTGCTGAACGTCTTGTTACAATTAATGGTGTAACATTTAATACTCCTGAAGGTGCCTATCAAGCTATGAAAATATTTTTTACAAATGCTGTTTTATTAGGTGCCCCAGCAAGTAAAGAAAATCTTGAAATATTAGAAAAATTAAAAACTGCAACAGGTGCAAAAGCCAAAAGTTTAGGTCGCCAAATTAAAGATTTATCAAATGCTACTTGGGATAGAGATTCATCAGGAGTAATGAAAAATATTCTTACTCTTTCATTTAAACAGAATCCAGATGCTTTAGCTAAACTTCTTGCTACAGGTAATGCTACACTTACACATACTCAAGATAAAGGTAAGTGGGGTAAAGAATTCCCTAGATTGTTAATGGAAGTGAGAAATGAACTAAGAACTACTCAACCATCTACTATTGTTAAAATAGATTTCCAGGAAGAACCTACATCAGGATATAAAAATAGAACTATTAAGAATGCAAGTGCTGATGCTACAATAGCAATAGCCGTTGACTTTAATACAGCTGGAGAGAAACTAACCAAGTCATCTGTAGAAAGCCAGGGTAAGAAATACATAGCCAGAAACCTTGACGAGATGTTTGCTCCTGTAGATCCGTTTAACGCAAGTAAAGGATATGAGCTCAATGACAAGGCAATATTTAATATGGCAGAAAGTATTGTAGCTGATTTGAACAACGCAAATGCCAGGACGCTTAACATAGCCGGTAATGGTATCTACACAATGAAAGGAAAATATCCTCAAGCTTTGTTAGATGGTGCCATGGAACGTTTGCTGGAATATGTCACTCTATCTGATAACTTGAAAAACAAGATTGTTTCAGTTAGAAGTGGTGGGCAAACTGGGATAGATGAAGCAGGAGCTAAAGCAGGTATCAAACTGGGTATTCCTACTACTGTTCTTGCTCCTAAAGGATGGAAATTTAGAAATGAATCTGGTACAGATATATCTAATGAACAAGCATTTAAAGCTAGATTTGTTTCTACTCAACCATCTACTACTGCTAAAGTAATTCCTTTAAAAGAATCACAAAGATTTACTAGAGAGTCTGTAGAAAAAGATTCTGAATATATGTACTTGTTTACTGACAATGCAAAACGTACTTCTGGAAGTCAATTAGTAGCTGATGAATCTAGATATAGTGCAGTTTATGGTGGAGGTAAAAAATATCCCACCAGTACTCAAGCTGTAATTAGAGGTTTAGACAATGCATTTCCTATCACTACTATGGTAGACGATAAACGTACTCAGTGGACTGACGATAGATTTGAAGAATTTAAACAGGAAATTGACTCTGAGATTGAAATCATTAAGAGTAATATGTCAAACTTTAAAGGTATTAAGTTTAGTGCAGAGATGCCTTTTGGTAAGGGAGCAATTTCTAACATGAAGAATACTGCTCCCAACAGTTGGAATTATCTTAATACAAAACTTGCCGAACTAGGTATTGATAATACAGGTAGTATACCTAAAACTATGCAACCAATAATTCCTTCAGATATGAGTAACTTAGAGGATACAGATTTTGAAGTGACTAAGTGCAGGGAAGATTAATAAACAAACTATATTTGTAAGTAAACAAGTAAACAATTTAAATTTAAATAAAACAAGATGTCTAAAGGCTGTGTTATAAAATATACTAATCCTGTAACAGGGATGAATCAAACTTCTGTACTTGCTTATACTCTATCCCAAGTAGGCTATAGTAACGAGCAAGCCATAGACTTAGTTAAGCAAGGAAGTCTATATTCTAAAAAAGATGGATACAATACCTGGCCTAAACCTTTAAACAAGGATAAGGGTAGGTTTGGAAATTTTGTAGAAATAGACTCAGACAACTTACTTAGAAACGTAGGTATTGATTCGTTAACCTCCGATCAAGTTAAGTATCTTAGAGCAGCTCAGGATTTATTTGAAGATGTTCAAGTAAGAATAGATAATCCTATTAATCTTACTACTTTAGTAGAGATAGGCAACTATGTTAAAAACAATGGACTTGCCTCTGTAGGTATAGAGATTGTTAATCCAGAAGCACCAGTATTAGAAAGGATGTACAAAGTATATCCTATACCTTTTACTGAACTAAACATGGTATATCTTTCTAGTTTTATTGAAGGAGAAGTATTTAATAAACGTCTAGTAAATGGAGAAGAGTCACGTATAGAGTTCTTAAAGAAGTACGTAGACTTTCAAAATCCTGATGTCTATGATACTTTAGTTAAGATTCTAAACGATCCAGAGACTCCTGACTACGAGAAGTTTGTGATTAAAAAACTTTTACCTATTATAGACTTGATCCCTACAATCGGTTTAGACTTTTTTACAGGTAAAGACTTACAAAACAGAGATGTAATTCCTATGGGAGAGTATGTTCCTGAACTACATAAAATTAAACTAAATGTATTTGGATTAAAGAATAGAGGACTAGATTATTCTAGACGTGTTATTCTCCACGAGATTCTACACTCTGTTCTATCATCTACGTTACAAAATCCTACAAGCGAGATAGACAAAGAACTTGTAAATAGTCTTAAGCCTATCCTTGCCTACTATCAACAGAAATATTCTACAAAAAAAAGAACAGACACTTACTATGGTTTTAAAGACATACATGAGTTTGTATCAGAGTTTTTTACTAATCCTGATTTCCGCAACACTCTAGAGTCGGAAGAACCAAACTGGTTTATTAAAATTATAGATGCTATCTTTAAGTTCTTTGGTAAGAAGTTAAATCTAAATCAAAATCCTAATAGTCTAGAGAATATAGATCTATTGATGGAAAACTTCTTCAATGAGATACTCCTTGCTCAAGATATTAATACTAGTATTATATATACTAAGTTTGATTCTATACCCTATACTATGAGTGTGCCTCAAATGCTTGAGATGGATAGATTTGTAGAAGAGAATTCAGACTTCCTTACTCGTTTAGATGAACTATTACAGGACGAAAATCTAATCAACTGGAGTAAGGTAAGAGATCAAGCAGAGATTCTAGGAGTAAACGTAGGCAGTGTATTAAGAACTAAGGACATGTTCGTAGAGATTTCTGCAGCTGAGGCTAAAGAGTCTTTTAAATCTTTAGTAAGTTTCTTCCATGATAGCTCTAAGTACTTGGCAAGTGTTCGTACTTCTCTTAACAAGATGTCTTCTGATCCTACAATAACCAAAGATCAACTGTTTAGACAAGCTTACCATGCTAAAGAGTTAGGAGAGCAGTATACAAACCTAGCACAAAATTATCGTAGAGTTATGGGAGACCTAGGAGCAAACACTATTTTGGGTCAACAGTTGTTAAACTTAGAAGCTACTGCAGATTCTTTGTCTAAGGCTTATTTTAACAACGCTGTAGAGGCTTTAGCTATTAAGTTGGCAGATGAGTTCGCACCACAGACAAAAGACGCTCAGAAGCGAATCCAAGACAATATAGATAGGTTTAAAGTTTCATTAGCAAGTGCACAAAAACTAGGGAACACTAGACTTATAAAACTTACAGAAGATCGTATTAGGAATGAAGAAGCAAGAATGTCTACCCTAGCTACTAAGACTAACTTACTAAAAGCACTTAGAGGTCAGATAAAAGACGTAGGAAACTTCTCTCTTTTCTTAGAGTCAGCAGGATTATCAGGAAACATTCTTACAGGTACTGTAGGAGGTATGATTTCTAACCAGTTTGATACGGCTAACGTAAAGGCTCAAGCAATGGAAGTTAAATTAAAGAAGATTGCAGATGAGTTACAAAACCACCTAAAGAGTAAAGGGGTGGGAGTGAATACTGCATTTGACTTTGAAAATGTATTTGGACGTTTCATTAAGAAAGTAGAGATTGTAGAAAACAAGAATGGAAAAATCTCTAAGAGAGAAACACTAGTTCTGTTGAGTGAGATGGATGAAGTTCGTTACAACAATCTTATAACTAAACTTAAAGCAGAGTTAAGAGAATTAAAACAAACTAAAGTACAAGACTCTACAGTAAAAGATTTAATCAGAGCTAAAGAAGAAGAGATTCGTAGAACTAGATCTGAGTTTGAAGTACAGCCTTTTGAAGATATCTACTATCAGATTCAGAATATGCTTAGTGCAGAAGCTAAAGAAGCTAGAGACTTAATCTTTGAAGAGATGAATAAGATCCAAGTAGGAAGTCTTACAGAAGAAAACTCAGAAGAACAGTTAGATAAATTAGATGACTTAAAAGAAGAACTAGACTTACTAGAATCTGATTACGATAAAAACAAAAACTTAAAAGACGAAGCAGGACTTAGAATTGCTGCTAACATTAGAGAATGGAAGAAGAGTAGAGCTGCTGCAGAACTTTATACTTACACTATCAGTAAAGAAAACCAAGCACTTTTTGACTCTCAACTAAATTCTAAAAAAACAGCTTACGATAAAGCAGCTGCTGACTATCAACAAGCAGTAGACGACAATGCTGATGCTGATACCTTAGACTACAAGAAACAAACAGTAGATTACTATAAGAAACAGTTTGAGTTGTGGAAAGCAAACAACTGCGTAAGAAAAATTGATCCTGAGTTCTATAAACAAAGAAAAAAAATAGTAGATGCAGTTGCTGCTATTCAGTCTAGGTATCCTGTTCCTTCAGGTGTTCGTAAAATGGATGAAGTATGGAATGATATATTCGGGGTATTGAAGGGATATAAGAACACAGATAACTTCTATGAAGGTTCTAAGATCGCTTCTCCTAATCCAGATGGAACTCCTTCTAATCTCTCTACTCTTGTTAGAGCATTAGAAGAAGAAATAGAAGCAATTAAAACTGCTTACAAGACT
>Ga0208975_1000088_pt1 | contig 45364 bp, 27 predicted proteins | sample GreLakmeER78MSRF_FD_187700 | JGI IMG/M metagenome (GOLD analysis project Ga0208975, IMG submission 187700) | Freshwater lentic microbial communities from great Laurentian Lakes, MI, USA - Great Lakes metaG ER78MSRF (SPAdes) | ecosystem: Environmental > Aquatic > Freshwater > Lake | place: Great...
TGGAGTCAAAGAGGACAAATTCGCGACAATATCAAACCTTCATTAGACAAATGGGATCCTCGAATGATTAATGCTATGTTTGAATTAACAAATATTCTCAAAGAATCTGAACAATATAAACAAAACTTACTTGTAAAATTAGTTGAATTTACAACAAAAACGAATAATAATATTTACCTAAATTTATCTGACATGAATTTTAAAATTGGTTACTCGCTATGGAAACTTTATTTACAACATAATGGTATTCAAATAAAACATCGCTCTTTGGAAAATTTTATTGAACAATTTGAAACAAGATCTAAGAATTTTCAATGTATTTTAACTAAAGAGTGGAAGGTAATTGTACAATCTTCTAAAATTAATTTTATTAAACTATATTAATTAATAATTACTAATAATAAATGATAGATCTTTATCAAATTCATGGATTACTTCAATTTTCAATATTTGTTATTTTATTTCCATTAGGCGCTTTGATAGCATTAATGAGAAACTATATTGGAGAAAGTTGGAGACGTTTTCATGTAGGTATTCAATTAACAGCCGTCGCTTTATTTGTTATCGCAATTAGTATGGCTATATATATGGGACGCAAATATCCTAAAAAAATAAAAGATGAATCCCCCACACGTAAATTACATAAATTATTAGGACGCATTATTGCTATCATAATAGCATTACAATTATTATGGGCATATAAAGGACGTAATTATGTTGATTGGACACTATGGTATTATATTCATATGGGTTTATCAGCATCCATTATTTTACTTGGATGGACGAATATTACTCTCGCAATTCGAATGAAAAAAAATTAGGTTTGTTTTTGTTTTTATTTTTTGTTTTATTTATAATATTTTATTTAAATTTTCATTATCATATAACCATTATCACCCTCGTAATAACATAGCTTCTCGTAATATCTTTTTGTTCCTTCGCCAGAAATAACGCGAATTTCCTTACGCTTCTTCAATTTAGAAATTTGATAAGCGATATACATTAATTTTTTACCAATTCCACTGTGTTGAGAGGTATGATTTGTTTTTTCAGATACAACCTGTAATTTACCATACACGTGTAATTCGCGAATATGCGCAATATCAATAAATTCTTCATTGTATGGTAAACGAAGTCTTACAAATCCACATAGTGTCTTTTCAGATATATCCTCTGCTGAAATAAAATATTCAATTCCACATGATGAAATATATTCACGAACACGATAAATAAGCTTCTCTGGCATTTTGTTCAATTTTACTTCACGACAACGAATACAAGGACATGTATATCCTCTTTTTTTTAAAGCAATCTGTAGATTTTGTCTCATATTGGGTTGATCTCCAGATGCCATAATATAATCTGAAGGAATATCGCGAATAATACGATTTAGACGAATCCATGGAAACATATGTTGTTTTGTTTGAAGCAAAATCTCTGTCATTGCTTCTTCATTGTAGGGCATAAATTCACCCTTTTTATACCATTCTTCAATCTGTGTATAAGGAACAACTTCGCATGGATAGATTTTCCATTGATCTAATTGAAACTCAGGATAGGCTAGATCCCATACTTGCCAATCCGTAACATCATCAATTAGAGGTGTAATCGTTTCAATTGGGTTTGATTGTTTCAATAATTTATTTAGAAACATATCATGATCTTTCTCAGGTGTTGCTCCAGGCAAATTTGGCATCCAATGACCATCTACCTTGAACCCCCAATCTTTTAATAGCTCAATTGCTTCAATTGTTTGAGATGTTTTACATTTACGATTAATTTTTTCAAGAATGTCATCATCTAGATGCTGAATACCGAGTTGAACACGTGTACATCCGAATCTACGCATTTGGATTAATTGTTTCTTATTAATGGTATCTGGACGAGTTTCTAGTGTAAGTCCAATAATTTTACACATAGCATCTCTGTTTTGATCTCGCTCTTCATCCAATGTATTCTTTTCACGTTTATCATCTTCCCAAAATGTATTTGCTGAATAATACATATCACGAATATACTGTTCTTGGTATAAACGAGGATACGATTCCCATGTCCCACCTAGAACCAACACTTCTAGCTTATCAATTGGATGACCATTATCATACAATGTTTTCATGCGACTCCACATTTGTTGACAACAATCAAAATGATGCGTATTTGCTCTAAGAACACCTGGTTCTCCTTTCAGATAACTACGTGGCTGCCCTGGTTCATTTGGACAATAATGACAATTCCATTTACATGAAAACGTTTGCGTAACTGTTTCATCATTCTCATTTAAGTAAGTTGGATTTCCACTTGTAAAAATGGTTACAACTAGCACTCCAGAATGACTTTTACCCTTTTTTAAACACAACCGATCCTGACATTTTCGCAGTTCTTCATAGGTAATCAAATTCTCTTTTTGAAGCCTCCGTGCATATTGAATAATCGTCGAATTTTTCTTATAAATGGAATATTCTTGCTTTAATTTAATTGAATCTTTTGTAGTTGTTAAAACACTTTTTATAAATTGTAAATAATGCTCCTCTAGATTTGGCTCAATCGTTTCTGTAAATAGACCATTTGTTTGAATAATTCGATCAAACTTATCACTGATGTCTTCATTCGATTGAATACAATGGTGCATTTTGTATATGTATATGTATATGTATATGTATATTTATATAAAAAAATAAGTATTATAAATCATTTTTTATTATCTCTGTTAAACAACATCGAATACCACCACCACCATAATGTTCGATTGTATCTAAATCTACATGTAAAATGTTACCTAGATGACTCTTTTGTAAAGGATTAAAATGATTATATGATTTTGTTGACATAATTGTATAGGGATTGTCGTTTTTATCAAAAATTTCTAATATATTTCCACAAAATGCCTCCATTTGAGAAGCATAAATAGGTATAATTTTCTTATTAGAATCTTTTAAACTTTCATTCACTTCTTTTAAATGATCTGGATCAATGATTTCTAAACATATGACTATCCATGATTTTCCAATTGCCATCATCACATTCGTATGATAAATTGGTTGAGATTTATATCTTGTATAAAATGTTATTAATTTATAATTTAATATATTCGCAACATTTTTTACCAATAATTCACTGGTACGTTGAGATATTGCAGCATAAATTATTTTATTTTCATGATCAAATACCATTGATCCAGTTCCCTCTAATGATTGTTGTTTTGAATTTGTTAAATCTACTAATTTCATATTTGGAAACATTTTTAAAACATCATTTATAATATCTTCGCGAATCTCTTTACGGCGATTCTCCAAATGCATTGGATAAATAATCATTATATTTTCATTTGGATGTACAGATATCCAATTATTCGCAAATACAGCATCTGGTGTTACCGGATTTATATTATCATATACGATATGTGGTATATTGTTATTTTTTAATAATTCTATTAATGAATTATGTTCATTCAACGCATCTTGTTGTATAGATGTTTGATTTTTTGATATAAATAAATTTGTTGTAATCGCTTGAATATTTGCTGTAAAATAAAATGGTCTAATAAGTAAAAGCATTTTATATATGTATAGGGAAATATTTAAACTCATATTAGTGATGTTTGATAATTTATATGCCATGTAGGATATTGATAGGCGTAAGTTCCCATATATAAAAATATTCCTATTTTTGTTAAATAGGCAATCCATGTTCCTGTTGAATATGGAATATTTGATCCAATACTAATTAGATAAAATAACATTAATAAATAAATACCTATATATTTTCCTAAGAATAATGAATAATAAGCTAAAATACCTAATGGGTAATACCACGCAGTATGTGTATGTAAAGCATTGGGTATATATAATAATATAAAATGTAATGCTATTAATCCCCAACCATATTGAGATAATTTATCAAAAACAATTGAAGGCTTCTCAATTAACGTAGGATCTTTAATTATTTTTTTTAATTTATGATAACTTTGAATAGTTAATAATAAAAATCCTACTGTAATAATTAAATCTACCATAAATGGTAATAAACCATCATTTAGTTTTACGGGTAATGTATACATATATAAACTAAAAGCAGCACCATATGATATAGTAGCTACATATAAAATTAGTTTTGCCCATACAGGAGATATCATTTACTGTACTATGTGCTATAACTTATACAGATGATTTTTTATTTAAGGGTTATTTATATTACAAATATAATCTTTTAATGAAACTTACACTCACATCTAATAACCTTATTTCAAGATATATTTGTATTTATGCTTACGAACAAATTAAAAATATTAATGATACAAAAAATAATAATAATGTAAATTACTTATACGATCATACACTACCATCATGGGACTATATTCCACATAATGATCGTAAAAAATTAAAAGTGATGTGTTTAACTATTGGAAATTATGAAATTCCTTACAAAGATACTACTATTTATTTAACAATTCAATATGTTAAGGATCGTCCATTAATCCTTGATTATGATATCGTAAAAGAAGTTATTCTAGAATGTTCAAATGCAGATTTTTTAATTGAATTTGTAGAAACAGCAAAAAAAACTACAGAAGACACACTAAATCGCGAAGGACGTAATTTGGATTCAACAATTCGTAAATATATTTACGATACAACCGTTAGTCATCCTGATTGGGAAATTATAAATATTTGTAAAAAACGTTTTACAGAAACACTTTTCCTCCCAAAAGATATTCGTAAAAATATTTTTGGATTTATTGATGATTTTATTTCAGAAGATACCAAAAAACAATATAGTGATTATGGTATCCCATATAAATGTAATATGTTGTTTAGTGGTGTGCCTGGATCTGGAAAAACGACGACCATTCATTGTATTGCTTCTCATATTAATAGTGATATTGGTATCATTTCATTTACACGGGCGATGGATGATCTACAATTTACAAAGGCTATTAATTCCATGAGTAAGCTTGAAAATTGCCGCGTATTGGTATTGGAAGATATTGACGGACTCTTTAGTGATGAAAGAAAACAACATGATAGTGCTAAAAATAGCATTACATTAAGTGGTATTTTAAATTGTCTAGATGGTCTTTCTCGTAATGAAGGGATTATTGTTTGTATTACTACAAATCGTAAAGAAGTATTAGATGATGCGATTTTAAGAAGTGGACGTATGGATATCGATATTGAATTTAATTATATTAAAAAAGAACAAATTGAAGATATGTTATTGTTTTATTATAAAGATGCTACACTCGTCGAGTCTTTTTATGATAAAATTCAACATTACCAATTAACAGCTTCTGATTTTCAGCAATTTTTATTTAAATATCGCCATACACCAAAAGAAATTATGAAAAAATATAAAGAACTTCAGAAAAAATCTGAAAAAACAAATAATAAACTATATAGTTAGATTTTATTTATTTATTTATTTATTTTTATTTAAGGATGCGCATATCATTTTGATATAGAATGGGTTTTGGAAATCATAAAACATTCACCGAAGTCGATATCATGGAATCATCTATAGTTAATGATCCTCATTCGAATGCGGTTAGGTTCCGTAATCGTATATACAACCATGTTATTCTCAACAGAGATTTATTGGGTTATCCAAAAAGTATCAATAAATTACCATACATGTTTATGAGCAATGATTTGAGTGGGATATTTATGGAGTTTATGCAAATGATTGATAAGCACAAACATCAACTAAAAATAAAAGAAATATCACAAGATTTGATAGAGATTCTTAAACTTCTTATTATGAGTTATGATGACGCTCAATGTGAACAAAAATGTTGTGCATTTTGGCATTCAGTAGACAAGGAAGTTTTTGTGTCTATGCACGAGATGTTAAAAGATAAATTAAGGGAATTAGTAACACAAACCTAAAAAGCTTTAATTTAACTAAAGAAAATACTTATAAGTCCCATTTTAAAAGTATAAAAGTTTAAAATATAATATTTATATTACTATTAGATAGTATGAAGTCTACAATATTAAATGATTTAGGATTCTATAAGTATATTTTGATATTTTTTATCATTTCAATTATATTTCAAATTCTTTTAATTATATTTACACGATTTGAACGGGTAATAACGATTAATCAAAATTTAACATATGGGTCTGGCGGCGGTAGATCAGTAAGTGTTAATAATATGATATCTGATAAAGAAGGTCGTGTTTATAGAGTTCGTAATGTTTTATTATTACTTCATTTTACAGCCGCTGAAGTTCAAGCTATTTTAGAAGAAGGACAAACCTTTAAGATAAAGGGATATGGTTTACGTATTCCATTCCTAGGTATGTACCCAACCATTACAAAAGCTGAAAAAGCATAGATTTGCTTATTTTGAATTATGCGGTTACTCCATCTTCATTGCGCCCTATAAAGTAATCATATATTGGCGGTTGAAGTCGTTTTCCTACTTCTGTTAATTGTAAAATTCCATCTTTTGTATAAAATATATCTTTGATTGGACTGTAATTATTTTTTGTAAGAATGTTCCAACGCTCTTGATAACGACGATCTTTAATACTACCATGAAAATGATGTATTACCGAACCTGGAACATAATTTATTTTTATATCTGTACAATTATCTTGAAACTCCTTTAATTTTAACATATAATCAATATGAATATTTCCTGGATAACTTAATTCGGCTTTATTAATCCACGCAAGAGCCATATGACGATCTCCAGAACCTAAAATTCCAAAATCGATTAAACCTCCCATTTGTTCATAAGCTTTACGATGGCACGCCCAAGCATAGCCTGGATGCCAAACACCATATTTACTATTTTTATTATATTCCTGCCCACTGTTTATATATTGATAAACAAATCCTTTTTCGACTTTTAATGTTTCCCCATTTGGACCTAAATTTATAGCAGAATCAAACATTTGAACAACATCATAAATTTTTAATAATTGTATAGTGTCCTGAACCCACATTTCATTTACAAATGTTAAATCAGCATCTATCCATGCTACATAATTCCAATCGCTTGGTAAATTGCGAATTGCTAAATTTATTAAATTTTCTTTTATCCATATACGATCGTGTAATTCAACTTTAATATGTAAAAATACACTTGAACTACTAAAATCTGGTAAATCAAATGGCTCTCCTTTTGGTGTTCCTTCAATAATTACAATACGAATTAATTTTTTATTATAAATTCTTTTTACAAACTCTAAAAATAATTTTGTACGACTTTTATATTTACAATAATTAAAATAGGGTAAAATTACGTATAATGGAGATATATGAAAACTTGGTCTAGGAGGCATTTTACGTTGACTTTGATTATATATTTTACTTGAATTACATATAACTTTTTCGAAAAGCTTCTTCATTTTATTATTGAAGAATATTTTAAGCTTTAACTTTAATGCTTTATTATCTTAGCCTTAATTAAAAATGCCTGTCAAAAAAATTCCTACGGTAACTGTTAAAAGTGTTGATTCAAATATTGAAGCTTATTGTGTACGTTGTAAGTCCAAAAACACAATGGTCAATGGAGAAAATAAACAAACTTCTAATGGTCGCTGGATGTGTCAAGGCGCATGTGATAAATGTGGTGGAAAAATGAATAAATTTATCTCAACACCTCAATAAATTAAATTACTTTACTATATTTACCCGTCCATATTTATCATATTTATTTTTTTCAATATTTATTACCTCCGTGTACATAACTTTATGATTTTTTCGATCTTTAATATTTATATGTCTCATGGCAAATTCACTTGCTTGTTTAATATCCTCATTTGTTACCTGATTCCCTTCACTATGAAGAATCACATGTGGTCCAGATGTCTCAGAAACATGAAACCACAAATCTTTTGAATGTGCTAAATTAAATGTCATATAATCATTTGCTCTTGCGTTTTTTCCTACCCAAATCGGAACGTGATTTGATGTTTCATAAAGATGATAATAGGTTGACATTTTATTGTATAGTTAAATAGTTCGGTTATTACTTATACTTATATTTATATTATTCACATTTTTTTCTTAATGGTTTTTCATTGATACCTAAATAGTATCCTAACATCGTTTTTACATTTAATATATAATGTATCCAAACGCCAAACAGTGTCCATACAATAAACCATACTATATAACTAAAAATTGACTTTAACTTAAATATATAGTAACCAATCAAGTAAGCGCCTGTGAGTGAAGATATCCAATCAAATAAAGACATATCAAATATCTTTGGTTGTCTAAGGCGGTCGATTGTAGAACAAGAAGAAACACTTGTTTCCATTACAATGGACATTACAAATTTTTTCTGGGATTTTATTGATTATGAAATTAAAGGTTTAGAGGATGATGATACATCTTTTGATACATTTTCTAAAAATATTTTTAAACTAATCCCAAAAGGAGATCTTATCTTAAATTCTACAATTCTGAATACAAAAGAAGAAATGGACTATCTACATTACGATAGTTTTGATCGGATAATTTCTTACGCACTTCGTATTTGTGAAGGTATTCAATTGAAAAAAATAGAAAAATATATTGAATTTAAAGAATATGATGAATATATGATGGATGCTTTTACATTAAATATTTCATAGAGCGAGACACAGCAATAGAAACCTTCTTTTGACCTATCGCACGGCGAAATACTTTGAAAAGCCACCTATTTCCATATTTCTTTTGTAAATAAAGACTTCTATTCTTTTTTATTGTTTTATCTAAAAAGAAACTTAATTGTATTTTTTCTTTTAATAAAACAGCTATAACAACAAGTATAGCCATTTGACTAATAATTTGTATAGCAACTGTCCCAGATTGTAGGGCAAAAAGAGCTTGTTCTAATAAAGCTATATTTATATTTATCGTTCCCCTGCGAACCATTAAAATTAATATACCGCAAAAATATGTACCCAATTCACATATACTTGTAAGAACTTCTGTTAATTGATCCTTCTTTCCATTAAATGGAGCAACAATAAAAAGTGTTGATAAATGTATTAAATAAAATAAACATAAAAATATAATCTGTGATATGTTCCCATAAGGAGAAAATTGAAAACCTTGTAAGAACAAAATAACTATTATATTTTTGCTTAATAAATAAGGTCTATAATATGTACGTATCCATTGAAACATTTCTGGATATAATACCCATTTATTGTACTTATATTGATTTGTTTGTTCTACCCAACGTATAATATGGTGTTTATCTTTTGGAATATGTATAGGACCACGTATTGTATTAAAAAATATACCATGTGTATCTAATATTTTACCTTTACATTTCCAATGACCATAATTACTTGATAAAAAACATCTTTTAATAAATGAACCAAAAGTATCTTGTTTTTTTATTTCTTCAAATGTAATAAACTTTACTGCCCGCGTATGTGTAACATAATGCTTTATTATATGAATACTATAACCTAAAAGAGGAATGGGAATTACAAATAATAAACCTATACCAAATAATATTTCTTTATAATTGCCTGTGGAAAATAATGCTCCTGTACTTTTTACAAACGGATTTGTGAAGACTAGAAGTAGCGTAAACTCTAATTGGGGAAATCCAACAACACCTGGTAATGTTTTATACTTTTGTATTATATAATGCGCGATAGTTAATGGTATCATTGTTACTGTAAATAATATTAACAAATTAACGCTTTTTTTCATTTCTGGAGAACTTTCATCTAGAAATAATAGCTTTCGACCATTCGAATTATCTTCTGGAAAAAGATCTATATCAAAATTTATCCAAGGAATACTACCTGCGAGACCTTTAAATGTCGCAGGAATTTCTCCTATTTGTAAATTCATTTTCATATCCATTGTTTGTAAAACGCTTATCATACTTATAATCCCAGCTGGATTTGCGGAAGGAACCGATGTTGACCCACCTGTCGCTGCAGCCACAGAAGAAGATACACTTGAGGCTACACTTGTAGCTATTGCTGTTGTTACTGACTGAGATACCGTTTCAATCATTTGTTGAGAAAATAATTGCGGCGGCGGCGCTGGAGGAGGTGGTGACGGAGGTGGTGGACTTGGAGGCGGTGGTGAGGGTGGTGGAGGTGACGGTGGTGGTGGACTAGGAGGCGGTGGTGGACTAGGAGGCGGTGGTGGAGGAGGCGGTGGTGGTGGTGGGGGTGGTGGAGACGGTGGTGGTGGGCTTGGTGGTGGCGGACTTGGTGGTGGCGGACTTGGTGGGGGTGGAGGAGAATCCGGTCGAACATTTGAACAGCTTATACCTGCATCTTCTCCATGGACACAATTATGAATTCCCCATGAATTATTTGGACAATCCATTAAATATATTTCACCCCCATTACACATTATATCATCAAGCCATATTTGACCACTTCCTTGACCAAAGTACGCACTATTAAATGATGTTCCATATAAAAATCCAAATTGTTTACACGCGACTGTCGCAGATATATCATTCCAATTATCATCACAAATTGTACCCCATTCATTATTATGATAAATTTCTAATCTTCCAGTTGTTGAATTACCTATAAGACGCAATTTTCCTTCATATAATTGATTAAATTCACATAGCAAAGGATTTTGAATAAATAATTCATAATAACAGATAGATGGTTCATATACTTGTAAATTTGTTTGTTCACTACATTCAAGTGTTACTAAACCACTCCTATCTTTATTAACCGCGCCACAATAATCTCCCTGTTGTAGCGTATATTGATTATTTCCAATATACTCACTAAATATACCTAATTTGGATATCCATTCACCATTTCGATCATATTGTTGAACATCCGTAAAAAAGTTTAATCGATATTCATAATCATTTGTTAAAGTTGATAATTGAGTTCCTTGTAAGAAACGATCCTTATTTGTTGGTTGTATCAAGCCTAATGTATAATTAATTGGATTTAATAATAAAAGACCCGTTATAAATTTATGTATCCATCCCATACCTTATAAAAATAATACAAAAATATAGTAAGAATAGATAGATAAAGAATGATTCAACAATTCTTTCAAACAGAACAACGCCGGGGAATTTTTGGTTATATAGGGGCGGCGTTTTTTGCTAATATTGTTAATATTCTTTTAACAAAATATACCACGTTAAATGTTCAACAAACGACATTTATTGCTGTTTATCTCGTGGGTAATATAATTATATACAGCTTTGATATACTTTTTGCCAAAAAAGAATTCTTTTTAGACTCTTATAAAGGCGGTTCCAATTATTATGGACCAGTTCCTTATTCCGATATACAAACCCGCTTAATATGGTTAGGAAAATCATTATATCAAAAATACATTTTTAGATTTATAATTACGGTTATACTTGATACGATTATTGGTTTAAGTTTACTAAAATATACAATCTTTAAATTAGATGAATATAAGGTTCTTGTAAATTGGAAATATCGTAATATCATTGTGGCAACCATTGTTTCAGCATTTACATTCTTCTTATACCTCAGCACATTACGATTCAAATGGGCTTACGAATATAAGGAAAATAATATTATGAATATACTTGTAATGATATGGTTATCTATGGCTATATTAATTACAGTCGATGAAAAAGTTATTAATGGAAAGGAACCTGAAAATAGTTCTTTAAAAATTATTAATTTTACATAATATAATAATCTAATAATCTAATAATATAAACAACAGTATGCCTTTTATTACACCACTTGAACTTAAAGAAAATAAAACATCTGATAAAATCACAATTGTATTTGGTCGTTTTCAACCTCCTACATTAGGTCATAAAGCTTTGTTTGATGCTGCTATTGAAAAAGGTATCATTGAAAATAGTGATGTAATACTTGTTCCTACACGAACTTGTGAAAAAAGAAAAATCGAAGAAACAAATATTGGCGAAAATATAAAAACGCAATTATCTAAAAGTAAGGATTTATGTTCAACCATTCGTTATCCATTAAAGTATGACGAAAAAAAACATTTTATTAGAACACTTTATCCTGAATCTATTTTTCCTAATTATTATTTTTTGGAAATCCCAGAAACCAGAATAGAAGGACTTAATCTAAATATATATATTGATCTTCTAATATTTCTTAATAAATATGTTGGATACAAAGAACTTTACTTTATCGCAGGTGATGATCGTGTTGATTCATTTCAAGCAGATATTGAAAAAAGAAATAACGAAGGTAAATTATTTAAATTTGATAAGTTTCATGGTGTTACAGATATTGGTAAAGGGCGCCGAGTCACAACTAATATACTTGAAACAGATGTTGAATTGTCTGGAACGATGGTTCGATTCGCAGCAATACTTGGTTTATCCAAGATGTTTTATGAAAGTATAAAAACATATAATGATTTACCTATTGAAATTACGAATCAATTAATGATTACACTTCGTAATGGTTTAGGTATTAAAGCGCCTCTTATTAATATTTCAGAAGAAAGTGAAAAACAAATGTTAGAACATATTCTAAAATATCTTGAACCAAAAACCACGCCCAAATTTATTTCAAATAAACGCCAAAAAACAACAAACGGAGGATTCTATTTTAATTATTTATGGAATGTTATCAGAAATGGAATGTAAAAAGTAAATTTGTTATTAATATTTAATTGATTGACGTACAGTTTTTCTTCTATACATCTTTTTAGATTTTGTTATTGGATTTTTTCTAGGTAAAGTGTTTTCTATCATTTTCTTTGCCTCATCAAGTGTATATTTTTTATCTAAAATTTCATTTATATCAGGATCACTGTATATTTGTTGTATTTCATTATATTCTTTTTCTAATACATATTCTGATATATAAGGGCGCAAATCATCGAGAGTAACTGTTTTATCTGAATCATCATTATCAATAATTATAAATTGATTTCCAAATAGTGCTTTGTATTCTATTAAACTATTCATTAAATTTTTCCAAACACTTATAACTATATTTGGTAATAAACTACGTCCTCTTAATAAATTTCTTTTTAACACTGTTTTGACTGAAGCATAAACGACGATTACGTAAATCGTATATCCATTCTCTTTTAAAATATTTATTTGATTTAATATTGAATCTTTCGTTTTTACAGTTAGTTTATCACCTGGTCTATCAATTACAATATTACGTTTATTACTTACTATATTTTCAAAGTCTTCGCTAATACATTTTTTTGAAATACCCATCATTTTACCAACAATGGATAATATGTTACTTAACCCCTTTTTCTTATCCTCATATGACTTCGATTCACCAATAAATTCTTTGATTTTTTCATTCGTATTATTTATATAATCATTTTCTTGATTTTTTTTTAATATACCATTTAATTCTAATAATTTTTCCTGATAATCATCTAAATTATAATAATCATATACAACCGATGAAGGTAATATCTTTTTAAAAATGGTTGATTTTCCTGAACCGGCTGGTCCCAATAATAATAATGCGATTGGTTTGTCTTGTGTTGGAGAATTTCGAATAAGGGGTATTTCATCTCTAAGTTCATCGCATGATTTTTCAACAAATGCTGGTTTTGTATTACTTGAAGATGTAACCTTAACAGTTAGGGATGGTCGTCGTGACGGAGTTGTTAATACTTTTTTTTCTTCCAAATCTGTATAAGTTGGTATATTCGTTATTTTTCTACTGGATCGTCGTATTTCTTGCATTATTTACTTTAATATAAACAGATATATTTTGTTATTATACAGAATGATTACATTTTTTATTTAATTTTTTCATATTTTTCAAAAAAGTTGATTTATATGATTTATGATTATCATAGCCTACACAAGTGAACAAACGCCCTCTGTCAACAACCACTACTATAATACACCGATTGCCTTTGTTATAGGCAAACCCTAAAAATGACTACCCGTGTCGAGTTCTATGATGTGTTCGTAAAGCCCCGTCGTGGACAGATGGACTACAAATCGATCGCATATGTTAACCGTTCCGATGAAATTCACGCAACCATGAAGTGGTACTATGGCGATGAAGACTGTGAAGAATTTATGTTCTTGGATATTCTGTTTGTTAAGGATGCCGACCTTATTTTGATCACAGATTTCTACGGTTATAATAAACATTCATGGGAGGACTGGGGTGAATATAATATGGGTATGAAGGGAAATACAAGCCTAGATACGAATATTCGCAATATTAAGGATGTTATAAAGACGCTGTATGATGGCTATAATGTGATGGTTTACAATAAGGGTTATTACAAAAATATTCAAACGAAATATAAACAGAGCACATTTAATGAAATTGTTCCTCTGCTTCAGTTACCCAATATGCCTCTTGAGATCGCTCAGGTTATTTACAAAATGAACATGCCAAACTGGATTTCCTATAAACATACGAAATCTAACAAAAATTCGTGCAACTTTTACCGAAAAGCATATAACACTCATACATGTGCGAACATGTTTTACGATTATCTACCCGAAATACATGCGAAGTATAATGAAATGATTTATGATACCAGATCGCTTTATTTCGACGTGTTCACTCTCTCCAAAGTTGTTATTGCTTAATATAAATTAAAACAGAAGAAAATAAAAGAAAATATAAATTTTATATTTTTTACATTTGACAAGTAGGGGATTCGAACCCCTGAAGCATAGCATGTGAGCTTAAGTCACCTCTTACCATAATGCTTTCGCAAAATGAGAGGACTATACCTTAAGCTGTCATTGAAGTTTGGTTAAAACTCCTCGAGCCCACTACCGTCTAGTCTCTGAACCTTTTCCATAGTCTTACCATAACGACCTTAGGAACTTGGCTGCGGATTATCCATTGTACATACAAATCATTTTTACCATACTGAAGTTTGTTTTTCTTCACCATCTCTATGTTTCCATAGAAACTTGGTAGATTTGCCTTTAGGAGATTCCCGCAATTTGGAAGTGTCGCCCCAATAAATTGGAACTAGCAACTGCTTTTAACAGTTACTGGAGCAATAAGCTTACCCCTTTGACCACTCGGGAAACCTGTCAGTTTCTCTGGAAGGCTTTCACTTCCTATCTAAGCTAGAATAGATAGCTTTAAATAGATTTTTATACTTAAAGATGTTTCAATGATGACTCTACCATATTAACCCTCTTACCACTATTTAAACAAAAAAGAACCGATAATATAATTATTAAGAAAATGCAGTCGCGATTTTATGAAGAATTGTGCTTTGCGAATAAAGAATTAGGCTGGGATTTTGGCAAGGATGATTTTAAAGCAGATCAAATCATTAACTATTTTATTTTTATTGGCGAAAATGATGAAGGCTATCAGAAATTTTTAAAAATGTTGGCACGCATAAAAAGATCAACCATATATCGTAGTGAAACTATAAGTAAACAAATTATAAATCATTTAAAATTGATTGAACAGGAATTAGAACATATTCAAATAAATGATATGAATGGAAATCATATTAGAATTCTTAATAATGCGTTTATAAACTTTATATCACAATGCTATTATATTAATACTAATTATGTTAAATACTTACCCTTATGTGACGATTTTGTAAAACTTTAATTAATTTTTATTTTATTAAATATAAAATACTAAAAATAAGTGTGTAGACCCAATGGGAATCGAACCCATCCTACGGCTTCATAAGAGCCGGGTGCGAACCGATACACTATAGGTCCATTTGTTATCAGGGCTTTTCCCCTATCTATATAATAGAGTATCCCTTTATATCCTTTTTATAAGTTAAACCTGTAATCTTTCTACCTCTTTCATAACATCTTTAGTTATATTAATCACATGTATCTTTATACGCATAATTATATCTTTGTAATCGCTACTTTCATAATCCAATTCATTAAACACTCTCACTTGTTCTTGAAAGCTTTTTAAAAAGTTATTTTTCTGTTCTTTATCCAATTCTATTGTTTTACCTATTGCCGCCGTCGTCATATGATGGGTAATCGCCGGAAACGTATCCTTATCGTGTGCCAATTCCCAATTTCCATCCCCTGTATGAATCATACTATACGTATCCTTGGGATTTGTTTTCTTTATCACCTGATTCTGTGGGTTTTCTAATATTTTCTTAACAAACGTATTAAAACGTACATTTGAATCATTCGTTAAATTTAATATTTTCATCAACACATCATACGTAATATCCTCACAATTAAAATTAAAGTTAGGATCTCTTGTTGTTGGACAGGGTAAAATATTTAGATTGATTGTATTATTTATATTATTTGTTGTATTATTTATATTGTTCTGTATTGTCTGGGCGTTCTGGATACTGATCTGCTGCGCGTTTTGAGATTCGCCAGATGGAACAATTAACTGTAATCCTTTACAATGAGACTTATGGTTATATAATGATTTATGACTTGAAAATATTTTAAAACATTCTTTACATTGATTTGGTTGTACTATATTTTTACACACAGGCTCGTGTCGTTTTAAATTATATTTTGATGTAAACTGTTTATAACATGTTGAGCATTTATGCTCCTCCTCATTCGCCGCATTGTGGACATTTTGAGGAATGTCTATTAGTGATGTTTTATGTACGATATTCATGTGGCGTTCATAGTTGTACTTGCGAGTTGTAGTGTAGTCGCATTGCGAGCAATTGAATCTGATTGAGGAGCATGCGAGCATATTATATAATAGGATAAGAAAATTAATTTTAAATAGAAACAAACCTTACCGGAAAAAAGTGAGAGTGTGAGTCAAGAGAAGCTTAAAACTCACTAATATTTTTATAGTTTTTTGCTTTTATTTAAATTTTATTATAGATTATGGTATGTAGTTCAAATAAATAAATTGTGGACATTTTGAAAATAAATTGTGGACATTTTGAGAAAAGTGGGTGGACATTTTGAGGAATTGTGGACAAATTGAGGAATCTTGTTTTTATGATCATTCATTGTATGGGATAGTATAGATATTTATAGATTATAGTAATAGATTATTGAGTATATTTATATTATATTGAGTAGTATATATATATATTAGTATAATAGTGTGTAGTTATATAGTTTATATTCTATGTTTCTTACAGTAAAACGTGTGAGTTACTCGCGAGTCAAGTTGCAGCGCGCGGGCAACCTTTTGTTTGAAAGCCCCATAAATTTTCAAAGTCTCTCCAACCTTTCAAAAAAACACGTTATTTATCCCTCCTTACTATGAATGTCTATATGAATAATATAATTTAAAAAATAAAACTAAAATGGTATGTATATTAATAAAATGGGTAATATTCAATAATAGTCATCACTATGAAAAACATTGCCAACATTCCAATACCACAACCGATCAAAAAGAATCCAATTATATCATAGCCATCATAGTTAAATAGCTTATTTTCGTTTGAAGACAAAAAGGTCATTTGACTATTCGGTACTAAAATGTTCTTGACAACTTCGCATACTTCTGGTATTTGTTCGACACCATTACTTGAATAAAGACATCCGATTAAACCTTCAATCATATCGGCATAGGCTTTATCACCTTTTTTTGTATCCGCGCGAATTTCACGCTGATTGTGTACTAAGAATCGATCCCAATCTAGATCTTTCGCACGTTGGGCAAGGAAACGATTGCTTTTAAATACAGTGGATAGTTCAGACAATACACCTCCTGTACAGACTGGATGAATACCATTTGTATTTTTTGATTGTAATCCATATTCGTTATATATAATAATCGTTGCTACAAAGTTTACAAAGGCATCCCCAATAAACGCGAGACCACTATAGCAAGGTGTATTTACATCTAGGATTCGAGAAACAATTTTGGAATAACGGGGATGAACACGTGATTGATCCAGTAGGTTTAGATTAATATCCAATAGGTCTGGAATTTTTAATTTCTCGATGAGATCTTGAATATCTTGATGGGTAATGGGTTTTTTCTCTGGAATTTGTTTTAATTTTAAAATCATTTTAACAGTTTCATTATTTTGAACATCCAGTCGTACTTTCAACATTGTATTAGTCATATTATATCCGTAAGGTTTTAAGTAATTTTAGGGTAGTTTTTGGTTTATGAAACTTTTTGAATTATAAAGTAAAATAAAAATAAATTTAATTATGATAATAAATATCCTTCAAAATATGTAAATCCTTCACCTATATATATATCACCTGAAGTTACTAATGCTTGTAGTACAGGTCGAATTGAATCTCCAGCATTTAATTCACGAATCGCAGAACCATAAACAGTTGTATGACCAGGGGAAGTAAAAGTATATGAATATGCTAGTGATCTACGAGATGTTGTTGTATTTTGGTTTCCATTATTTATCCATGTAGAAGTTCCAGCAAGTCTTTTTTCAATAGTTAATTCAGCAGTACTACCGGATGAACCTCCTCGATGTAGTGCTGTAATACCAAATTTATATATACCATTAATAGGTGCTGTAAATGTATAATCAGATATATTATAACAATTTTGTACATTTATTTCAGTAGCATTCAATGGAATAACTCCACCTGATGTAGTAAAAGCTGTTGGAGCGACGGCTCCTATTCTATATGCATAAAAACAAGGATTTGTATTTTTTATTATCCCCTTTACATCTAATTTTGCCATAGGCATATTTGTTCCAATACCAATATTTCCATTATTTCCTACAATCATTGCCAAACCACTTTCATTATCGTAGAATTCAGCCACACTGTTATTGCCTGTTTGGGTGACCTTGAGGGCGGGACCCGTTCCAGCGTTTTCAATAACGACTTGTTCCGTATTACTTGTAATAGTATTTAGCGTAACAAAGTCACCAATCACGCTTATATTTGAACACGTAACATTGCCTTTTGCGAAAATATTGCCTTCGATGTGAAGTTTTTGCGTAGGGTTTGCGGTTCCAATACCGACGTTTCCGTTTTTAATAGTCATTGTTTGGATTGAATTGAAAAGTCCAATATTCGAAGCCAACGCACCTGTTCCATAGGTGTAAAATTCGTGAAATCCTGCGTCATATATATTTTTACTTTCAATTACTCTAGAACTCATAGCGTTGTCTGTTATTTATAGGGAATAACATTTTAATGACATAACTTATATCTTTTATCTTATCCACATCGTATAATTATAAGGTCCTCCAGTAATATTAACAGGTGGTATGTCCGCATTTTGTGCTACTGGAACAATATCTCTCCAATATTGATTTGTTGTGGTTGACATTATACATCCTATTCCATAAGGATTATCGATGCTATTTGTAGCATTCCAATAATGACCAGCAATCATAGCACGGTCTTTATTCGCATCTTGAACTCCATTAATTTCACCAAATTTAAATAACATTACGGATTTATTACCAGATTCTAAAACTGGATCTACAACACCAAAATTAGTAATACCTAATCCATATACACGATTATTTGTATAAGCAGCAGAAGAAGTATCGGAAGCAATTGCACCCCATGTACGTGTCGCAAAGAAAGAACCAAGTGTTTGAGAAGAAATAGCATTAGTATAAAATAAATTACGTAATGTATTTCCTTGATCTTTCATCAGCATTTGAGTCATTGAATAATAATTCCATACATGATTTTTAAAATCAGCTGTAAAACTTTGCGTACCTAATGTAGTTATATCTTCCCAAATACCACTATTCTGTGCGGCATTTAATGGTGCACCCCATGGATGATTTCCACCAGATTGTTGAGCAGTAGAAGTTACTTCACCACGATTTTCATTATTATCGCTAAATGTACCACAGTGCATCCATCCTCCTCCATTTGTATTCATATCACAATACACTTGAATAGGTCCTATATATGGTATATGTATCCAATATAAACCATCTGTTACAGTTCCAGTAATTTGTTTTATATATGAAGCTGAAGGGGCAGCATTAATATATGAGCTTCCATCAGCAATTCCAATAGAAACCCATGAAACACCAGAATAATATTCTAAAACATTAAATCCATAATCATTATTAAAACGTATATATCCAGAAGAAGGATTTGTTGGTCTTTGTATAGTACTTCCACTTGGAATTATAATACCATTGGTATTAAATATATGTAATTTTGCTTGAGGGTTATTGGTTCCAATGCCTATATTTCCGTTATTGCCGACAATCATTGCCAATCCGCTTTCTTTGTCGTAGAATTCAGCCACACTGTTATTGCCTGTTTGGGTGACCTTGAGGGCGGGACCCGTTCCAGCATTTTCAACGACAACTTGTTCCGTATTACTTGTAATGGTATTTAGCGTAACAAAATCACCAATGACGCTTATATTTGAACAAACGATATTGCCTTCTACATGTAATTTCTGCGTAGGATTCGCAGTGCCAATGCCGACATTACCGTTGTTGTAATAAATTTGATTGCCATTCTTCGCAAAGGTCGTAAAAGAATCCGCATCTAGAACCACGTTTTGATAAACGAATCCCTGAGGAGTAGATTCGGGTAATAATTGTGGAAAAACGGTGACATCTACATAATTTCCTAAAACAGCCGGTTGTGATAAGGTAATTGTATAATTGGTGATGGGTGGGTCAACATTTCGTAATATGGTTAGATCGTAATCTTTAATATTTGAATCATAATATCTTAATAAACGTTGTCCGATAAATACTTGGGCATTGGATGCCTCGCCTCCATAAATTCCTTCCGTCGATAGAGTGAATAAAGATTGTGTATCTGTTTGAACATTAAACACTTGACGCAGAGGAGTGACTTGAATATTATTTTTTAAAGAAGTATTATTAAATTGAATATTTCCAGATACAATTAAATTGCTAGTTAATATGTTTCCATCCGTAAAATTAACACCGCCAGAAATCGTTAGATTATTTGTAATCACTTTACCTTCAGTAATACGAAATACTTCTGTTAATGTACTATTTGTTATTTGATTTAATGATGTTCTATTTGTAGCACCATTAATGCTAAAGAATTTATGAATACCTGCTTCATAATTTCTAACAGTCGATTGAACCTTTTTCGGTGCCATCTTATACACTTCTATCAGGTATAAAGTAAAATAAAAATAAAATTAATTATGATAATAAATATTGTTTAAAATACGTAAATCCTTTACCATATAAATGAGTGTTTATTTTTAACATTTTAATGGATTTAAATAATTATAATTCTGCATTAAGTGTAAAAATTCCCAATTGATCCACCCATCCAAATCCTGCACCAACAGCATTATTTGTAAAACTAATAACAGCTGGTCCCATTGATGTTGAATAGGAGCTTGAATATGTAACCGTCGCGGCGCCGCTATTAAATACGCCTCTTACAGTTGACGTTGATAAATTTGTATTTGGAGCAACTCGCATGGAATCTGAAAGGGGAATATTAATTATAATTGCGTCGGTTGTTGAAAATTTTGTAGCAACAAATGCTGTTGCACCAGCCGATCCAAATGTTAATCCGCCATAATTAAATTGTTGATAATATCTTTGACATAATTGTAGTTCAATTCCATAGGGTCTAAACTCAAAAGGTGTTGCTATATTACCGAGTTCTACTTGAAATTGTGAAAAGTCGATTGTAAAAGTACTATTATTTGGCATGGATATATACATTCCTATAAAATCATTACCATCTGTGCCGAGTGTTTTTCCACTTACACTTGGTATAGATAATGTAAATTGATATTTCGTCCATGTAGATGTTAATGTAAATAAAGGTCCAATTGTATAGGTTACAGCAGAAGGTGAACCACCCGCACCAAAACTTTGTCTAAATATTAAATTTAAATTAGATATGGTTGTATTTGCTTTAGCGTAAAAAGAGGTTGTAACTGTTTGATTCCCAAAGGTTCGTACACCTTCAATTCTATTTTCAAAAATAGAATATGTTCCACCCGTTCCTGCGACCGATTGATTATATCTTACGTAGTAAATAGGTTCATTTGGTACATCAGTTTGTCCCAATGCGAATGCTTGGCGTGAAATAGTACGTGTTGCTCCGGATCCATCATAAAGTAAACTCCATCTATCAGCAGTATACGTATATGATGTGATAACATTAAATGATGTACCCCGTTGCCATATATCAAAATTACCATTTATAATTCTATTGCGAAACATACCTAAATTACCCGCACTAATGTTGCCACTTACATTCATATTACCATTGACATCTAATTTTGCCATAGGATTATTCGTTCCAATACCAATATTACCTCCGTTACCAACGAATAAAGCCAATCCACTTTCATTATCATAGAATTCAGCCACACTGTTATTGCCTGTTTGGGTGACTTTGAGTGCGGGACCCGTACCAGCGTTTTCAATAACAACTTGTTCCGTGTTACTTGTAATGGTATTTAAGGTAACAAAATCACCAATAACACTTATATTTGAACACGTAACATTGCCTTTTGCGAAAATATTGCCTTCGATATGGAGTTTCTGTGTGGGTGTTGCTGTTCCAATGCCGACGTTTCCGTTTTTGATTGTCATTGTTTGAACTGAATTTAAAATGCCTATATTTGAATTTAAAGCCCCTGTACCATAAGTATAAAATTCGTGAAATCCAGCATCATATATATGTTTACTTTGAATTACTCTAGAGCTCATAGCGTTCTCTATTATTTATAGCAAATAACATTTTAACGTGTATTTAATTCTTTAAAAGGTGATGACCTTTATCTGCCTCCGCGCATGAATCTGAACAATATCTTTTACCACATACAGATACATTGTCACATACGACAAAACATTTTTGAACTCTTGTTTCACATAAAGAACATATATCTTGATTCGTTTTCAGATAGGCATTTAGTTCTTCAGACAGACCATGTGTATCCGTAATGACTTGTTCGTCATTCATTGGTATGTAATAAATGTTAGTTTTAGTTTTAGTCAATTATTATTTATGAAAATATAGCTACATTAACATCAGTAGAGTTATATGCTAAACGAATAGTAGAACTACCTGATTCAGCGCGAAAACACGAAATGATCACGTTTGAAGTATTTTTTGTAATAAGTGGTTGACTTGTTACCGCAGATGTACTCCCCCCATCAAATGTAACTATACATGTATAATTAGTAGATGGCATTGCTGTTATAAATGTGATTGTATATACACCGGTTGTACCACGTGTAACTGTATTGACATTACCAGCTGCTTTATATCCTGACGCTTGAGTCCCATCAAAGTGAACCCATGCGCGACACGCGTACATTGGCATTGATCCAGATGGAGTTGATAGCGTTGAAGTACCTAATGTAAGAGCATTTGCGGTTGCTGTACCTACAACATGTAGGGCACTTGAAGGTGCATTTGTTCCAATGCCTACATTGCCGTTATTAGCTACAATCATTGCCAGTCCACTTTCTTTATCATAAAATTCAGCCACACTGTTATTGCCTGTTTGGGTGACCTTGAGGGCGGGACCCGTACCTGCGTTCTCTATAACCATTTGTTCCGTATTGCTAGTAATAGTATTTAGCGTAACAAAATCTCCAATGACGTTTATATTTGAACAGGTTACATTTCCTTTAGCAAAAATATTGCCTTCTATGTGAAGTTTCTGTGTCGGTATTACGGTACCAATACCAACATTTCCAAGAGCATTAACCATCATTTGAGTTGGTAAAGCTTTTACTACACTTTGTGAATTAGGCATACCAATGGCAGAAGTCATCACGAGATCGTTAGTACCTGTTTGAGACACAGCAGCGAATATAGATAATTCTGGCGACCAACATACACTGCGCCAAAAATTGTTTACAGGTTGTGTTTTTGAAGTCCACACAATACCATCAGGGCTTGTCATGATACGGTTGGCAGTACCTGCATTTGCTCCAACTGCCACAAATATAGAGAGCTCGGGCGCCCAACACACATTCCACCACGAATTATCAACAGGTGTCGTTCTTGCTGTCCACGTGATGCCGTCCGGACTTGTCATAACGCGTTGAGTTGTTCCTGTAGTTGATACTGCCACAAATAGAGATAGTTCACCTGACCAACATACACTTTTCCATAAGTTATTAATAGCAGCGCTTTGTATACTCCATGTAATACCATCCGCACTTATCATTACGCGATTGTCTCCATCATCTGAAACAGCAACAAAGAGGGAAAGTTCAGGAGCCCAACATACACTACGCCATGAGTTATAAACAGTAAATGTTTGAGGTGTCCATGTTATACCATCTGAACTTGTCATAATACAATAACCTGTTCCTGAATTTATACCTACTGCCACAAAAATAGAAAGCTCGCTCGCCCAGCATACACTTTGCCAACCATTATTCAAAATAGAGCTTCCTGCCGTCCATATAACACCATTTGTACTGGTCATCACACGATCACCTGTTCCAGATGATGAAACCGCACAGAATAAGGATAATTCAGGAGACCAACATACGGAATTCCAGTCATTATTTACAGCACTCGCGCGTGATGTCCATGTAATACCATCCGAAGAAGTCATTACACGATCTCCCGTTCCAGTAATAGAAACAGCACAGAATAAGGATAATTCAGGAGCCCAACATACAGATTGCCAACTATTATTTGCGGAACTGGTACGAGTTGTCCAAGTACTCACAGTATTAATAGCAGAAGCATAACTTGTTCTGGTACGTTTATTTAGAGCTCCAATATTCACACCGTTTATTTCTCCACTCGCACTTGGTATAAGATTGTTTACATAAGAAGTATTTTTACCAATATATGCATTTTCACGAATGAGGGCATTTCCCTCCACATGTAATTTTTGGGTGGGTGTTGATGTACCGATTCCAACATTACCATTGTTATAGTAAATTTGATTGCCATTCTTCGCAAAGGTTGTAAAAGATGCGGCGTCTAGAACCACATTCTGATAAACAAATCCCTGGGGTGTAGATTCGGGTAATAATTGTGGAAAAACGGTAATATCCACGTAATTTCCTAGAACGGCTGGCTGCGTTAAGCTAATCGTATAATTGGTGATCGGTGGATCAACGTTTCGCAATATGGTTAAATCATAGTCTTTAATATTTGAATTGTAATAATTTAATAAATGTTGTCCAATAAATACGTTGACGTTACTTGCTTCACCTCCATAAATTCCTTCCATTGATACGGTAAATAAGGATTGTGTATCCGTTTGAACATTAAATACTTGACGCACGGGACTGACCTGAATATTATTTTTTAAAGATGTATTTTTAAATTTAATATTTCCAGATAAATACAAATCGCGCCAATTATGATTGCTAGATCCCAAATCGTATGCCAAATTTGATGAGGGAAATATATCCCCAGCGACTGTCAATTTTGCCAATGAAAGATTGCTAGTACCAATACCAACATTACCATCTGTATAAGCAATACCATCTGAATAAGGACGAAAATAACTTAATTGTACTTGTTGATAAACATTTCCCGCTTGGGGTGAAGATTCTTGAATCAATTGAGGAAATACAGTAATATCCACAAAGTCACCAAACGCCGCCGGGACAGTCAATGTAATTTTATATTCGGTATTTGGTTCGATAATTTGATGGGTATAACTAACCGAGTAATCATGGTATTCGGGTGAATAGTTCATCAAAAGCATTTGATTTAAAAAGACCGTCGCGTTACTTGATTCGCCTCCAAATATTCCATTTGTTGATAAGAAAAATTCATTACAGCTTTCATTTGATACATAAAATGTTTTACGCAAGGGATTTACTTGTAGTCTTTGACGTAAGATACTTGGTGCTTCGCCAAATTCTAAATTGCCATAAATAGTAATATTACTGGCGAATACACGTTCATTTGTTATTTTTAAAATTTCAATAGGCTGCGAGGAAGATAAAGCTTCCAATGTATTATTGCTTGTATCATAGGCTACAAATCGATGAACACCGGATGGATAAGTGGTTGTTCGTTGTATAGGAATCAGCATATTCTATTAGGATACGCTATTAAAAATAATTTTAATTTAACTTATTTTTAGTTAAATAATAAAAGGAAATTGACATCTAAGCTTGGGATTCTTTCCAAGAAATACGAGCAGTAATGGTAAAGGGTGTGAAGGCTGTTATGTATAAACTATCTAACAAATTGAAACCAATTGTTAATACGTCGGGTCCGTCTGGGTATACATTGTCACCGCCGAGAATACTATTACCAAGGGTTAATAATTGCGATAGATCAATTGTGGTAGCATTGTTTTGACGAGCATTACCAGTTGCTAAGGCACCTCCTTGAGCACGTACATTATAAATGGGTGTACCTCCAGATACTATATCACCACGTTCGTGTAAAATAATTTGTGTCAATGAAGGGGAAGTAGCGTTTTGCCACGTATTATAAAAGGTATATCCGTTTAGTAATACTTGAACATCCACATCATGGGTTGTTAAGACACCTGAGGAATCTAAGTTAATTTGCATGCGATTAATAATTTCACGAACACCCAATAAACTTGAGCGACCATTATCCACCGAAGGACCTAAACGTAAACTGACCAATGGAATAAATCCTTGAGGATAGTCATTGTCTGTACCAACGTTTACACTTGTTAAAAACTGGTCGGCTGAGGCTGCGTTAAATCCTTGAACACGATCTAAATAGATGTATGCTATATTGGTTACACCAGGGGCGTATTGTGTTGCCAATACTGTTGTTGTACTTGTAAATCCAAAGTTATTATAAGTTAATCGACGTTGACCTGAATTCCAAGTGAATGTACTAAATACATTTGTACCATTCGCAGTTCTTAAAACAGTACCGGCTTTTAATTTAATAATATTATCCACAATAGCTTGTGTGTTCGCGCCATATCCTGTACCAGTTAATCCAACCCCTACACGGTATCCATATACATATCGATTTGTATTTGGATTGAAATAAGGACCATATCCTGGAACATTCGCATTGGTATAATTGTTTTGACTTTGATAAATAACACCTGGAGCTGGAGAAAGGAGATCTGTATCCATAGCAAAACCTGCGGCAGAACCATAGTAACTAATGGATTTACCGGCAGCTGTAAAAAGGTATGCTTTATCGTCATCGAAGCGTCCATCCATAATAATTGATGTACCCCAATGCATCAATGATGGCGAATAGGTTGGAGCAGTTAAATTTTCTACTTCATAACGACCTGGTAAATTACCTGAACGTAAATAAGCTTCATTGAAATTATTATTATGAATAAATTCATGAACATAACGAACTTCGCCTGTAAGTGCCTTAAATCCAAAGCGGACTTTACCTGCACCATACCAACTATAATCTAAGTAAACCATTTGAATCTTTGTGGTTTCAAGTTTATATCCAGTAGGACCCGTGCCGTCGCATGGATCAATGCTCCAACTCGATTGAGGAATCTTTGTATCTTCTGTTTTCGCAATAATTACTGAATTATTTGTAACGCCACGATAAGGAGGTTGAATATAAATAGTGCTATCATTTTCAATATATACAATCTTATAGGTAGCTCCTTTGATAACAATTTTATCTTCAACATTCAAATTTGTTGTAAAACGGCAATTGTCATCTCCAGTTACTTTGCCACTGTTAAAGATAACTGAAGCATATCCTGGTAGTTGTTTTGTACTATTACGACGGCATGCATATAATATACGTCCATCGTATTCATAGTATAAACCATTTTGATCATCAAACATACCACATTTGAGGGCACTTTGAGTCCATTCTTTTACAATAATTTGAGGAAAACCACCCGCAATAGATGCAGATGGTAAACGATCCGTTGGATAATTAACGACGATACTATTTAAATCAGGGACAGTTGTTACCGCATAGTAATGTAATTCATTTGAACTATTCCAGTTATTATCATCACAGCCGATAACACGAATTTGAGCTCCTGGTCTTAAACGATGAGGGAAACGTGTTTTAATAATCGCTTGAGTTGCCACGTTATTATAATTACGTGAAACCGAAAGACAATCTGTCGCTGCGTTAAAGTTAATAGCCTTTGAACATTGAAGACCTTTACCGGATTGATAACGGAAATAACGACGTGTTTGGCGAACTAATTTAGAATCAGGATTGTTTGGTGGAATAATTTCAACACCCCCATCGTATGCGCGATGTAAATTATAACCGTCCGCACGAGGAAATAAATAAGTAGGGGATAAATAATTCGCAATAATTTGATTGGAATTAACAAACCATGGACCCGTGTTTATAGTAACGATTGATGGTGAATTAACATATTCAACATTTCCATTAAATATTGTATGGGTATTTAACTTTTGTAAAGATGAAAATGGAACGGTTCCGTGATTTCCTGGATTCATTAAAATAGTACGATTTATATCGTTTACAGCATCATTTGATGTAGTATAAACATACCATGATTTTGAACTGGGATCTAATTCATTTTTACGAATATAATAAAACGCATTATTACTGAGACCACTTTGGCGATTATTTAGGACATTATGATATAACGCATCACCTGTTCGTAAAAATGGATAGGTATTTGTAGGATAAAGACCAGCAACTCCATCATTGGTCGTAATATCATGCCATAAACGGATTTCATTGATGGCTTGATTATTTGAAGCAATATAATAGACAGGTCTTCTATTTTCAATTTCCATACTGATAATGTCACCTCTTTTATTGAGTGATTGTAAATCTAGGTTAGATAAAGAAGTTATGAAATTACCTGTGGTATTACTGAACGAAATGGTATCTTTTAAGCGATAATCACCAATTAAACTTTTTACAAGAATGAAATGATTGGAGCCGCTTGTATTTACATTTGGAAGTACATAAGCGCGATTGTTGATCGCATCATCGTAAGATCCAGCGAGTTGAATATAATCTGTATCCAAACGGATCGAATAATAATTTGATCCAGGCGTTAAATTGTACGCATTGGTCATATTACTGGATTCTACAGCGGGACCATAATAATTACTATAACTAAATTGGCTGCCTGTCACCATATAATGTTGAGGAAGGTATAGTCCATTGATATTTTCGTTTAAAGCACTGTATGGTAAGAAACGAATCGAGCGATAAGGGATATTGTTGGGTGTTTGTAATGTAAATGAATAGGTAGAAGATGATAATATTTTATAATTTCCATCTGCTGCTTGAGGTTCTGTAACAAAGTAATGAGTTCCAATACCTTGTGATAATAAATTATTCGAATTTAAATTATAAGGGATTCCTGTAGCTAATTTAAAACGGTTATCAGTTGAGTTAAATACCGTATAGGTCGTTTCATTTTGTAAACCTTGAACATCCGCGTTATTATTATTAAAATAAGTCAATCGAGATCCTTCTGTTAAACCATGACTGGGAATATAAAAGGTATCCGCATTTGGATTGCGAGATGTTTTTGTAAATTTAAGAATGGTTTCACCCACAGTGGAAATATCTATTAGAATACTATTTCTTTTTAATCTGAAAAAGTTATCATTTACCTTGGCAACTTGGTAAGACGTTCCATCGATTAATCCTCCTGGTAATTGTTTGGTCGGATCCATATTGGTTAAAACCACTGTATCATCCGTTGAATAATTATGGCTTGGATAGAAAATAGAATCATATTCTACCAAGGATTGAACGGGCATAATGGCTGTTGGACCCACGAATAATTGATTGTTTCCATCATTTACATAATTAATTTTATATTGTACATCATTGGTAGTAACGTCTTTAAGTTGAATAATACTATTTTTAACACCATTTACAAGAGTTAATCCATTTTCTAAAGAGATGGATGTATTGACATAATAATATTTATAATCTCTTCCAGTTGTTCCTTTTGTGATGTTTGAATAAGAAAATTTAAGATTTCCTCCGTATAGATGACTTATATTATAATTGGTAGAAGCACCCGCAGCAGGTTTTGAGAATATTTCTCGTTCTTCGTGATACAGATTATTAGTATTAAACCAAGGGATATTTGAAGAATAAAGAGATGGTACGACAACCAGTGGCGAGTTAGTAGATAAAGGTGTATCAATGTAATTACGTGTATTCATTTGAATGTACATATTGTTATTGGTACGATCTACACCATTTATGTAATAACATTTATAAAGAGCATGGCATCCAAAATTACTTGTGCCTTGACTTGAAAAGTTAATAGTAGTTGTATCAATGTTCAAAGGTACGGTTGTACGAATATTAGGTATCCATAATAAATTATCAATATTTGTTGTAAAATTATTAAATGGAGCTGAACCACCTGTGTTACTTGCCCATAAGTTAATGACTGGACTGTTAATTTGCGTAGTTCCCAAAGATCTATCATTTGTGGTAACCATACGAATGGGATAAAATACATCTTTTTCGAGATTAACTTTATAATAATCTTGCCCAACTTGGGTCGGGGAAATACCTGTACCAGCTGTACGAATGGTAGATCCTTGAGTTACGCTCCACCCAATTCTTATATTTGGAGTTGGAGGTTTTGAATCTTGCCATAAAGCATTGCTACCGAACCATAAAAATCCTACATCTAGTGCTCCAAAACGGAAAACCCATTCTCCTGTACGATTTGGACGGAAATATCCATAAAATAAATGAGATGTATCTTGAACACGTAACCATAAAAATCCTACATCTAGTGCTCCAAAACGGAAAACCCATTCTCCTGTACGATTTGGACGGAAATATCCATAAAATAAATGAGATGTATCTTGAACACGTGTAGTGGTTAATCCAGCTTGATTTACTAAAATACCCATTGTGTTGTTGATGGGTGTTATAATCTGTGTTGCGGATGAAACTGAATTACGATTTTGTAAATTTATATTTTGCATATTAAATATATCATACAGGGTCTGCATATATGTTGCCATTGTTATAGCCGTACTTGGTACAATACCACCTGAGTTAAGCCAATCTTCGTTATTTAAATTATCTGTAAATACATAGGTGTGAAATAATCCTTTTTGCATCAGCGGAACAATATGACGTAATTGTATAGTATTTGTATCAACTATACGAATACCATAAAGGGAATTTTCATATAATCCTCCAATCGGTTGATTTCCAGGAGCTGTTTCATAATAATAAATATTGGACGCTACAAGTGAATCCGTTTGTCCATGATTTGGAATATTGATGGTGGATGTATTTAAATCTACAGCATCTGGGTAGAATGTTAGGGTTCTTTTTGCGGTCCAATCGTATGGAACTACATTTTTAGCCAATAAACCATCAAAGGTTCCATTATTTGAATTGGTATAAGAAATTACATTACTAGTCACAAGTGTATCTAAATAATCAACTAAACTAGCATCAAAATCTAAACGCTTAATACCTGTGCTATTTGCTAATGTAAAATTAGTTGTATTTTTGAAACCGTGGGGGAATTTAGTGGTTACGGTAAGTGTGCTATTGAATTGTTCATTGTTGGTAATAATATCAACTAAATGGCTTTTATTGTATAGAGTTGATTGATATACACGTCCAGGGTATAAAGTAGACGAGAATTGATCATATATGGATCCTGTATAATTTAATAAATCGCGCGCTTTATAGTAAAAAATATTGGCTTGATTTACCGAATCAATGTAAGAAACCACAAAAGAACCTTCAGCCGCGGCTAATTTTAAACCAAGTAAAATAATTGGGCTGCCTTTATTAAAACCACTTGATCCATTTGTAGTTACTTTAACAACATCACTACCGCTGATACTTTCTACATTTACAAGAGTAATTGTTGCATCTCCTGAACGACTAAAAAACACAGGAATATTATTAATTGTTTCGATGGTTTCCCACTTAGTGGTTTGTAGACCATATTCAAAATCCGTATCAATCAATGTTTGAGGCTGAGATACACGGAATTTACTTACTGGATCCGTTAACATAGCATTATCCAAATCCGACCGACGGAAAATGGTTGAAACAAGCCTTGAAGTCATCTCTATTCTTTTTGTAGAAGATATTAAAAAATAAAACATCTAAACGACCTTTTTAATTCCATACAACAGGTGTTGAATTATAATAATTTAAATTAAAATTGCGCCCATTTGGATCTATTTCCTCAGTAAAACAACCAACCACATAACCTTGATCACCTGTCCATCCAGATTGGGTTAAATCTACACGTAAATTTAAATAAGGACGATTACCAACGTATACTAGGTATTTTGGATCGGGCGAAGGTATTACCAATCCCATAGCAACACGACTAACTTCTTTTAAAAAATTTCCATAGCGCCCTTTTATTGTTTTATTAGGTCTTCCTATAAATTGTACATCACTTGCGTTTAAAGGATTTTGTAAATAAATAAAGAAAAATGGACAACTTGGATAACTATAATGCGCAACAAATACAAAGTAAAAATCGTTTAATCGTGTAATTAATGGATCATTGCTTGGGCAAATAGGTATTCTAATATTATTATAATTTGTATTTAGGGCAAAATAAGCCAAATTAGTATAATCCCAATTTGCGGCGTACCATGTTATTCCAGAGCCACCGTTTACAGCCCAATGAAGTTGAAGAGCCCCATGACATGTTAATCCATATGGATTGGGACGCATTGCAAATCCAGAACAGTGAATATAATCATCATTTATATAACTTCCTTGCATTACACATATATTTATATTTTTACGATAACGACTCTTATCATCGTAATATTCATCATAGGCATATTCATCAATCACGTATTTTGGAATTGAATACATCATCCATTCATGATATGTGTGGCTCGTGGATGTTTCAAGATTTGGACTAATCCATATAGAATTGGGTTGGATACTTTGATAACTATTTGTTTGTGTTTGTAAACGATAGAATTTTGATTGTGTTTTATTGGTTACAAATACAAGAATCGCACTCCAACGATCGTAACCTCTAGATCTTAAAAAGAATGCGTTTGATACGTTTGGTTTGACTGGAACACTTAACATTGCGTATTTTGTTGGTGTCGTTACTGTTCCGGGCGTTGATTCGTAAGTGGTTAAATAAAATCTAAGCGAATATTGTGCGTTTTCAAAGGGACTTGTATAATAAGTTGTAAACATTTGGGTACCCAAACCAAATATCCGAACCCTATCAAAATTACTGTAAGAAGGGGCGAACTCTATCAAAATTACTGTAAGAAGGGGTTAACCATCTTACAAGAGGTTCCTGTCCATTCACAATTGGACTATTACCTGACCATGTGTATAGATTTTCTAAACCGATGGGTGAATGTATTGGAAATACAGGGACACGATCTTCACCAATATGCATATGATCGCCATAAATATTCATATTACCATCTGTATCGACGGTCATTTCAAGTCCTTCAACCCCTCTACATTCCATCATGTTTACAGATGTATCAGCTTGTGTTATATTTAACACGGCGTTTTGGTTAAGAGATACATTGGATAAAGTTAATTGATTTGTAAATATATCTCCTGTCATATTAACTCTGTTTTCAGGTGATAATATGCTGGTTCCAATACCTAATAGACCTGAAATTATCACATTACCTATAACATCTAAACTATTTCTAGCATAGGTAGTTCCAATACCTAATTTTTCTGCTTGAACATTATTCATATAATTGACAAAATTATTCGATTGTGCGGCGACACTTGGCGGATATACAAATTCAATACCTCCTGTTAGTTCATTTCGTTGTAATTTAGATCCATCTAAATCAATCGTGGTTCCACTTAGATATATATCTTTCCAACGTAATTCATTACAACCTAAAGAATAAATAGAATTAGAGGAAGGGACAATATTACCTGCGACAGTTAATTTATCTGTTACGATATTTGTACCAATTCCGACATTTCCAAAGGTATATGCTATATCATTGCTATTTACTAATCGAAATACATTATCTGTTTGTAATTGTTGAAACATATATCCATCATAAGGTTCATAACCCGCTTTAAAAACAGGATAGATGCTAATATCAACAAGTTCACCTATGGTTAAAGGTTCTATGATTTCTATATGATAAGTCGTAAGTAAATTCAATGTGTCATAAAACATTGTAATTTCATAATCTTTAATGGTTGAAGAATAATAACTTAATAAAGTTTGCCCCATATAAATATAAATATTACTGGTATATTCATACATACCATTTAGTGTAATATCAATATTTGATTGATTTAATGTTTCTATGTAAATACTTTTACGAACAGGATGAAGTTGTATATTATTTTTTAATGTATTCGTAGCAGGATCAAACGCTAATGATTTTAAAATAAATAAATTGCTTGTATAAATGGTACTATCATTGACTAAATTATATTGAGTGGTTAAATTTGTGTCGGCTTTTAGTAACGCTACTTCTAAATCCCCTTGAAGTATTAAGTCTTGTTGAATCAAGACACTTCCATCTACTTCTAGTTTATAAGAAGGGTTGTTGGTTCCAATTCCTAGATTTCCGTCAGGGTTTAGGATCATTTTTAATTGATTTTGATTGTTAAAACGTATTTGTTGATCATTGCTAGCGGTGATTGATGTATTTAAATTACAATTGAATATTCCTTCGAGGGGATGCCATTGATGATTACTTAAAGTTCCTTCGTATAATCCAGTTGTTTGATTGTAGCGTACCATTCCATCTGTAAAACGTGGACGTTGTTGGGTTGTACCAGTGGGAATATGAATGGCATCTGTAGCAGATATATAGAGCGATGTATTTATAATAGGATTAGGATCTGCGCCTATATAAATATTTGAACCGGCAGTTACACGGTATAATGAAGTTATATTTTCATTTGACAATGTTGTAATAAAACCAGTTCCCCTTACTTCTAATTGATACTGTGGATTTTCAACACCAATTCCTACGTTACCTAATTTATAATGAATGTTTGATCCAATGTAGGGATTCCAAAGGCGGCGATCAATATTTTGTAATAAATATCCTGCTCTTAAAATTCCTGCGTCTTCTAGGTAAAGAGGCCAGAAAACTACATGTAATACATCTCCATATTCAACCGTTGAATTTAAAATAACTGTAAAAAAACTTTTAGGTATAAATTCATCATAAGAGTAGCGAACGTCGTAATCTTTTTGTGTGCTTGTTTTGTAAGCCATTTTATAGCCATTTATATAAACGTCTGTATATTCTGGTACAATGCGATATAAACCACTGTATTCAAGTGTATATTCAGTGCGACTTGTATCATAAATTTGAGTGGTTAAATAAACGGGTTCCATTTGTAACTGATTGGTTTGTTCGGTTCCAGCATTTAGTACGATATATTCACCAGATAAAGATAAATTAGATGTAAAAATATCATCCACACTGAATTCAGGTGTATAAATTGTTCCAACTACATCAAGGGTTGCTCTTGAAATGGTTGTTCCAATTCCAACGTTTCCATTCATAAAGATCGCACCTTCTTCTACGTGTAATGGAGCAAGAGGTTGGAGCGTTCCAATTCCAATATTTCCTTGAACAATCATGTTGCTTGTAATATCCAATAGCTGTCGAGGATAGTTGATTTGATTACTTGTTAAATTACTACCATCATACGAATATACAGTATAATTAACATGATCGATTCCAATCCCAACGGAACCATTGCTTGTAATAATGAGTCTTTCTTTTCCAGCGGTATAAAAATGCATTCCCTTATCATCACTTCCTGGAGCATAATCTGCTATTATATATGTGTCTGCGGCAACATTTTTTAAACCAACAAGAGCACGCCAATTATCATCACCAGCGCCGAATCCTTCGAATTGATCGAGTTCACTATTATAACGTAAATAACCTTGTTGACCAGTTGGGCGTTGATTATTGCTTCCTGAGGGTAATTGAATAGCGTCTGTCGATAGAATATCCAAACTAACTTGGGGAAGGGTTGTTCCAATACCAACATTACTTGTGTATATTGTCATGATTTCATAGGGTGTTTGCCTTACCAATTGTGATAAAGGTATATCATTTGATCCGGTACCGTATGTATAAAATTTATGTACACCGGCGGGATAATTCTTGATTCTTTGAACCAAGTTTTTTGAAAACATAGAACCTCTAACAGTAGATTGTACAAAAAAGATTGCTACTTATTTTTATTGGCGTTTTATTATAAGATTTCTATCGATATCTTATTTTTATAAGATATTTACGTTTTATTATAAGATTTCTATCGATATCTTATTTTTTATTGGCGTTTTATTATAAGATTTCTTCACATATATTTCGATCTGCGTCACTAAGACTGGATCCAAAGATAAAGACACTATGAAGTTCACCATTAAGGTATTCATTTACAATTGTTTTACCAAGATATTGTTGACCCGCCGCATTTGTATATCCTGAAGAGGCAGCAGGTGCGGTTGCTACATTATTTACCCAACCATAACGATTTGCTCGATTCACCCCATTGTACCATACACTCACAACATTGCCTCGATTGTAAGCCCCATTAATGCCATAATCATTTCCATACCAATAATTCCAATAACCCGTACCACTATTTAAACGTAAATTGTTGGCTTGACTGATGGCAGCACCTCCTGAACCAATAAGTCCACCACTGGTCGTATTATTTACTTTTCCATGTTTTACTACAAATGTGTATCTTAAATTTAAAGCTCCAACTGGCACGGTTCCACTTGGGATATTCATAAACACAGTGCTAGTAGTTAAGAAATCAATCAAGTAGCCTTGTGGGCGTAAAACGGGTTGAATGGAAGTTGTTGCTTGAGTCGCGTGATTGTTGCTACCGGATTGATCATACCATGTATCTACGTAACCAGTTCCAGCACCAATCCAAGAAGTAAAAGGCGTACCCGTACTGTTGTTACTAGTTCCTAGATTACCATATTGATCTGAATAGAAATCTAAGGTAACATTATCAGTACTGCGACGTATCTTTACCATGGGTCCCGTGTAATCAATTGATAAACGTTTAACAGAATAGGCGCCTCGTAATGTCGTTCGAGCTGGAGCAGATAATGAATCCATTGGATAATACACCGGCATACGTTGATTGATCGTTTTAATGCTTGGGGAAATATTCCAAAAGTTAATGCGACGCGAATCAATGGCTTCTACAATTAATATTTGATCACTTGGACTATCATAACCTAAATAATATTCACCTGCATAATCATTAAAGATTTGATAACCATTATTGGAATTTGGCATTAGCGACCAAGAATAATTTAAATTACCAGATGCAAATCCAGTATTATTTCTACACGTAAATCCATTATGATTAAAGTAGGTATTCGTACCCGCTTGTTGAAGGGCATAGCGGTTGCGTGTAGAATTATAAACATCGGTTGATTTATATATATCAAAGGTAAAATCACTTCCACTATTTAATCGAATAATTCCACTACCCGTATCTCTTTTAAAGGTACGACCATCTGGATGTGAAATACGGAAATTATAACTGCTTGGATAAACATCTGCAGGCAAATTAAAACGAGCATAATAATTATTATATACCTGAACAATCTCATCCGTTGACAAATGACGATTGTAATATAAAATTAAACCATATTTACCCCATTGTTGGATGGAACTATTTGGATCAATTACAGCATTATGATATCCCCCTATACTTGTAAATCCATTATCAAATGTAGCTCGAGAATCATTGATACTATAAATTTGATCAGTTAAATTGTAACTAAATTGATAATAAGGTGCTCCATCTGATGCCCATTTCCAGACTAACATATTAAATTGTGTATTATAAAGAGGTAGTGAAGTAACTTCAAATCCAGCAGACAAAAACCCAGCATTATTATTGTCGTACATTCCCAATGTATTACCTGTGTATATAGTCATAGCATGATGATCATTATTTACACCACGTACTAATCCTCGCCAGTCATTTGCGAAAACTTTAACGGAAGAAAACGCAATAAAGGTCCCATTATTAAAACGAGGTATATCTACTAAACTACCATTAACTACCCGTTTGGCAATACCATATGTCCCTTCAAAATCGAAATGTTTAATATCATTCGTTTTTCTAAACGCATTTGGATTGACTGTAAAATCATAATAATTACCACTAAAATCACGCCATAATGTACTATTAACGTCATACATTTCGGGATCTAAATAAAGAGTTAATCCAGAGGTTACTGAAAGATAATTTGTGATCTGTAATGGAGCAATCGAAACCCATGAAATCGGAGCATTTGTATAGGCGGTAAGATTTGGATTTGGACCACGTGGATCAATGACTTCAGTAAACATTCCTCTTAAATACGATACACCACCTAAACCAAAAGACACATTATCAACGTATAAATTCAAATAAGGTTGTCCGCCAATATAAATGACAAAGCGAGGATCTGGTGAGGGTACAATAAGACCCAACGCAACACGATATTGTTCTGATAAGAAATTTCCATAACGTCCTTTAATACATTTACTAAAACGCCCTAATAATTGTCGATCATTCGCATCATTTGGATTTTGTAAAGAAATATAAGGAGCTATCCCTCCATATGGATCGCTATTATAACCAATCCAAACCAAATAAAAGTCTGGAAATACATTTCCATTCGGATTTTTTGGAGGACAAATTGGAATACGTATATTGTTATAGGTTGTATTATCAAAACGAGCCAATCCTTCATAATTCCATGAATTATTATCCCATGTAATTCCGGATCCACCATTTACAATTTGGTTCATCGAACGTCCACTTAAAATAGATAAACTATATGGATTTGTTCGCATTGCTATGCCTGTCATCCAAAAATTACCTGGTTCACCATTACCTGTACCTGAAATTAAACATAAATGTATATTTTTACGATAACGACTTTTATTATCATACAGTTCATCATACGCATACTCATCAATGACATATTGAGGTATACTAAACATAACCCATTCATGAAATTTACTTGCGGAAGACATTTCACCATTAGGACCTATTAATGAAGTATTTAATGCACCAGATGTCGCACCATTTGTATTAAAAGCATATGTACTAGTGGATTGAGCATGTAAACGATGAAACGAAGTTCTTCCAGCGTTTGTAACAAATACTACAGCAGAACTCCAACGGTCATTGCATATAAATTTTAAAAATAGAGAATGTGAATTATTGGGTTTGACTGGAAGTTTAAAAAGTATATAATTTGTTGGAATGGTAATAGAAGCTTGATTGTCAATATTTAAATTATATGTTTGGATCATATATTGCCCTCCAGCTGTTAAATCATAGTTCCACTTTGTATTATAATAAGGATTTCCTAATAAAGCACTACCTACAGGTGTAATACGTGAAAAAGAGGTACTTGTAAAACCTGTAAATACTTTCCAAAAAGGTTCTTTGGGTGCGATAGAATTATTACCTGCATCTACGATTGTATTATCTCCCCACCATGTATATAAATTTTCTTGACCAATAAATCCACTGGGTGTAAATACAGGCGATGCGTTTTGTCCAATATTTACATTATTTCCATATAATCTTAAATTTCCACGGGCATCAACCGTCATAACTTGATTGCTTGTATTTGGAATGGTATTGTTTAGTGTAAGTATATTTTGATTGCTATTGGGTTGAATAATCGTTAAAGCAGGTCTTGACTGATTCGCAAGATTACTTGAAACAATAGTTCCATAATGTAATATATTTCCTACAACGTGTAATTGTGATTGTGCGGCGGTAGTTCCAATTCCGATATTTCCAAAAACTAGGGCATTCCCGTTTTGAATATGTAATTTTTGTAAAGCTATATTTGTACCAATACCAACATTGCTTGTGACATAAAGGGTATTAACACGTGTATCGACTGGATTTCCCTGTTCTGTTTTAAATTCAATTACACCTGTATTGCTATTACGTTGAATCAATGATCCACCTAGATTAATTGTATTACCAGAAAGGTATAAATCTTTAAAACGTAAATTTGAAGATCCTAAATTGTACAGTTCTGTTTGAGATGGTACAATATTACCCGCGACAACTAATTTTTCACGTGTATCGGTTGTACCAATACCCACATTTCCTAAATAGGCAACATTATTCGCAAAAGGTCTAAAAAATGTATCTGTAATACGAATTTGCTGATAAACATAACCTGGTATAGGTGTTTCTATTTCAATTAATTGTGGAAATAATGTTATATCAATCAAATCTCCTTGTGCCGCCGGTGTTTCTAGGCGAATATTATAAATCGTGTTAAAATTTGTATAATAATTGCTATAAGATACGCTATAATCTTTTAAGGATTCTGAATAATAACTTAGTAAATTTCTTTGAACATATATCATTACATTACTTGCTTCCGCACTATACATACCATCAATCGTCATCGTAAATGTATCTTGAGTTAGATCCGATACATAAAATATTTTACGTACAGGTTCTTGTTGTAATTTACTACGAACATTACTACTTGCGTCACCAAATTGAAGCTTGCCATAAATAAATAAATTGCTTGCTATAATTTCTTGATCCGTAATTAAGGTTCCACTAATATTTACATTACCTGTTTGAATATTTCCACTTGTCTGTAATGTATTCGCTACATATAAGTTGTTCGATATAAGTACATTTCCATTAACATCTAGACGTGCGGCGGGATTATCTGTTCCAATACCTAGATTTCCATAGGAATTTAAGATCATTTGGAGGTTGCTGTTTGTATAAAAACGAATCGCCTGATCATTTGATCCTGGGATATATTCGGGTGTAATTAGAGTTCCATCGTCTTCACTGCGAAAAGATCCTATGGTTACCCAGCCGCTGGTAGAATATCCTTCAAATGTTTGACGCTCTGTATTATAACGAATGAAGCCAGTTTCACTTGTCGGTGGACGTTGATCACTTGTACCTTTGGGTAAAAGAACCGCATCCTTTGCGCGAATATCTAAAGAAACAGTGGGTTGTTGTGTTTGAATACCAATGGCGTTGTTTACTTGTAGCGTATCACTGATTTGAACATTGCTTGTAAATATATCTGTAATATAACCATCCCCTTTAACATCCAATGTATATTCGGGTAAATTGGTACCAATACCTACGTTTCCAGAATTAAAATGAATATTACTTCCATTATTATATAACAGCCAATAACTGTATTGGATATCTTGTACAGTATAACCGGGTTGTAAAAGTCCATCTGGATTTGTATAAGTGGGCCAGAAAACGATATCAATCACATCCCCTGCTTCTGGTTCTTCTGACACTGTTACCATAAATGTGCTTTCGTTACGTATTGTGTCATTACAATAGGATACATCATAATCTTTCGATATTGCTGAAATATATGCAAGTTTATGACCATTTTGATAAACTTCAACCTTTTCTGGCAAAAGTTGATAGAGTCCTGTATAGGTGGTTGAAAATAGACTTCTGGCTTGTATAATTTTTTCAGTAAAGTGAATTGGTTTTAATGAAATGTTATTACGGAAATACTGAGTATCTTCTTGTAAGAACGAGGATCCACTAATTGTTAAATTACTAATAGATACATTCGTGGTAAACAGGGTATCAGCGCGCAAAGATCCTCCAATTTCAAGGTTATATTCTGGAGAAGTTACACCAACACCGACATTTCCGTTTAGAAAAACAGCACCATTTTGGACATGAAGTGGTTTTAATGGTATAGTTGTTCCAATGCCTAGATTTCCGTCAATATAAACATTACCCATTACATCTACTTTTTGCCGAGGTGTGGTAGTTCCAATGCCTAAGTTTGGTGTGGTAGTTCCAATGCCTAAGTTTCCATCTTGATTGAGTGTCATTGATTCGATATTTTGTGTATAAAAATGTAGCGTTTTATCATCTAATAATGCGCTATATTCAGGTATAATATATGTGTCACCTGCTTCATTTTGTAAACCGGATAAAGAGATCCATTGATTTCCTGTATAACCTTCAAAGTTCAAAATTTCTTTATTAAAACGAATCATACCAGATCTTCCAACTGGGCGTTCAATATTTGATCCACTTGGAAGTCCGTATGCATCAGTTCGATTGGTATCTAACGCTACTTGTGGATTATTTGTTCCAATACCCAAATTACTTCCTAATAATGTCATCACTGAGATTGGAGATGTTTGAACCAATTCTGATAAAGGTATATTTGAAGAAATATCAGGATAGGTGATAAAATTTTGTGTACCACCCCGATAAATTCGGTTTTTAAATATAAAATTATTGGTACTCATCAATACCTCTCTAATTTGGGAAAGTAATTTTTATTATAATTAAAATCGCAAAAATAATAGGTCTAGCTTGTTTTATTTAAATAATCTCCTCACATATACTACGATCTGACGCAGATAAAGCATTGTTAAATATAAAAACATTATACAATTCACCATCCATCGGTTCATTTCCATGTGATTGACCAATATACTGAGTTCCCGCAGCAACCGAATAACCGCCTCCAGATGCTTGTGTTGTAAATCCTACACCATTTACAAATCCACTTAAAGTGGTGCGATTATAAACAATACTTGCTGAATTACCACCAGCGGCAATACCAAATGTATAATCACGATTCCACCACCACGCACGATATAATCCTGCGACTCCATCATAACGAAATGTATTCGCAGCAAAGTTAGTTGCCCATGTTCCAGCACCAATAAATCCACCATAATTGCGTAGATTTCCATGGCGGACTACGTAGGTGTAAGGCGAATCTGTTCCAACGGGTACAGTACCACTTGGGATGGTCATATACGTAGTTGCCAAAAAATCGACTAAAATACCATTGGGTCGTATTGTAGGTTGTAAGGAGTTGGTTGTTTGTGTAGCATGTCTTCCATTACCAGATTGATCAAACCATGTTGTTACAAATCCAGAAGCGGCGCCGAGCCATGAATTAATAAATGTTCCACCTCCATTGCTACTTGTTCCTAAACGACCATAATAATCCGCAAAGAAATCCTGTGTAACACTATCTGTACTGCGACGAATTTTTACAACCGGACCCAAATAAAACTCAGAAAGACGTTTTACAGAAAAGGCGGCATTTAGAGTAATTCGTGCGTTAGATGTTAATGAATCCAAAGGGTATGTTAAGGGTAATGGTATAATATGAGTAATATCGATAGTAGGTGTAATTGTCCAACCAGCCACGCGACGTATATCTTTGGCATCCACGGTCATGACTTGATCAACACTTGTATCGTATCCTAGATAATATTCATTATTGGCATGGTCGTTTCGTATTTGATAAACATCAGTATTACTTGTTTGTACAAATCCCCAAGACCATTCACCACCTGTTCCATAATTTGCTGTCATTCGGCATATTGATGCGATACCTGTTGCGCTATGATACATGTGTTCATTTGTTCCAGAGCGTTTAAAACCGATTCTATTACGAGAATAATTAAAATTGGCTTCGGGGCTCTTTAGTATATCCAATGTAAAATCTACACCAGAATTTAAACGAATAATATTTGCTCCAGCGTCGTATTTTAAGGTACGTCCATCTGGATGTGATATTCTAAAATTATAAGACCCAAGATATGTATCTTCGGCTAAATTAAATCGAGCCCGATAATAATTATAAATTTGTAAGGTTTCCTGAGTCGATAAATGGCGATTGTAATAAAGAAATAATCCTATTTTACCCCATGGACCCGTAAAATCGTTTACGTTTGTAGAAGTATTATGATATGCACCTATACAACAAAATCCTTGATCGAATGTCGCATTACCATTTATAATGGAATAAACAATATTATTTAAATTGTATTGCATTTGCCATTGAGGACTTGTGCGAGATAATTTAAATGTTAACATATTAAATTTAGTATCAAAATTTGGAATAGATGTAACATTTAACGTGGTATTAATTTGATTCGCAACATTATTATCATAAAAACCGATTAAATCACTACTAATTGTCATGGCTTGATGATCAAAAGATAAGCCTCTTATTAAAGATCGATAATTACTAGGGGTTGTACGAATGGTTGAAAAGACGATCATGGTTGCATTTGGAAAACTTGGAACGTCAACTAACGCATTATTAATAACACGTTTCGCAATACCATAGGATCCATCAAAATCCATATGTTTAATATTATTAATTGTGCGAAACGCATTAGGATTTATTGTAAAATCATAATAATTGCCACTAAAATCACGCCATAATGCGTTATTTACATCGTATAATTCTGGATCTAACAACATAGTTAAATTAGCTGTTACTGGTAAATAATTGCTAACTGGTTCAGTTGTAATAGTTAACCATTGGATAGGAACATTTGTATAACGGGTTAAACTTGTAATGGGACCTCTTTCATCAATTACTTCTGTGAAAAATCCACGACTATAAGATACTCCACCAAGACCAAATTGCAGGTTATCTAAACGTAAATTTAAATAAGGACGTCCACCAATGTAAATTATATATTTTAAGTCAGGGGATGGAATAATAATTCCTAACGCAATTCGTAAATTTTCAGACAAAAAGTTTCCATAGCGACCTTTAATACATTTACTAAAACGACCTAATAATAATACATCATTTACATCGGTTGTACTTTGTAAATATACGTACATCCCGATACCTCCATTTGGCGAACTTTCACTGCCAATATAAACCAAATAAAAGTCTGGTAATGAATTACCATTTGGATTTAATGGAGGGCAAATTGGTATGCGTACATTATTAAATACAACATTTGTATTATATGTTAAACGCCCTTCATAATTATCAGTGTTTGTAAATGCACGATCTGCAATTAATGGATTTCCACCATTTACTCTTGAAAATATATTACGAGCGTTTTGAAAACATAAATGATATGGATTTGTACGCATCGCAATACCAGAACAATACAGAATATTAGCTGTTTCTGTACCTACACCTGCCATTGCGCAAATAATGATATTTTTACGATAACGACTTTTATTATCATAGGTTTCATCGTATGAATATTCATCAATAATATACTTAGGGATACTAAACATTACCCATTCATGATATTGATGACTAGCAGACATTTCTCCATTCGGACCAATCCAAGATGTATTTAAAAAGGCATCACGCGTGGATGTGCTTTGCGCATTTAATCGATAAAACGATGTAAAAGATGTATTCGTTATAAATAAAGAAGCCACGCTAAAGACGTTATTACAGCGTAATTTTAAGAATAAAGAATGTGAAAACCCTGGTTTTATTGGAAGACGCATAGACACGAAATTAGTAGGTGTTGTTACTGTTATTTCAGGAGAGGCATCGGATGTAATTGCGTCTTGTGTTAAACTCGACATATAAATGGTGTATTGGCGATCATATTGAGATAAATAATAGGTTGTTAATAATTGTGCAGCCCCTTGTGCTTGAATACGATTAAAATAAGTACTTGTAAATCCACTAAACACTTTCCAAAAGGGCTCTTTTATATTCGCCGCTCCAGATTCATTCGCTACATCTACAATCGTATCATCTCCGTACCATGTATATACGTTTTCTTGTCCAATAAATCCACTCGGTGTAAATACAGGCGCATTATTATATCCAATAAGAATATTATTACCAGTTAAGTAAAGGTTTCCTTTGTTTGTGAGTGTCAT
>Ga0208975_1000089_pt1 | contig 45299 bp, 55 predicted proteins | sample GreLakmeER78MSRF_FD_187700 | JGI IMG/M metagenome (GOLD analysis project Ga0208975, IMG submission 187700) | Freshwater lentic microbial communities from great Laurentian Lakes, MI, USA - Great Lakes metaG ER78MSRF (SPAdes) | ecosystem: Environmental > Aquatic > Freshwater > Lake | place: Great...
TGGTGAAACGGTGATGTCTGCAGCTACCTCAACCTTAATACTCTGCTTAAGGCCAACACGATCCAGGACATCCGCTGCGGCTTTTTGTCTCACCGATGCTGCGACGGTGTCATCGGTGATGATCTCTTCAATAGCATCAATAGCAATCGGTGTGAGCTTCAGCAATCTTCGGGCGGCGAGCTCATGGGTGGCACTAACTGCTTCATTAAGATCTGACCCGTCGTCAAACACGGGCGCAGAAACCTCCCTCTTCACGGGTGAAGAAGAAGGAACTGCCGGGACGAAGAAGTCGTCTTCAGTAGACAAGGGTGTTACGCCCCTCGGTAAGTACCACTTATAAAAAATGTATCAGTATTTATGACGATCTCGGCACCTACTCCGGTAATAACATTATCAATTGGCGTTATCGTCTGGTCTACAGCAAGGGCGGAAAGCTTAACAACCGTAGTTGAGGAGGTTAGTGTGTCACCAATAAGGGTGTAATAAAGACCTTCGCCGTAGTGAATCCAATGACCACTAAATATCTCTCTACCCGGAGTTGCATTGCGGGCAACGGGGAGGGTGAAGGACAATTGAGTTGCAGAGAACGTGGTGGTAGTACCAACAACCATTCTCCACTTAAAGTGAATAGTCTTTGATCCAGTCTTTGAAATATCTTGCTTGTAGACCGCTTGGAGTGTCCCGTTGCCGATTGTCAGGCCGGTGTAAGTTGGAGTCCAAGTTGTCCATGAGCCGACATATCCGGCGACGGTGTTTAGGGACGTGTCTACTCCGGTGGCCAGCGCGCTGAGTTGAGCAGGACCATTGGGTGGGTCAGACGACTCAGGATACGGAAATCCGTAGTTAGTCGTAGTGAGTGTCAAGATTCCTCCAGGTGCGGGCAGCTCAAGCTTACTGCTAACTTTAGCAGAAGTCTGCTACTTTAGCTGCGTGTTAGATGCCCGTGTCGGTAACTAACGCGCGCAGCCTCGCCAAGGTGAGTTGATGTTACTGGTACCAATAGTAGCACGGCCCGCTGCAGGGTTCCTCAGTTGAAGATAGTCTGAATAAACCAGACCGTCGCTGCGACCGTGGCGGCGATGAGGCATACGCTTAAAACTGCTCCGAGAATGGCGTTAAGGATTTTATTCATCTTCTACTCCTAGTTCGATTGGATTGTGGCTTTGGTAAATGTACTCCATCAGGCCGACTAGTTCGTACTGACGGGAGAATAGCTCGCCGCACTCTACCACTATCTCTAGGAGATTGGAAAGCGCGGCGTGGTCAAACATGGATAGTTTTGAGTCTTGAGTTAGAAACTGGGCCGAGGTTATTGCTACAGATAAGCGACCTGAAGCTACGTACGCGGCGGGGAAGATCTCATCTAGTAGTTGGACAAAACCGGACAAAGCGGGATGATTGTCACGATATACGGCTAATGTGGACGAAAGCCGCTTAGCGACCTCGTCGGACTCGGCTTGGATATCTGCGAGCGCGTCAAGAGCCTCGCTGTACGCGCGCTCACCGAACTCCTCTTCCCGCATAGTAGTAACCTACCATGAGTCTTAATCAGTTGAAGAAGGCAAAGTAGATTACCCCGACGGCTCCGAGTGCGTAGCCGAGCAGAGACATGAGTGCCTTGAACCGCTCAACTCTATCGGAGCCTGAGATAACTTCGTACTCCTCAAGGACGATTCTGTCCCGTGCAAAGCCGAATTCGTCGTATACCTGTGCTGATACTTTTTTAGTCATGGTCATAGTATAACTCCGGGATCTATTCTTGTCAAATGTACGGGAATGTGGTTACAGTAGTGATACTAGTGGAAGTAGAGTCAAGTAACTACACCTTCCTACAGAGTTGTCTTAAAGTAAAAAAGGGAGTATACTAGAGAACACACAGTATAGGCAAGTCTGTAGGAACGCGTTGTTAGTTACCTCTAGTTCATCTAGTGCACTCTAGGGCGCTGTTTCATACTACTTTGCACTAGTGTACAATTAGTGCATCAAGACTTACGGACACCAGAACCACCTAAATGTCCGTATTGAGCAAATTAAACCTATTTGTCCAAATATACGAAGGAGAACCATGACCACCAGCGCATCAAGTTTCGCTTATCTACAACCCGGAGACACAGCAATCCGTCTCTTGGCAGGTCGAATCCCGACCGAAATCACCGTCAAAACAGTCACCGATGATCTCATCATCTCGGACTGCGGATGGGAGTTTGACCGAACCACAGGGTTTGAAATTGACAACGAATTGGGCTTTAGCCCAGAGACCGGAACCATCGTTTCGTTCCTCTCTCACCGCCGTTGATTTGACAGCACCGCTCTACTGCACTACTTTCCTACCAACCAACTTAAATAATCTGGAGGTATCACTATGGGGCAATTTGACCCCGAAGCCGTTTCACTAATCCGGCAGTCGCTAGCCGATCACGGAATCACAAACACCAGACCTGCCTCACGAGGTCCAGTTGATATTTGTCGCTGTGGACACTCCAAGCAGTTCCACTCCGATGTGCCCGACACCGAGTACACATGGCTGGCTTCTCCCGACTCTGCGAACCACTCTGGATGCTTCTGTGTCCGATCTAAGCAAGACACGGAGGCCGAGTTTGGCAGGGCTGTTCCACCCCCCTGTCCATGCCCAGGATTTGATGCCGTACTCCAAGTCCGAGGCTTTGGAAACCACTTCCGCAGACGACCGCCTCAGTTAGTTCGCGGACGCTTCCGCTCTCCCCTACCCGCTCTACAGGCATCCATCTTGTCCATCTTTGAGGACAACGATGCCCGAACCAGCGCTCAAACCTCAGCCAGAAACACCGGCATGAAGTCACCATTACCATCCCCTAAGAACCTTGATAAGGCTCTCAAGTGGCTCACCCCCTGCGAAGTTTGCGGGAGCATCACCAAACCACTCACAGCTTTTTTCGCAAACCGAGAACTTGACATCCGCTTAGGTTGTTCCGACTCCTGCTGTTTTGTCGGATATGACCCACTCTCTGACCCGAACTGGACGGCATAAATAATGATTAGACGAAATTTCTCAGACGTAATGTTGGCGATTCAAACAATGGTCAACATGGTAAATCCGAGCACCGCCGAGCAACGGCTGGACTCCTACGACACCACGCGCGATACAGCAGTGGTTGAGCAGTTAGTAGCCACCATCGGATACCTCACCGCATACGCCCGAACCTTTGATATCTCGTACATCCCGAAGATTGAAGAGTCACTCACCGCGCCACTTATGTCACTTAACAAGGCTTGCGCCAAGTTTGACTCCACCAATGAGAAATCATTTGACGCGGTCAAAAGTGCCTCAATGTGGTTTTCTGCTTCCATGATGACATTTGTTGTTGAGGTGACTAAGCAGGCCAGCGATCCAGTCGCCAAGCAAACCTATGGAGTAAACCAGATTGATCTGGAGGACCCTCAATGAATCTAGGCTTTGACATTGACGGAGTACTGTACAACTTCGTTGATGCTTTTCGTGACTACTTGATTACTGATAAGGGCTACTCTGCCGAGCAACTTTCGGCTGAACCGTCTAACTACGCCTTCTTCACTTCCTGGGGATTGACCCGCGAAGAGTTTGAGTTCTACTGCAATCTTGCTGGAAGAGACGGAAAACTTTTCTCTGGCCCGCCCGATCCAGAAGACCTTAGTCAGACGTTTAAGAGACTAAAGTCATCTGGTCACGACATCACCATCATCTCTGCTAGGTATCACGGGCCTGACCCGCACGGTCAAACTCTTGATTGGCTGACTAAGAACAACATTCCGTACGACAACCTCGTGATGTCTTCGGATAAATCCATTGTCCATACTGATGTTTACATTGACGATTTTCTCAGTAACCTAGCCAAACTGCCCAAGACAACGTACCCTTACCTGATGGATCGTCCTTGGAATCAGTACGAACCAATGTTCATGTCTGCTCATCGTGTGTACTCACTTGATGAAATGATTGATCACGCAGTATCACTACGCTTCAATGCCCCAACTGATACACTTGAAGCATCCCACTAAAGAGAAAGAGGTATTACTCAATGCCCGCATGGTTGCGCTCTGCGCTCACCACGTTCGTTGTAACTCTCATCAGCCTTATTCCGATTGAGGCTTTGTCCGGCGGAGACCTTACTTGGGTCCAGACCGCTGTCACCGCTGCTGCTTTGGCTGCCGTCCGCACTCTCGTTGTTGCTCTTAACCCAACTGACCCAAGTTACGGTATTGGTAGCGACTCCGGTGTTGCAGATGGTTACACCGAAGACACCGAAGTCTCTTCAACCAACTAATAGGAGAAGTAGTAATGGCTTACGAAAGAATCACTTGGTTACCCGCAGTGCTTCGTGCTGCTGGTCTAACTGTTGTTGAACATGCTGGTTGGGAAAAGCGCGGACTGTCCGGAGGAACTTTCACTCCTAAGTCTGTTGTCTGGCACCACGATGCAAGTCCAAAGGGAGATTCACCCGGCGTACCTGCTTACATGATTCGCAACTTTGAAAAAGCTGCTGCCCAACTCTGGGTAGACAGACAAGGCCACTGGCACATCATTGCATCCGGTCGTGCACCACACGCCGGACTTACCAAGTTAGGTAAGCCAGGAAACAAAAACTCCATTGGTATTGAGACTGATCACACCACTGGAGAAGTTTGGCCCGAGCCCTTGTTGGTTTCCTTGCGAAAGGGAACGGCTGCGATTCTCAAGCACATGAAGGTTAGTGAGAACGCACTTGAGTTCCACAAGACAATCTGCTTCCCATCGGGACGCAAGAATGATCCTGCTGGACTTGACCTTGCTAAGGAACGCGCCCGAGTTAAGACCAACATGACTGCAAAGCCTGTTGCTCCTAAGCCTCCGGCTAAGCCAACAACGCCCAAGCCACCGGCTAAGCCCAAGCCCCCAGCCAAGCCTAAGCCGACTCCGTCCGTTTCTCTTGCACGGATTACTAAGGCTGCCAAGACTGATCCATCAACTAACAAGAGTTCTTACCCAACCGGAACCAAGGTTGTTGAGAGCGCTCTAGTTGCTGAGAAGCTTTTGGCAAAGAAGTATGCCGAAGGTTACTATGGAACACTCACTGTTGAGGCTTACAAGAAGTGGCAACGTAAGTGCGGATTCACCGGAGCAGACGCTAACGGAATTCCTGGACTTAAGTCGTTGACCATCCTCGGCAAGAAGTACGGCTTCAAAGTAACTAAGTAGCCCGACCAAAAACAAGAGAGGCTACACCTTGTCTGACGAACACGAGCACGAAGACGAGTTCGATCAAGACGATCTCCCAGAAGTCCCCATCATTGTGACTAAGTCCAATGGTGGGGACTTGGATGATGAAGCATTCCTTTTAGGTTGCTCTTACGGCGCACTTGAAGTTCTTGTTGAAATGGAACTTCCAATGATTGTTGCCGTTGTTGATGATCGTTTATTAGAACAATTAGATCTTCTGACAATGGCTGGTGGCTACACATGCACCGACACACCGCACGAAGAATACGAAGGCGCATCAAATATAATCATGGTATTAGCGGACCGTTCCATAACTTCGGACACAATACCTGACTGGTTTACCGACACAAAATAACTCTTGTGAGATAGCCCACAGTCCGTTTTGTACCTCTTGTCTGTTATGACTTTTTTGCCTCTGCTACAATTTATTTGTGTCCCTTCGGGGACATTTTGCTTTTACAGCAAAGTTTTGTCCATCTAGGTAAGGAGCAATATGAGTATCATCCAAGCACGAAAAACGAAGTTGCTGATGTCTGCGACCGCAGTTGCCGTCTTTATCGGACTCACGCTGGCAGTCGCACCGTCAACAGCAGTAGCACCAGAACAAACACAGACAACCACAAAGAAGACACAAACCACTCAAAAGAAGACAACACCAGCAAAGACAAAAAAGAAGAAGATCGTCACTCGCAAAGCGACCAGCACCAAGCGCATCAAGAAGACATCACGGTCTAGTGTTCGAACGAAGACTTACACAACACCAGCCAGTGGAAAGCGCAAGTGCGAATCTTGGGAAGACTGGACCACCCCCTGTGGCAAGAACCAACGAATTGGATACGCTCAAGCATCTGATCGTGGTTGGACTGGTCGCCAGTGGGTTTGTCTAAAGAAGCTTTGGTACCGCGAAAGCGGATGGTCAAAGAACTCTGGATCTCCTGACGGCGGGGCCTTTGGTATCCCACAGGCTCTCCCTGGTTCAAAGATGGCATCCGCTGGATCGGATTGGCGCACCAACGCTGCCACCCAAATTAAATGGGGACTTGGCTACATTGATGGTCGCTACGGATCTCCCTGCTCAGCCTACGCTCACTGGCAATCCCATAACTGGTATTAAGGATTAGAAATTGAAACGACTAACGACAACCGCCAAACTTCTAGTAAGCAACGGGAGTCTTCCAAAGGCTCTCGTTGCTTTACTAGTTTTCGGGCTAATGCCCATTCCATTATTCTTTGATGAGATCGCCCTAGTTATTGCCTGCGCTTGGGCTTGGCTTCTTTACCGTCCGATCATTAAGCAAGCTTGGGAAAGTTCATATAGGGTTGAGGCATGACCGTACTCAGACCTACATGGGACGAGTACTACTTGGGAATCGCTGTAGCCGTATCAAAACGCGGAGACTGTACTCGGGCGCAACATGGGGCAGTTGTCGTCAAAGACCACAAGATTGTTTCAACCGGATACAACGGAACTCCACCAGGAAACGACAACTCCTGCGGATCTTCTGGCCTTTGTCCTCGGGCACAAGACCCCTCCGCCGAACACTCTGAGGGAAACTACGACCTGTGCTGGTCAACTCATGCCGAGGCCAACGCCCTGCTTCGGGCCTCGTGGAATGACCTGCAAAACTCTACGCTGTACGTCACTGGAAAACCCTGTCCTGGATGCGCAAAACTAATTGCTTCTGCTGGAGTCGGAAGAGTCATCTACCCACCCAGCTCTTAATAGTACGAACTAAAGTACTGGCGTGTCGCTACCAACTTTCTCCCCCTCACGTGGTAGTTTGACACCAACCACTTACGTGTAGTATGCTCTACACCTGATGCTTGAGTGCGATTACTGCGGGAAAGAATTTGAGCCCACCTACACAAGGTGGCTCTGTCCGCACTGCCACATGAAGGCAAATTGTTGTGAGGGATTCCCACTACCAGAGAGCGAACAATGATTTTCTCATTTTTGCTCGCTGCCGGAAGTATCGCCGGTCTCTGGTTAGTTAGTAGAAATCCACGCGCAGGATGGGCTTGGTGCCTCTTGATGGAGATTCCTTGGACACTCTACGCAGTCCTTGTAGGCGAATACGGACTTGCATTCCTTTGCTTGTTCTACGGATTCGTTTATGCCTACAACCTCAAGAAAAGCAAGTCCAACCTAAACTCGAAAGGAACTACCCGAAATGAACAAGAGAATCACACTTGCAGTTGTTGCGAGCATTGTTGCGCTTAGTGTAACCGGATGTGCTTCGTCACCTGCTCCAAGCAACTCAGCACCAGCTCCTGCTCCTGTTTACTCCTATGACCCACCTGTTTACGAGCCACCCGCACAAAGTGCAGAAGATATCTTTTACTCTGTGATTGAACCCCGCTTCCCAACTGTCCCTCGCTCAACCGCAGTGAACCTTGGTAAAGCAATCTGTAACGCTCTTGACTCCGGTGCATCTATTACCGATGTTGGTCAGGTCGCTGCGAACAACGGAATTAGTTACAGCGATGCTGGATACCTTGTAGGCGCATCAATCGCTTCCTTCTGCCCCGAGTACGAAGACGATGCTCGGGCTTTGCTCGGTAACTAGTAATGCCAAAGCCTGAATACTGCGAGAAGTGCAAGCGGATCATTGGGATCGGCTGTGCTTGCGACATGACTTTCAAAGAGAAGATTGAGAGCCAGATACTCTCACTACCCGACTCTTTCAAAGCAACCAAAGACAATCGGAGAAATAAGTGACCAAGGAAACGCCACAACGGCGCATTGAGTACACCTATGGATACCAAGGCGATCTCTCACAAGAGTCTGGTCAGATCTACGAGTCCTACGAGATGCTCGGGTTAGACGGAGCAATCAGTAAGACCCGCAAGAACTCAACCGTACTTTCTTACTCTTGTTGGAACTTTGTGCAGACCGCACGAACTCTAGTCGGCGAGACGTTAGAGACCTCTCTTATCAAGACTGCTGGACTAACCTCCAGCACCCGGACTGGGAATGACCGAGTTAAGAACGTAGCCTCACTTGCCTCTTACTGGGATAGCAGAGGGGGATTATTCAAATCGGACAGTTCTTTCTCTCCATCCGCCGGGGATATTTTCTTCCTCGGATCTTCTGGTATGAAGTGGAGCCCTTTGTTTGCTGGGATTGTTGAGTGCGTTGAAGGAGAGATAGTCACCGGAATCTCAAGGCACGCCTTGACTGCTGATTCTCCCGGCCTTGTTACTCGCTCGCGCTACGCCAAGTTTGCTATTAGTCCGTTCTCTAAGAATGGGATTATTGGCTACGCTCGCCCTGATCACAAAGGCATTTACATGCCAACTAGTGAGGCAGTGCTCAGCGGAAACTTGACAGAAGAAGAGATCTATTGGGCTTCTTACGGAAAACTTCTTCTTCAAACTGGTTTCTTGTCTGGACCAATAGCACTGCGTAAAACACCAGAGTATGTTGACGCAAGTAAAAAAGTATGTAAAGAGTTTGGGTTTCCGTTCTCCCGACTTGACAGCAACACTGTTGCTTGGGTAAGCTTACTTCTTGGTGGAGCAAGTGAAGACATCCCCACCGAAAGACCAAGTCTTTCTATACTGGATGCTTCTAAGCAGGCTCTGTCAAAGATACAACGGAAGAAGATTTACACCACGCATATTTACTACGGCGCGCGGTCTTGTAAGTCTGTTAAAGAACTCCAACGAGCACTGAACGCAACTGGAACAGTGCCTCCTGTTGAAGTCACCGGACACTACTTTGACAACACCAAGAAATCTTTTGACCAATATCTAGAGAACTTCTCCGGAGATAGGCTCCAAGCCTTCAAGGAATTGTTCCCTACAACTAAATACAAACTAGTCTGAAAGGACAAAAATGATTGAACTAGACACTGAAAAGCGCAACCAAGAACTTGTATTCAAGTTTAAGGAAACAAACGCAACTCTTGAGGAACTTGGAACTGAGTACGCACTCTCACGTGAGCGCGTCCGTCAGATCTTGTCCAGAGAACTTGGTGAGAGCAAGTACAGCAAACTCACCAGAAGTCGTACCTCTGCTCGCAGTGACGAAAACGGCGAGTACTTGAAGACAACCATCAAAGAGATCGCTGACGAGATCATTGATGCTACTGACAAGGGCGACGAACTCCCCACCATCTTGTCAATCTGTGATGAGTACGAAGTATCTGTAGCAGTTGCTTCCAGCGCACTTGAACTGGTTTCCAAGTCACTCGGCAGAGAGCACGTGCACATGCTTGCTCTTAAGCGCACCACGACAAAAAACCTGCAGTACAGCGAGAAAGAACTTGTTACTCTGGTTAAGCGCGCTTACAAAGAAGTTACCGCTGACGGCAAGTCATTCTCTGCAAAGAACTACAGCGACTGGAGAGAGGCACAGAAAGAATCCTGCCCAACTCCTCTTACTCTGATGAAGCGCATGAGCAATGACAACCGCTGGTCAGATGTTAAGGCAGTGGCTTCGGGCAGTAAGGTCGCGCACGCTCGCGGTCCAGGTGGCCCCCAACGCTCTTGGGATCACAAGGCTTTGATGAAGGTTCTCCGTGACTTCCTGTCTTGGTCGCACAAGAACCAACGCGCAGCAACACAGAACGCTTATCTGGAGTATCAAGAGCAGACCTCAGTAGATACCCCGTCCATCACTTTGATTCGTCTCCGTCTTGGATCTTGGATGAATGCCCTAGAAACGGCAAAAAACAAGTAACCTTACGACTTGACAAAGCTTGCCGAGTAGGCAAGAATGACACTAATGACATCTGAAAGAGGTCTTATGACAAACGTACGTGCTGAGATACATGACACTCAGTTCCGTCGAATTGCAGTCAATGGCGAATACCGTGACCGCGATCTCATCAAGTCAGTTCCAGGTGCTTCATGGAGCAAGCGAGCAGACGGCTGGACAGTCCCCCTGTCTTGGTCGGCCTGCCTTGCTCTTCGTGGAATCTTCGGAGACCGCCTTGAAATCGGCAAGAGGCTAGACGAATGGGCGCGTAACTACCAAGAAAATGTAGTTGGGCCACCCCTCGCTCTTCGTGAAGCCCTTGACGCTCCAGGAGACGACGACCTCTATTCATTCCAAAGAGCGGGAGTCAAGTTTCTCGCATCGCTTGACTCCGCTCTTTTGGCTGACGATCCCGGCTCTGGCAAAACTGTCCAAGCAATTCGCGCGCTCAAGCTTCGTGAAGAGCGCGGAGAGACTGTTTTCCCTGCGCTTATCGTTGCACCTAACTCCGTGAAGTTTTCATGGAAGCGCGAGTTTGAGAAGTTCTGGCCAATGAAGCCTGAACTCGCAGTAGGTGGCGGACCCTCAATCTCTGTTGTTGATGGATCTGCAGTCGCTCGCCGTAAGGCACTTGAACCAGGATTTGATGTTTACATCATTAACTGGGAGATGCTTCGTTCACACTCACGACTTTCTGCCAGAGGCTCCATCGCTCTGCGCCGTTGCTTTGAATGTGGCGGAGAAGACACCACCGTTTCAGTTGCTCGTTGTCACGCACATGAGAAGGAACTGAACCAGATTGATTTTGTCACCGTAATTGCTGACGAGATTCACCGCGCTAAGGACCCAGCAAGCCAGCAGGCACGCGCACTACTTGCTGCCTCTGAATCAGAATCAACTAAATACCGAATTGCTTTGACCGGAACTCCAGTTGCTAATAGCCCAAGCGATATGTGGTCTATCTTCCACTGGCTCCGTCCGCACGAATGGTCAACCAAGGTTAAGTGGATTGACCGCTACGTCAACTACTCACTCAACCCTTGGGGCGGAATGAGCATCTACGGTCTTCGCAACGACACCAAAGATGAGTTCTTCAAATCAACTGACTACATGATTCGCCGTATGCCAAAGTCCATCACTCTTCCGTTCCTGCCACCTGTCGTTCACGAACGCCGTGACGCTCCAATGGTTCCCAAGCAGAAGAAGGCATACGACGAGATGGAGAAGCACTTGATGACTCGTCTTGAAGACGGCTCGCTCTTGTCTGCTCCTAATCCAATGACACAAACACTTCGTCTGGTTCAGTTTGCTAGTGCCAGCGGAGAGATCATCACCAATGAAGCGGGCGACGAAAAGCTCGTACTAACTGAGCCGTCCGGAAAGATTGACACTTTCATGGACGACATTCTTGCCGGAGACTTTGACGGACAGTCTGTTGTTGTGTTTGCTCAGTCCAAGCAACTCATTGACTTACTCGGCGCACGCATGGCTGAGAAAGAACTAACCTACTGTCGTATCACTGGAGATGAAGACGCTATGACGCGCCAGTCAGCCATTGATATGTTCCAAGATGGAAAACGACAGTTCATTCTGTGCACGCTTGGCGCTGGCTCAACCGGCATCACGCTGACCAAAGCATCTGTTATGGTCTTCCTTCAACGCTCATGGTCTGCTGTTGAAATGACTCAGGCAGAAAATCGTGCTCACCGTATTGGCTCCGAGCAACACGAGTCTATTTTACGAGTTGACTACGTCACTCCGGGCACTGTAGAAGAATCTGTTCTCCGTGTGCTTGACCAGAAAGAAGGCTACTTAGAAGAAGTAGTCCGATCAAAAGATCTAATCAACCGATTCATTAAAGGAGAGCTATGACAGCCGAACACTTGATGGCTGATACTTCGCTATCAACAGTTGACTCTGCTGACGGAACACTTGGTGTGTCCAACTCAGAGATCCAGACATTCAAGCAATGTCGCCGTAAGTGGTACATCCAGTACTACTTGAAGTACCGTCCTCGCAAGACAGAGATTGTTTCTGCTCGCGCACTTGGTACTCGCGTCCACGCTGCTCTTGAGCACTACTACCGTGACGGAATCCCGTTGCTTGAGACGCACTCCAAGCTTTTGGCAGAAGATCGTCTTGTTCTTGAGAGCCAGGGAATGGACCCTGCTGATCTGGATAACGATGGAGACCTCGGCCACGTCATGCTTGAAGGCTATGAGCAGTGGGTTGCCGAAGAAGGTCTTGACGCAAACCTTGAGATTATCTCGGTTGAAGAGATGATGAGCCTTCCTGTTGAGACTGCTTACGGCACGGTCAACCTTGTTGGAAAACTTGACCTCCGTGTTCGCAACTTAGCAACAGGCGCTCGCCGAGTTCTTGACTTCAAGACCGCTCAGGCGTTCAGCAACTTCACCGCAATCTCACACATTGCTGAGCAGTTGCCTACCTACACAATTCTTGACCGAGCGACACACGAAGCTTCGGGCGATACCGACTATGTTGAAGGTGGTATCTACCGAATCCTCCGCAAGGTTAAGCGCGGGCCTCGCGCGAACCCTCCGTTCTATGGAGAGTTTGAGATCCGCCACAACGAGTTCCACCTTCGGTCTGTGTGGACACGAATCACAGGAATCATCAGTGACATGATGCGTACGCGCAAAGCACTTGATGAAGGTGCAAACCACCTGTTTGTTGTGTACCCTACACCAGATCGTTCATGTTCTTGGAAGTGCGAAGCGTACTCAATTTGTCCGCTTTTCGACGATGGATCTGACTTCCGAGGAATGCTTGAAGAAGACTTTGAGCGTTCTGATCCCTACGCTTACTACGGAAGTAAGCCCGAAGAGGAGCATGATGTTTAAGATTGCTCCCGTACAAAACAACACCAGGAAGGATAAACTGAAATGACTCTCCACCAGTCTTTGACTATGGTTATCTATGGTCAATCAAAGACAGGCAAGTCAACGCTTTCGGTTACCGCACCTGCTCCACGACTTCTGCTTGACGTAGAAGGTGGCGCACGGTTCTTGCCGATCAAGCCAGTTGCATGGGACCCGACTACTCAGGCTCCGCCAGAGGACACGGGAACTTGGGACACTTGCGTTGTCACCATGACCCAGTTTGGTACGCTCCAGAAAGTTTACGAGTGGCTCCAGTCAGGCAACCACCCGTTCAAGAGCGTAGTTATTGACAGTGTCACTGAGGCACAAGTCAAGATCGTTGACAGCGTTGCCGGTCGTAGTCAGGTCAAGATGCAGGACTGGGGCGAGATTCTTCGTTCCACCACTGGTCTTCTCCGCGACTTGCGCGACTTGACGATGCACCCAACTAACCCTCTTACTTCTGTGATCTTGATTGCAATGGAGTCTGAGGACCAAAACGGCAAGAAGCGTCCTTGGTTGCAGGGCAAGTCAGGTGTTACTCTGCCTTACTTGTTTGACATCACCGGACACCTTCGTGTTGATGAATACCCGAACGCTGACCCGACTCAACCGAACACTCGTGTTCGTCGTCTTGTGATTGGTCCGAATGAGGACGCAGTTGCTGGCGAGCGAGTTGGCGGACGTCTTGGTGAGGTCGTTGAAGAAGGCGACCTGAACATCACCAAAATGATCGAACGTATCTACGGTACGGTCGGAGCAACAACCACTACTGAATAGACCGTATCAACGGCTATCAAACCCGAGAGGAATATGAACATGGCTTCAACAGCATGGGACGCGCTACTTGACAGCGCAGAAGACACCAGTGGTGGTGGAGATTACTCCCCCATCCCCGCTGGAGATTACACCGCCACGGTGAAGGATGCCTCGCCTAAGACTTCGTCTACTGGCAAGGATATGTACAAGGTCACTTTTGAGATCGCCGATATGGGACCTCACAAGGGACGCTTGGTGTTCACGCAGTTTGTTATCTCTCCTGAGAACCCGACTGCGCTTGGCATCTTCTTCCGTCAAATGGCCGCTTTTGGTCTGACCGCAGACTACTTCCGGACTAACCGTCCATCAGGTGAAGAAGCCTGCAGGAAGCTTGTTGGTCGCACCGTGAAGATCAAGGTGACTGAGGGCGAGTACAACGGCAAGCCAAAGAACGACGTTAAGAACGTTGCTCCTGTTGCAGGCTCGGCAGCTCCGGCTCCGACTGCATCGGCTCCTGCCCCTGCTCCCGCACCAGCACCTGCCCCCGCTCCGGCACCTGCACCAAGCCCGAGCGACGAAGAGAGCCTTGCTAGCAAGCCCTCTTTCTAGTCCGATAGAGCAGGGGCCACATGCACCCCGAACCCGCAAAAGTGGCCCCTGCTTTATCTCTCATAAAAGAATTGGACAATGACACTTTTAATCACAGGTACTTCGTCTAGAGCGTGCTCTAAGAAGCGCGAAGGAACACTTGCTAGTTTGATTAGCTGGGCTATGGCTAACTCGGACGAGAACGTAACGCATGTATTTCCTCACGCGGTTGACGAGATCACTCAGCCAGTTTTGATTGGCTTGTCATCTCCGACTGCTCCAGTTTCGAATTACACCTACCACGGATTTGCAACTCTCTCGGACGCTTATGACCAAGGGATGTTGGCTGGAGTCTTCATTGACCAGCCAGACCCAAACTCTGTGGCTAACGGATGCAGAACTGCACTCAGTGATTACGCGCGTCTGTCGTCTGACTTCTACTCCAAGCGACCGGGCCACGGGCAGTATCTTGAAGATGACGACTTTCGAAAGAAAGTACACCGTGGAATGTCACTGTACTTGAACGAGCAACTGAACTTGATTGTTCCGGCTTACCCTTGGGCAAACGAGAAGAAGATTAAGAAGCTTGTTCCAGAGCAGCACCGACTTCGCTTAGTTGATCCATCAGGAGCTTTTGACTCTCTTATGTCAATAATTTCTTTGTCCTACCCAAGAAGTTCTGTTGACGCTTCCAAGGTTTGGGCAAGGGAGACTTCATTCTCAGGAAGAAAGCTCAAAAGCTCGGATCAAACTTTTCCTGTTATCACTACTAAGTGGTCTGGAAAGCAACAAGACTTTGAGACTTACCGAGCCTCTTGGGGAGTGGTGGAGACGGACCCATCAGCCCCAGGTTGGTGGACCCCGACTGCTATTGCTTCACTAACATTTGGATCATTGTTCATTGGTGGAAAGCACACTGCGGAAAGATTTATGTCGCCGTGGTTTGACCAAGCCGAATCAATGACACCGGACGAAAGATCACTGCACGTTTCTAGACAATTAAGCCTACTAAGGAGATCAACATGGTCAATGGAAGACCTTCTAAGCCCAATTCATGGATTGATTCGTTCGACACGACCATTGGAGAAGTTGGATACTCCGCTAGCCTGATCTCCGACATTGCTAAAGACTTTGCCTTGACTTGCCTTTTGTGGGAAATTCCTACAGAAGACATACCTAAAGTCTTTGGTCTGCTGTACTACGCGTCCTCTGGAGAGCCTATCCCAGAAAATCTATGGGACGACTCCTACAAGGAAGCAAAGAAGGCCGAAGCAAGGCAGTGGGCACCTTGGCGATCTGGTCTTTTTGGACTAGGATCAACCTGTCGTGTTGCTGGTAGCACAGAAGAAGGTAAGTGCGTAGGCATCCGATCTGGACGAGTTGCAGTAGATTTTGGTTCTACTACGATTGTTTTGAATCCTGCAGTTGTGGAAGGAAAAGTTGAATGAAGCTTTCTCCGTACGTTATAGCCTGCATTACTTTGTTCTTTGCAGGATCAATCCTTGCTTTGTTTGGTGAGTTTAAGGTTGGGGTTGTAGTCCTCGTCGGTTCTTTGATTGCTGCCGTAGCCTCAATTCGAGATGATTTGCTATGAGCACCAAGTGGGTAGTCGAAGACTTCGGCAACATCCACATTGAACACACGCAGTTTGGAAATCCTCAGCAAGTCTTAGTTGATCTATCAAAGCACCTTGAGCGAGCGATTGCTTACGGAATTGATATTGAAGAGACGTTCGTAGACTCTTTCCCAATGACTGATGGAACAAAGCGAAGTTGTGTTAAGTGGGTAGGTAAAGTCCCCCTGCGCCATGTCGCCGATGCCAGAGAGTTTCTGATGAACATAACTCTGAAGAATGTTCACTTGTGAGATGGACAGAAGTTAGCGACGAGTACGACAAGTTAAAGCTTGGAACTCCTGGCTTTGTTGATCCAGGTAACGACGACGTGATGTACACGCTTGCCATAGCAGTAGTGCAAGCAGGAGCAGTAGACACAATGCGATCCGCAAGAGAATGGGCCGAGTCTGCTGTGTTCTCCACTGATGTATCAGAAGATGGAACGATGTGGACATACGCCGAAGATGCAGATTTGACAGAGTAGTACATAATCTAGTATGCTCTGGGAATCAAATCAAAAATTATTAGGAGAAAAATGACTACAGAAAATATCTACATCGCTGGTCTAGGTCAACTTACCTTTGAAGAGTGGGCTGAACTTGAGCCTGCGACACCTCTGTCTGTAATCCCTATTGAAGGTCGCCCAGCCTTCTACGTTGGAGAGACACCGCACTCAGAGGATACGTACCTTGATCCGTCTGCTGGGTCTAGGTTCTCAGAGATCTACACAACAGACAGCATTGATGTCCGTATTAATCTGTACGGTTTCTCTAGCCCCTCTGCTCCTGGAGTCTTTGAGTACCGCTACTTGATCAACGATGCTGGTCTAACCAACGAAGATGCACAGCGACTCCTGAACTTTCTCCCTGATGCTTATGAAGCATGGGCAATTAACGGATACCGAGTTGCAGTCAACTGCCAAGCAGGGTTGAACCGCTCCTCTTTGTTTGCAGCGATGATGCTGATCACCGATGGGTTCTCTCCAGAGCGAGCAATCCAACTTATCAGGGACAACAGATCCTCACTTTGCTTAGTCAACCAAGACTTTGTAGACTTCCTTACGAGCAATGAAAAGGTTATCCGACAGGCAGGACTAGGAGAATAGTGACATACGAACACAAAGGAACCTTCACAAGGAGCTTCTATACAAAAGCACCCGGCCATTTCATTGAGTTTACTGATATGGCCAAGGGAGGAATCAGGGCTGAGTGTTCCTGTGGAATCTGGTCTGATTTCACTGATTTTGACAGTGCAACCAAGTATGCTAAGCGACACATCCACATAGTCAAAAGAGCAATAAAGCAGTTAGATCCAGCAACCAAACTAAGAATTCAAACCAGCAAAAAGTTTCGTCCACTATCACTGTCAGATGAGGAGTAATATAGTGTATGTGAGTAACACTGAGTTTGATTCAGATGCTGACTTTACTATGCCTCCAGCAAAAGTTGACAAAGAAGAAACCATAGCTAAAATCATTCCCTTATTCAGGGAGCAAGATAAGACTCCGGTAGCCCCGGAGTTTGAACGGAGAAGCAATGGCAAGACGGAAAAGACTTAAATTATCACCTCCTAAAGAAGGTGTAACCGTAAGCGATTCGGCAACCATTAATAAGCGTCAAGTTGTTCGCGGAACTGAACTAACAATCAGAGATATAAAAGGAAGATTTAAGTTTCTATATCACACAAAGACCGAACTTCCTGATGGATCTTTCTCCGAGCATATTGATGTAATCGGAGGATACCGAGGGGTAGTTTTACACCGGACATTCCGACCAGAGCAAGTCAAGACTGTCCACCGGAACAAAAAGATGCGACTGCATCCTGCATCATGGAGAGGCGACAACGCCTTGCCAAAGACCTGATCTATAGAGTACGATCCACCTATTATCAAAAATATAAACACATAACGAGGAGCCATGACAACAGAAGCCCAAGAATGGATGACCGCAGTATGGTCTCCGCTCGGACTTGACCACATCATTGAGGTCAGTCTTAAAACAAAGTCTGGTCAGTGGAAGTCAGTCCACTCACCACTCGCGGATGCTATTGAAGCTGCTGGCAAAGGCACGTTCACAAAGTTTGCTGAGCAAGGTAATGATGTTTACGCAGGTCTTATTGGTCTGAGTAAAGCTCCGGACGGTCCAGGCAAGCGCGGGTCTAGTTCACTGCGTGACTTTGGTGCGTGCATCTGGATGGATGTTGACTGTGTCGCTCCAGGTCGTAGCAAGCAGAACTTGTTTGAGACAGTTGAAGACGCTATTGAGCAGATTGACTCAGCCGGACGATACTTAGGAATTGGTCCTGCAGATGTTGTTGTGCACTCTGGTTGGGGTGTTCACGTGGCTTGGTTGCTCAGTGAACCTGCTCTTGCGAATAACCTAAGTGCTGCTGTCCGCATGGTTGAGAACACATTGTCTTCTCTGACTGGAAAGCATGTTGACCATGTAGGGGATGTAACTCGTGTCCTCCGTGTCCCCGGAACTTTCAACCGCCGTGGTGAAGATGCCAAGGTAACTCTGGTTCGCTGTGACACTAGTAACCGTAGAACTTGGGAATCTCTTAAGTTCTCTCTTGGTCTTTCTGATGAGATGCTCAACCGAGTTGTGTCTCCAGTTGAGCGCAAAGACTCACTTGGTGGATACACCAAAGACAACCGACCACTGATGGACATCCCCTCTTTGTTTGAGGCTACGACTAAGTGGTCTGACGTTCTTGTCCCCTTCGGTTGGACTCTAGTCTCTAGCAACGACCGTGAAGACTCATGGCTTCGCCCAGGTAAAGAGGACGACAGGAGCACGGGAGAACGCTCCGGAGTGGTGTACGCTGACACACCAGGGCTCATGGTTATTTACACCGATGCTCCGACTGGACTAAATAACTTAAGGATGACTGATGATCGTGCAGGCGCAGGCTCTGGCTGTATTGACAGATGGAGAGCGTGGGTTGATTTGATGTGGGATGGTGACTTTAAGTCTGCCCTAGAAGATGCCTCCAAGAGAGCCTTTGATGGTGAAGGAGATCTTGGCACTTGGCCTGACACCTTCATTGATGAACTCACGCAGGAGTACTCGCTTGGAATCCGATGGGCACAGAAGTCGCGCGTAGCAGCTGTTGACCTCATTGCGAGGGGACTGTGACCCTTATGGAAGCACACTCAACCGAACCTATGCGCGCATCATTGAAGATGGCTCTTGGGTATGTCCGTGCAAACTGGATAATCATGCCGGTGTGGGGAATCACAGAAGACCACAACTGCGCTTGTGGCTCCGACGATTGTGTTGGGGCAGGTCGCCACCTCGTAGGTGAAGGCGGTCTTGTCGTTCGTGACGAAGAGCACGCTAACGCAGAGTGGGGTCCCTCGCATACGTACGAGCGAGGAATTGCACTGAAAACTGGACGCGAGTCTGGCATCATCGTTATTGACGTTCCCCCAAGTGCTGAGCCACCTGACGCCGTTGCGTATTCACGTCGTGCGTACTCAATGACTCCCTCTGGCGGACACCACTACTTCTACCGCATCAGCGAAACTGACATCCTTGTTCCTACTGAGGACGACGGACGCTCCAGCCTTACTGGCTCAGGTCTTCGTGTCGTTGGTGAAGGTGGTTACGCATTCCTCCCTAGCGGAACGGACGTAGGCCCCCACGGTCGCCGTTGGGTCTCTAGAGATGAACTTGGCGTTCTAGACCAAGACGTCAAGGCAATGCTTGTCTCTGCTGGGATTATCCAGATTGACTCGGACGAAACTTTTGACGCGGATATTCCGTGGATGGTAACTCCGGGTGCCGGATCATTGGTGCGCCGTTCTTCCACACCGCTTGGTATTGGTCGTGTAATCATTGATATGCACGGGCACTTAATCTGCTCTGTCCTCTCAGTGAGTACAAGCAACAGCGAACTTATGGTGTGGAAAGATGGATGGAACTCAGGAGCAGATGCTGAGGCTTCACTGCAGAACATGATTCTCGGAACAATGTCTAACCCTGTGCGCTCTTGGTTTGCAGATGCAGCTGCTGTGAACGACACTCAGTCAATCCAGACGCTCCGACGCTTAACACAAAAGATCCGTGCTGGTGAAGGCAAGCGCGCGACCATTGACTTTATCCGCTCGGATGAGCGCATCAAGACTCGTGACGAAGAGTGGGATGCACAAGATCATCTTCTTGGTCTCCCAGGCGGTCGTGTTCTTAACCTAAAGAACAAAGAGGTCTACTCAGGTAGTGCAGCTCGTAATGCTCGGATTCGTTACCGCACAGATGTTGACTACATCCCAGGAGCACACGATCCGATCCTTGACCAGTTCCTTGAAGACTGCCACGTGTTCAACGACGAGGAGGGCGGAACTGAGTTCCTGCTTGACGTAGCAGCAGCTACTCTCGCCGGTAAGCGCATCATTGGTGACAAGGTAGTTATCCTTTACGGCCCCACGGGCTCAGGTAAGTCAACCTTTGTTGACCTGCTTGCTTCCACAATGGGAATGAGAGACGAGGGCTACGCCTCTGTTATCTCGCACGCTCTCGTCGTGGGCAATGGAGTTAACAATGACTCGTACTCGCTGGCTAAGACTCGTGGTTCGCGGATGTTCACACTTGACGAACTTCCTCAGGGAAAGCCTCTTAAAGAAGACATGCTCAAGACTTTGTCGGGCTCTACCGTTCTTGCTGTCCGACAGATTCACCGGGCTGAGGAGACAATCCGAAACAACGGAACTCTGTGGATTGCTACTAACGAACCACCAATCACCGCAGACGATGCTCTATGGCGCAGATTCTTGTTCATCAACTTTCCAATCAAGCGAGACGACACAAACATTGACGACCGCATCAAGCGCACCCTGCTTGACCCGCACCGTCCGCTTGCTCGTCAGGCCCTCCTGGCAAAGCTTGTTGAGCGCACTCCACGCTTGTTCGGTGCGCTGGATGCTAAGGCTGGAACTCTCAGCCAAGGCTTCACCATCCACCCGTCTGCCATGACCTATGCACGCGCTATCCGATCACAGTCAGACCCATTCTTGGCTTGGCGTGAAGCAAACCTTGAGCACTCTCCAGGAAACGACTCAGTGGCTATCGCCAGCGCGTATATGTCGTACCGACGGTTTTACGATCAGGAAGGTTTTGCTGGTCGTGAGGGACAAATGACAATGACAGCATTCAGAGACAAATTGCGAACTGAAGGCTTACTTTCCGACAGTGGTAAGTATCTGCTAGATGTCGCGTTAATAGAACAAACAACAAGCCAGGTCTTCGGATCTCTTTAGGAAGGCATCAAAATGAACAGCAACGACGTAAAAAATAGAACGCCTCTAGACACCGACGTAACTCGTGTCTCTGATCTTGAGCCCGGAGACAGACTTGCTCCTGGAATCTGCCTAGGCCCTTTCAGTGTTATTGATATAGTTAGCGTTAAATCGCTTACTGCTGCAGATAACGGAAAGTTCGCCGTCACTTTCTACAACCAAGGAACACTGTTTCTTCATGGTGATTTACTTGTAGAAGTTGTTTCTACCCCATAATTGTGGTAGTGTCCGAGATACAAGATTCATAGACAATAAGGATAAACATGGGCAAGCGATCATCAGGCAAGTCTCGCGCAGCTAGAACTGAGAACCAAGTTCAAGCAGCGATCACAACCCTTCACCGTCATGGCTGGGATGTTGCCATGCAAGACGGGGAGGCTGAAGGAGAGACAGAAAATCCAGCTATGGTTAGGGCGATTGTTGTTAGCCCTTGGCAACCAAAAGAACTGATTCATAACCAAACGTATGGTTATCTTCCAGAAAGTGAAGAAAACGATGATACTCTGGCTTGAGCCTGTTTCTGAACCAATACCCTGTATTCAGTGGGCTGGTGTCAATGTTGATGAAGTTATTGAATTTACTGGTGGAGAGTTCTCCATTGAAGTCCTAGACAATGGGGCTGCACTTGGACTCCTGCACGGCGAGCCAGTAGATGTTGAAAAGTTTATTGTATTTGAGAACGGCAAGTACTCAGCGTACACAAAGTCTCATATTGAGCAGAAGTATAGATTGCTTTAAGTTAGGTCATAGTGAGTATCAAAAAATTAGTAACTGTCCTTGTTGGGTTTGCATTTTTTTCCGTTGGTTGTGGTTTACTCTTTGCTGTTGGAACTTCGTCTGCATCATCAGAAGACAAAGTAACCATCTGCCACCGAACTAGCTCACAGACTAACCCTTACGTCAGAGAAACCGTAGATCGTTCCTCTATCAAAGAGGGCCACTCACTGCACGTTGGACCAATTTGGTCTGATGGAATTGAACCTTTTTGGGGCGACATCATTCCCCCATTTGAAGATTTTGCCGGGTATAACTGGACTGAAGAAGGTCAGTCTATCTGGAGTAACAAGTGTAATTTAGTCTCGCCAACTCCAACACCAACTCCAACTGAGACTGAGAACGAGACTGAGAGTCCAACTCCAACTCCTACTGCAACCGAGACAGAGACTCCTACTCCTACTCCTACTCCGTCAGAGACAGTAACCGAGACTCCAACACCAGAGCCAACGGAGACAGAGACTCCTACTGCGACTCCTACGCCTACCACCACTGAGACTGTTGTCCCATCTCCTTCACCAGAAGAGACAACCCCAGCCCCAGCAATAAGTCAGGGCACGCCTCTACCAGGTGAACTACCTCAAACTGGTTTTCCAGCATTACTGATTGTCATTGTTGGATCTTTGATGATTATTACTGGAATTGCCACAGTGGTTGCTGCTACCGCATAAAAGATAGTTTAGTAAGTCTGCTCAAACTTTAAGTGGTTGATCGGACCACGGACGCCTGTGCTGAATTCAGCTGATGCTTTTACCGCTTTAATTACGCGGTTCTTCGGCGACAGGTCGTCCGTGCTAAACAGCGATCCAAGAGCAGCGAGAGATCCATTACCAATTGCCATGTAGGGCTGCGTTGCTTCGTGGACGCTGTAGTCAGACCCGATTAGGAACAGTCTTCCTAGTGTTCCAACTAGGATTTCTGTTCCTTCTTCCATCTTCTCTCGTGTAGCTGTGCCTGGAGTATTTTCAAGGGTTTCAGCGATGTCTTGAACAAACTCAACAGACATAAAAGAATAAAGGTTACTAAGCGAAGGCACAGGAGGAAGGGAAGTATTATGAAGAATATTAAGCACCCGAAGACTCTGAGAAACCCCGACAATATAGTCACCGTTAACCGCAATCTTTGGAGTTGAGATTGTCACGCAAGAACTATCGTCGCTAGCCTCTGAATCTGAGGCCATATGGATAATGCCATTGTGCACAAGCGCCGCGATGCAAGTCATGCTATTTGTGTCCTCTCGGCTGCCTGTATTTAAGATAATTCTACCAATACTTACGGTCTTCCCATAACACCCTTTAGAGCCCTTAGAACGGCTCACAGGGCCTCCTAAAGACCTATTCAAGCCCTCTGGACCAGTTGTGTAGGTCTACATCTGTCTGGTCCCAGATATCTTCTGTCCGCTTCTCCAATTCTGCGGATGCAGTACTCAGGTAAAGCTCAACTGGCTTCGGGGGATTCCCCGCCCTTATCGCCCTTGCCCGCTCTTTGTGGGCCTTTCTCAGAGCCGATACAGTCAGCCCTCCCCAGATACCAAAACGCTCCCCAGTCTGGAAAGCAGAAGCCAGACATTGGGGAGCAACAGTGCACTCAGTAAGACATATTTCTCGCTCAGAGAGGCTGTGACGACCGGGCTCAGGAAACCAAGACTCCGGATCGCTGCTACAGACTGCGTCATCTCGCCAGTGCGGATTTTTGCCTATTACCTCGGACAAGTCTTTATTCGGATTTGTCATACCGGAAGCACGCCATCGCCCTTCCAACCAAGTTGGATTGCTCGGTACATACCATGTCTAATAGCATCATTAGCATGACCAGCGCCGCCCCTGTGCCACACGCCCGCATCCTTAATCATCTGATTAGTCACTAGACGCTTAGCTTGCGATGGGGTCTGCTCCACGTACGGAACACCATTTTTCTCTGAAAGATAGTGGGCTACCCCGAGAAGTCGCAAAGACCAGGGGCTCTGGGTCTTCTTCCCAGTCTCTGGAGTGATGATAAAGGACTCACACACGACCTCAGTAATGCCAGAGTGGGAGTCATTGACTGTGTTCTCTAGCCATTCCCAGGTCTCTTGAACAGTATTCTCTGCACTCTCCATGAGGACCAGAGAAGACTGACTGACATAGACCACGGCACACCCTGATTTCAAACCAGGATCTAGGCAGACTAAAGTACGGGGTTCCATCCTAGAATCATACAGATAAACGCCCGAATAGTCCAGTCCGTACTATTCGTACTTTTCGCCCCACTTGAGCAGAGGACCTTCAGACTCAGCAAGAATCTTGACTGAGTAGTCCGTTGTGTTAGACATAATATCGGGAATCTCACGCATAGCCTCATCTGCCAATTCGGCAGGAAGATCCACAAGGATTTCATCGTGTACCGGAACTACGAAGAACTCTCCGTATCCAGCCGAGTCAAGGTCAATCAACGACTTCTTAAAGATCTCGGCTGCATGACCTTGGAGTAGGTAGTTGACCAGACTGTACGTGCGGTCATTGTCACAGGGAAGCCTGCGCCCAAATGGCGTCAGTACATAGCCCTGTCCTTCGTACTTCTCTCGGTCAGACCCAATCCCTTCAACCCGCTTCATCATGTCCGCAATTCCTGGGTACTGAGTGTTGATAGCGTCCGCCACAACTTCCATCTGCTCAAATGGCACACCGGCACTAGCTGCCATCTTCGCAACCCCGGCCCCGTATGCCTTACCGTACATGACGTTCTTGACCAGCCCACGCCTCTTGTCCTTCTTTGAGAACTCAGGGTCTCCGTACACAGCGGCTCCCATAGTTGTAAAGAAGTCACCGCCGTGCTTGTCCGCTTCGTTGAACGTCTCAATCAAGTCAAGGTCGTCTGAGAAGTGTGCCATCAGGCGCATTTCAACCTGAGCAAAGTCTGTACTGATCAGTACGTTGCCCTCTCGTGGGATAAACATATTTCTTACCAGAGCAGATCCACGAGGAAGTTGCTGTAGGGGAGGATTAGAAACTGACATACGACCAGTTCGTGCACCAAGAGTATTAATCTCGGCGTGCACAAGACCGTCCACGTCCATCGCTTCAATACAACCCTTGAAGTAAGTCTCAGCAGTCTTGCCGGACTCACGCATATCAATCACACTTTGCGCAAGAGTTGAAAGTTCTGGGCTTCCAGTGTTAACCCAGAAGTTGAGGTCGTCTTTAGTAACCTTCGGATTACCACGTGCTGTGCGCTCACGGATCTGTCCACCAAGGGTTTCAATCAACCCACCGAGTTGGATAGTGGAAGCAACATTGATTCCGTACTTCTCTTCGCCCCACGTGATGACTTCATCATGGACCTTGTCAAGTCGCTCGTACTGCTCGCGTGCATAGTCTTGGTCAATCCGCATACCACGGATTTCCATGCTTGATGCAATGTGGCGAACCGCCATATCTAAGTCGTACGCAGATCTAAATCTTCCGTCACCTGTAATCAGCGGAGAGAACTTGTCAAAGATTCCACGAGTAAGAACTGTGTCAAGCGCGCCGTACTGCCAGTACTCGGGAAGGTTGATTGGGACATCTCCCCATCCCCAGTTATTCTTTGCCATGATTTCTTTGAGTGCGCCCTGACCAAACGAGGCCCTACGGTCTAAGTGCTTATCTGACAAAGCTTTAAGAGCAGCTGACTGGAGCGGGTCAATGATTCGTGACGCAATCATCGTGTCGTGTGTGCGGTCAGTTGGGAAACGATAGCCGTCTCCATGAACGTACAGCCACCTTGTTTCGAACGCTAGGTTGTGCGTCATCCACTCGCCGTCCCAGCGGTCTAACGTCTCAAGCGCAAGTCCCCGCCAGTCTTTCCACGGAATAGACCAACCCTGCTGTGCATCGCCAAACTGGATGAGTCTGAGTTCTGCCCCAGCATCCCAAGGATTAAGACCAGAAGTTTCTGTGTCCACAGCCAGACCACCGCGCACAGTACCAAGCCAATGCTTGAACTCGGCGGCATCGTCCAGATTCTCAACGAGGTGTACTTTTACAGCCCGGAGATTAAATGCTGTCATTTTTATCTTTCTTGTCGTTTGTCGTTTTGCTTACCTTACCAGATCTAGAATACGTCTTCAACCTTGTACGCTTGGGCGATGTTGCTATCAACGGCAGAAGCCTCATCCAACAGTTGCTCAGCCACGTTAGTCAGGTATCTCACACCGGACTCGTTGTACTTGTACAGTGCGTCAACCACCCCAGTCGGGCTTTCTGAGACGGTAGCCCAGTAGCGAGGCATCTCAACATAGACTTCAATCTCTGAGAGAGATCCTGGTCTAGGTGGCTGACACTGGTTGCAAGGAGACGAGCCATCCTTAAGCGCAGGAATAGCAGTCTTTGGGGGCTTATTCCTAGAAACAACGTCGCAGCCTTGTGCGTGATAGACGCGGGTCTGTCCAATTCGGGACAAGATGTAGGCTCCGCCAACAGTGCGGTACAGGGTGAACTCAACCCAGCGAGGGGAGTCTTCTCGGTATGAGGAAGAGAAGGCTAGAAGGGCTCCGTCAAATCGGAGCGTCCTCTTGCCATTGAGGACCTCATACATCGTAAGACTCCTGTCATGGTGACGTTTGGTTAATCCTAGCAGAAAAGCCTAGGCAAAGCTTGAAATCAGGCGTTTGGACGCTTAATTGCTCGTGAAATTCTTGGTGACTTGGGAGCCTCACCAGTATAGAGAGGGGCTGACTTTGGCTTAGAAACCTTCACTTCAGCCTTAGGAGCAGGGGTCTTCTTCACCTTTGCAGGCTTCTTCTCAGCCACAACCGGCTCAACAGGGGCCTCAACAACCGGCTCCTCGGCGGTAACGACTTCTTCTACTGGCTGTTCAGGGGTCTCTTCGACCTCGCCCAGCAAGTTGTCCCAGTCAGTGCTCATTGTATTCCTCTCGTGAACGAACCCTATAAGTGTACCAGAAACAGCCTAGTATCTAGATATCCCATAGCCTCTTTTGTAACCGCAAGACTCAAGGATAGAGGCTGATCCCAGAGTCCAAGTTCCACTAGACCCACCAGTAGATCCAGCAACAAAGAATCTTACGCTTTCATTTGCTGACGGCAGGGACACAGAGACAGGATAAAATATCTCTAATCCATCCTTCAGCATACTGAACTCATAGGAAGTTCCACCTGTATAGATAGCAACTATTTTGTAAGTTGCCACTCCTGAGAAACTTATGCTAGATACAGTTGTAGTTGTGGCAGTTCCGTTATGGGTTGCTCTTCTAGATAGAGTTAAATTGCTGTTGTAGTTACTGCAAAGAAACGCTACTCCGGCTAGACCAGGACTATTGAATCCCAATGCACTACCATTCCCACCAATAGCAGTTGAAGACTCTTGGCTTGCGTAAAGTATTCCAGCGCTAAATCCGTCAGCTCCCGTTGCTGCGCTCATTGTAATATTAAATTCAAATGATTTCATTTCGTAAGTTGATTTAGTTACTATGTTTCCTACTTGAGACGTAGATGTGGCTAGTGTTGCTCCTGCTGTCTGCAGGGCCGCCGTTCCATTATCTTCCCAGTAAGCACTGTTTGCTGTTCCTGGAGCAGGAACTTTTTCACACGTAAATCCAGTAGGGGCAAAAACATTATTTGTTGTTACATACTCAAACGCATCTTTGCTTTCGGTAAATAAAATTCCATTATTTACTGTTACATACTCAAATCCATCTTGGTAAGCCACTTTATGTCCAAGAAGTTGCTAAGGCTTTTACTGTTCCAGCCCATAGTGAAAGAGCAGCATTACTTGGATTAGTCAGTCTTAGAGTGAGTATGTTACTGATCGCACCAGGAGCTAAAGAGCTAATTGTTTGAGTGCTGGCAAATGATCCACCATTCAAATTTAGGGTGTAGTTACCGATCGCTGTTGGTGACAAATCGGTAAGAGTTGCCATGCTAACTACAACGGTATTGGAAGTTAGAGTTGAAGACTGATTTTTTACACGAAAAGAAATATCTGTCGTTGTAGACCGAGTTTTATCTCCAAAATCAAAATGGCTAGCACTCACACGAGCATCCGATGTTGGGTGCCAAAGATCAAGCCTTGAAGGAGTTTGTCCCGAAGTTAGTGTTCCAAACACATGCCAAGATCCGACGTAGTCGTTTCTAAATCCACCAGAACCGAGATCTGGAATTCTAAGACCTCTAACCCCAGTCTGTGAGACAGAGTAAATATTTGTTCGGTAGTTTGTGTCTGCACTCCAGTTTCGAGCCGCAACCAAAGTTGACCATGTTCCATCTAAACCGTTTGTTGTGTCTGCGGAATATTGAACACGTTTTGTACTGCTGTCGTAGCAATTCAAAAACATACCAGTAATATCTCTCAGTTGAGGAAAGACCATTCCAATCCAACCACTACCTTGGTTTGAATTCCAGTAAGTTCCACCGATATTTTCATCGTTTAGGGAACTCAATGCCCCACCGCTAGTTACAGTGTCTGTAATTGTTGAAGGTGTCTGTGGAGAGCCTGTTGTTGCTCCGCGCATCAAAACGGTGCCATCAAGGTGGTAAGCCATCCGGTGGTCTGGGTACGAAGAATAGACAGGCATGTTTACTCCTACTGCGTACTTAGATCTATTGACACGATGCCGTACTGCGGTGATCCACTAACAGAGTCTACATCAATGGTGAGATAGTCCCCGTCGTCTAGATAGGTCTGTGTCATTGCTGTGGAAGTCTGAACAGCACTTGTAGCTGAACTCAGCACAAGCTTTGTAGAGGTAAATATTGTTGTACCGTTCCGGTTAATGTCAAAGGTAACTGTCGAACTGGCAGCGAATGAGGCCCACACCCGCGAGAAGTAAAGGCGAGCACCAGTCTTGTTGTACCAGCGAAACACGTCCGCCTCCGCCGTAAGAACTTTTCCAATGCTGTAGTCAAGAGAGCGTGTTTGAGCTCCAACTACATAGTCAGAAATTGCCCCGATGGCAATCATACGGTTGCCTTGGATTAAAACAGCGCAAGACTCCCCATCTCTTGGAGTAAAAGCACTTGTCTTAATAATTTCAATCGTGTTTGACACGTCACCATCAAACGTGACAATAACCTTCTTGTTGTCTGCGCTTGTGCCCACAACCCCCGCAAACTCAAGCCGAGGAGCACGATTTGGATCGTTACTAGAAGATGTTGAATAGTTAGCCATTATGAAGGTCCACCTTCTACAGGGGGTGGGGATGGAGGTCCACTATACGTGGGGAATACCCCAGCAACTAGAGCGTCTGCTACGGCTGTTTCGGTAGCGACTAACTCAATAGTCATCGTGTCAGTCAGGCCAAGCGGAAGAGTAATTGAAGTAATTTTTGCTGGAAAAGGATTTCTTCCCGGCAACTCTAAAGAAACAATGTCGTTAGGATCAAGAGTTGGATCAGGGATAGTAGTAATAGTAAAAGTTCTAGTTCTGTCTTTAAGAATACTTTCAAGACGAAACTCAGCAGCTAACTCTGCTGCCACAGTGTCCCCGAGCAAGTCAGACTCGTAAAAGAAAGGAACATTACCAAATGGTCCTCCCCAGTAAGTCTTTGTTGAGTAGTCCAAATTTTCGTACACCCCTTGCACTGGGTATATATCGGCAATTCTTTCCCCTCTAGCCACTACTGCGTTATACAAACCATCCCGTGTATTTTTGGTTGACACACTGAATATAGGTGGAAGTGTCTGCGGGTCATCAGGTAATATTGATGGTAGGGCTTCAATTGTCTCTAACCGAAGCTTCCCTTCCCTACTGACAAAAGCTCTACAGTTAATAAACCCAGCTATATCAGTTATAGCTTTTCCTCTGTCTTCTTGGTACACAATAGAGGAGTAAGCAGGTATAACTGTTTCTGTTCCTAAAAATGCACCAGTACCATCACCTAGACCAAGACCAAAATTACTTTTATCAATCTCAATTATTGCACCGTCTTGGCAAAGATAGTCAAGCTCTTCCTCAATTGTGTTACCAGGAGTTGGCTGAGTAATGGTTATCATTTTATAGTCAATAATATTTGCTGTTCTATCTTCCCCGTCTATAGATACTTCGGCTCCCCCGTAGTACCAAAGTTTGGGATTGTTTTGTCCTTCAGGGTTGTCATTGTTCCAGAATTCCCGGGCCGTATGAGACTGCACTCTAAAAATCCCAACTGGTACTTCTTCAATCTCAGATGTGCCAAGTCCATTTGTGTACTCAATACCTCTATAAATACGAATTTCATGCCCATAAATACTGAGATCGCTATGAATTGTGTCTGGCAACAGAGACAAATCTGTGTCAAACGTAGTTAAACCTGAGAGAGATGACCTAGACAAGTCATCTGCTTTCAACGAGATGGACCCGCCGGAAATCTTTAAGTCAGGAATAACTATTTCTCCGTCGTACCAAACTTCTGCTCGTACAGTCGGAGTATGGGACTTATATAAATTAGCGTAAAAGTATTCTTCCGAAGCACCTGTGTATGCCATGTGCTCTCCTGCTAATTAATTACGGCTGGATTAGAGACAACATAGTACCAAGTTGGAGCTTCTGTGGTATTAGCAACCAAGTCACCCCATGTGCTGTAAGAACCAGCAACTCCAGAAGGTGGCTCAACCTCTCCCCAAGTATTCTCTGTAACAAACAGTTGTTCAATAACTGGGAGTGCAACCTCTACAAAATCAATATTCCACTTACGCTCTGGCCTACTGATATGAGGCAGAATGACCGGCTCTTCAGCAACTTTACTGACAGCAATTGCAATTGCAGGTCTCTCTGGCCGCGCCTCGCTTATAACTCTGAACATCAGACTGCGCCCAGTAGAGAACAAAGTTCTCATCATGTTAGCTTGTTGTTGCGTGTGCGTGATCATCGTAATTGATCCACGAGCCGCCGACCTCTTACCAGAAAGAGCAATTGGATACATAGATCCGATTACATCGTTGACACTCATTCGTTCTTGGTATTCAAACGGACGATAAATTTGTAGCGTTGCTGCTTGAATATAGTCAGTGTTCTTAGGGTCACTGACTAGACACTGGTAGCAGACTTGGGAATCGGTAGGTACTCCATCAAGAGTTATTGAAGCTGACGCCACCTCTACAGGCGCTGCTTCATACGAGACGTTATACGTCACGTGAGAGTCAAGCGGAACTGCCCTGTCAAAGTAGGTAGTGGTTCCGATAAACTCGTTATCGTAGAGAATTCTTTCTCCAGGATAACCCGCCGTTGATCTAGTAATGATCAGAACCTTTGGGATTCCTTCGCTGTACTCAGCTGTCGCTCCGGACACTGCAGCAATTTTGTCAAAGTAAGCAGCATTGGTAGCTCCGGTTGTACCAAACTCTACAAGTACATACCAACCAGTCGTCCCTGCAGGAGCTATTGCACCTTCAATAGTAGCCTCGTACCAAGTACCTAGAGTAGTTAAAGTCTCTGTTGTTCCCCATTCAATTGTTCCAGCAGTTCCTTGCCACAAAATTCCAACACGACCAGTAGTGACGTTTGCGTCTCCCCTAGCCAAACTTGCTACTGCTGATTTAGTTGCTCCAGGAATAGCTGACCCAACCAGACCACTGCTAACTCTGATTGTTCCACTAGCTACGTCCGTTGTGGTTGCTACACCATACCCAGAACCAACTGCTCCAGCAGCAGGAGAGTCGTCTAATGCTGGATAGCTCCAGTCTATATCTTCAGCTCTACTAGTTGAAATTTTGTCAAAAAGTGCTCCAGTACTATCCGCAGAGAACTTAAACTCTATAACTACTCTCCATCCGGTTGCTCCTGCGGGGGCTGTCATGTTCGGAAGGGAACTCTCTGTCCAAGTTCCAACCGTCAGTGACTGGTATTCTGAAGGATAGGAAAAAGTGTAAGCGGGAGATCCCAACCACTCAATCCCAACTCTTCCTCCGATAGCTTTATTGTCTCGTGCACTCAGCATTGCTGAGACAGAGACAACATCTCCTTCTACGCAGTCTTTGGTACCAGTCTCGTAGACTACTGGAAGAGTTTCACTATTGCTATGTTCGTTAGACGTAACCAGTCCATACCCGTCACCAACTACAGGCTCAAACACCTGACCAGGTACACCATCTATAGTGGTAGTAATACCAGGCACTGACCAATAAGCAGTTGATCCCTCACCAGCAGAAACTTTGTCAAAATATCCTTCTGCCTGCGCCCCAGCACTAGAAGCAATAGTAAATTCAATGACTACTCTAAACCCAATGTTTCCGGCGGCGGCTGTTCCAGTAGCAGTTGCTTGCTGCCAAGTGTAAGCATTGGGGGTTATCGCAGTCCCCCAGTCAATTGTTGATGTGTTGTCCCAGTTGATTCCAACTCTTGCACTGGTTATATATGTTGCACTTTTTGTGGATAGATACGCAGAGGCGTACCGTGTAGTTCCCACCGCAAGAGTTCCACCAACTCTCTCGCTAAACACACGGTTTGTTCCAACTCCTGCTGTGTTTAGCGCGCTGTTTACGAGAACTCCGTGGTTCTCACCAACAGCCGCAAAGTCTCCTGCTACGGAACTAGGGTAGTACCACTCTCCGACCGAGTCCAAAGCACGACCACCTAAGTGTGCTTTATCAAACAAAAGAGAGTTTCCTGCTGCAGTAGCAGTGTACTCAACGACTAGTTGAGCACTTGTTACTGAGGAAGCTGCAGACACGGTATTAAGGCTTAACTTAGTCCACGCGCCCGTTGACACAGTCACGTAAGAGGACCAAGTTGTTGTGCCTCCGCTCCACTTAATTCCAACTCGTGCTTGTGTAAATGTTCCAGTAAATTTTCTTACGTACACAATTGCTGCGTAGCCAGTTGACGTAGTTGCAGCAATTGTTGCTGTTTTTACACTACAAGCCCCAGAAGCAGTAGAAGAAAATTGACCACAGTGTTCTCCGATGAGTGGAGAGACAAAAGCACTTGATGGAACTCTAGTTAAAGAAGCGCAGTTTGTGTTAGTTATCCAAGTACCAATAGAGTGTTCAATACTTGCTGTATCAGAGGTTAACTGATTTTCTTGAGCAGCATTTGTACTAGCAAGACCGCCTGGAATAAAGGCTGTTTTACTCCCAGTTCGCGGGTCAAATGAACTGAGTACTTCCCAACTCCCAGTTGATGATCCTAGACCCTCAAGTACCGCACTCCCATACGACAGCAGGTTTTTAGCTGGTCCTTCACTAGTGTAGGAAATAAGTCCATAGTCAGTATCCCAGTCACCTATTCCTGCATCAAGACTGGCTGACTCAGGAGTAAGTACGTTTTCGTCTGAGCTTTTAGTTACATGGTCAACAAGAGATATAGTCTTTGTCCCAAGATATAGCTCTTCTTTGTGCCAGTTTCCAGCACTCTGCTCAAGACTTGCATCTATTCCGTCTAACTGGTTTGCAGCCCCACCTGCTTCTATATCAATTTGAACGGTCGTGGGCTTACCGTTGTACGGCTCAACTCCGGATAGGTTGATTGACACTGACATTAGTTAACCGGCCTTGAGTAGTTGGTGCGGCGTGCGTCTCGGACAGACTTGCCATTCATCTTAACATCAACGATGTCTTGAATCTGCTGGTTCCCGACGAACACTTGGATGTTAATATCTTTCTCAGATGAGTCTCCCTGCAGTGCCGCAAGAATCTGACGCTCAGCCGGAGTAAACCCGTTCGAGTCAAGAGGCGTAACGCGCTCTGCACGACCTGCTTCTGCTAGAAGAGCTAGAGTTCCAGAAGACGAGGGGCTGATAAGTCCACCTGCAGCGAGCATATACGGGTTTTTTAGCTGATCAAGTATTGTGCTTCTTCCAAACATGTTTGCTGACAGTCCAGGTATCTTTGGAATTATTACGCCACTTTGTGTTGGTACAAATAATTCTGGGCGCTTTTCACCGACAATGTATGGACGACCCTTAACAACTGGACCACCAGCTTCCTGCGTAGCGATCCTTCTACCACGCACAACAATACCAAACGATGTACCACTCCAGCTTTTAATATCGTTAAAGAATGTTTTACTGGCTGCATCTTTTGCTGTTATAGAGACCTCTACTTTGGGCGTAACAATTAAGTTTTTCAGAAGCCCCATCTTGTCAGCTAAACCCTCTGCTTCAGTTTTTGAAGCCCCCATTTTTTCTGCAAGAGCAACAAATTTAGCTCGCTGGACTTCCATTACCCTGTTTACAGCACGATCAGCTTCAGCTTTTTTACCAGACTCGGTTGTTGCTTTACTAGTTGCCAAAATATTATCGTATGTAGCGGTAGCTAGATCCTTAACTTGACCTGAAATATCGCGCAAAGCGGCACGATTTGCTCGGCCCTTATCAGTGTTATCACTTAGAGTTCTACCATTTTCTTTTATTGCATCAGTTGCATCAGCGAATGCTCCCTTAAGGTTGTCGCTAGCAGCTTGCGTGTTAACGAATCCTCCGTCAAGCAAGTCAAGCGCAGTTCTGAGGGCATTAGTTTTATCTGTGGCAGTAGAAGTTTCGTCTGCAAGAACTTTTTGCGCTTCCATTAGCTCAGTTGAAACTATTTTGGTTCTTACTGTACTAGTTATAGCATTTTCTAGAGCAATTTTATTTTCTATATATGAAGCATTAGAGTCTAGAACGCCCACTGACAGCAGACGAACGGAAGACTCTGCAAGACCGTACTGAGTTGCAAGTTCCTTAATCGGCCCATCAGTAGCAGCAAGGGCTGCTTGGTTTGCCGCAAGCTCAGCATTAAGTCCTTCTAGTGTGCTCTTTCCTGTGACCCCTTCTTTTACGACATCACCAAGAACACGAGTAAACCTGTTCCATCCGTCACTAACCGACGTTACTTTTTCTAAGCTGTACGCTTTATCAAGATCTTGAATAGCTTGCCGTGTCTTGTCAGTTTTGTCTCTTAGCTTATCCAGCCCCTCAAGAGAGTACCCCTTCTGGAAGTCTTCTCTTGCTTTCTTTGAGTCTCTCAGCACATCACTATATTTTTTAACTGATACACCTGCACCAATAAGAATTGCACCTAAGAGTACAAACCCAGCCGCGACTGCCGAACCCGCAAGAGTTACACCACTAACAAAACCAGCAAGTACTCTTCCTATCTGACCGAATACTTGGCCCCAGCTAACCCCAAAACCTTTTATTAACCGTCCAAACTGTGAAAACGATTTCCATGCGTTAGATAGCATCGGTATAATTGGTCCAAGGATTGCCTTAGCAAAGAATACGAACGCGTATCCAAGAAGTCTGAGTGCTACGAGTATTGAGAAAATTACACCAGCAACTTTTGCAAAAAATCCAACAATAGGAGTTATTATTGCAATACCTATTCTAAGCGTATCAAAGAATGCTTTAATAGCTCCGGTATCAGTCAAAGCATCAACAAACTTAAGAACTTGAATCACGAGTGCAGCAAACGCAGGAGCAGCATCCATAATCTTCGTTCCAATTTTTTCAAGAAGCGGAATAGCTTCTTGGTACTTTTGCAAAGCTTCGTTGAACGCTGGACTTGCGCCAAGCTTGAACAAAATCTTTACAAGCCCACTGGCAAGCTTCATAATTTCTTGAAAGTTTAGTGCCGACGAGTTGAAGAAGTCTTCGAATCCCTTTGTGTTGCCTTTTATACTGGACTCAAGATCTCTAAGTGTCCCAGTAAATTGCTTGAACAGGTAAATACCGCTTGGAAGTGCTGCTCCTGCAAGCCCCTTCAGAACATCCCAAAGCGCGGAAAAATAACCAAAGACAATCTCAGCTACGTTACCAGCTCTGGAGAACGTGTCAGATAGTTCTGCAATCCCACCCTCTGTCTCAAGTGAGGCGCGGTACGCACCCGTGAGTGTCTCAACCCATTTAGCAAACTCTAGTGTGACTGGAGCAGCTGCCTTTAGAACGTAGACGAGTATCGCAGTTAAGTCTTTAATAACGGAACCTATAGTTCCAAGAATTGTTGCGTTAGACTGCATCAAGTCAAAAAATTGTTGCCTAAAGAATGGGTTCTTAAATAGATCAATTAAACCTGCAACAAAATCACCAAGAACTGCTGCAGTGTTAACAAAGGCATCTTTTAACTGATTAAAAAATGATGTTGCTCCCTTTTCTTTGAAAAGGTCTTTAAGAGCCGCAGTAACTGGTGGGAAAAATCCATCACCAACAGCATTTTTAAGTTCCTGAAACATTGGCTGAAGCGACACAATAAATTTTACAAATTCTCTTTGCGCCGGAGAAAGTTTTTTCAGTGCTTCTTGGAACTTATTAACTGCTCCTGTAGCCCCAGATGCAGCTGCCCCACCTTGCCTACGAGCATAAGCTAGGTCAGACAAAGCGTCTGCAATTGCTTCTTGAGATTCTCTAGTCGCAATCGCCTGTTCTTCAAGCGCCCTCATCAACGCTTCTTGAGACTCAATAACTTTTTGATCAGCATCTACAATGTCATTCTTTACAGCAAGGACTTCTTGTGATCCTTCAATACCTGCTTCAGCAGACTTTCTCTGCTCTTCAGTAAGATCAGCATTTCTATCTTTTGCTTCTCGGTAGTTGAGCTCAGCTTCCTTGAATGTAAGTTCAACTTCTCTACGTGCTCTATTATCTGGTGGGAGTGACTGAACAGCGATCAACTGTCTTTGAGCATTTTCAAGCGCAATACCAGCACGCTCTTCAGCCAGTGCAGCTCCCTCAACACTAAACGCTAGTTGCTGTGCTGCTTCGGCTGCTTCGACTCTAGCTCTAGTAAGTTGTCTTTGAAGGTCTAAAGAGTCATTTACAGCATCCGACAAGTCTTGCTCAGCTGCTGCTACGTTTCTAAGATTTTTAACTGCACTTTCTTCGGCGCTCTGGTACGCGTCACGAAGTCTGCGCAGGGCGAGTTCAATAGCTCTTGCATTGTCGCTACCAGATCTAGCTGCTCGTGCTCCAGATTTAGTGCTTTGTTCAAAACCAGCACCGAGTGCTTCACCAACCCCGCGAAAAGCCAGAATTAGTGTAAGTGCTCCTTGAAGCACAGCACCAAGAAGAGCCGGAAGCACAATGAGTGACTGAGCTGCAAAAGCAACAGCACTACCAAGAGAGAACAGACCAGAAACAAGAGCACCAATTGCTCCACCAAGCTGTACAACAACTTGGCCAACAATGTTTCCTGTAAGAATCATCATGTCTAATTGTTTACGTGCTGCTTTGCCCTCTTGTGCAAACTTACTTAAACCTTTTGACCCATCGGCAAACCCATCCATAGCGCCGCTCAGAGATTGAGTTGCCTGGCCTAATCCTTGACTAACTGAACTAAAAGCTTGTGACGCACCACCAGCGGTTTGAGCAACATTAGATATTAATTCTGAAAGAGACGCTAATGCTGATCCAGACCCATTACTGGAAGTAACAAGCTCACTCAGTACCTCTGCCGTTGACCCAAGATTTCCTGAAGCGTTTTTTGCAGAGTCTCCTAGTCTGTCTGAGCTGTCAGATACGCCGTCTAGAGAGGCGCTTACATTAGCATCTACAGCATCACTAAATGCGTCACCAAAAGCATCGCCTGCTTGCTGACCACCGATTCTGCTTTGGATTTCTGCTGCGGATACACCAGCCGTCACTGCATCTGCAATAGCACGACGGAGAGGATCAGCATTCGCGCGTATGTTTACAAACGCTTCGCCAACAGTGGCCATGCCTCACTCCTCTCAGCCCAGTGGTGCGTCTAATCCTTCAAAAGGATTATTGGGGTCATTTGTCATCGGAGTGGGTGGTACATACGGCGTATGTGTCATCTTGGGCATCGCCGTTTTTGGTGTTGATTCTGCAGAGTAGTTAGAATCAAAACCGTAACTAGGTGAGGAACTGGAAGATCCCCAACTATATTCTACCCCATACACACCGTAGATCATTGATCTAGCACTGTGCTTGGCTTCGTGCACCTCTTTTTCAGACGGAGGATTGTCAGTCTCAAAGCAATAATGAGCTATATCTAGGAAATCGCTCATCGGAAGCTTTGAGAGTGACAATCTAGGTTCTCCTGAAACTACGCCTGAACTTCCGGAGTTGACGAGATACCATCCTCTGAAGTAAGGCCAGTGGTCTGCAGCCCATTTTCCGAAGAAGAGGGCCGCATCGTAGGGCGCTCTGCGTACTGCTCAATGAGCCACTCAAGGATGGCTACTAAGCCTTCCATACTGACAACGGTGTCAGTTCCCTCAATAATCTCTGTGAATCGGTCAAAATCTTCAGGAATAACAGCGTCCTTGAAAAGATCCATAATGGTTGCAACTCCACCACTGGGACTTTCAGCAGCCTGGATAACCCGCACGAGTGCAGTTCCAGGAAGGGCTGGGCGGCATCTGAATGTCTCGCCGAGTAGTGTGAATGAAATTTCTTCTAGGTCCTCAGGGCGAAAAACCCCTACTGACCCAAATTCCTTGTGACGTGCCATTTCGTTAATCTCCTAAGACAGGTGTCGGGTGTCGCCGTGAACTGGCGTTGTCTAAATTGTACTACAGTCTGGCGGCTGGTAGTGCCTTGAGTAGGTACGGATTTGGACGAGTTCCAGGGTGGAGTACAGAAGTCTCAAAAATTATACGTCCTCTGCTGGGGAATCTAAGGAACCCACCGGGCTTTGCTGTGATTACGTGCCGTCTTGTCCCGTTGTGGTGGTCTAGCGCGTAAGGTAGAGATGAGCCTACTCTGCAGTAGATACCTCTAAAGTCCCTTTGCATAGAGGAATTAATGCTGGTACGGAGAGCACCGCTCTCTTTTCCGGCGAACTTCTTAGCCGCGATCTCTACTTTTCTTCCGCGTCTGGCGAGTTCCCTACCAACTGGGCCATTTTGGTTGTTAAGAAAATCAAACATAGCGGACTCGTTTAGCTTAAATCGCATTATTAACACTCTCCCTTACGGTACTTGTATAGCAAGAGTTGCTATTACTCCGTGAAGTCCACCCTCTGGCTGGACGGTATCAATAGTGAGAATGACTCCTGAGCGGTAAACGTCAATTTCCTTAAACACATCAATAAGAGCCCATGAGTCAATGGCTGGGCCAACACTCATAGTTTGAATAGCATTTCCTTGTGGAACATTGTGTCCAGTAGGCCCAACTACGGGTACCTTGCGCAGAATCTGGATACCAATAACAGCACTTCTAGGCCCATCACACTGGGTGGGGATCATGCCGTCTTGCCCAGGAAGCCCGATGTAAGTCTGCAGAAGTGTCACAGTAAGTTGCTCACAGTCGGCTGCTACAGCACTAATCGCCCAGTATTTTTTAGCAGGAAGTGGGATCATTTCTTGCTCATAGAAAGAGACAATAGCGTCTAAGATCTCGTCCATAAAAGTGACGACTGACCGGACCCGGGCGTCAGTGCCAGAAAACTCTGGAGGTATGGCAGTTGGCATGGTGTCTCTTTCTTAGGTAACTTCGGTTTGGGCTGTTCTCACAATCGTACCAGTAGACATGTGAGTCAGAGCTCCACTCTCGGAGATTTCATATACGTCCATAGTCGCCTTGTCAGGAACTAAAGATGTATCAGAAGCAAGAGTTCCAATGATTTCCCAGTCGTCTGTCCCAGCATTTCTTTCAATCATTCGACGAGGAATTTCCCAAGATTCTTTATTGTGTGCTGACACCTGCACAACAATATGGGTGGACTCAGACAGACCAACAACGTAAGTAAACGGGCTCCCCTTTGTCGCAGCGATAGTTATACTCTCACCTGAGGTCTGCGTGCGTGGTCGGCTGAGTCTTCCGGCCACCGGAGTATCAGGGTTGAACACACGAGGACGGACACGGGACCCAGTTGGGTTTACTGTCTTCAAGAACAAGTCAACTAGGTACATACCAGTTCGACCTTGGTCTAGGAAGTCTTGTGGGTCAATGATTGTCCACGAAACACCTTGGCGGTTAATAGAAGTAACGCGGTCTGGGAGTCTGCATCTGTCATCGTTGGTGGCAGAATAGAGAATCTGGTTTGCCAACTCACGAGCAGCAAGAATTCCCGGAGCAGGAACTTCAATACCGTAGGTGTAAGTAACTACAATGTCTTGGAGACCTCCTCCCCAACACGTGTATGGACTGGTTGGGACAAGTCTGTTGTTATCAAGCAAAATGTATTCTGATGGATCAAGTTCTGCGTTAGCCGTCTCAAACCGAACAATGTTGTGTACTGGACGATTTCTGAGCCACAGAGTGTGGACGTGACCACACCTTCTACAGCGTGTGTTGACCATACCGCTACCAGGGATGCTATACGCGTACATCTTGTCTAGCGGAACTGGGTTCTGTCGGTAGATTTCACTGATGGTTTTTACACCGCTGAACTTACGTCCAGACAGCTGCCAAAGAATATACGAAGCAGACTCAATCGCTTCGTTTGCATACGGGGATGAAGGAGTGTCTAAGTCTTGGTCGGTTATCCAACGCATAGAACTATCCTTTCAAAAAGTTAGCGGTGCGCGGGTCCAGCTTGTTAGCCAGACCCGCACACCGCGAAACTAACTATTCAGCTTGGTAGAGGTCGTCAGTCAACGTGTCTGGGCTGTCATTGAGGGCCTCAAGGTCAGTGACAGCAGTTCCTGTACCAGTTGCTGGGTCCCAAGTGTACAGACCACGAAGGCCAGTCGGAGCCCAGTCAGAGCGAGCGTAAGAGTACGGGCGGTCAGTAACATCTGGCCACACCCAACGTCCGTCAACACCAGTTCCGAACTCGGCGTTTCCAACACCCCAACCTTGGAAGGTCGTGGCGAGCATACCGTTTTCAATAACACGGTCGCCGGAGATACGGGTCTTGACGTATGGGAAGATCCAGTGGTAGTAAGGGTTGGTTGAAGCAGTCTTACCGTTTTGCACGGCGCGGGACCAAACTTCAATCGCAACACCGTATGGAGTCGCTTCTTCGAATACGGACGGTGAGGTCCAACCAGCTGCGAGACCATCTGCGTCAAGCAGAGTGGTACCACCGCTGAGTGCCCAGGTAAGCTCGGGGTCTGGCTCACAGATTGCAAGTTCGAACGTGACGCGCTTCAGCGTGTCGGGAGCCTTGTATGAAACACAGAGCTGTCCATTAGCAGACTTCTCGGTGATTTCGTCGCCTTCTTCAAACTCAGGCGTGAATGAAACTCGGATGAACGCGCTCGTTACGATTGAGTCGCGGTCTCCGTCTTTGAGTGTACCATCTTCGTTCAGATTGGTTACACGGACAGCAACACCCTGGACGCTGGCCGCATAGTCTTGAGTCGCCATGTGGCTTCCCTTTCTTCGTTAGAGGGTGGCCAAGTCAACCTGCACGGCGAACAGACAGTCACTTGCAAAAGTGAATGCTGCGAACCGCTCGGCCCTGACCAGGAGTGTGTTGTCGGATGAGTCGAACCCATTAGCCGTCTTGTCAACGACAGTAGTTACTGGGCTTAGGTGGACCGTGATTGGTCCAGTTGCGTAGAGCCAAGTCTTTGAATCATTCTCGTCAAGACCAGAATAACCAACACCGGCTGCAATGTGAGTTCCACTGAAAGTCTGAAGGTGTCCGTCGCGCTCTTGGAGTATGTTCGATCCAAGTGCTGCTCCGGTACCCTTTGACATGTGAATGATGCCTTGCTCACCCATACTGCAGTCAGCAAGAGCGTCTTCAAGAAGTGCTAGACCTTCTATAACAGATCCAGCAGGACCAGCATCAACAGCATCACCGTTAGTTAAGTAAAACGGACCACTAACTGGGGCAGCACAGCCATTCCAAAGAACGTGCTCAAGTGCTTTTCCAGTTACTACATCAAGAGCGTCACTTGCTTCTTGGTTGCGCTGTTCTAGTGTGCTTCCGATTGTTGAACAAGCCCTGTCAACAGTAATGCCGAATGCAGTGTTAGTTACATATCTATCCATCGTAGTTGAGTCATAGATAGTGTGTGCTGGTGTACTTGCGCCACAGGTGGCCCAAACACCAGCTGAGTAGTCTGCATTGTTTCTGACATAGTCAAAATCAAAGCCTGCCCAGTTGACGTCATCTTCACTGTGTTCCATAACAGTAGCAACGCTCAGCAGCCCAAAGGGTGCGCGAACGACCTTAGTAGCGGGAAAGTGTCCCTTGAAAGCCATTTGTTTAATCCCTTCGGGTCTGCTGAGCGGTTGCTATCTGTCTATCGGTTTACAGTGATCAGTCGTCGATGCCAGTGACGCCCACGAGGGCGGCAGCTGCACCAAGGATCTCAACAGATGAGGTCACGTGGATTGACTCGGCACCGATCTTAGCGACAGCTTCGAACGTCTCAACGAACTGCTTGTAAGCGTTCGTCTCAACGAGCGAGGAGTCACGGATGATACCCAGGTCAAGGTTTCCACCATCAACGAACAGGAAGGTTCCTTCAGCGAAGAGGTCCCACTGAACTGCAGTCGGGAAGACTCCAGCGCCGGTGGTACCGAATGCGTTAAGGGTTTCCAGCGACCAACCAACAGTGATGTTGCGCTTCGTGAAGAAGGCTTCAATCTCGTTGTCAGCCTTGTCGAAGGTGTAGTCGCCGGGTGCCTGCAGAACGAGGTCTGCACGCATGGCGGACTTGACCCACGTCGGGATGATGGCGCGGAGTGCGGTGCTGTCCGACAGACGGTGGGTCTGGCGGTAACGAGCGGACACAACTTCCACGTCAAACAGGAACTGGCGAGCAAAGCCCACGTGGTCCAAGGTCTGCCATGCGGTACGTTCAGTACCGGCATCCTTGATCGCACGAAGAAGGGTCAACTCAGCCAAGCGAGCGTGGGCAACAAGAGCCAACTCGTTGTTCTGCGCAATCATTTCGGGGTGCGCACGAGCGTTCATGTTGTCAAACACCAGACAGGCGGTGATGGCGTCAACGTAGACGGCATCTTCCGAGCCGCAGTCAACGATCAGACATGGCTTGACACCAGTTCCGAGTAGACCGGCACGGTCACCATCTTCACCACTCCACACACCAACAGCAGTGGCGTCGTCATCTGATTCAGAGATGAACGAACCCAAGGCAGGGGCGGGAACGAAGCGGATGCCACCACGGTCGGCACCGAAGCCAACGAGTGCGTCGCGGACCGGACGGTCAACAACACCCAAGCCAGGAACTTCGTAGTATGCGTCAATAGGCGCACACACACCAGCAGCGGTAAGAGCCGAAGGAGCCAACGCGTTGGCAATCAAGTCAACGTTGCGTGAGCGGTCCGCACTCAAGATGCGGTCTTCGGGGAGGTTGGTCTGGAAAGAAGCAACAACGTGCTGTTCTCCGTCGCCACCAGAAACACGACGAACCGTGTCAAGGCGCTTAACGAAAGCAGACGCAACGTCCTTCATGCCAGCCATTTCGGTTCCGGCGGTCAAGCCCGGAATGTCTGCCCCAGCAGTGATAGTTACGAGTGTGTTAGCCGTCTCAACGGGGTCGTGGCTCTCGGGGCGTGAAAGAGCCGCGTCGTCGTTACGGATCTCGTCGGTGCCCGAAGCAGTCATCGGGGTCTCCTCCTGAGAGTCGGTTTCGGTAGCGGTGCTGTCATCTGCGGATGCAGTGACCGGGGTTGACGTGTCGTCAGTGCTCTCCACGGCGGCTTCGGCAACAACTTCTTCAGTTGCGTATTCCACAGGGGCGGCAGGTGTCTCTTCTTCTTCTTCTGGAGCAGTGGTGACTTCGATTTCAACGACAGGCTCGTCGTCCTTGGTCACGTCTCCAGTCATCTCATCAAAAACTTGGGCTTCAGCAGCAGCTGGAGCAGTCTCTTCTGAGGCATCAGACATCTGGTCAGCAGGCTTCTTCTTTTCATCAGTTGCCTCTTCTTCAGGTGTCTCTTCTGCCGGGGCCTCTTCAACAGCAGTAGCTGCTTCATCGGCTACGGGTGCTTCTTCAACGGTCTCGCCGCCAGTGTCCTCCGTAGGTGCTTCCTCTGAGCCATCTTCCTGAGTGCCGGTGATACGAGCAGCCGCTTCAGCGGCACGCGATTGGAGTTCCTTTGCAGCAGCAACTCGGTTCGCTTGCTCGTTCCTTACGGCCTCAAGTGAGTCGGCCAGCGCAAACATAGAGTCTACGCTTTCAGGGGTGTGCTCCTGAGACGAAATCGTCTCATATTCGGAGAGGATCTTGGCTTCGAGATCGCTCATCTCTTGCTCGTTCAGGCTCTGAAGCCTGTCAAGCGAGGACTTAATCTCGTCCATTGGATACCTTCCTGCCTACGGAAAAGGCGCGAAGATCACGCCCGAATGAGAGTAGGCACGCTCGGGGTTTGGATCTTGCGACGTAGGCAGGGAATGCCTCAGGTGACATACATGAATATGTCAGTTATTGAATAGTATCACACCAAATGACCGTATTTAGTCTTTTAGCCTGCCTACTCATAGTTCTTACTGAATCAGATAAGAATTCTAACCAACTTGGATAGCGATGCAGAGATTTCAGCTTGGGTTAGCTGGCGATCTCCGGACATGTACTTGTTCAAAAATTGCACAGCCTTTGCTTCTTCATCGTCTGCGGACAAGTTGTTTACCTTCTGTATCAGCTGATCTATGAAGTTCTTCAACTCTTCTGGAAGCTCTGAGTAGCGGAGACTCTTGTCTTCACCTAGAGGAACACCGATGTTGTAGACGACGTCACCAAGGATGGCGTAGTCGTCACGAAGACGCTCAGCAAGACGGGCGTCACCTACCTCGGTATCTGTTCGGTCAAGAGCAAGGATCAATTTTTGCCCTGCTATCTTCGCGGCGTTAAGGTCACCACCAACAAGTTTGTCGTCAATCTTTTTGATGTCAGCGACTTTAGAGTCAGTTTTCTCATCTCCTGCGTCTGATCGTGCTTCTTCAACATCATCTTTCAGACGAGCTAGTACTCCTCTAAACTTTCCTTCAGCGTCTCTAGGATGCGCCAACGGATCAAAGTCCTGTGGTCCTGTAGCAAATGCCTCAAACTTTGCGTTTGCTTCCGAGTAACGCTGAGCAAGAGTCTTGACTCCCATGCTCTCAAACTTAGCCTGAATGTCTTCAGCAGAAGCAATCAGAGCCGCCTCTTGCCACTTACCAGGAAGTGAGTCTGTCGCCTTCAGCGCACGAGCACGAGAGATGATGTGCTTCTTCGCGGCTTCTTTATCCTTGGCACGACCATAAGCTTGGATTGCATTGCGCAAGTCACCTTCATTTTCAATCGGGTAAGAACCGTCGGGCATTGCTATGCCTTCTTTGGCGTACTTGGCACGAGTCTCTTCGCTGTAGTCGCGGAACTCAGCAATGCTAGAAGACGCAAGTTCTTCAAACTTTGTCCGAACTTGCGTAGCACGACGGTCTAGTGACGCCATGCGCAGAGCCTCAAGCTTGTCGCGTTGTGGCCCCTCAAGGCGAGCAACTCTAAGTGCCAACTCGTCCAGGACTGAGTTGTCAGCAGTCTTGTACTGCTCAAGCAAGGTTGCAGTACCAGCAGCTACCAGCGAGAGAAGTGACCCAGAGGCAACGAATGCGCGGGTTACTGGGAAGCCAGGAACGTTGACTGAGCAAACAGCAACCATTTCCAAGCGACCGTTGACTGGACGCCAGTCTCCGGAAGGAGCGGATGCACGAACGGCGCGGATTTGTTCTGGGC